>ERZ1026931.2-NODE-2-length-149362-cov-9.047131_pt1 | contig 149362 bp, 144 predicted proteins | sample MGYA00519253_ERZ1026931 | MGnify/ENA primary metagenome ERZ1026931 (study PRJEB26926, sample SAMN06164831) | human gut metagenome | biome: ENVO:00009003; feature: ENVO:2100002; material: ENVO:00002003 | host: Homo sapiens | place: USA | collected 2012 ... | reverse complement strand
GACAGGACCGGGGCTGCCCGCAGGGATGCGGGCAGAGGGGACGGCCTGCATGGACGCAGGCTCGGCCCCGACCCGACAGGCAGACGGCATAAGACGAATAGCTCGCGTAGCGACGATTTTCCCGCCGGGAGCCTGGGATGCAAGGGAGACGGCGGTGAGTCTCCCTTGCTCGTTCACGGGTATCTACGCTTCAGAGAAATGATACCGCTGAGGTGAACGGAACCATGAGCAATAACCACATGTTCACCATACATGCTTAACTGACGAGCATTACGCCACTGCGGGGCTTTTTTTAGCCCCTCACCGACGCAACCTTACGCAACCTAAAGCCAAACACATTGATATACAACCCTGCCATGATCAGTAGCGCACCGAGCAGTTGCAATCCGGTCAGCGTTTCATCCAGCAACACGACTGCACTCGCCAGCCCGACAACCGGCACCAACAGCGATAACGGTGCTACCCGCCAGGTCTCATAGCGTCCGAGTAACGAACCCCAGATGCCATAACCCACGATGGTCGCCACAAACGCCAGATAAACCAGTGACAGAATAGTTGTCATATCTATCGCCACCAGGCTTTGGGTAATTTGCGTTGGACCATCGAGAATCAATGATGCGAGGAAGAACGGAACAATGGGGATTAACGCGCTCCATACCACCAAGGACATTACGGCCGGACGCGATGTATGCTGCATGATTTTTTTGTTAAAGATATTGCCGCAGGCCCAGCTTAGCGCCGCCGCCAGCGTCAGCATAAAACCGAGCATGCCAACATGCTGCCCGTTCAGACTGGCCTCAATCAGCACCAGCACGCCAAATACCGCCAGCGCAATGCCTACCAGCTGTTTACCTTGCAGACGTTCGCCAAAGGCAAATGCCCCAAGAATGATGGTGAAAAACGCCTGAGCCTGCAATACCAGAGAAGCTAACCCGGCAGGCATACCGAATTTGATAGCGCTAAAGAGAAACGCAAACTGCCCAAAACTGATGGTTAGCCCATAGCCGAGCAACAGCGAAAGTGGGATTTTCGGCCTGGCAACAAAGAGTATTGCCGGGAACGCCACCAGTAAAAAACGCAGCCCTGCCAGCATTAAGGGGGGCATATTATGCAGCCCCACTTTGATGACCACAAAGTTCAGTCCCCAAACCACAACGACCAGTAACGCTAATAACCCGTCTTTACGCGACATACCACCGCCCCTGCAAATATTAAATTTTTGTAAACAAGTTAAAGTAACGGAAATCGTTGTGCCGTAACAGATCATTATTTCAGGTAGGCCCTGCAAGGCATTTTCGGACAACTTATTGAGTGTACATCACAGTTTTTGCATGCTATTTGTTTCTTATATCTAAAAAAAACATAACAACATGCATTGTCGGGCAGGAAAATGAATATCTCTCTGAGAAGGTCCACTCTCGCGTTACTCGCGTCATCTTTGTTATTAACAATTGGCCGTGGCGCCACTCTGCCATTTATGACGATTTACCTCAGTCGGCAGTATCATCTGAGCGTCGACCTAATCGGCTATGCGATGACTGTCGCGCTGACCATTGGCGTGGTGTTCAGCCTTGGCTTTGGTATTCTGGCCGACAAGTTCGATAAAAAACGCTATATGCTGCTGGCAATTTGTGGCTTTGCGTCCGGCTTTATTGCGATCCCACTGGTGCATAACGTGGTGGTAGTGGTTTTACTCTTTGCTCTGATCAACTGCGCGTACTCCGTCTTCGCCACGGTGCTGAAGGCCTGGTTTGCCGATAATCTGTCTGCTACCAACAAGACTAAAATTTTCTCGCTTAACTATACCGTGCTGAATATTGGCTGGACCGTTGGTCCACCGCTGGGCACGCTGCTGGTGATGCAAAGCATTAACCTGCCATTCTGGCTGGCTGCCGCCTGTTCAGCATTGCCACTGGTGTTTATCCAGACCTGGGTAAAACGTTCGACAGCACCATCAGAAGGTTTAAACGCCGCAGTGTGGTCCCCATCGGTACTCCTGCGTGACCGGGCATTATTCTGGTTTACGTTGTCGGCCTTTCTGGCATCGTTTGTTGGTGGTGCTTTTGCGTCCTGTATTTCGCAATACGTTATGGTGGTTGCTGACGGAGATTTTGCCGAGAAAGTCGTCGCGGTGGTCCTGCCCGTTAACGCCGCCATCGTAGTATCACTGCAATACGCACTTGGTCGCAGGCTCACCGCCACGAATATCCGCCCGTTAATGACAATGGGTACAGTCTTCTTTGTCGTTGGCCTGGTCGGTTTCGCTTTCTCCGGCAACAGTCTGTTGTTGTGGGGAATTTCTGCTGCCTTTTTCACTATCGGCGAAGTCATTTACGCACCGGGTGAATACATGCTTATCGACAACATCGCCCCAGCAGGCATGAAAGCCAGCTATTTTTCTGCCCAGTCGTTGGGCTGGCTTGGCGCAGCGGTTAACCCATTAGTCAGCGGCGTCATTTTAACCACATTGCCACCATGGTCGCTGTTTGTGGCGCTGATAGTGGCGATCGTTCTTGCCTGGGCGCTCATGATAAAAGGCATGCGTGTCAAGCCCTGGGGGCAGACGGCGGTCTGCTGATGAGTATAGCGACAGAGCCGAAGCCGCTCTGTCGCATACCTCAGATAGCAACCAGTCCCCGAACGCCCTCGGCCTCCATATTTTTACCGTCGCCGCTTTGAATAATGCTGCCCCGCGACATCAGCAGGTATTTGTCGGCTAGCTGCTGCGCAAAATCATAGAACTGCTCCACCAGCAAAATGGCCATATCACCCCGGTGTGCCAGTTGAGAAATCACCTGACCAATCTCTTTAATTACCGAAGGCTGAATCCCCTCGGTGGGTTCATCGAGGATCAACAGCTGTGGGCGACTTGCCAGCGCTCGCCCAATTGCCAGTTGCTGCTGTTGCCCGCCGGACAAATCTCCGCCCCGCCGATGTTTCATCTCCTGTAAAACCGGAAAGAGCGCGTAAATATCATCCGGCACATGTCGGGCCTCCCGTGCAGAAAAACGGGAAAGACCGAGCAGCAGATTCTCTTCTACCGTCAAACGCGGAAAAATATCACGGCCCTGTGGGACATATGCCACACCGGCCCTGACCCGCTGATGCGGCTTCCAGTGAGTGACATTTTTTTCCTGCCAGAGCACGCTTCCGCTACGGGCCGGAATAAGCCCCATCAGACACTTCAGTAGCGTTGTTTTCCCCACGCCGTTACGTCCCAGCAAACATGTCACCTCGCCGATACGCGCTTCAAAGCTCACCCCGCGCAGAATATGGCTGCCACCATAATATTGATTCAGTTCTTTCACCTGCAGCATTTGAACTCCTTAACGCCCGAGATAGACTTCAATAACCTGCTCGTTGGCCTGCACATCGCGAAGGCTCCCCTGAGCGAGGACACGTCCCTGATGTAATACTGTCACGCGATCGGCAATGGTTTCGACAAATCCCATATCGTGTTCAACAACCATCAGAGAGTGCTTTCCGGCAAGCTGGCGAAACAGCTCCGCTGTGTATTCCGTTTCCGCATCCGTCATCCCCGCCGCGGGCTCATCCAGTAGCAGTAAATGTGGCTCCTGTACCAGCAGCATGCCAATTTCGAGAAACTGTTTTTGTCCATGCGAAAGCAGACCGGCGCGGCGGGCCCGCTCATTACTCAGTCGCAATAGCGCCAGTACGTCATCAATACGATCCCGTTGTTCGCCTGAGAGTCGTGCCCGTAGAGAACCCCAGACAGATTTATCATTTTTCAGCGCCAGCTCCAGGTTCTCCTCCACCGTTAAGGCTTCAAAAACCGTGGGCTTTTGAAATTTCCGCCCAATCCCCTGACGCGCAATAGCGATGGGATCCAGCGTTGTTAAATCGGTCGACTGATCGTATATCGCACGACCACTTTGCGGTCTGGTTTTACCGGTTATGACATCCATTAACGTCGTTTTTCCGGCACCGTTGGGGCCAATAATACAGCGCAGCTCCCCGACACCAATATTGAGCGAGAGATCCGTTAACGCCTGGAATCCGTCGAAATTAACGTTAATTTTTTCCAGTTGCAGCACCGGGTCAGTTTGTTCACGAAACCGATCACCCGGCATCTGGCGAGTAAAAAGTCCTTCATCTGGCTGCATTATTTGTCTCCCTTGCGAAACAGGCCAATCACACCACGGGGTAAAAAAAGCGTAACGCCAATAAAAATCAGGCCAAGAAATAGCTGCCAGTATTCCGGCATAATGACGGTAAACAGGCTTTTAGCACCGTTCACCAGTACGGCGCCAAATACCGGACCGATCAGGGTTCCGCGTCCGCCGAGAGCAACCCAAATCGCCGCTTCAATCGAGTTGGTCGGCGACATTTCGCTGGGGTTAATAATCCCTACCTGCGGGACATAAAGCGCCCCGGCCAGGCCGCACAGTACAGCAGAAAGCGTCCACACCAGTAACTTGAAACCTTTCGGATCGTAACCACAGAACATCAGACGGTTCTCGGCGTCGCGCACGGCTGTCAGAATACGACCAAACTTACTGCGGGCCAGCGCAAGTCCCAGCCATATTGCCAGCACCAGCAGCATAACCGTCGCCAGAAACAGCGCGATCCTGGTTGACGTTGCAGTCACCGGAAACCCCAGAATGGTGGTAAAACCGGTAAAACCGTTATTTCCCCCAAAGCCGGTTTCATTGCGGAAAAACAGCAGCATTCCGGCGAAAGTCAGGGCCTGGGTCATGATGGAGAAATAGACCCCTTTGATTTTTGAACGGAAGGCAAACCAACCAAATACCAGCGCCAGCAGGCCCGGCACCAGAACAACCAGCAGCATCGCCCAGAGAAAATGTTGCGTCCCCCACCAAAACCACGGCAGCTCGCTCCACGACAGGAACGACATAAAGGCCGGCAATCCTTCGCCGGAAGCCTGACGCATCAGGTACATCCCCATTGCATAGCCCCCCAGCGCGAAGAAGATACCGTGTCCCAGCGAGAGCATTCCGGCATAGCCCCACACCAGATCCAGTGCGACGGCCACAATGGCATAGCAGAGAATTTTCCCGGCCAGCGTCAACGTCCACACCGATATGGCCAGCGGATGCTCCGCAGGTAACAGCGCAAGAAACGGCAGAATAATCAGCGCCAGCAGTAAGCCAAGGCCCAGCACGCGTGTCACACGTGGCGCTTTACGCACAAGCGTTATTGTCATCGGCATCGTCATCAGTCAATAACCCTCCCTTTCAGCGCGAACAGTCCCTGAGGTCGTTTCTGAATAAACAGAATGATCAGCACCAGGATCATGATTTTGCCGAGAACAGCACCCGCCTGAGGCTCCAGAATTTTATTGAAGATCCCCAGCCCAAATGCCGCAGCCACGCTCCCGGCAAGCTGCCCAACGCCGCCCAATACCACGACCAAAAACGAATCGATAATGTAGCTTTGCCCCAGTTCCGGTCCTACGTTACCTAATTGCGAGAGCGCCACGCCTCCCAGTCCGGCAATCCCTGAGCCGAGACCAAAGGCCAGCATATCGACTCGTCCGGTGGGTACGCCGCAGCAGGCCGCCATATTGCGATTTTGCGTCACGGCACGCACGCGCAGCCCGAGACGCGTTTTATTCAACAGCAGCCAGGTGAAGAACAGCACCAGCATGGCAAAGCCAAGCACCACTATTCGGTTCCATGGCAATATCAGATTGGCATAAACCTGAATACCGCCGGAAAGCCATGCAGGATTGGCGACTTCCAGGTTTTGCGCGCCGAAAGCCATACGCACCAGTTGGATGAGCATCAGGCTGATACCCCAGGTCGCCAGCAGCGTTTCGAGCGGGCGGCCGTATAAATGGCGTATCACCCCACGCTCCAGAAGCATTCCTACTGCCGCAGTCAGCAAAAAGGCAACAGGGAGAGCAATAACCGGATACCAGGCCAACCATTGCGGAAAAAACTGGCCCATCAGCTGTTGCACCATCCAGGTACAGTACGCCCCGAGCATTAACATTTCGCCATGCGCCATATTGATGACGCCGAGTAATCCATAGGTTATCGCCAGACCCAATGCCGCCAGCAGCAAAATAGAACCCAGTGACAGCCCCATGAAAGCCTGCCCAAGAAGATCCCCAATCTTCATGCGATGAGCGATGGAATTCAGGCTTTCGCCAGCGGCAGCACGCACGCGGGCATCGGGTTCATGTTCGGCCCGGGTGAATGGCTGCAGGCGCGCCTGAGTTTCAGGATCATTAGACGCCCCTAATAGCTCGATTGCCTGACGCCTGACCTCTGGCGAGGTGCTGCTCAGTTGCAGATTTGCCAGAGCAATAGCGAGTGCGGATTTCACATCATCATCTGACTCCTGAGCCAGTCGTTGCCGTAAAAATGGCAGCATGCCCGGCTGCGCCTCACGCTGTAATGTACGAGCTGCCTCCCTCCTTTCCGTGACACTGTCACTTAATAGTTGATGAACAGCCAACGCTCCGGCCACCAGATTACGCAGGCGGTTAGTCAGGCGAATTTTTTTTAGTTCGCCGTTCGGGGCTGTCGCTGTTCCTAACGGCTGTACGTGCGGGCCGTTCATGATGAAGGCATTTTTCGCACTATCGGTCAGCAGGTTCTCATCTCGTAGCGCGCTGAGCAGCGGGATGCGCTGAACATCGGGATTCACGGCCCATTGTTCAAGCAAAGCGGCCTGCTGAGTCCGGTTGGCGGCGGAAAAGGTATCGGCATCTGCGGCCTGCGCTATCCACGGCAAAAACCACATCAGCAACAACACACCACGAATAAAGCGCATAGCTTTCATGAGCGTTCTCCAAAGCATTACCCTCCCGCAGGAGGGCGTTAGATCAGTTGCTGGCGGTTTTCACGGGCTGTTCAGATTTTTTATCATTACCAGCGATATACGGACTCCACGGCTGGGCGCGGACCGGCTCATCGGTTTGCCAGACCACGTTAAACTGGCCGTTGCCTTCAATCTCGCCAATCATGACGGGTTTATGCAGGTGATGGTTGGTCGCATCCATGGTCAGGGTAAAGCCTGATGGCGCAGCGAAGGATTGCCCCGCCATAGCAGCACGAACTTTATCCACATCGGTAGTTCCGGCTTTTTCTACCGCCTGCGCCCACATATGCAGGCCAACATACGTAGCTTCCATTGGGTCGTTCGTCACCACCGAATCAGCATTCGGTAATTTGTGCGCTTTGGCATACGCCCGGTAATCAGCGACAAACTTTTTGTTGGCCGCATTATCGACGGACTCAAAGTAGTTCCAGGCGGCAAGGTTGCCCACCAGCGGTTTGGTATCAATACCGCGTAGCTCCTCCTCACCCACGGAAAAAGCCACGACCGGCACATCGGTGGCTTTCAGCCCCTGATTCGCTAACTCTTTATAAAACGGTACGTTAGAATCCCCATTGATGGTCGATACCACCGCCGTTTTACCCCCTGCGGCGAATTTTTTAATACTGGCGACAATGGTCTGGTAATCGCTGTGTCCGAATGGGGTGTACACCTCTTCGATGTCTTTATCGGCGACCCCTTTTGAATGCAAAAAGGCGCGTAAAATTTTGTTGGTCGTGCGCGGATAAACATAATCCGTGCCCAGCAGGAAGAAACGTTTCGCGCTACCGCCGTCCTCACTCATCAGATACTCAACCGCAGGGATCGCCTGCTGATTAGGGGCTGCGCCGGTATAGAAGACGTTAGGCGACATCTCTTCACCTTCATATTGCACTGGGTAAAACAGCAGACCGTTCAACTCTTCAAATACCGGTAGAACCGATTTACGCGAAACCGATGTCCAGCAGCCGAAAACTGCCGCTACCTTGTCCTGACTCAGCAATTGCCTTGCTTTTTCTGCAAATAACGGCCAGTTCGAGGCCGGGTCAACCACCACCGGCTCCAGCTTTTTACCCAACACACCACCCTGAGCATTTATTTCATCGATAGTCATCAACGCCACATCTTTTAGCGGCGTTTCGGATATGGCCATCGTGCCGGATAACGAATGCATGATGCCAACCTTAATGGTGTCGGCTGCCTGAACGCTAAAACTCACGCCCATTGCTACAACAGAGGCAGAAAGTGCAAAAGCTTTTAAAAATGTACGACGCTGCATAGTTTCACTCCTGAAATTAGACTTGCTGAAAGCTCCGGTGCAGCCGGGCAGACAAAACGGTGCAAATTAAGGGTGTTCAGAAGTGATAAGGCAAAAACAATGCCAGATATTAAAACATCATATAAAATCAATGAATTAGTATCTCGAGCACAAAAATCAGTATTACATTTTTCCGCCAAACGGACTAATCAAACAAAAAATTGAACCACCATGAGACAACTCTGCATTATAAACGTGCAACAATCTGTGTCAGCAGCACACCGTCATAACAGCGTGTCAGGGTTTAAAAACAGGGTTATTTGTGCGCAGATAAATGTGTCTCGTCACTATTATTTATTTTATTCGACGTGATCATGTCAAAAATTTACCTTTCAGCCGAAATAATCACACAGTTCAGCCTTTGTTTAAGATTGAATTGCTACTATAGTCATAAGCGAGGTGAACTTAAGGTAAGAGAGGAAACTCACAGATAAAGGAGCATTTACTATGCTGGGTAATATGAATATTTTTATGGCTGTTCTGGGAATTATTTTATTTTCCGGTTTCCTGGCCGCGTATTTTAGCCACAGATGGGATGATTGATGAACGGAGATAGTCCTGCACCGACCCGGCCCCTTGTAGCGTAACTGCACAAGGGGCCATTTTTTTACCTGAATCGCGCTCGCGGTACCTTTTTCCTGATTTACAGATAAAAAAAACCGCCGGATAAACCAGCGGTAAATGCTTGCATGGATAGATTTGTGTTTTGCTTTTATACGCTATCTGGCAATTCCCTGCGAAGATAACGGATAGTCAGCTAACCTATCATTGACAACCCCAATGAAAGTTAAACGAAACGCAACTACCTCAAAGCGTTTTCGAAAACTCACGCACTGAGGGGATACGAGGTCTCGTCATTGATGTCCACCAACGCAATCTGCTCATTTTCATCCATAAACATACAGCGATTTCTGCCGGTCTGTTTCCCCTGATACATCGCCCTGTCAGCCCGACCAAGCGCGGTATCCAGCGTTTCACCCTGTTGAACCCGGGTTATGCCAGCCGTTACCGTGATACCGATCTCTCCATCAGAGTAGGGAATTTTTTTCTGACCAATCAGACGACAAAGTCGCAAACCCGCCTGGCATGCCTGCTCGTCCGTTTTTGTTCTAATGATGATAATGAACTCTTCTCCACCGTAGCGGTACGCCACTTCATCATATCGCGTCCATGACAATAAATTTGATGCCAGAGCCCGCAATACCACGTCACCAACCAAATGGCCGTAGGTATCGTTAACGTATTTAAAACGATCGATATCCAACAACAATATATAGAGATTAAGCGGTTCGGCATCGAGCAACTGCCGATCAAAAGACTCATCAAGCATTCTTCTGCCAGGTAAACCTGTTAATACATCGATATTACTACGGATACTCAATAAATATATTTTGTAGTCCATTACAGATGAGGTAAATGCCAGAAGCGCGTCCTGGAAACTGTCGAAATGCCATGAGTGGCTACGTTTCTCCACTATAGCCAATAGCAACTCCTTGCCTAATAAATGCATCTTTTCGTGAGTGGCACTTATCTTGCTCACGTAACTACAATCATCCTCATTGTACCGCGATTGATTATTAAGCCACTGTCCAAATCGACAAACTAAATGCGAGTTTTCACCTATAATATCAGGCTGTGTTACATCTGAAGACACCACGCAGCGGAACATTGTCACTAACCATTTGTAGTGGGCATCAATGGACTTGTTCAACTCAATCAAAATTGTATCTATTTCCTTCGTATTTCTCATCATCACGTTCTCTCTCCCTGTTCGAGCGTTTCTGATGGAATTATCTTAACGATAAAAAAGAAAATTTATGTAAATTTTTTAATAGTAATTAATAAGCCGCGATTAACAATAGCATTGCGCTATGCCACTGGTCGCGGCATAGCGAGTATCGCCGACTCAGTTCATACCTGGCTCAAATTGGTCGCGGTTCATTGAGCCTTTTATTTTCGCGGATAGATAAAAACCGTTAAGAAAGCTGATGTGTATGCCTTAAGCTTTTTATAGCTATCACTGTCCAGTGTCAGTGTTGCTACCGTCAGAGTTGTTACGGTCAGGGTAAAAATTACAATATCCCCTGCTGTCGCTAGTGGCCAATTCTCAAAGTAGGTTTGCAGACTGTTAAGGACGATTTTATCAACAAGTTCTGTACGTTCAGGCATGTTTAAGACCTCTATGAAGTTCAACGTTTTGGAACAATGATTGTCGCACAGAGTAAAAGTAACTTTTTCCGGTAAGGACGTTAAATTGCAGGGTTCTTTTCTTAGATAATTCAAATAAACGGGCATCACATCCGGTTGTTGATGCACGAAGCGACAGTAAGCAGTAGGCCGGATGGCGCTTCGCTATCCGGCCTACTGCGTAATTCCCTTTTCAGCACAATGATGAATTTATCGGCATCATTATGTTTAACTAAGCTGAATTGAGGACTTTCCCCCTCTGAACAAACCTTACGCGCTCAAACCACGATGTTCCAGCATCGGCTCCATTTTTGGATCGCGTCCGCTCCATTGGCGATAAAGTTCAGTTAAATCAGTACTGTTACCACGGGACAAAATCGCTTCGCGGAATTTTTGCCCGTTTTCGCGGGTTAATCCGCCCTGCTCTTCAAACCACTGATAGCCATCATCGGCCAGCATTTGCGTCCACAAATAGGCGTAATAACCTGCGGCATAACCTCCGCCGAAGATATGGGCAAAATAGCTGCTACGATAACGTGGCGGCACGGCCTTGAGTTCCAAACCTTCTGCTGCCAGCGCCTGCTGTTCAAATTGATCAACCGAAAGAGATAACGCGCTATTTTCCAGACTGTGCCAACGCATATCCAGCAATGCAGCACTGAGCAGTTCGGTCATGTCGTAACCTTTGTTAAACAGGCTGGCCCGCTGCATCTTATCCCGCAATGCCTGCGGCATTTGCTCCCCGGTATCAACATGACGAGCAAAACGAGCAAAGACCTGCGGATGACTCGCCCAGTGTTCGTTGATCTGTGAAGGAAATTCAACAAAGTCACGCGGAGTGTTGGTCCCGGAAAGTGTGGCATAACGTTGAGTAGCGAACAGGCCGTGCAACGTGTGTCCAAACTCATGAAATAACGTAATAACATCATCCCACAATAACAATGCAGGCTGACTTTTTGCCGGTTTTTGATAATTACACACGTTGTAAATAACCGGCCGGGTTTCATTGAGTTGCGATTGCTCAACAAAATTGCCCATCCAGGCACCACCGCTTTTCGATTCCCGGGCAAAGAAGTCGCCGTAAAATAACGCCAGACCTACGCCATCATGATCAAATATTTCCCATACCCTAACATCCGGGTGATAAACAGGAATATCGAACCGTTCTATAAATTTTATGCCAAAGAGTTGATTGGCCGTCCAGAAAACACCCTCGTTTAGCACCGTATCAAGGACAAAGTAAGGTTTGAGCTGCGCCTCATCCAGAGCATATTTCTCACGACGAACCTGCTCAGCATAAAATGCCCAGTCCCAGGCCTCGACGTTAAATTGCCCCTGTTCGTGATTGATAACATTCTGGATTTCGGCCTGTTCATCCAATACCCGAGCTCGCGCGGCAGGAACAATCGCCCGCATGAAAGTCAGTGCTGCTTCCGGTGTTTTTGCCATCTGGTCGGCAATTTTCCATGCCGCGTAATTGGCAAAACCGAGTAGTTTCGCCTGCTGCATCCGGATCTCGACCAGCCGCTGAATAATCGCCCGAGTATCGTTAGCGTCATTATTTTCTGCTCTCGTCCATGCGCGGTTGAACAGATTTTCACGAGTCTGGCGATCGCGTAACGCCGCAAGCGCCGGTTGCTGTGTCGTGTTCAATAGCGGGATAACCCAACGCGCTTCAAGCCCTTTATCCTTTGCTGCTTCGGCGGCAACGGCAATTTCCTCTGCGCTGAGTCCATCCAGATAACGTGCATCATCCACCACCAGAGCACCGGACTTGTTCGCCGCCAGCAGCCGTTGATTAAACTGGCTGGTCAGCGTGGCGGACTCCGTATTGAGCACTTTAAGGCGGGTTTTATCCGCCTCATTCAAACGTGCGCCAGCTAGTACAAAACGCTGGTGGATGACCTCCAGCAAGCGTGATGATTCGCTATCCAGTCCCAGCGAAGCTCGCCGTTGCCAGACCGCTTCAACGCGCGAGAAAAGTGCTTCATTGAGATAGATATCATTGGCAAGGCTCGCCAGTTCCGCGGAAAACTCTTCATCAAGGCGCTGTAGTTCATCGTTGGTGTGTGCCGCCGTCATCGCGAAGAAAACGCTGGTTACGCGTGTCAGCAAAGCGCCACTTTGTTCAAGCGCCAGCAACGTATTGGAAAAATCAGGGGCTTGCGGGTTTTGCACAATCGCCTCGATCTCTGCACGTTTTTGCCGCACGCCTTCATCGAACGCGGGGCGATAGTGCTGCACATCTATCTGATCAAACTGCGGGGCCTGATACGGCAATGTGCTGTGGTGAAAAAAAGGATTCGTTAACGACATCTTTCACTCCTGAAAACGATTTGTTTACCAGAGTAGACTTCCCGGGAATCAACCGCAATCGCGTTACGCAGGAATAGCTCTGAACGGAAATGACGTGCTATGGTAGTACTACATAAAAAGCGTTGAGGAACAGTGAGATGATCGTTTTAGTAACCGGAGCAACCGCAGGTTTTGGTGAGTGCATTACGCGTCGTTTTATTGAGAATGGGCATAAAGTTATTGCCACCGGACGCCGCCAGGAGCGCCTGCAGGAGCTTAAAGATGAGCTGGGTGACCGCCTCTATACCGCGCAACTGGACGTACGTAATCGTGCATCAATCGAAGAGATGATGGACGCCTTACCCGCAGAATGGCGCAATATTGATGTTCTGATCAATAACGCGGGTCTGGCGCTGGGCCTTGAGCCTGCCCACAAGGCCAGCATTGAAGACTGGGAAAATATGATCGACACCAACAACAAAGGGCTGGTTTATATGACACGCGCCGTTCTGCCTGGCATGGTTGAACGCAACCGCGGTCATATTATCAATATCGGCTCTACAGCGGGCAGTTGGCCATACGCTGGCGGTAACGTCTACGGTGCGACTAAAGCGTTCGTGCGCCAGTTTAGCCTGAATTTACGTACTGATTTACACGGTACTGCAATTCGCGTTACCGACATCGAGCCGGGTCTGGTTGGCGGTACGGAATTCTCTAATGTCCGTTTCAAAGGTGATGACGCCAAAGCTGAAAAAGCCTACGAAAATACCACGGCGCTGACCCCGCAAGATGTTACAGAGGCGGTATGGTGGGTGGCTTCTTTACCGACTCATGTCAATATCAATACCCTTGAAATGATGCCTGTCGCGCAGTCTTTTGCCGGGCTGAGTATTCATCGTGGCTAATTTCTCTGCCCGGCCTCGCGCCGGGTATAGATAGCCTGAAAGAAGTGATAAAATATCCGAGTTAACTCTCTAAAAAGTAAGAATGAATGACCGTAGAAACGCAGCTCAACCCTACACAGCCAGTAAATCAACAGATTTACCGTATTCTTCGCCGTGATATCGTGCATTGTCTGATTGCACCCGGTACACCGCTGTCGGAGAAAGAGGTTTCCGTACGCTTTAATGTGTCACGCCAGCCGGTACGAGAAGCATTCATCAAACTGGCCGAGAACGGCCTGATTCAGATCCGTCCGCAGCGTGGCAGCTATGTGAACAAGATTTCGCTGTCGCAGGTGCAAAACGGCTGTTTTGTTCGCCAGGCAATTGAATGTGCCGTGGTCCGCCGTGCCGCATCGCTGATCAACGATCAACAGTGCTATCAGCTTGAACAGAATTTGCATCAGCAGCGCATCGCAATTGACCGAAAACAGATCAATGATTTCTTCCAGCTTGATGATGAGTTTCATCAGAAACTGGCTTTAATTGCCGAGTGCCAACTCGCCTGGGATACCGTTGAGAATATAAAGGCCACAATTGACCGCGTTCGTTATATGAGCCTGGATCATATTTCCCCGCCTGAAATGCTGTTACGTCAGCATCACGATATTTTTGCCGCCCTTGAGAAGCATGATGGCGATGCGGTCGAGCGCGCAATGATGCTCCATCTCCAGGAAATTGGTGAGTCCGTTCAGCTGATCCGCCAGGAAAATAGCGACTGGTTCAGCGAAGATTAATACTACGCTCACCTCACATCGGGGTGAGTTTCTCCTGCATTTTCCCCTCTCCCGCATAACTGCATAAAAAAAGCTGTGATTTTGATCGAAAACAAAAAAAATCATTAACGAGAAGCGTATTTATATTGCGCCCGTTACGTGGGACTAAAAGCCCACGGGCTTTGACGGTAAGTTGGAAAGGAGAAAACACCATGAAAACATACGATCGTAACCGTAACGCAATCACCACTGGCAGCCGCGTCATGATCAGCGACACCGGACTCACAGGCCGCATTACAGCGATAGATACCGATGGCCTGACCGCTGAGCAGATCCGCCGCGGGAAAACAGTGGAAATCGAAGGATGTGAAGGCAAATACGCCCCCCTCGAGCTGATTCGTTTAGGCATGAACTAATTGGTGTGAATGCCAGAAAACACAGCGCCATCTGGCCCGTTGAAAGCCAGATGGCGACATAAAACATATTCTTCGTTACTTCAGTTTTTCTGCATACTTCGCAACTGTAGACTTCGCCCCTTCAGCCAGTAAAGCAAGATACGCTTGTGTGACCTGACGGTTGAACAGCTCAACCTGCGGCAGTTCGCGACCAAAAATAGCATCAATTGCCAGCAGCGCCTGAACGCGCTCTTCGCCCTCGTTACTGCTACGCACTGCATTCTGGATCACCGGCAACAGTGGATCGCTAATTTCAATCGCCTGGCCCTGTTCATCCACACCACCTACGTAACGCATCCAGCCAGCCACACCCAGTGCCAGCAGCGCAAAGTCACTACCGTGAACAATGTGCCAACGAATGGAATCAAGCATACGCTGTGGCAGCTTTTGGCTGCCGTCCATGGCGATCTGCCAGGTACGATGACGCAGCGCCGGATTGCTGTAGCGCTCAATTAACAGATCGGCATAACGCTGTAAATCAACACCTTTTACTTTCAGCGTGGGGGCTTGTTCCTGCAACATCAACGCACGGGCAGCAAGACGATAATTTTCATCGCCCATGCAATCATTAATATGCTGATATCCCGCCAGATAGCCAAGATACGCAAGGAAGGAATGGCTGCCGTTGAGCATACGCAGTTTCATCTCTTCAAATGGAATGACATCAGCCACCAGCTCAGCACCGGCTTTCTCCCATTCAGGGCGACCGGCGACAAAGTTATCTTCAATAACCCACTGACGGAACGGTTCGCATGCCACGCCTGCCGGGTCGCGTACACCGGTGATATGTTCAATTTTGTCCAGTGTCTCCTGCGTAACCGCCGGGACAATGCGGTCAACCATTGTTGATGGGAATGTCACATGTTGTTCGATCCACGCGGCCAGTTCCATATCCACCGCTCGGGCATATGCAGTGACAACATTGCGCATCACATGACCGTTTTCTGGCATGTTATCGCAGGACATCACGGTGAAGGCGGCTAAACCCGCAGCTTTGCGACGCGCCAGGGCTTCAACCACCACGCCCGGCGCAGTTTTTGGCTGTTTGGGGTTTTGCAGATCGGCTGCAATCATTGGGTTGTCTAACATCAGTTGGCCGGTCGCCGGAGAATGGCAGTATCCTTTCTCGGTGATGGTCAGGGAAACGATCGCAACCTGCGGTTCACACATCGCTGCCAGTACGCTTTCCAGACCATCAACCTGCGCATGCAATGCGTTTTTCACCACGCCCACGACTCTCGCAGTCCAGGCATCAGCAGACATCTCTGCAACGGTATACAGATTATCTTGCTGTTTCAGATCGAAAATCTGCTGCTCGCCGCCAATCAGGTTCACTTCGCAGTAGCCCCAGTCACTGCCGTGATCGGCGGCCAGAATGTCTGCGTAAACACCCTGATGTGCGCGGTGAAACGCGCCAAACCCCAGATGAACAATACGCGGAACCAGTTTTGAACGATCGTAGTCAGGAAGTGCAGCCTTTGCCGCTAAGAGCTTATTTTGCATGGTATGGCCTACTTATAAATGAAATCAGGACTGTTCCAGAGTAACGCCTGTATGGTTGTATGTTTTGATTTGCATTAAGCTTTTTATGATTGGTATGACATCATTTGCTGAGTTATGTACCAAGGTTGGAGAATTTGGCGGCATACTGCCGCCAAAGGATATTAATGTTTCTGCCACTGCTGGTATTCACGCTTAAGTCTTTGCGGAGCGGTTTCCGGCATCATCAACAAACCAATAATTGAGATAACTCCAAGTACAATCACATAGGTTGCAAGTCCATAGTAATGTCCACCTGTTACTTGCAGAATTTTTACTGCTACTAAGCCAAGAATCCCACTGCCTATTAGCGACCCCAGTTGCCAAATTAATGCTATTCCACTACAGCGAATATGAGTTGGGAAAAGCTCCGGAAAATAAGAAGCCTGAGGTGCATAACACATACTATGCCCAATACTCAGAACCAGGATCATTACAATTTGTGTAAGCCAAAAACTATCCTGATTAATCGCAAGGAAGAAAGGAATAATCATAACAACCTGCAGCAACGCGCCAATAATATAAACTGGTTTACGTCCAATTTTATCGCATAGCGACCCCATCAATGGTATTGCAATGATTTCTATTATGACCGCAACGATCATTGTCTCCATCAAAATATTAGCGTCAAGATTGTTTGCCTTACCGTAAGCCAAAACAATCACTGTGAACATTGCAAATGTGCAAGCTTCAATTAGTTTCGCACAGACCCCCTTGACAACAATGCCAGGAAAATCGCGGATAACTTCAACTAATGGGCGTGATTCTTCTGCTTTTGTCTCCCTAATCTGAGCAAAGACCGGTGACTCATCAATTTTTAAGCGGATAAACAACCCTACAATAACCAGTAACAGACTCAAAAGGAACGGTATACGCCACCCGTAATCCATCATTGCCTCTGGAGAAAGTGTGGCATTTAACAGCGCAAAGAGTGCTAACGGCAGAAGGAAACCAACCGGGGCACCAATTTGAACCCAACTGGAAAAAAATCCACGATGTTTGGGTTCAGAATATTCAGCAGTCATCAGCACTGCACCGGCTTGCTCTCCTCCAACACCAAATCCCTGTAATACACGAATAAAAATAAGTAAAGCTGGAGCCCAGACACCAATTTTCTCATATGTAGGCAATAACCCGATACAGAACGTCCCCAAACCTACAATTAATATGGTAATAACCAGTGCTTTTTTACGCCCAACCTTATCGCCAATATGACCAAAGACAATTCCTCCTAATGGTCTTGCGAGGAAACCAACAGCATAGGTTGCAAAAGCAGCGAGAGTACTTATTAATGGATCATCACTTGGGAAAAATAAATGACCAAAAAAGAGTACAGCAGCTGTCCCGTATGCAAAAAAATCATAATACTCAGCAGCTGTACCAATTGCGGATGCTGAAGCCACTCGACGAATAATGGGCTTATTATCTACGTTATTTTTAATATCGACTGAACTAACCATAAGTTTAACCTTCTGTAGGGTATTGGGTTAATCAACATCTTTCATACGTAATATTTATATTTACCAGTTCCACAGCGTGCCATCTTCCAGGCGAGCAACAGGCAGATATGCAGGGTCATACGGATATTTCGCCGCCAGTTTTTCGTCAAACTCGATCCCAAGGCCGGGTTTGTCTCCTGGGTGCATATAGCCGTTATCAAAGGTCCAGTTGTGCGGGAACACTTCCAGCATCTGCTCGGAATATCCCATATATTCCTGTACGCCAAAGTTCGGCACCCAGAGATCAAAATGCAGCGCAGCGGCCATGCATACAGGCGACAGATCGGAAGGTCCATGTGAACCGGTACGTACTTGATACAACGACGCGAAATCGGCAATCCGGCGCATACCGGTGATACCACCCGCATGGGTGATGGTGGTGCGGATATAGTCGATCAGTTGTTCTTCAATAAGCTGTTTACAGTCCCAGATACTGTTGAACACTTCCCCTACCGCAATCGGCGTGACCGTATGCTGGCGGATCAGGCGGAAGCACTCCTGGTTTTCAGCTGGCGTTGGATCTTCCATCCAGAACAAACGGTACTGTTCAATGCTTTTGCCGAAACGGGCCGCTTCAATTGGCGTCAGACGGTGGTGCATATCGTGTAAAAGGTGTTCATTGAAACCAAACTTGTCACGCACGGCAGCGAACAATTTGGGTGTGAAATCCAGGTATTTCTCCGTTGACCACAACTGCTCTTCCGGCCATTGCCCTTTGGTGGCAGGTTCGTAGGCCAGTCCTTTGCCTTTAGACATACCGTAAGTGGTTTTCATGCCCGGCACGCCGCACTGCACGCGAATGGCTTTAAAGCCCATTTCTTTATGACGCGCATAATCTTCGAGTACGTCATCAACGGTATGGCCTGTGGTGTGGCAGTAGACCATAACCCCTTCACGAGAAGCCCCACCGAGCAACTGGTACAATGGCATATTCGCCGCTTTCGCTTTGATGTCCCAGAGAGCCATATCCACTGCGGAAATCGCCGACATGGTGACCGGCCCACGACGCCAGTACGCGCCTTTGTAGAAAAACTGCCAGATATCCTCAATACGATGCGCATCGCGACCAATAAGCTGCGGACACACGTGATCTTTCAGATACGACGCCACGGACAGCTCGCGTCCATTTAACGTGGCATCTCCCAGCCCGGTGATCCCATCTTCTGTCGTAATTTTCAACGTCACAAAATTACGTCCAGGACAGGTAACAAAAACATCAGCCCCAACAATCTTCATTTCTTATTCCCTACATCTGTTCTTGTGATGCAGGAAATTTACCCAACTGAGCTACTACCATACAAGTATGAAGATCAAAAAAGTGCTGTTTGATCACAAAAAAAGGCGCTATGCGCGCCCCCATCCAGCCACAATGATCAACATGCCGCACAACGCCACCAGCGCGCCAGACCAGTCATACAAACTGAGTTTTACACCATCGACAATGCGTAGCCATAGCAGCGCGGTCACCACGTAAACACCGCCATAGGCTGCGTATACACGCCCGCTGGCTGCCGGATGCAGTGTCAGCAACCAGACGAATAAAGCCAGTGACACCCCGGCGGGTATCAACAACCAGGCTGTAGCTCCTCGCTTAAGCCAAAGCCAGGGTAAAAAGCAGCCAATGATTTCACATAACGCGGTGATGAAAAAAAGGAATGTGGTCTTAAGCATTGATGTTATTCAGTTACCTTCGGTTTAACCATGATACGACAGAATCTCGTTAGCGTATCCATATCCACCGGGTGGGTATGCCCGCAAACTGGAATAGTGTAGAATTTAACCCTGTTTTATCGTTTTTACCCTTTCCCATAAAAGGAATTCACCATGAAAATTACACTGACCAAACGCCTGTGCCTGACGGCTATGCTGACGCTGGCTGCGGCTGTGTACACCTCTTCCGCATTTGCTGAAACCAGTAAACTGATCATTGAATCCGGAGACAGTGCGCAAAGTCGTCAACAAGCCGCAATGGAAAAGGAACAATGGAACGATACGCGTCAGCTTCGCCAGAAAGTCAACAAACGTGTAGAGAAGGAGTGGGACAAAACCGACGCTGCCTTCGATAGTCGTGATAAGTGCGAACAGAGCGCTAATATTAATGCGTACTGGGAACCCAACACCCTGCGCTGCCTTGACCGCCGTACTGGCCGCACCGTTGCCCCATAATCATTGCACTTTGAAGGATATTGAAAGGATACGATATGACTAGCGCCCTCAGTGTTAAGTTGCGCCCGCTGGAGCGTGAAGATTTACGATTCGTCCATCAGCTTGATAATAATGCCAGCGTAATGCGTTACTGGTTTGAAGAACCTTACGAAGCGTTTGTTGAGCTGTCAGACCTGTATGACAAGCATATCCACGACCAAAGCGAACGTCGCTTCGTGGTGGAGTGCGACGGTGAAAAAGCCGGGCTGGTGGAGCTGGTTGAAATTAACCATGTGCACCGCCGGGCCGAATTCCAGATCATTATTTCGCCGGAATATCAGGGGAAGGGTCTGGCCTCACGGGCGGCTAAGCTTGCGATGGATTACGGCTTTACCGTACTTAACCTCTATAAGCTGTATTTGATCGTTGATAAAGAGAACGAAAAAGCTATCCACATTTACCGTAAACTCGGCTTTATGGTCGAAGGTGAGCTGATTCATGAATTCTTTATCAACGGCCAATACCGCAACACTATCCGCATGTGCATCTTCCAGCAGCAGTATCTGGCAGAACACAAAACAGCAGGCCCTAACCTGCTGCAACCTACCGCTCAGTAAAGGCGATTAGTAGTAATCGATAGTGTTTTCAATCGAGTAATGATGTTCAACTGCCGGCTTCACGCTCTCGTCAACGATAACGAGCTGGCAGTTGACCGGATTTGCGTATTCATCGTATTTGCACGTTTGTTTGACATTGCCTAACGGATGATTGTTGAGCAGGCTCACCGCGGTGTAATCCAGCTTCTTCAACGGGTCGACCGACGGTTTGGCATCAACCTGTAAGGTATTGTCCTTATTGACGGTTGTTTTACCCAGCGGGTAGCCTTCCGCATCATATCGGTACTGCACCTTCATCTCTTTGCCCGTGGCAGAAACGACAAAACCGTTATCGTCGGTATCCCACACCACACCTGCCGCTGGCAGTTCCGCCAGTTGGCATTTGCCCTGTAAACGGATCCGTTTTTCCAGCGTTTCGGCATCCCGATAGTAGTTCGCATCCAGGACCAGCGCCATGCCGGTATTGTTTTCGATATCGTGCAGTTCAAGCGTATCGAAACACCCTTCCTGTGATAGCGTACCAACAACCCGCTTAGTGACCTCACCTTTATCATTAAGCAGCGTCTGGCTGAAATCTTTCACCGGCCCACGCAGCGGGTCGAAATCAAATTCATTGGAAAAACTGGCCATTTCCGGCGTAAAGGAAACCAGCCCTTTGGCGTTATCACACCCAACCAGCACGACACACAGAAATCCTAACGGGGTCTGTTTCTTCACATTTTTCACCGGAATAAGAAGATAATTCTCAATCATATTAGCAAATACAGTTATTTACACCAGAAATGCTAATCTTAGTCTATGTCGATAACAAAGGAGCTGATGATGAAATACATAACAGGAATGGCCGCGCTCATACTGCTAGCCGCCTCACCGCAGGTTCTGGCGGCCCCGGCGTCATGTGAACGCGTGAAGAGCGATATCGAGCAGCGCATCATCAATAATGGCGTCGCAGAGTCCAGCTTTACGCTGAACATTGTCCCCAACGATCAGGCCGATCAACCTGATTCACTGGTGGTAGGCCATTGTGCAAACGATACGCACAAAATTCTCTATACCCGGACTAACAGCGGCAACGCCCCTGCCAATAGCACCCCAGCCCAAGACGGACACGCCGCCGAACCGCAATAAATCTCCCCCTCCGTACGCGGAGGGGTACTCCTGTTTGATATGCATTAAGATGGCATACCTATAAGGGGGTAAACTTATTCCATTATTAGCATGCTATTAATTTCGTTATAAATATTAATATATAACGATAACTATAATGGAGTGAGTTATGTCGGAAACTGAGCAATATGGAGGCATCAGCCGCAGGACATTAGTGAAATCCTCGGCTATCGGTTCGTTGGCGCTGGCCGCGGGCGGGCTGTCGTTACCTTTTGGCATACGAACTGCAGCAGCAACGGTACAGAACTCAATACAACCCGTTGAAGATAAAGCTGTCTGGAGTTCTTGTACCGTAAACTGCGGTAGCCGTTGTCTTTTACGCCTGCACGTAAAAGATGATGCTGTCTACTGGGTCGAATCTGATACAACGGGGGATGATACCTACGGTAATCACCAGGTTCGTGCCTGCTTGCGCGGTCGTTCGATTCGCCGTCGCATGAATCACCCTGATCGCCTTAAATATCCCATGAAACGTGTAGGCAAACGCGGAGAAGGAAAATTTGAGCGTATCACCTGGGATGAAGCACTGGATACCATTAGCGGTAATTTGAAGCGCATCCTGCAGGATTATGGTAATGAAGCCGTCCACGTACTGTACGGTACAGGTGTAGATGGTGGGAATATTACTAACTCCAATGTCCCCTATCGCCTGATGAATTCATGCGGCGGATATTTGAGTCGCTATGGTAGCTATAGTACCGCACAAATCAGCGCTGCCATGGGTTATATGTTTGGTGCTAACGACGGCAACAGCCCGGACGATATCGCCAATACAAAACTGGTTGTCATGTTTGGCAACAACCCTGCCGAAACCCGCATGAGCGGCGGTGGTGTAACCTGGTATGTTGAGCAAGCCCGCGAACGTTCAAACGCCCGAATGATCGTTATCGATCCTCGTTATAACGATACTGCCGCTGGCCGTGAAGATGAATGGCTTCCTATACGTCCGGGAACTGACGCTGCATTGGCTGCGGCGATTGCATGGGTGTTAATCACCGAAGATCTGATTGATAAACCTTTTCTCGATAAATACTGCGTTGGCTACGACGAAACCACTCTTCCTGCCAGTGCCCCCCGGAATGCGCACTATAAGGCCTATATTTTGGGCGAAGGCTCGGATGGGATCGCCAAAACACCAGAATGGGCTTCGCACATTACCAGCATTCCTGCTGAAAAGATTATCCAGTTGGCACGTGAGATTGGATCGGCGAAACCCGCTTATATCTGCCAGGGTTGGGGTCCGCAACGTCACTCCAACGGTGAACAAACTGCCCGCGCTATTACCATGCTCTCAGTTTTAACAGGCAACGTAGGGATTAATGGCGGTAACTCAGGCATGCGTGAGGGAACCTGGGATCTGGGCGTGGAATGGTTCTCCATGTTAGAAAATCCGGTTAAAACACAGATATCTGTCTTTACCTGGACGGATGCTATCGATCATGGTGCAGAGATGACCGCGACCAAGGACGGTGTTCGCGGCAAAGATAAGCTGGACGTGCCTATCAAGTTTATCTGGTGTTATGCCAGTAATACGCTCATCAATCAGCATGGCAATATCGCGCATACCCATGAAGTCTTGCAGGATGACAGCAAGTGCGAAATGATCGTCGGTATTGAGCATTTTATGACCGCCTCCGCAAAATACTGCGACATCCTGCTGCCTGACCTGATGCCAACCGAACAGGAAGATCTCATCTCACACGAGTCTGCCGGGAACATGGGGTATGTGATCCTTGGTCAACCAGCTACCTCGCCGAAATTTGAACGTAAACCCATTTACTGGACGCTAAGCGAAGTTGCCAAACGTCTTGGCCCGGATGTGTACCAAACGTTCACCGAAGGTCGTACGCAGCAAGAATGGGTGAAATACCTGCATGCCAAAACCAAAGAGCGTAACCCGGAAATGCCGGATTACGAGGAGATGAAAACAACAGGCATATTCAAGAAAAAATGTCCCGAAGAACACTATGTTGCTTTTCGTTCTTTCCGGGAAGATCCCAATGCTAACCCGTTGAAAACGCCATCAGGAAAAATTGAGATTTACTCTGAACGGCTTGCCGCCATCGCAGAAACATGGGAACTCAAGGACGACGAGATTGTTCATCCTCTTCCAGCTTATGCACCAGGCTTTGACGGTTGGGACGATCCTAAACGCAAAACATACCCACTGCAGCTCACAGGGTTCCACTATAAGGCGAGAACCCACTCCAGCTACGGCAATATCGACGTGTTACAGCAGGCTTGCCCGCAGGAAATCTGGATAAACCCCATCGATGCCAATACACGTGGTATTCGTAACGGCGACACGGTAAGGGTGTTTAACAATAATGGTCAGATGCTGATCGCGGCGAAAGTGACACCACGCATTTTGCCAGGCGTCACTGCCATCGGGCAAGGGGCATGGCTCAATGCCGATATGTTCGGCGATCGGATCGATCATGGTGGTTCAATTAACATTCTCACGTCGCATCGACCATCTCCGCTCGCAAAGGGAAACCCATCCCACAGTAATCTCGTTCAGGTTGAAAAGGCTTAAGGTGTAACCCACATGACAACTCAGTATGGATTTTTTATTGATTCCAGCCGTTGCACAGGGTGTAAAACCTGCGAGCTGGCCTGTAAAGACTACAAAGATCTCACGCCTGACGTCAGTTTCCGGCGGATTTACGAATACGCAGGTGGTGACTGGCAGGAAGACAACGGCGTCTGGCACCAGAACGTTTTTGCTTACTATCTCTCTATCTCCTGTAACCACTGCGAAGATCCGGCCTGCACCAAGGTTTGTCCAAGCGGCGCTATGCATAAGCGTGAGGATGGTTTTGTGGTGGTCGATGAAGACGTGTGCATTGGCTGTCGCTACTGTCATATGGCCTGCCCGTACGGTGCGCCACAGTACAATGCTGCGAAAGGACATATGACCAAGTGCGATGGCTGTCATGATCGCGTGGCAGACGGCAAAAAGCCCATCTGCGTCGAATCCTGTCCGCTGCGTGCGCTGGATTTTGGCCCCATCGACGAACTGCGCAAAAAACATGGTGAACTGGCTGCCGTCGCCCCGCTACCGGGTGCGCACTTCACCAAACCGAGTATTGTGATCAAACCAAACGCCAATTGCCGCCCGACCGGGGATACCACGGGTTTTCTGGCTAATCCAAAGGAGGTGTAAAATGGGAAATGGATGGCATGAATGGCCGCTGGTACTGTTCACGGTGCTGGGCCAGTGCGTAGCCGGGGCGCTGATCGTAAGTGGTTACGGCTGGCTGACCGCTAAGGACGAGCTGGTAAAACAACGTATCGTTCGCAGTATGTTTTTTCTCTGGCTGGTGATGGGCATCGCCTTTCTCGCCTCGGTCATGCATTTAGGTTCGCCGCTGCGCGCGTTTAACTCGCTGAACAGAATTGGCGCATCGGCGCTGAGTAACGAAATTGCCAGCGGTTCACTGTTTTTCGCCGTCGGTGGCCTGTGGTGGCTGGTGGCGTTTCTCGGTAAAATGCCCGCTGGGTTAGGTAAAATCTGGCTGCTGTTGAGCATGCTGCTGGGCCTGATATTTGTCTTTGCGATGACCAACGTCTACCAGATAGACACCGTCCCAACCTGGTATAACAGCTATACTACGCTGGCGTTTTTCATGACGATGCTGCTCAGTGGACCGCTATTTGCCGCTCTGCTGCTGCGTGCTGCAGGTGTTTCTTTTAACGCCGCCAGATTCGCCGGTATCAGTGTATTGGCTCTGCTGGTTACGGTGGCCGTTATTGTGCTGCAGGGACTGTCGCTCGGCGAGATCCACAGTTCAGTACAATCCGCCAGCGCGCTGGTTCCCGACTACGGAAGTTTACAGGTCTGGCGTGTCCTGCTGCTGGCTGCGGGTCTGGGTTGCTGGATATGTCCGTTGATCCGTCGCAAAGGACCGTCCATTGGCGGGTTAGCGCTCGGGTTAACTCTGGTGCTTGCCGGTGAAATCATTGGCCGCGGATTGTTTTACGGTTTACATATGACAGTCGGAATGGCTGTCGCAGGTTAACTTTCGGGTGCGGGGCAACCCGCACTGTTCAGGATTGTTTGCATGACCCATTTTTCACAACGTGACAACTTTTCTACCGCAGCGCGTGTGCTCGGCGCGCTGTTTTACTATGCCCCAGACAGTGCAGAAGCTTCGGCACTCGTCAGTGCGTTAACAACCGATGGCTGGCAGGCACAGTGGCCGCTTGAAAAGACAACGCTTTCGCCGTTAGTCGCACAGTTTCAGGCTGAGGCCGATGAGTCTCTCCCGCAGGCCTGGCAACGTCTGTTTGTTGGGCCTTATGCGCTTCCTTCTCCGCCCTGGGGATCCGTCTGGCTGGATCGTGAAAACGTGTTATTTGGCGACTCCACGCTGGCATTACGTCAGTGGATGCGGGACAACGGCATCCAGTTTGCCATGCAGCAAAATGAGCCAGAAGATCACTTTGGTTCGCTGCTGTTACTGACAGCCTGGCTTGCTGAGAACGAACGCCACACCGAGTGCGAGCAATTGTTGGCCTGGCATCTGTTCCCATGGTCATCGCGCTTCCTTAATGTGTTTATTGAAAAAGCCGATCACCCGTTCTACCTGGCGCTGGGTGAGCTGGCGCGTCTGACGCTGGCACAGTGGCAATCACAGTTACTGATCCCGGTAGCCGATAAGCCTTTGTTCCGTTAATTTCGTCACAGGCAGGACGCGTCCTGCCTGTGGTGCATCCTGATGCGCACGCTGAGCTTTTGCTTCTGTTGCCTAATAGCCGCAAAATAGAGCGTCTGAATTTTCCAGTCTGGCCACTCATGCATCACTTACATGCTTACCCTGACCTGCGTGCCATGTTCCGCCGCCTGCTGATCGCCGCGTTGATTGGCGTCCTTGCTGCGCTGGCCGTCGCAGGATTTCGTCATGCCATGCTGCTTCTCGAATGGTTGTTTCTGAGCAATAACACGGGGAGTCTGGTCAACGCAGCGACAAACCTTTCGCCTTTAAGGCGTATGCTGACACCTGCACTCGGCGGTCTGGCGGCTGGATTACTACTGTGGGGCTGGCAAAAATTTAACCGTTTACGTCCACAGGCTCCCACTGATTATATGGAAGCCCTGCAAACCGACGGACAATTTGACGTCAGCGCAAGCCTGGTAAAATCGCTGGCCTCGTTACTGGTCGTCGCCAGCGGGAGCGCCATCGGGCGTGAAGGTGCCATGATTTTACTGGCGGCACTGGCGGCCTCCTGCTTTGCTCAACGCTTTACCCCGCGTACAGAATGGAAGTTATGGATTGCCTGCGGCGCCGCTGCAGGTATGGCTGGAGCCTATCATGCCCCGCTGGCAGGCAGTTTATTTATTGCTGAAGTGTTGTTCGGCACGTTGATCCTGGCATCATTGGGACCGGTGGTGGTATCCGCCGTCGTCGCTCTGCTCACCACCAATCTGTTGAGCGACAGCAATGCGCTGCTGTATACCGTGCACCTGTCGCGGGAATTGCATGTCCTGGAATACGTGATGATTGTCAGCACCGGTCTGGTTGCGGGCATCTGTGGACCGCTTTTCATGTGGTTGATGACCGCCAGCCATAGTGTATTTTTGCGTTTAAAACTCTCGCCGCCGTGGCAACTGGCGCTTGGCGGGCTGATCGTTGGCCTGCTTTCATTGCTCACGCCTGCGGTCTGGGGTAATGGCTACAGCGTGGTGCAGTCATATTTACTTTCACCACCGTTGCTGGCCGTGGTTAGCGGGATTTTTATTTGCAAATTACTGGCGGTGCTTGCCAGCAGTGGATCCGGTGCCCCTGGTGGCGTGTTTACGCCAACGCTGTTTGTCGGCTTGTCGGTGGGCATGTTGCTGGGTCAGGTATGGGGATTATGGCTTCCTGGCTCGGATGATATTGCTATTTTGCTGGGATTAACGGGGATGGCCACGCTGCTGGCGGCTACCACGCATGCACCAATAATGTCGACGTTGATGGTTTGTGAAATGACCGGGGAGTATCGCCTACTCCCCGGATTACTGATCGCCTGTGTCCTGGCGTCGGTGCTGTCGCGTACGTTACGCCACGACTCTATCTACCGACAGCACGCTGCCGAGCATTGACAGGCGGATGTACTGTGACAGCTCACGCTGCTCTGCACGAGGCAGATAAGGCAGTTCACCGATCAGCGGTGCAGGTAATTTTTTACCCAGCACATCAATGATTTCCGCATAATGCGCCAGCCCCGGGTTAATGCGATTCGCAACCCAGCCAATCAACGGCAGTCCGTCGCTGGCTATCGCCTGAGCGGTGAGGATCGCATGATTAATACAGCCTTCCTGGATACCCACTACCATCAGCACCGGCAGTTGTTCCTGCACCACCCACTCCGATAACGGACGCAGATCGTTCATCAAGCTCCGCCAGCCTCCGGTGCCTTCCACGACAACGTGATCGACTTTTTCGCTAAGGCTTGCGAGACCGTTGGATAACAGGGTGTAATTGACCGGACCACTATGCGCCACGCTACTTTCATCTTCGCTCAACGCAATTGGGTTAATCGCCTCATAAGGCAGCTCGATAGATGACACACTTTGCAGTACCAGTGCATCTTTGTTGCGCAGACCTTCGGGCGTCTCTTTGCTGCCTTTGGCTACAGGTTTGTAACCCGCAACGCTTTTACCCCCTGACGCTAACGCTTGTAGTAATGCGCGGGAAACCACGGTCTTCCCAACAGAAGTGTCTGTACCTGTAATAAAGAAACGCTTCAGCATCACTAACTCCACCGTTATGCTTTGAAAATATAAGTCAGGAAAATAAAACAGTGGAGAAAGTCTAAGGTATGACGACCAGGATCAGCTTGAGATAGCGCAATTTTTCGTACAACAGTTAAAAAATGTTAACCCTGTAATAGACGAATCAACAAAGAACCGTTATACATCGCGTCCTTCACGAGCGCCGCCCCCGCCATCGTCCCCTGATTGGTAAACTGGGTGCTTTCAACGACTATATGCTGACTGTAAGCCGGAAGCGCCTGCTGACGAATGCTGTCAGCGATGGTAGGGAACAAGATATCTGCCGCTTTACTGAGCGGAGAGCCAATCAATATCTTTTGCGGGTTGAACAAATTCACCATGATGGCAAGAATTCGACCGACGTGGGTCCCGACGCCGCTAATGATATCTTTCGCCAATAAATCACCCTGCATGGCCGCCAGACAAAGCGCGTCTACCGTTAACGGTTGTCCATGTAGAGAAGAACTCATTGACTGCTTCAGGCGCACCTGTGCTAATTCGAGCACGCTGTCGACGCTGGCGATTGTTTCCAGACAACCATGGTTACCGCAGTAGCAGCGTTTACCATAGGGATCGACCTGCGTATGGCCAATCTCCACCAGGCTACTGCTGCCTGCATGCAGCAAATGGCCGTCAGTGATCACCCCCGCACCCACGTTATGATCGATCACCACCTGAATGACGTCGCGCGCACCACGCGATGCGCCAAAAAGCGCCTCGGCCATCGTCCAGGCACTGATATCGTGCTGAATATACACCGGCACGCCGGTATGGTTCTCAAGCGCTTCGCCCAACGGCATCTCTTTGACATCTTCGTAAAATGGCATGCGATGAACGATACCGTTTTCAGTATCAATAATACCGGGTAAGGTGATGGCGATGGAGGTTAAGCGCTCCAGCTTTTGCTGGTGGCGGATGAAAAACTGATCGACCTGGGTTATCACGCGATCCAGCAACGGTGTTTCGCTGACCAGCGCCATTTCAAGACAATCTTCAACCACCAGCTTGCTGCTCAGATCGCGTAGCGCCAGAAAAATCTCGCCACGACTGATACGAATGGATAAGTAGTGCCAGGCTTCCGTTTCGACAACCAGCCCAACGGCCGGACGCCCACGGCTACCCGCTTCCTTAATTTCCAGCTCTTGCACCAGATGCGCTTCGAGCATTTCGCGGACAATTTTGGTAATGCTGGCAGGCGCCAATTGTGCCAGGCGAGAGAGATCAATACGCGATACCGGACCCAGCTGATCAATCAGGCGATAAACCGCGCCCGCATTGGTCTGCTTAATTTGATCGATATGCCCAGGCTGACTATCAGCAACCACCACTTACTCCCTTTATTTTCGCGCTCCGAAATAATCTGCGGACTATGGTGAAGCACTTCAATGGCTTCCGTCAACTTTTTACTTAGCCTTGTGATTTACTGCACATTTTCACCCATTTTTAAACTAAATTAATCGCCTGAACGGCCGCCAGCAACTGCTCGCGAAAGCGTTGTGCGGCGTGACTTTGCTCATGATGCTTTGGCCACACTAACCACATTTCCGAGACAGCATCTTCTTCCGCTATCGGGATCCAACACATTTCATACAGCTGCACCCGTTTAAAAGAAGCAGGAAGTATAGAAACCCCTAATCCTGCGGCCACCAGCCCGATGATAGTCATCGCCTCGCCAACCTCCTGCGCAATCGTCGGCTTCAGTCCATAGCGACGCATCAGGCCCAGAATATCGTCATACAACCCTGTCCCCACATGGGGGTCAAAAAAGACAAATGGCTCATTCGCCAGCTCGGCCAACGTGACCACGGGTTTTTGCGCCAACGGATGCGCTCGCGGGATCATCGCCATTAGTGGTTCATGTAGAATAATTTCGCGCGCCAGCGTTTCCGGAAGCTGCGTATTGCGCAGTAGTCCCAAATCCAGCGTTCCTTCATTGAGCGGGGCAATTTGCTCACGCGTGTTCATTTCGCGGGTTTGCATATGCACTGCCGGGTAGCTTTGGCGAAACAGAGATAATGTATCTGAAACCGCTTTGATAAACGGCGCGGACGACGTAAAGCCGATACGCAATTCCCCTGCTTCTCCCAGATGCAAACGCTCAGCCCTGGCGGCGGCTTCATTAACCAGCCCGAGGATCTGCCGACTATCGGCCAGAAACTGCTTTCCGGCAGAAGTCAGCGCCACGCTACGGTTAGTTCGGGCAAGTAACCGGGCGCCAACCTGTTGTTCAAGGATCTGGATCTGCTGACTTAGCGGCGGTTGCGAAATGTTTAGCCGCGCCGCCGCCCGACCAAAATGCAACTCTTCGGCAACGGCCACAAAGTAACGTAAATGACGCAGTTCGATATTCATATTTTTAAAATATTATTTGAGATTATTAATATATTAGACAGAATATTGTGATTTTCATACTCTTAAGGCTGGTCCTGTAGACGTAATTGAATGAGCAAGGATTTCAAGTGAGCCGTACAACAACTGTCGATACCGCGCCAACAAGCGATGTTGATGAACAGATAGTTACCCCGCCGGATGGATTTATCAAACGCGGAACATCCCCATTTATGCGCGTCACGCTGGCGCTGTTTTCCGCCGGACTGGCGACTTTTGCCCTCCTCTATTGCGTACAACCCATACTACCAGTGCTCTCGCACGAGTTTGGGGTTTCTCCCGCCAGCAGCAGTATCTCGCTTTCCATCTCAACGGCGATGCTGGCGATAGGGTTACTGTTTACCGGCCCACTTTCAGATGCTATTGGCCGCAAGCCGGTGATGGTTACCGCGCTGCTGCTCGCCTCTTGTTGCACACTGCTTTCAACGATGATGACCAGCTGGCACGGTATTTTAATCATGCGGGCGCTGATAGGACTTTCACTGAGCGGCGTCGCGGCGGTAGGGATGACCTATCTGAGTGAAGAAATTCATCCTAGTTTCGTCGCCTTCTCAATGGGCCTGTATATCAGCGGTAACTCGATTGGCGGTATGAGTGGTCGCTTGATCAGCGGCGTGTTTACTGACTTTTTTAACTGGCGTATCGCGCTGGCGGCGATCGGCTGTTTTGCCCTTGCCTCTGCGCTGATGTTCTGGAAAATCTTACCGGAATCGCGTCATTTCAGACCCACGTCGCTGCGCCCGAAAACGTTGTTTATCAACTTCCGCTTGCACTGGCGCGACAGAGGCTTGCCGCTGCTGTTTGCGGAAGGTTTTTTACTGATGGGATCGTTTGTCACGCTGTTTAATTACATCGGCTACCGCCTGATGCTCTCCCCGTGGGAGCTCAGCCAGGCAGTTGTTGGTCTGTTATCTGTGGCGTATCTGACCGGGACCTGGAGTTCGCCAAAGGCGGGTTCTATGACCACTCGTTATGGCCGTGGCCCGGTCATGCTCTTTTCAACTGGCGTGATGCTGGTTGGACTGTTGATGACCCTGTTCACATCGCTATGGCTGATCTTTGCCGGGATGCTACTCTTTTCAGCCGGATTCTTTGCCGCACACTCCGTAGCAAGCAGCTGGATTGGACCACGGGCAAAACGCGCTAAAGGCCAGGCTTCTTCCCTGTACCTGTTCAGCTATTATCTGGGATCCAGCATTGCCGGTACGCTGGGCGGTGTGTTCTGGCACAGTTATGGCTGGAACGGCGTGGGCGGATTTATCGCCCTGATGCTGGTGTTGGCGTTGCTGGTCGGTGCGCGTTTGCACCATCGTCTGCACGTATAATCCACGATGCCCGGGTTCCGGGCATCACCTTCATCACCCAGGCTGTAACGTCTGAGCCGCCATTTGCAAGGCAATAACGGTCCCGTTCATCACTATATGCAGCATAATTGGCATCAACAGGCCGTTGCTTTTCAGTCTGGCCAGGATCAAAACCTGCGACACAAGAAACAACATCAACAGCGTGCGTAGATCCACATACTGCGTATGCATGATGGCAAAAATGACCGATACCACGACTGACGATAGCCAGGTTTTATTATTGAACCAGTACTGGAACGCGTTGAATAAACAGCCTCTGAAAACAATTTCTTCATAAACTGGCGCAATAAATATCAGGGTCAACGTAGATAACCACAACGCGTAACTACTTAAGGATATTTGGCTGGTCACCCACGCTTCGGTTTGTCTAAGCCCTAAAATCAATGGCAGGATAAGCTGAATAAACAGCAGCCCCGCGAACAAAATGGTAAACCACCTGGCATTGAAAATACCTTTGCCCAGCCCCTCTCTTTTTCTGAAGAAGAAGTAATACAGCGGAACCAGTACAACAAATTCCAGCGCAAACAGCAGTGGGAAAAGCAACCCTTGGGCAAGCAGGTCCTGACTCGCGGGAAAAAACAACGGGGTAAACGTGAGGCCAAACATCAGTAAAAACATTGAAAAGCAGCCAGCAACTGCTTTGGTCCTGGCGATATACAGGTTGTCGGCATCCTGTGACATAAGATCTCCTTGCGCTCATCGAAGATAAGTTGATGAATTACCGATATATGATAAAAATTCTCATTATCACTGACAACCTACCAACTTTTACGCAATGCCCATGGGTGCAACGCCAAAACCCTCTTTACTCCAGAACCTCACCGTCAACTACTCAGTGGAGAATCCGCCAGCGGCAACCAAAAACGGAAGCGGGCCCCTGCCGTTGAGCTAACCAGGCTGATATCCCCCCCATGGAGTTCAAGCATTCTACGCACGATCAGTAAGCCCAGGCCGCCGCGCTCAGCCCTCTGCTCACGGGGAACTAACGCGGTCGGGCGCTGAAATAATACTTCTCGCACAGCTTCTTCTACCCCTGGTCCGCTATCCTGCACTTCGGCTAATAAACGATCTTCATCACGCCAGACTTTTAGCCGCACTTCGCCTCCGTCAGGCGTATGACGGATAGCGTTATCCAGCAAATTCGTCACGACTCTTTCTATCATCGATAAATCGGCATTCACCAATGGTAACGGTCCCATGACGTCAAGGTGCAACTGCAAATGACGCGTGGCAACAGGGAGATCAAATTTCTGCGCCACATCCTGGATCAATTCACCAATAGCAAAACGTTCACGCTGCGGTTTTATACCGCCATGCTCCAGTCTTGCCAGCTCAAACAGCTGTTGTGACAGATGGCGAACCTTATGCCCCTGGCGCAGCGCGATGCTAAGATAATGTCGATTTTCCTCCGGCGTCATCGTATCGGCTTTCAGCGATAGCATTTCCAGATACCCCAACAGCGAAGTCAGCGGCGTGCGTAAATCGTGCGAAATATTGGCAATGAACTCTCTGCGCTGACGATCGCTGTCTGCTAATAAATCCCACTGCTGGGCAATTTTCTGCGCTAACTCGATAAACGCATTGTTCAGCAGCGCTATTTCATTCTCCGGTGCCGGTTCGGGATTTTTTTGCGCCAGCTGTTTGATGACGGTAATGCTGTCATTCTCCAGTTTTACCACCTGTCCGGTTAGCCTTTTCACTGGATTCGTCACCCATCGCCACACCAGAAAACCTGCAATTCCGGAGGCTAATAAAACCAGTATTAACGTCCAGGCCACGGTATTCCAGAGCGTTTTTTGCCAGGCGGTATTCGCCAGCATATTCAGATCTTCGCCCTGCAGAATAATATACAAATAGCCATGTAGTTCACCGTTATATAAAACCGGTGCGGCGCTGAATACTTTTTGCTGGCTGCTACGCGGATCGTTGCCATATACGGGCAACGCATCTGAGCTAAGGAAATCCTGAATCGGCTGTACGCTAATATTCTGTCGCTGGATATGCCCAGGCGGTGCGGCATCAGCGAGTATTTCACCTGACGGTGAAACCAGATACAGCTCCACGCTGGGGTTGAGCGTCATCAGGTGATTAAACAATCCTTTTAAGGTCTGGCGATTAACCTGCCCACTGGCATCAATAAGCGACTCACTTTTGACGATCTTGCTCGCCAGCTCCAGCGAGAGCCTTTGCACCATGGCGTCGCCATACTGTTTGCTACTGCGAACCTGGACAACACTGACGGTAACAGCGCAAATCAGCATAATGGCGGTAAAGACGAGGGTCAGACGCTGGCTCAGCGACAGGCGATAAATCATGGCTGATGCTCCGCGTTAACCGCAGCAAGCTTATAGCCTCGCCCCCAAACCGTGAGAATAATTTCCGGCTCAGCAGCATCCTTTTCAATTTTGGTCCGCAGGCGATTAATATGACTGTTCACCGTATGCTCATACCCTTCATGCTGGTAGCCCCACACCTGATCTAACAGCGCCTGACGCGAAAAGACCTCGCCTGGATGACGGGCGAAAAAATAGAGCAGATCGAATTCGCGCGGTGTCAAATCGAGGGATTTACCATGCTGCCGGACTTCCCGGGCTAATGGGTCAATCTCTACGCCATGAACGGTGATAATCCCCGCCTCCATACGCAAGTTCTGACTCATCGCATCCTGACGGCGAAACAACGCCTTCACCCGGGCCATCAACTCCAGCACCGAGAAAGGTTTGGCCAGATAATCATCGGCCCCCATTTCCAGCCCCAATACACGGTGCGTTTCGCTGGTGCGGGCGCTGATGATAATGACGGGCAAATAAAAACTCATTTGGCGAATGCGGCGGCAAATCTCCAGCCCATCGACACCCGGCAGCATCAGATCGAGGATAACGGCATCCCAGACGTGTTTCTCCAGTTGTTCAAGCGCTCGCGTGCCGTCCGCCTCATGAACAATCTCGTACCCCTCATCCTTCAGGCTAAGCTGCAAAAGTGAGGCAATATCGCTGTCATCTTCCACCAAAAATATCTTTTTCGCGCCTGCCATCAATGTCATCCCCCTCTCGTCGTGCTGAAAGCTTACCTCAGGCAAGGGGCGGAAGTTATCACAAAATTTTTAACTTTTCGTGAGGATCCAGGGATACGCATGCGAGCAGTATGCCGTTATAGACACGTCAGACATCAACAGGGAAACGTCGCTTTGTTTTCCTTAACATGAAAATAAGAAGGAAAAGTCATGCTAAAAAAACGTCCACTTCGGGAAGCAGATGTTACAGCCGAGTCAGTATTTTTTATGCAACGACGACAGATCCTCAAAGCATTAGGGATAGGTGCGGCTGCGGCCACGCTGTCCTCCCCTGCACAGGCTAATTTACTGGATTGGTTTAAAGGCAACGATCGTCCACCCGCACCCGCAGGCAAAGCGCTTGAGTTCACAAAGCCCGAACGCTGGCAAAACAGCCTGTCTCTGACGCCAGAAGACAAGGTGACGGGCTACAACAATTTCTACGAATTTGGTCTGGATAAAGCCGATCCTGCCGCCAATGCCGGTAGCCTGAAAACCGATCCCTGGACGTTAACCATCAGCGGTGAGGTCAACAAACCTTTAACCCTGGATCACGATGTGCTGACCACACGCTTTCCATTAGAAGAGCGTATTTATCGGATGCGTTGCGTTGAGGCCTGGTCGATGGTTGTGCCGTGGGTGGGTTTTCCGTTGCATAAATTACTGGCACTGGTTGAGCCAACCAGTCACGCCAAATACGTCGCCTTTGAAACACGCTACGCCCCCGATGAAATGCCGGGCCAGAAAGACCGCTTTATTGGTGGTGGGTTGAAATATCCCTATGTCGAAGGTCTGCGGTTGGATGAGGCCATGCACCCGCTCACACTTCTCACCGTAGGCGTATATGGCAAAGCGTTGCCGCCGCAAAACGGGGCGCCGATACGCCTGACCGTCCCCTGGAAGTACGGTTTTAAGGGCATAAAATCAATCGTCAGTATTAAGCTGACGCGTGAGCAACCGCCAACGACCTGGAATATGTCGGCACCGAATGAATACGGTTTTTACGCCAATGTAAATCCGCAGGTCGATCACCCTCGTTGGTCTCAGGCCACGGAGCGTTTTATCGGTTCAGGTGGCATCCTCGATGTACAGCGACAGCCTACGCTGCCTTTTAATGGTTATGCCGATGAGGTGGCATCGTTATATCAGGGCATGGATCTACGGGAGTATTTTTAAGTGAGGCTAACCGCAAAACAGATAACCGGTCTGAAAGTACTGCTGCATCTCGCCGGTTTTTTACCCCTGCTATGGCTCTTCTGGGCCGCGCAGCATGGCGGGTTGGGAGCCGATCCAGGAAAAGATATCCAGCACTTTACGGGCATTACCGCGCTGAAGTTTTTGCTGGCTACCCTGCTGATATCACCGCTCGCGCGCTATGCAAAGCAGCCGTTATTATTTCGCACCAGGCGGTTGTTAGGTTTATGGTGTTTTGCATGGGCCACACTGCATATAACCAGCTATGCTCTGCTGGAACTGGGTATACAAAACCTGGGATTGTTGGGTCGTGAACTGGTTTCACGTCCATGGCTAACGCTGGGTATGGCCGGTTGGATTATCTTGTTCTTGTTGACGTTGACCTCCACGCAAGCTGCGCAACGTAAAATGGGTAAACGCTGGCAAACGCTGCACAACTACGTTTACCTGGCCGCCGTTTTGCTACCGCTGCATTACCTGTGGTCGGTAAAAGTGTTATCACCGCACCCCATTATTTACGCCATCTGTTTTGTGGTGCTGCTGGCTTTCCGCTATAAAAAGTTGTTACGGAAAAGCCGGTATAAAGGTGTGTTTATGAAAAGTGAGTGAACCGCGGTAAACTTCTTAACCACACCTAAACAGAACGAGAACAAAAAATGAGTAACAATGATAATTACCATCAGCTCACCCGCACGTTCCAGCGGCTCTCTCGCTTCTCCCACCTCTCGGCAATCGCCAGTTGGGACATGTTTACCATGATGCCGCCAGGCGGAAGCAAAGCCCGCGGCGAAGCGCTGGCTGAGCTGAGCGTGCTTGAACATCAGCTGTTAACCGACCCGAAGGTGGCAACATGGATCGCCGCAGCGCAACAGGAAGACCTCAACGATGTAGAACAGGCGAACCTGCGCGAAATGTCGCGATTGCATCACCAGGCATCCTTGTTGCCCGAATCGTTGGTAGAAGCAAAATCACTTGCGGGAAGCCGCTGTGAGCATGCCTGGCGTAGCCAGCGACCGGCAAATGACTGGGAAGGATTTTCCGAAAACCTGAAAGAGGTTGTGAAGTATAGCCGCGAAGAAGCCCGACTACGCGCAGAAGCTAAAGGCTGTTCGCCGTATGACTCATTACTGGACATCTTTGAACCAGGAATGACCAGCGCGCAGTTGGATGTCCTTTTCGCGGACGTTAAAAGCTGGCTGCCCGATCTGCTAAACAAGGTGGTGGCAAAGCAGTCTCAGCAGTCGCTCATCGCCCCGGAGGGTCCTTTCCCAACCGCAATTCAGCGGGATCTGGGCCTTGAAACGATGGCGCAACTGGGATTCGATTTTGCAGCTGGTCGACTGGATATCAGCGCACATCCCTTCTGTGGCGGCGTACCGGAAGATGTTCGCATTACCACCCGCTATGATGAAAACGAATTACTCAGCGCACTGTTTGGCGTGATCCATGAAACCGGTCATGCGCGCTACGAGCAAAACCTGCCACACAGCTGGTCTGGACAACCTATCGCTCTGGCACGCTCAACCGCCATTCATGAGTCCCAAAGTTTGTTCTTTGAGATGCAGCTGGGACGCAGTAAAGCCTTCCTTATGCGGTTAATTCCGGCTGTAACGCGCCACTTTGGCGATCAGGCAGCGTTTGAAGAAAGCAATTTCATCGCCTGGAACCAGCAGGTCAAACCCGGGTTTATCCGCGTTGATGCCGACGAGGTAAGCTACCCTGCTCACGTGATCCTGCGTTATGAAATCGAACGTGCGCTTATTAATGGCGATATTGAAGTGGATGATATCCCGGCATTGTGGAACGAGAAAATGCAGGCCTGGCTGGGACTCTCTACGATCGGAAACTATCGTAACGGTTGTATGCAGGATATTCACTGGACCGATGGCGGCTTTGGCTACTTCCCTTCCTATACCCTGGGCGCCATGTATGCAGCGCAGTTGTTCAGTGCCGCTAACCGCGCATTGCCTGATTTGAATCAGTCTATTGCGCAAGGTGAGTTTGGCGCCCTGTTTGACTGGTTACGTCAGAATATCTGGCAGCATGGCAGTCGCTTTACCACTGAACAGCTTATTACCCAGGCGACCGGAGAGCCGCTCAGCAGCCGTTATTTCCGCGCTCATCTGGAAGCCCGCTATTTGTAATCTTATACCGTGAGTCATTGTACATATCGTTACACGCCGAAACCAATGACTCACGGAAGCCCTCTGATTACAGCGATATAGTTATTTCAACGGCCCCGCAGTGGGGTTGAATGAAAAACCAAATCGAGGGTATGAGAATGAAAAAAGTATTAGCTCTGGTTGTTGCCGCTGCTATGGGTCTGTCTTCTGCTGCGTTTGCTGCTGAGACAACTGCTACCACCGCTCCGGCTGCTGCTGCAACCACGAAAGCAGCCCCGGCGAAAACCACTCATCACAAAAAACAGCACGCTAAAAAATCCACCGCTAAACCAGCGGCAGAACAAAAAGCGCAGGCTGCCAAAAAACACACCAAAAAAGCTGCCACTAAACCGGCTGTAGAACAGAAAGCACCAGAGCAGAAAGCTCAGGCTGCTAAAAAACACACCAAAAAAGCTGCCACCAAACCAGCTACAGAACAAAAAGCACCAGAACAGAAAGCTCAGGCCGCTAAAAAACACACCAAAAAAGCAGTAAAACACGACACCGCTAAACCAGCTGCTCAACCTGCTGCATAACACATTTGTAGTCACTATGGCGTCCCCCACGCCATAGCATACGGCGCTAAATCGACCTGATTTAGCGCCGCCTTTCGGAGGGTAAAATGGTGTCACATTACCGCTTTGAGTTCATTCTTATTACTCTGATAATTTGCGCACTCATCGCCATGCATTTTTATCTTTCTTGAGTGTAGTTATCTGATTTTACTCCCACTTTCCCGCCGTCCCGTCTATAGTATTAACTGAGGGTTTGCTGTTAAAAATCATAATTCCCCACCAGAGTGTGCTATGCAAAAAACCATTGCTGTGTTACTGGGTTCAATTTATTTACTTCCTGTCGTTGCACATGCGGATCAGCCTGCAACGGCCAGCGCTGAAGCAGAAAATATAAAAACGCTGTTTTTTGGTCATGACGATCGCACGAAAGTAACGGACCCAACGCAATCACCGTGGGACGCTATCGGACAACTTGAAACAGCCAGTGGTAATCTGTGTACCGCCACGCTCATTTCACCGCATCTGGCCCTGACTGCCGGACACTGTTTGCTCGCTCCACCGAAAGGCAAACCGGATAAAGCCGTCGCGTTACGCTTTGTGTCAAAAAAGGGCGTCTGGCGCTATGAGATCCATGGAATCGAAGGACGGGTTGATCCCTCACTCGGTAAACGTTTAAAAGCCGATGGAGATGGCTGGATTGTGCCGCCATCAGCAGCCCCGTGGGATTTCGGTCTGGTGGTGCTGCGTTACCCGCCTTCCGGAATCACGCCCCTACCATTATTTGAAGGTGATAAAGCGGCGTTAACCGCGGCGTTGAAAACCGCCGATCGTAAAGTCACACAGTCTGGCTATCCGGAAGATCATCTGGACGACTTGTACACCCATCAGGATTGCGTAGTGACCGGCTGGGCGCAGAATACCGTCTTATCACACCAGTGCGATACGCTTCCGGGCGACAGCGGTTCACCATTGATGTTGAAGACAGATTCAGGCTGGCAGTTGATTGGTGTACAAAGTTCCGCTCCGGCAGCGAAAGATCGCTGGCGAGCCGATAATCGTGCTATTTCCGTGACCGGTTTTCGCGATAAGCTGGAAGAGTTGGCGAAGGAATAACATATGCTGCCCGCATTAACGGGCAGCACGGATATCAGGCAAGTTTAATCATCACCATTCCGGCCAGCAGCAGCGCCACACCGATCCAGCCTTTATTATTCAGGCGCTGACCAAACAACACCCAACCAGCCGCTAACGTCGCGGCGATCCCGAATCCGCCCCACAAGGCGTAGGCAACAGAAAGGTCAATGCCTTTTACCGCCTGCGACAGCGCGCTAAAGGCCGCTAACACGGCAGCCAGCGACAGCACGCCATAAATCTTGCGGCGAAATCCATCAGAAAACTTCAAAAAGACGTTAGCGACAATTTCCAGCACGATGGCCATGCCAAGCCAGGCACCATGAACCCACTCAAACTGCTGCATGGGTCACCTCTTTGCTCGTTTTGGCAGGTTTTCGAGTCCCAGACTTGATCAGCACAATGCCTAATACCAGCGAGACCAGCCCAGCCACTTTCATCGTGGACAAGGTTTCGTCAAATAACAACACACTAAACAGCGTAATAAATAAAATACCGATACCTTCCCACAAGGCATAGGCCACACCAAGGGCAATTTTTTTAACGGCAAAACTGAGAAAAATATATGATAAGGCGATCATTACCAGCATTAAAATAAAGCCCGAATTACCATGACCGACGCTTGCCCATTTCATTGACAGCGTACCGGTAATTTCAGCCGCGATGGCCAGACCTAATAATATCCAGTAAAACATGATGCTTCTCCTGCTTGAGAATATAGTCCTTTGGGCCTACTGCATGCAGTAAACCAAAAAATAGAATCAGTTAGCTCAGCGCACAGCGCCAGCTCAGGCAGAAGAAGGGACTAAAGCGCGTTGCGCCAGTGTTGCTCACCCGCAAGCAAGAAAGTGGAGGAGGTACGAAGAAGTGTAGGTAAACGCAAAAACATCCTGAACATATTGTCCATAATATTACAATTATCCGCAGTGTTGCTTCTCATCATCGCGGATGATAATTGTCCTCGGTAGTTAAACACAGATGATTTGTATCATAGCTTCAAGACGAACTCAAAGTCTTTTCACTTCTTTACCTGCCCCATTTGATTTTTGTTATAACGGCTCGACGCAAATCACATTATTATGCAGATTCAAAAATAAAAAATGCAGGAATACACATGGCGAAACCGATCATCACGCTTAACGGTCTAAAAATAGTCATTATGCTGGGCATGCTGGTTATCATCCTGAGTGGTATTCGCTTTGCCGCAGATATCATCGTCCCCTTTATTCTGGCGTTATTTATAGCCGTTGTGCTAAACCCCATGGTGCAGCGGATGGTCAAGCTTCGCATACCTCGCGTATTTGCGGTGTCATTGCTTATCGTTATTATTGTCATGCTAATGGTGCTGCTGCTGGCGTATTTAGGTACATCCTTAAATGAACTTGCGCGTACGCTACCGCAATATCGCTCTTCACTGGTTATCCCACTGAAAAATCTTGAACCATGGTTACAACGCGCAGGGATCGGCGTTTCCGTGGACGAGCTCGTCAAATATATCGATCCAAACGCGGCAATGACGCTGGTGACCAATTTGCTGGCGCAGCTTTCAAATGCCATGTCATCGATATTTTTACTGCTACTGACGGTCGTTTTTATGCTGCTGGAAGTACCGCAATTGCCCAACAAACTCAAACAAATGATGAGCCGCCCCATTGAAGGTATGGCGGCGATTCAACGCGCCATCGACAGCGTCTCTCACTATCTGGTGCTTAAAACGGCAATCAGCATTGTGACCGGGTTGGTCGCCTGGGGCATGCTTGCTGCATTGGATGTGCGCTTCGCCTTTGTCTGGGGATTACTGGCCTTCGCCCTGAACTACATCCCTAATATTGGTTCGGTATTGGCAGCCATTCCCCCTATTGCTCAGGTGCTGGCATTCAGCGGCCTTTACGATGCGCTGGTGGTTTTGGCCGGCTATCTGGTCATCAACCTGGTATTCGGAAATATCCTCGAACCTCGGATCATGGGCCGCGGGCTGGGGCTGTCCACGCTGGTGGTGTTTCTGTCGTTGATCTTCTGGGGCTGGTTGCTCGGTCCCGTGGGGATGCTGCTTTCTGTGCCGCTAACCATCATCGTGAAAATCGCGCTTGAACAAACCAACGGCGGTCAAAGCATTGCCGTACTGCTTAGCGATCTGAATAAAGAATGAGTTTTCGCCCCGCCATCGCGGGGCATTTCCTTTATCGTTTCACGCGGAAAGCCAAAACGGCGCTTAACAGTGTAAATAACGCAATTATCCACGCCATGGTCCAGGGCGTGCCATCACTGAAGGCGGCCAGCAGCAATGATGAAATAATGCCACTACCGTATTGTAACGCGCCAATCAGCGCCGAAGCTGAACCCGCAATGTTCGGTACCGCATCCAGCGCAGCGGCAGTCGACGTCGCGGCAATAATGCCATTCATTGAGAAAAACAGGAAAACGGTGACGATAATCGCAATGACGCCACCTGATTCCAGCTTAACCAGCAGCGCAAGCACAACAGCAGCCAACGCCGCCAGCATCGTCGCATACTTCAGCAGTTGTTCCAGAGAGTGGCGCTGCACCAGACGACGATTTACCACGCTCATCGCCATAACGCCGACAATGTTTAGCGCAAACAACCAGCCGTAATGCTGTGGATCAACATGGTAATAGCTAATATAAACAAACGGTGACCCGGTAATAAACGCGTACGCACCGACGTAATAAAACGTCAGGCTCAGGGTATAGCGCATAAAACGCCCATTGGTTAACAACGAACGGTAATTACGAAATGCACCAGCTAAAGAGGCTTTTACCCGCTTCTCTTCCGGCAATGTTTCGGGCAGCCAGTTTAAGGAGATAAACATCAGCGCACCAATCACCACCAGCAGCCAAAAAATAGAGTGCCAGGTGCTCAGGCGAATAATTTGCCCGCCAATCAATGGCCCGGCGATTGGCGCAATCGCCATCACCAACACCAGGGTCGAGAGCATTTGCGCCGCACGGGTACGAGCAAAGAGATCGCGGATCATCGCTCGTGCCAGCATAGGCCCGGTACAGGCACCAAGCGCCTGAAACACCCGCCAGAAAACAATTTGCGTAATACTTGTAGACAGCGCACACCCTGCGGAACCAATGATAAATAGCACCATGCCGATAAACAGCGGTTTACGCCGCCCCATATGATCGCTAATCGGCCCCCAAATCAACTGTGCAATAGTAAAACCAATTAAGAAACCGGTGATCGTCAGCTCAACATTGCCATGTAAATCCTCGGCCATCGTCGGCATTGCTGGAAGATAAATATCGGTAGAAAGCGATGTAAAGGCCATCAGGCCACTGAGGATCAAAATAAAAGTAAGACCGGTATGGCTTGCGGTGGCTACCGGCGAGGCATGTTCACGTGTACGCATAGTGCCCTGTCATGTTCTAAAAAGTCAGGTCGCAGTATATCTACAACGTATTGCTGCGATTAGACGGTTAAAACAGCATGAGTTTATGAATTGCAATCATGAATAGTGAAATCATATGCGTCTTATTCTGTGATGCACTTCCAATAATATCCTGCCAGAAATGAATACTACTCATAGGTTCATGCGAATTTCACAGACTAATCGTATCAACACAGATTTGCTAATCTGCAGCCAATACAACGATGATGCTCGGGAGACTTCTATGAATACAACAGTTCTGAATAACGGTGTTGAGATGCCCCTGCTCGGATTTGGCGTTTATCAAATGACCGATGCCAGCGAATGTGAGCAAGCCGTACGTGATGCCATTGACACAGGCTATCGCCTGATTGATACCGCTGCCTCCTACCAGAATGAAACTCAGGTCGGCAATGCACTTAAGCAAAGCGGAGTCCCCCGTGAGGCGCTTTTTGTGACTACCAAACTGTGGTTACAGGATGCCAACTATGCAGGCGCAAAGGCGCAATTCGCACGTTCTCTGCAACGGCTTCAACTGGATTATATTGACCTTTATTTGATTCATCAGCCCTATGGCGATGTGCACGGTGCCTGGCGCGCGATGGAAGAATTATATGAAGAAGGGAAAATCCGCGCGATTGGCGTGAGTAATTTTCATCCGGATCGTCTGGCGGATTTAATGGCTTTCAATCGCATTATTCCAGCCGTTAACCAGATTGAGGTGAATCCTTTTCATCAGCAACCGCATGCCGTCGCCTGGATGCAGAGCCGGAATATTCAGCCGCAAGCCTGGGCACCGTTTGCCGAGGGACGCAATGACCTGTTTCAGAACCCGGTCTTAGCGGCTATTGGTGAAAAATATGGCAAAAGCGTTGGTCAGGTCGTGCTGCGTTGGATTTATCAACGTGGGATTATCTCGCTGGCGAAAACCGTGCGTAAAACGCGGATGGCCGAGAATATTCAGGTGCTGGACTTTGCCCTAACGGCGGAAGAGATGACGCGAATTGCCGCGATGGACAGCGGAACCAGCGCGTTCTTCTCGCATCGCGATCCGGCTCGTGTGGAATGGATCACCCAGCGTAAACTGGATGTTTAAAAAAACGGCCTCCGCAGAGGCCGTCTTACTTTTACTGGCAATTACAGCGCTTTCAGGATCGCATCCACGCTGGCTTTGGCATCACCAAACAGCATATGGGTGTTATCTTTAAAGAACAGCGGGTTCTGCACACCTGCATAGCCGGTGTTCATTGAACGTTTGAACACAATGACGTTCTGCGCTTTCCACACTTCCAGCACCGGCATACCGGCGATCGGGCTGCGCGGGTCATCCTGCGCTGCCGGGTTTACCGTATCGTTGGCGCCAATAACCAGCACGGTATCGGTATCGGCGAAATCATCATTGATCTCATCCATTTCCAGCACGATGTCATAAGGTACTTTGGCTTCCGCCAGCAGCACGTTCATATGACCTGGCAAGCGCCCTGCTACCGGGTGAATACCAAAACGCACTTTGATGCCGCGCGCGCGCAGTTTCTCAGTGATTTCCGCGACCGGATACTGTGCCTGAGCCACTGCCATGCCGTAGCCTGGGGTGATGATCACGGAGTGCGAGTTCTTCAGCATTTCTGCTGTGTCTTCCGCAGTAATCTCACGATGTTCACCCACTTCTTCATCAGACCCGGTAGAAGAACCGTCAGAACCAAAGCCGCCCGCAATAACGCTGAAGAATGAACGGTTCATCGCCTTACACATAATGTAAGACAGGATCGCACCAGAAGAACCGACCAGCGCACCGGTAACGATCAGCAGATCGTTGCTCAGCATAAAGCCCGCCGCCGCTGCCGCCCATCCTGAATAGGAGTTAAGCATTGACACAACGACCGGCATATCCGCACCGCCGATGGACGCCACCAGATGCCAGCCAAAGGCCAGTGCAATAATGGTCATCACCAGCAGTGCCAGAACCTGCAGGCCCACGCTTTCGGTACGAACAAACACCACCAGCAGCAGGAAAGAAACAACCAGCGCCGCCAGGTTCATTTTGTGACGATTCGGCAGCATCAGCGGTTTAGAGGAGATCTTGCCGCGCAGTTTGCCAAAGGCCACAACAGAACCGGTAAAGGTCACCGCACCGATGAAGATACCCAGGAACACTTCCGTCAGGTGAATGTTCACCAGAATCGGCTCCAGGCCCGTATCGTGATACAGGTAGCTGTTGAAACCCACCAGTACCGCAGCCAGACCGACGAAGCTGTGCAGAATTGCCACCAGCTCCGGCATCTCGGTCATTTCGACTTTCTTCGCCAGACGAATACCAATCGCGCCGCCGATGATCATCGCTACCAGGATCCACGCAACGTTGCCGGTATCCGGACCAAAAATCGTAGCAATCAGCGCAATCGCCATCCCGGCGATACCGTAGTTGTTACCCTGCTGAGAGGTTTCGTGTTTCGAAAGCCCCGCCAGACTAAAAATAAACAGGATCGCGGCAACAATGTATGCAGCTGTAACTAATCCTCCAGACATATGTTACCCCTTAGTTTTTCCGGAACATTTTCAGCATGCGCTGAGTCACGGTGAAGCCACCGAAAATATTAATGCTGGCAATAAGCACCGCGATAAAGCTCAGGAAACTCACCCAGCCACCCTGGCCAATTTGCAATAACGCCCCAACCACGATAATCCCCGAGATGGCGTTAGTTACAGACATCAGCGGAGTATGCAACGCATGCGACACATTCCAGACCACGTAGTAACCCACCACGCAGGAAAGCGCGAACACCGTAAAGTGACCAAGGAACTCTTTCGGTGCGACGTCGGCGAGCCAGCCAAACAAAATCACTACCAGCGCCATCAGCGCATATTTGCGCCACGGAGAGACAGGTTTTTTCTCTTCTTTCGGCGCAGGTGCGGCTTTTGGCGCAGCCTGCGGCTGAGCAGAAACCTGGATAGGCGGCGCAGGCCAGGTTATTTCACCATCACGAACTACCGTGACACCACGCACAACCACGTCGTCAAAATCGACAGTGATATTGCCGTCTTTCTCTTTGCACAACAGTTTGAGCAGGTTGACGAGGTTCGTGCCGTACAATTGGGAAGATTGCGTTGGCAGACGGCCAGGCAGATCGGTATAACCGATAACCTTCACACCGTTCTCGGTGGTGGTCACCTGATTAGGCACGGTATATTCGCAGTTCCCGCCATTTTGCGCGGCAAGATCGACAATCACGCTGCCCGCTTTCATCGAATCGACCATTTCACGGGTGATCAGTTTCGGGGCCGGTTTGCCCGGGATCAGCGCAGTGGTAACGATAATGTCGACGTCTTTCGCCTGTGCAGCGAAGAGTTCCATTTCGGCCTTGATGAACGCTTCGGACATCACTTTGGCATAGCCATCGCCGCTGCCCGCTTCTTCTTTAAAGTCCAGTTCAAGGAACTCTGCGCCCATACTCTGCACTTGTTCCTTCACTTCCGGACGGGTATCAAAAGCACGCACGATAGCGCCCAGGCTGTTTGCCGCACCGATCGCCGCAAGACCTGCCACACCCGCACCAATCACCATGACCTTGGCAGGTGGAACCTTGCCTGCGGCGGTGATCTGGCCGGTGAAGAAACGACCGAATTCATGGGCGGCTTCAACAATAGCGCGATACCCGGCGATGTTCGCCATCGAGCTTAAGGCATCCAGCGACTGCGCACGCGAAATACGCGGCACGGAGTCCATCGCCATAACTGTCACGTTGCGCTCTGCAAGCTTTTGCAACAGTTCAGGGTTTTGCGCGGGCCAAAGAAAACTCACCAGCGTCGTGCCCGGATTGAGTAACGGAATTTCCGCCTCCTCCGGCGCATTGACCTTCAGGATGATCTCTGACTGCCAGACTGCATTTCCATCAACAATCTCTGCGCCTGCTTGTACAAACGCTTTATCGTCAAAACTCGCCAGTTGACCTGCACCGCTTTCAACCGCGACGCTGAAACCCAGTTTAAGCAGCTGCTCAACGGTCTTCGGCGTGGCTGCTACGCGGGTTTCATTGGTTAACCGTTCTCTTGGTATGCCAATTCGCATAATGTTCCCTTCCATCTGTAATTATGATGATGGTTTATCAATGTTCGCACGAGGCATGCGCGCACTCTCGAGAGAGGTCAGTGTTACCTCAATAAAATAAAACAGTAACAAACTCTGTATAACCTACTGAAAATGACGCCTGTGATCTAGCGCCAAAAAACAGTATTTATTATGAAATTCGCGAAATAGAGATGAATCGAACCTCAGACAGATAAAATGCCCTAAAAATAGCCCACAAAGGCTGATAATTCGCTCAAGCGAAGCGGCAAAACATGATTACCCACCTGCTAAAAACAATTAATTAACATTAAATTAACTTATGGAATTCAACTGCTTTATCAGTTTTGGTCACCAAACGCCGAAATATTCGGCATATCACAAAATGTTATCGATGTTGTTACGCCAGGTGGCACGATGAGTGAAAATTGACGCAGACACTGACGCAATTTAAATGCAATAATCAGCGACGTTTCTAGTCAATAACAATACCAGTACCTGGTTTGCGCAAGGCGAAGGATTATTTTTATGAAGCTTAAGAACACTCTCCTGGCGTCCGCACTTATTTCTGCGACTGCTTTTTCTGTAAATGCAGCGACAGAATTGACGCCGGAGCAAGCGGCTGCCCTGAAACCCTATGACCGCATTGTGGTCACCGGCCGTTTTAATGCTATCGGTGACGCGGTTGCTGCCGTTTCACGCCGTGCAGATAAAGACGGTGCAGCCTCCTTTTATGTTGTTGATACCTCAGATTTTGGCAGCGGCGGTAACTGGCGCGTTGTTGCCGACGTCTATAAAGCCGACGCTGAAAAAGCGGAAGCGTCAAAAAACCGTGTCATTAACGGCGTTATGGAATTGCCAAAAGACCAGGCCGTTCTGATAGAACCTTACGACACCGTAACGGTACAGGGTTTCTACCGTAGCCAGCCTGAAGTAAACGATGCCATCACCAAAGCAGCGAAAGAGAAAGGCGCTTACTCCTTCTATATCGTGCGTCAGGTCGATGCCAACCAGGGCGGCAACCAGCGTATCACTGCATTCATCTATAAAGCTGATGCGAAAAAACGCGTTGTTCAAAGCCCTGATGCGATCCCTGCAGATTCAGATGCTGGTCGTGCCGCATTAGCAGCAGGTGGCGAAGCCGCGAAGAAAGTTGAGATCCCAGGCGTAGCAACTACCGCTTCTCCGAGTGCTGAAGTCGGACGCTTCTTCGAAACGCAATCCACCAAAGGCGGACGTTACACTGTCACGCTTCCGGATGGCACCAAAGTTGAAGAACTGAACAAAGCGACCGCCGCCATGATGGTACCGTTCGACAGCATCAAGTTCACCGGTAACTACGGCAACATGACGGAAGTTTCTTATCAGGTAGCAAAACGCGCAGCGAAGAAAGGTGCGAAGTACTATCACATTACCCGCCAGTGGTCAGAACGTGGTAACAACGTGACGATCAGCGCCGATCTGTATAAGTAACACCCAATGCCTTATCAGGTCTACAGCCCTTGTAGACCTGATAATTTTCCGCGTTTCAGTTCCCAGGCAAAACAAAAACAGCAGTATTAAGACAACTTTTCACACTATTAGTCACAAATCTCTCTATCCCCATTGCATGCGTTCTCTTCTCTCCGTAAAATCCCGCGCCTTAGTGGCTTTCACCATTTTTATGCGGTTTGCCAAAATAATTATTCTCTCACTCTCGTTTTTGTAACTGGATACAAATGGAAAAGAAATTGGGTCTGAGCGCACTGACCGCGCTGGTTTTAAGCTCAATGCTCGGCGCTGGCGTTTTCAGCCTGCCACAAAATATGGCGGCAGTAGCCAGCCCGGCTGCATTACTGATTGGTTGGGCGATTACCGGTGCGGGTATCCTTTTGCTCGCCTTTGCCATGCTGATCCTGACGCGTATCCGTCCTGAACTGGATGGCGGTATCTTTACTTATGCGCGTGAAGGTTTCGGCGAACTGATTGGCTTCTGCTCCGCGTGGGGATATTGGCTGTGCGCTGTTATCGCTAACGTTTCGTATCTGGTCATCGTCTTCTCTGCGCTCAGTTTCTTTACCGACACACCTGAATTACGTCTGTTTGGCGACGGTAATACCTGGCAGTCGATTATCGGCGCATCGGTACTGTTATGGGTAGTCCATTTTCTGGTGTTGCGGGGAGTACAAACCGCGGCCAGCATTAACCTGGTCGCTACTCTGGCAAAACTACTGCCGCTGGGCCTGTTTATCGTGCTGGCGTTCATGCTGTTTAAGCTCGACACCTTTACTCTCGATTTTACCGGCGTCGCGTTGGGCGTGCCTGTCTGGGAGCAGGTCAAAAACACCATGCTCATCACCCTGTGGGTTTTCATCGGTGTGGAAGGCGCGGTGGTGGTATCTGCCCGCGCCAGAAATAAACGCGATGTAGGTCGCGCCACGTTGCTGGCTGTACTCGCCGCACTAGGCGTTTACCTGTTAGTCACCCTGCTATCTCTCGGCGTTGTCGCGCGGCCAGAACTGGCGGAGATCCGCAATCCATCAATGGCCGGTCTGATGGTTAAAATGATGGGGCCATGGGGCGAAATTATTATTGCCGCGGGTCTGATTGTTTCCGTATGCGGTGCCTATTTAAGCTGGACGATTATGGCGGCGGAAGTGCCGTTCCTCGCCTCCACGCATAAAGCATTTCCGCGTATTTTTGCACGACAGAATGCACAGGGAGCGCCATCGGCATCGCTGTGGCTAACCAACATCTGTGTACAAATCTGCCTTGTGCTGATCTGGCTCACAGGTTCCGACTACAATACGTTACTGACTATCGCCTCAGAGATGATTCTGGTGCCCTATTTGCTGGTCGGCGCATTTCTGTTAAAAATTGCCACCCGTCCGATTCATAAAGCTGTCGGTATCGGCGCGAGTCTTTATGGCATATGGTTATTGTATGCGTCAGGTCCGATGCACCTACTGCTGTCTGTGGTGTTGTATGCGCCAGGGCTGTTGGTCTTCCTTTATGCCCGTAAAACGCACACGCATGAAAACGTATTAAAACGCCAGGAAATGGCGCTGATCGGCCTGCTGCTTGTTGCTGCCGTGCCGGCTACCTGGATGCTGATGGGGTAACGTTATACCCATCGTTCGCGACATATGGAGATTACGATGGGTAAAAAACACCCTTTGCCAATTCTTATCACCGGAGGTGGTCGTCGTATCGGCCTCGCCGTCGCATGGCACTTTCTGAACCAAAAACAGCCAGTTATTGTCAGCTACCGTACTCACTATCCTGCCATTGACGGCCTGCGAGAAGTAGGGGCGATTTGTATCCCGGCTGACTTTTCCACGGATGAAGGTGTGCTGGCCTTTGCTGATGAGGTCAAAGCGCAGACGGATGGCTTGCGCGCCATTGTGCATAATGCCAGCGCCTGGATCGCCGAAACACCCGGCACATCGCTTAGCGAAGTACTTTCACGCATGATGCAGATCCACGTCAATACGCCCTACCTGCTCAACCACGCGCTGGAAGGATTGCTACGCGGTCATGGGCACGCTGCCAGCGATATCATCCATTTCACGGACTATGTTGTGGAGCGCGGCAGCGACAAGCACATTGCTTATGCTGCCAGCAAAGCGGCGCTGGATAATATGACCCGCTCGTTCGCGCGCAAACTGGCACCGGAGGTGAAAGTGAACGCGATTGCCCCCTCGCTTATCCTGTTTAACGAGGGTGACGATGCAGAGTATCGCCAGCAGGCACTGAACAAATCACTGATGAAAACCGCGCCAGGTGAAAAAGAGGTCATTGATTTAATTGACTATCTCCTAACCAGTTGTTTTGTCACCGGACGTAGTTTTGCCCTTGATGGCGGGCGTCATCTGCGTTAGTGCAGTTTGATCCAACAAAAGATCAGCAACCACGCGCTCAGGCTCCAGCACACTACTGCACCGCCGAGCGCGACGGGTAAGCGCATAAACCCGGTGAAATACCACAGTGAAACAAGGTAGACAAAATAGGGAATAATCGACCACATGCTGAATACAATGGTTGTACGTAACGCCTCGATCCCTCGTTCACTGGCCACGATATAGTGGGCAATCAACGCAAACGTCGGGAAAAGTGGAATTAATCCAGCAATATAGTAATTCTTTGTTTTCGCCAGCAAACCAATCAACACCACCACCAGCGCACCGAGCGCCGCTTTTATAACGAGTCCCATCACTCTGCCTTAACACACCAATAACATCAGCCCCTAGCATAACGGAAGCGTTCTTGTTTAGAAAAGATTAATGGAAGGAAAAACCTGGTCGGTGTATGTTGGCGTTTTATATTCAAAATGAATGATATGAACACCATCGTATTTGTTGAAGATGATCCCGAAGTTGGCTCACTGATTGCAGCCTATCTGGCCCGGCATGATATTGAGGTTATCCTTGAATCTCGTGGTGATTTGGCCGAGGAGAAAATCCTGCAAGTTCAACCCGATCTGGTGTTATTAGATATCATGCTGCCGGGAAAAGACGGGATGACTATCTGCCGCGATTTACGCGGGCGATGGCAAGGCCCGATTGTCCTGCTCACCTCGCTGGACAGCGACATGAACCATATCCTGGCGCTGGAAATGGGCGCCTGTGATTATATCCTGAAGACAACGCCACCCGCTGTGCTGCTGGCTCGCCTGCGCCTGCACCTGCGACAGAATGAACACTCAGTCCAGTCTAAAGGCATTCAGGCGGCAACCATCACTCCGCACACAACGCTGCGTTTTGGCACACTCTCTATCGATCCCACCAACCGCTCCGTGCTGCTCGGCGGCGAGCAAATCTCTCTTTCCACCGCTGATTTTGAATTACTGTGGGAGCTGGCAACCCATGCCGGGCAGATTATGGACCGTGATGCGTTGCTAAAGAACCTGCGTGGCGTAAGTTATGACGGCATGGACCGCAGCGTCGATGTCGCGATTTCCCGGTTACGCAAAAAACTGCTTGATAACGCGACTGAACCCTATCGAATCAAAACGGTACGCAACAAAGGTTATCTGTTCGCACCGCACGCCTGGGACGACGCGCCACAGAAGTAATGTTACCGGGCCGATCTCATTGGTCGGCTGGATCCGTTACACTGTCACGTAAAATCGTCTACAGAACAGGCATATAAACGCCATCCGACGCCGTTCCACACTTTTTGTGTGGCTGTAGCCCTCCCCCCTCCCTATAATCCGTCGCGGTCCTGAACCCTTATGGTTCATAGGTTTTTTCGCACTAACAAAACTCTTTCCGGCATTTCAGGTGCTGAATGAGGCAAGAGGCTACAATATGTTCGTAACGCTCGCGTATATCGCGTTCTTTTTGGTTTGTTCATGGGCAATTTTTAGAATCAACCAAAAAAGTCACTCTCTTTCAAAAAGCGTCTTCATCGCTATTTTTATGGGTGCCGTTATCGGCTTATCCCTGCATCTCATTGCTGCTGACGAAAGTAAAACAGTTATCGACTGGTATAATGTTATCGGCAACGGTTATGTTAATTTACTGAAGCTGGTTGCGGTTCCGCTGATTTTCATCTCTATTCTCTCAGCCATTAATAAGCTCGAAAACAGCGCTGGCATTGGGAAAATGTCGTTAACCATCGTCGGATGCATGCTTTGTCTGGTAATGATTGCCGGTTTTATTGGGCTGTTGACTGCGCATGTATTAGGTCTGGACGCCAGTGCATTTGTACATATGCAGTCCACACTGACGGCAGACGATGTGAGTAAAACTGCCGCCATTTCACTGCCTAAACTGGTTACATCTCTGATCCCAACGAATATCTTCCTCGATCTAACAGGAGCCAGAAGCGTTTCCGTCATTGGCATTGTTATCTTCACCCTGCTTGCCGGCGTGGCATTATTAAAGGTCAAACAAGACGCCCCGCAAGAAGGTGAAAAATTAAGTGCTGGCATTAACGCTATCCAGATTTGGGTGATGAAAATGGTGCGTATCGTTATTGCCCTCACCCCTTATGGTGTGATGGCATTAATGGCAGGCGTATTTTCCGCGTATCGATTTGAACAATTTGCCAGTCTGTTAGGCTTTATTGCTGCCTGTTACCTTGCGATTCTGATGATGTTTATCGTCCACGCACTGATACTGGTTCTGAGCGGTAATAATCCCGTTCACTATTTTAAAACTGTCTGGCCAGTTTTAACCTTTGCATTTGTTTCACGCAGCAGTGCCGCATCGATTCCACTGGCTATTTCCGCACAAGAAAAATTTGGCGTGCAAAACACCATTGCTAATATTGCAGCTTCATTCGGCTCCAGCATGGGTCAAAACGGCTGTGCCGGGATCTATCCGGCTATTATGGTGGCGATGATTGCTCCAACAATTGGGATTGATCCGCTATCAGTACATTTTTTGCTCGCCATGCTACCTGCGATTGCGCTGGGTTCTATTGGGGTGGCGGGTGTAGGCGGTGGCGGAACATTTGCTGCGCTGATCGTCCTTTCAACGCTGAACTTCCCGGTCGCGCTGGTGGGGATTTTCATTGCTATCGAGCCTGTCGTCGATATGGCCAGAACGGCATTAAACGTGAACGGTTCGATGATGTCTGGCGTGCTGGCTAACAGGCTCCTGAAAAAGAGTGCTGAAAAACCACAACCCGTGAACGCGAATTAGTCAGTCCTAAAAAGATCAAAGCCTTCCTGTTCCTGGAAGGCTTTCTTTTGTGTCAACTAAACGTCAGTCCGTCGTATTTTTTCCAACGGTAGTTTACGGCGGAGATAATCCAGCAGCCGATAAAGACGCCAATAATCGCAAATCCGACATTCCCCATATGGCCACTCAAATCGCTGACGGTATCCCACAAACCACCCTGGAGCGAAAACGCGTCAGAGAGAAGCCCCAGCGCCTCCAGTCCGCCGATAAATAGCGCAACAATCACGGAAGTCCCGGTAATGGTCATATTGTAATAGAGCTTGCGTTGCGGCTTATTGAACGCCCATCCGTAGGCCTCAACCATCAGAATACTGTCGAGACAATCAATTAACGCCATACCGCAGGTAAACAGCGCCGGGAACACGAGAATTGACCAAACCGACATGCCGCTGGACGCGCTTGAAGCAGAAATTCCCAACAGAGAAATTTCAGTAGCGGTATCAAAACCCAAACCAAACAGAAAGCCGACAAAATACATATGCCAGTCTTTACCTACCAGCCGAAACGCTGAGCGGAAAAGCCAGTTCAGAGGGCCTGAAACTGTAATGTCTTCCGTGGTGCCATCGTAAGTACCGGTGCGTTTAAGATAGCGGAATGCCTTCCAGACCTGGCAGAAAATAATGAGATTAATGGTAGCCAGAATCAGCAAAAATACGGCAGAGACCGTAGTTCCTATCAGACCGCCGACATTCTGAAACCATGCCATATGTTGCTTAAACACGCTGGTAGTCAGCGCAATGCCAATGCTCGCCAGCACCACAATGGTGGAGTGTCCCAGAGAAAACCAGGCCCCTGTCGTCAGGGCACGTTTTTTCTGCTGCATGAGTTTACGCGTAGCGCTGTCTATCGCGGCGATATGATCGGCATCTACGGCATGGCGCAAACCATAGCACCACGCAATCAGACTCAGTGCCAGCAACGAAGTGTTGTTGCTAAACGCGGTGAAAGCCCACAGCCACGCCACGATGTTTGCCCCGATGAGTAAAACCATCAACAAAAGAATATTCGGGCGTTTTTTTAATAATGAAAACAATGCGTTCATTGTTTCCCGCCAGCTAAATTTGAGCTAAACAACACACCATACCGCCGTTCATTGATTGATTAATACAACGTTTACCAGGCTAATGATAACTCTTAAGAATTACTAACCCAGTGTCGTAGATCAAAGTTGATTACCACCTGAAGCAAGTTCCGCTATCGCTAGCTCCGCAATACGCAGAGGAACCGTTGCGCTGTCACCCTCTTGCAGAAACCAGACGGACGACAACCCACACCAGGCAACAATCCACATCAGCAAACGTTGCCGTTCAATGCGGGCTATTTCAGACACAATGTTGAGTCGTTGCGTGAATCTTTCCGGCAGAATGGCGACTGGTCTGGTGGGTTCGGCAAGATCGGGGTTAGTAAAAATATTGGCGAAATCAAAACCGCGCTCGCCCACCAGCCCTTTAGGATCGATAGCCAGCCATCCTCTCGTTCCGAAATCAAGAATATTGCTGTGGTGTAGGTCGCCGTGTAATACGACTTCATCGCGGGGTGAAGATAGCAGTATATTTGCCACCGCAGCACAATGCGTCAGGATACCACCATGCTTTTTCGCGGCAGGAGCCAGATCGCGAAACCAATGGTGAAGAGGTGTTAACGCAGGCGTAGACGCATTTCGGGTGTGATGGAGTCTACTGGCAGCATGGCAAATAATGCGACAGGCCTGCGCATCGTTGCCAGTCCAGGACATGTCCGCTAAAGAACCTGCCCCTGTCGCACGTTCCAGCAGAATCGCCCCTGCTGCATGAGCAAGTACTTTCGCTGCGCCATTTCCGTTCCACCAGACCATGAGTTCACAGCCGATCCGTTCGCTGTCATCGTCGGTGATCTTAAGTATGGCTTTCCGACCGTCCTTGACCACCACAGGCAAAAGCTGCGATGTGTGCGTTTCAAACGGTTCACCATCTGGAGTGAGCCCCCAACGGTTGAGCCAGGTGTTGAACAGACGATTTTCCAAACAATATCCTCATTTTTTCTCTGGAAGATGGTAATAAAACGAATCCGTGTCGGCATTATTCCTGTTTTATTTTGGTTGAGCCACAACCACCCACTTCCATCATCGCTGACTTACCGGGTAGAGCACTAACAGGCACATCCTTGTGTAGCTATGTGCCATGCTGACTGAGTTGAGTAAATGAGGGGAAAACGATGATCACGTTATGCAAAACCTGTGGAACATCCTATGAGGTAACTGGCGCCCACCCGGAACATTGCAATATCTGCGAGGATGAACGTCAATATGTCCCCACGAGCGGGCAGAAATGGATCGATTTTGACACCCTGTGTGCATCACATACAAATAAGTGGAAGCAACACGACAGTACTCTCCTTAGCATCCGCACCGTTCCTGATTTTGCAATTGATCAGCGCGCGTTTCTTGTGCGTACCCCAGAAGGAAATATTCTGTGGGACTGCATTGCCACGCTCGACGATGCCACAAAAACACTAATAACGTCCCTTGGCGGGCTTAAGGCTATCGCGATATCGCATCCTCATTACTACACCACCATGCAGGACTGGGCTGAGGAATTTAACGCGCCGATTTACCTTCATGCCAGCGACAGAAGGTGGGTAATGCGCGACAGCCCGTGGATTCGATTCTGGGATGGCGACACTATTGAGTTAATCCGTGACGTCACGGTGATACGTCTCGGCGGACACTTTGCTGGCGGCTGCGTCCTGCACTGGGCGCGTGACGAAGGCGTGGTGCTTTCCGGCGACATCGTCCAGGTGACGCCTGGTGCGCATGCAGTTTCATTTATGTGGAGTTACCCCAATATGCTACCGTTGCCAGCCGCCACCGTCAGCGACATCACTCAACGCCTGAGCACAGTGAAATTTAAGCAACTTTACGGCGCATTTGAGGGAAAAGATATTACGCAAAATGCCGATGAAATTGTGCGCCGTTCAGGTGAAAAGTATATTTCCTGCCTCAGGTAAACCGGCAGTTTATTCACCAACCATCCTCAGGAAGGTAAAAATGGATAAAACTGATAAACCACGCCCATCACAGAAATACTCACTATCACACTGATAATGAAGTAGGTTTTGAAAGGCTGCTTTTGTGTTTTATGGCGAAAGATTTGTTGACCCGCAATCGCTCCACCCCACCCGCCTACAACGCCAAACACCAGCAATGTGGATTCCGGCACTCTACGCCAGTCCTTGCGTGCCGCCATTTTGTCCACGCCGTATAACAGCAGCGTCAGTATGTTGGCGAGCAGAAACCATATAACAAGAGGGTGAGTGGTGAAAATGCAGCCGACCGCTGCGAAAATGAGTAGCGAATAACACCAGCGATTGAGATTCATATTTTCAGTCACAGCACTTTTCAGGAAGTATCGGCACGCATTATACGCAAGGTCAGTCATCCCTGCCACGGGTGAGAATATCCCCTTTATTATTATGGCTATAACCCTCAGAAATAGCACAAATTCTCTGGTCTGCGGCGTACCTGCTAATTCAAACAAGAGAGCCGTTTTCATTATTCAGAACAAATGGTAATTTATTAAACCCAAATGGAGAAATTGTTCTGGAGTCACAAGGATGAGAAAATACTCATATCCATATTTGTTTTTTGTTACCGTCTCATTTCTCGGTGTATTTTTTCTCTTTTACTGGTGGAAGGTAACGATATACAGAGCGACTTTTCTCTACCCGCTCACATCCAAATACCTGATGCTTATTTCTCTGGCAGTGTCATTTTTAATTACCCTATTTCTGGTAGGTAATGGGATAATGAAAAAAAGTCCCTTCCAAACTTATCTGAAATTATTTGGTAGCATCAGCATTGCCATGGTGCTTTTTTCAGTGATCACAGTTATGGCGATAACCTGGTTCATTCCGGGTGTCCCCTCGTCCTATACCGCCCCATACACCTATGCTACAGGAAGTTCTAAGAGTTGTTCGGGGGCTGATGTTGACGATCCGGATCTCGGAACTAACATCAGAATTTGCTATCCCGAAGGTAACTACGAATATGACAACATAATCTACGTTGAGAAACGAAGTAACCTTTTAGGTGCGGTCGTGACATACGCCAGAACAACCCCATCCCGATTTTGATTAACTTATCGCGTAGTAGCCCATGCGTGATCCCGCGAAAGGTCATTACACGATCGTAGCGGCCATAAGAATGCAGAAAAGAGTTATACAGTGTACTCTGCCTGGATAAACGCGCCAGATGGTGATCAGATAACCTTCTGAACCCACGCATCGGCGGATACCGCTGTGCCCACTTTGCCCCTGAGGGACACGTGCACTCGCTAACTTATTGAGCGTTCGGTGATTTTTTTATGAAAAAACTGTTTGTGCAGTTTTACCTCCTGCTGTTTGTCTGCTTTTTGGTGATGACCCTGTTGGTCGGTCTGGTATACAAATTCACCGCAGAACGCGCAGGCAGACAGTCGCTCGACGATTTGATGAAAAGCTCGTTGTACCTGATGCGCAGTGAACTACGCGAAATCCCGCCACGCGACTGGGGTAAGACGCTGAAGGAGATGGATTTAAACCTCTCATTTGACCTTCGCGTTGAACCGCTGAATAAGTACACACTAGATGCCCCAACCATGCAGCGTTTGCGCGAAGGCGATATTGTGGCACTTGACGATCAATACACCTTTATTCAACGCATTCCTCGCAGCCATTACGTGCTGGCCGTCGGCCCGGTTCCCTATCTCTATTTTCTTCATCAAATGCGCTTACTGGACATCGCGCTGATGGCGTTTATTGCTATTTCACTGGCCTTCCCGGTACTGATCTGGATGCGTCCGCACTGGCAGGAAATGCTTAGACTCGAATCCGCCGCACAACGTTTTGGTGAAGGACATCTGAGTGAACGCCTGCATTTTGACAGCGGTTCCAGCTTTGAGCGCCTGGGCGTGGCGTTTAACCAAATGGCCGACAACATCAATGCGCTGATCGCCAGTAAAAAACAGCTCATCGATGGTATTGCCCATGAGCTTCGTACCCCGCTGGTACGTTTACGTTACCGGCTGGAAATGAGTGATAACCTCACCGAGCAGGAATCTCAGGCGCTGAATCGTGATATCGGCCAACTGGAAGCGTTGATCGAAGAGTTACTGACCTACGCCCGCCTGGATCGCCCGCAAAATGAACTGAAACTCAGCGTACCGGACCTGCCTGTTTGGTTGACAACCCATCTGGAGGATGTGCAAAGCGTGAATCCTGGTCGCATGGTGCGCCTACGTCATCTCGAAACTGGCAACTATGGCGCGTTGGATATGCGCCTGATGGAGCGGGTCCTGGATAATTTGCTGAATAATGCCCTGCGCTATTGCCAGTCTACAGTGCAAGCCAGTCTGCTGCTGAACGGCAATCAAGCCACGCTGGTAGTGGAAGACGACGGCCCCGGCATTGCGCCAGACGCTCGCGAACAGGTTTTTGAACCGTTTGTACGCCTTGATCCCAGCCGTGACCGGGCAACCGGGGGTTGCGGGCTTGGGTTAGCCATCGTCCACTCAATTGCTTTGGCTATGGGCGGAACGGTCGTCTGCGATGAAAGTGAACTTGGCGGCGCCCGGTTTACTTTCCGTTGGCCCGTCTGGCATAACATTCCTGAAATTTCAGCTGCCTGACCTATTCTGCTCGGTGGTCAGGCGGTAGATGTTGTGCTATAAAAAAGTATGTTGTAACTAAAATGGTAAATCTATGGCCCGTTACGATCTCGTCGACCGCCTGAACGGCACCTTTCGCCAGATGGAACAAGAACTGGCGCTTCTGAACGAAAACCTGTTGCAGCAGACACTGCTGATTGCCCGCGTATTCTCGTTACCGGAAGTGGTCAAAGAGGCAGAGCATGCCCCTCTGCAGAACATTGATGTAAAACAGCATTTAGGCAAAGAAGCAGAAGCGCTGGCACTGCGCCATTACCGTCACCTGTTTATTCAGCAACAGTCCGAAAACCGCAGCAGCAAAGCGGCCGTCCGCCTACCGGGTGTATTGTGCTATCAGGTTGATAATGCGGCGCAATGTGCTCTGGAAGAACAAATCCAGCGTATAAACCAGTTGAAAACCACCTTCGAGCGCATTGTTACAGTGGAATCAGGGCTGGCACCGGCAGCACGTTTCGAATGGGTGCATCGCCATCTGCCGGGGCTTATTACACTGAATGCCTATCGCACGCTCACCGTTGTCAGAGATCCTGCCACCCTGCGATTCGGCTGGGCTAATAAGCACATCATAAAAAACCTGAAACGCGATGAAGTGCTGCAGCAACTGGAAAAAAGCCTGACGTCACCGCGCAGCGTACATCCCTGGACACGTGAAGAGTGGCAGGCGAAGCTTGAACGCGAATATCAGGATATCGCCGCCTTACCGCAGCAGGCCCGCCTGAAAATTAAAAGGCCGGTAAAAGTGCAGCCTATCGCCCGCGTCTGGTACAAAGGAGAGCAAAAACAGGTGCAATATGCCTGCCCGACGCCTCTGATTGCTCTGCTTAACAACGACAACGGAATGACCGTACCGGATATCGGCGAGTTACTGAATTACGATGCCGATAACGTTCAACATCGTTTTAAACCTCAGGCGCAGCCGTTGAGATTGATTATTCCCCGGCTGCACCTGTACGTTGCGGATTAACTGCCTGGCCGCATGCTGCCAACCATCAACTCCGGACGTACCCAGCTGTCGAACTCCGCTTCGGTTAGATATCCCAGCGCCAGGGCGGAGGCTTTTAGCGTCAGCCCTTCTTTATGCGCTTTTTTGGCAATTTCAGCCGCTTTATCGTAACCGATATGGGTGTTGAGCGCGGTCACCAGCATCAGCGATTCATTGAGCAGTTGATCGATTCGTTCACGGTTGGGCTCGATTCCCGTCGCGCAATGTTCATTGAAGCTTTCCATACCGTCCGCCAGCAGGCGTACCGACTGCAGGAAGTTGTGGATGACCATCGGTCGGTAAACGTTGAGCTCAAAATTACCTGACGCCCCGCCCATATTGATGGCGACATCATTGCCCATTACCTGACAGCACAACATGGTCAGCGCTTCGCACTGGGTTGGATTGACCTTGCCCGGCATGATTGAGCTGCCCGGTTCGTTTTCCGGAATTGAAATTTCGCCAATACCGCAACGCGGGCCGGAGGCCAGCCAGCGTACATCGTTGGCGATTTTCATCAGCGACGCTGCCAGTCCTTTTAGCGCTCCGTGGGCATGAACCAGAGCATCGCAGGTGGCCAGCGCTTCAAATTTATTCGGAGCGGTAACGAACGGCGCGCAGGTAATGACCCGCAGTTCATCCGCAACCCGGCGGGCGTATTCGGGATGAGTATTCAGTCCGGTACCTACCGCGGTTCCCCCCAACGCCAGTTCTGCCACATGCGGTAAACTGTTTTCAATGTGTCTGAGGTTATGTTCAAGCATTGCTACCCAGCCGGAAATCTCCTGGCCAAGTGTAAGTGGAGTTGCATCTTGCAGATGTGTACGACCAATTTTAACGATATCGGCGAAAGAGTGGGACTTATCACTGAGCGTTTTGGTTAACACATTTAATTGTGGGATCAAAGATTTACGCAGCGCCAGCAGCGCGGCAACGTGCATTGCTGTCGGGAAGACATCGTTCGAGCTTTGGCTTTTATTGACATCATCGTTGGGGTGTACTTTTCGCTCCATTCCCCGCACGCCTCCCAGCAATTCGCTGGCACGGTTTGCCAATACCTCGTTCATGTTCATATTGCTTTGCGTGCCTGAGCCGGTTTGCCAGATGGCTAGCGGAAACTCATCGCGGTGTTTATCTGCCAACACCTCATCTGCAGCCTGCATAATAGCCCTGGCTTTATCCTCCGCCAGCAGCCCCAGATCCTGGTTAACCTTTGCCGCAGCGCGTTTCGTCAGCGCCAGCGCATGGATCAGCGAGACCGGCATTTTCTCCGTAGAGATACGAAAATGCTCCAGCGAACGTTGGGTTTGCGCGCCCCAAAGCTTATCGGCAGGAACATCAATCGCTCCCATTGAATCATTCTCGCGGCGTACCGTTACCATTACCTGCTCCTTACATTAACAGTTGATTAGGTTATGTTTCGACATTGCCTATTTGCATTGGTCTTATGAGTATTAACGAGGATAAAGCTGTCGTTTGGTGGTTCGTGCGGTAAAAAAAACCGCCCCGAAGGGCGGCTGACGTTACTTAACGCAGCGTGCGCACTGCGACGTCTGAATTTGCTTGAAGAAATCGTTGCCTTTGTCATCTACCAGGATAAACGCCGGGAAATCTTCCACTTCAATTTTCCAGATGGCTTCCATCCCCAGTTCCGGATATTCCACACACTCAAGACTCTTGATGCTGCCCTGAGCCAGTACCGCTGCGGGGCCGCCAATACTGCCTAAATAGAAGCCGCCATGCTTATGGCAGGCGTCGGTCACCTGCTGGCTGCGATTACCTTTCGCCAGCATAATCATGCTCCCACCAGCAGCCTGAAGCTGATCAACATACGAGTCCATACGTCCGGCAGTGGTTGGCCCCAGCGAACCCGAAGCATAGCCTTCCGGCGTTTTTGCCGGACCTGCGTAATAGATCGGGTGATCTTTAACATACTGCGGCAAACTTTCGCCGTTATCCAGACGTTCTTTCAGTTTCGCATGCGCAATGTCACGGCCAACGATAATTGTACCGTTGAGCGATAGACGCGTGGAAACCGGATACTGGGAAAGCTGAGCCAGAATCTCTTTCATCGGACGATTGAGGTCAATACGTACCGCTTCGCCCTCTCCCGCCTGGCGCAACTCTTCTGGTATATATTTACCAGGATTGTGCTCCAGTTTTTCAATCCAGATACCTTCACGGTTGATTTTGGCCTTGATATTTCGATCGGCTGAGCAAGAAACGCCCATACCAACCGGACACGACGCACCGTGACGCGGCAGGCGGATCACGCGGATATCATGTGCGAAGTACTTCCCGCCAAACTGCGCGCCCAGTCCCAAATTCTGCGCCTCAATCAGCAGCTCTTTTTCCAGCTCCACATCGCGGAATGCCTGTCCGTGTTCGTTACCTTCTGTCGGCAGTTCGTCGTAGTATTTTGCAGAAGCCAGTTTGACCGTTTTCAGCGTGGCCTCTGCCGATGTTCCACCGATTACGAACGCGATGTGATACGGCGGACAAGCCGCAGTGCCCAACGTACGCATCTTCTCAACCAGGTAATCTTTTAATTTGCCCGGCGTGAGCAGCGCTTTGGTTTCCTGGTACAGATAGGTTTTGTTCGCCGAACCACCACCTTTGGCAATGCATAGGAATTTGTATTCATCGCCGTCGACGGTATACAAATCGATCTGTGCTGGCAGGTTGGTGCCGGTGTTCACCTCTTTATACATATCCAGCGCGGCGTTTTGTGAATAGCGCAGGTTGTCTTCGATATAGGTGTTATACACGCCTCGTGCAAGTGCCGCTTCATCGCCGCCACCGGTCCAGACGCGCTGACCTTTTTTACCCACAATAATCGCGGTTCCGGTGTCCTGACAGGTCGGCAAAATGCCTTTTGCCGCGATGTCAGAGTTACGCAGAAATTGCAGAGCCACATACTTGTCGTTTTCGCTGGCTTCCGGGTCGCGCAGAATATCGGCTACCTGCTGTTGATGTGCGGGACGCAGCATAAACGACGCATCATGAAAGGCCTGACGAGCCAACAGGGTTAAGGCTTGCGGTGCAACTTTAACAATCTCCTGCCCTTCAAATTCGGCAACAGAGACATAGTCGCTGGTCAGCAGATAGTATTCGGTATCATCCTTTTTGAGAGGGAAAGGATGCTGATAATGAAAGGGTTTGTTTGACATTGTGCTCTCACTTACTGCTCGGTCTGGTTATTCTCTGGGCAGATGTTCCATTGCCCTGCTTCCCTGCCGCAGATCCGGTTGTAGAAGGAAGAGCTTTCTGCAACCGGAATTACTCAGGGTATTAAAAGCGAGTCACCATATCCTACACATTTTTTTAACAAAAACTGAGACAAGTACGACTTTTTACATGTGCAGGTTACTTCCCTCAGGGTTTCTTGGTTTAATAGCCGTAGAAAATTCAACATTGAAACAGGGCTTGATAATGCAAAAACTCATCAACTCAGTGCAGAACTACGCCTGGGGAAGTAAAACGGCGTTAACGGAACTCTATGGCATTGCCAACCCCACTCAGCAACCGATGGCTGAGTTGTGGATGGGTGCGCATCCGAAAAGCAGTTCGCAGGTTCTCGGCGCTGACGGTCAGACGGTTGCTCTGCGCGACGTTATCGAACACGATAAATCCGCGCTGCTGGGCGATGCCGTTGCCCAACGTTTTGGTGAACTGCCCTTCCTGTTTAAAGTACTCTGCGCTGCTCAACCGCTTTCGATTCAGGTTCATCCTAACAAGCACAACTCTGAAATCGGATTTGCCAAAGAAAACGCCGCGGGGATCCCGATGGATGCGGCCGAGCGCAACTACAAGGATCCTAATCACAAACCAGAACTGGTATTTGCTTTGACGCCTTTCCTGGCGATGAACGCATTCCGCGAGTTCTCTGAAATTGTTGCATTGTTACAACCCGTTTCCGCCGCACATCCGGCTATTGCGCATTTCCTGGAAGAGCCGAGTGCGGAACGTCTGAGCTATCTTTTCGCCAGCTTGCTGAATATGCAGGATGAGGAGAAATCCCATGCGTTGGCGATCCTGAAATCGGCGCTGAACAGCCAGCAGGGAGAACCCTGGCAAACCATCCGTTTGATCGCCGACGTCTACCCGAACGACAGTGGGCTCTTCTCCCCGCTGCTGCTCAATGTGGTGAAACTCAATCCAGGCGAAGCTATGTTCTTATTTGCCGAAACCCCGCATGCTTACCTGCAAGGTGTGGCGCTTGAGGTGATGGCTAACTCGGACAACGTGCTGCGTGCCGGACTGACGCCAAAATATATTGATATCCCGGAACTGGTCGCCAACGTGAAGTTTGTCGCCAAGCCTGCAAACCAGTTACTGACCACGCCGGTTGAATCTGATGGTGAACTGGACTTCCCGATCCCGGTTGACGATTTTGCGTTCTCCCTGCATGACCTTACTACCAATGGCGCAGATATCAGCCAGCAAAGTGCAGCCATTTTGTTCTGCATAGAGGGTGAAGCTGTACTGAGCAAAGGTGAGCAACGCCTGGTGCTGCTACCGGGTGAATCGGCCTTTATTGGCGCGAATGAATCGCCGATTAACATCAGTGGCGCAGGTCGTTTAGCACGGGTTTATAACAAGCTATAGCAAGATACTGATATTTTTAACAACTCTTGCTAAGCTGTAGTGAGTTAAAGACATGTCACTCCTCCAGGCGTCTTCAAACGCCTGGTTTTATTTTATGGATATCGAAATGAAAAAATCGCTGGTAGCTGCGGGTGTGGTGGTTGCGCTGGGTATCGTCTGGACGGGCGGTGCCTGGTACACAGGTAAGAAACTTGAAACGCATCTCGCCGAGATGGTGACGCAGGCAAACGATCAGTTAAAACGTTTCTCCCCTGAGGCGGGTATTGAACTGAGTTATCAAAACTACCAGCGCGGGGTGTTCAATAGCCAACTGCAAATGGTGGTGAAACCCATCGCCGGGCAGGCAGATTCCTGGCTAAAACCGGGGCAAAGTATCGTCCTGAATGAAACCGTCGATCACGGTCCATTCCCGCTGGCCCAACTGAAATCACTGAATCTGGTTCCGGCTATGGCCTCCGTGAAAACGACGCTGGTCAATAACGACGTTACCAAACCGCTGTTTGATATTGCCAAAGGTGAGTCGCCATTTGTCATTAACTCCCGTATCGGCTACAGCGGCGATACCCGTTCCGATCTCTCCCTCAAACCACTGAACTACGAGAAAGGCGACGAAAAAGTAGCCTTCAGCGGCGGGGAATTCCAGTTTACAGCAGACAAAGAAGGTAACGCTGTCTCGCTGACAGGCAATGCGCAAAGCGGCGTGGTCAATGCGGTCAACGAGTATGACCAGAAAGTACAGATGACTTTCAATAACCTGAAAACTGAGGGTTCCAGCAGTATTGCCAGCTTTGGTGAGCGCATCGGCGACCAGAAATTGTCACTCGATAAACTGTCAATTTCCGTCGAAGGTAAAGAGTTGGCGGTTCTGGAAGGCATGGGTATTGATGGTAAATCCGATCTGATCAACGACGGTAAAACTGTCAACAGCCAGTTGGATTACACGCTGAACAGTCTGAAATTGCAGGGTCAGGATATGGGTAGCGGTAAACTGACGCTGAAAGTTGGCCAGATTGACGGTGAAGCACTACACCAGTTCAGTCAGCAATATAGTGCCCAAACCAAGGCACTGATGGCGCAGATTGATGTGGTACAAAACCCTGAGCTTTACCAGCAAAAAGTCACTGAAGCCTTCTTCAATGCGCTGCCGATTCTGATGAAAGGCGAGCCGGCTATCACCATTGCCCCACTGAGCTGGAAAAATGCAAAAGGTGAAACCGCATTTAATCTGTCACTGCTGCTAAAAGATCCGACAGCGAATACTGAGGAACCACAAACGCTGGCTCAGGAAGTGGATCGTTCGGTCAAATCACTGGATGCTAAACTGACGATTCCGGTCGATATGGCGACTGAGTTCATGACGCAGATTGCCAAAATTGAAGGTTATCAGCAGGAACAAGCGGCCGATCTGGCGAAGCAACAGGTGAATGGCCTGGCGGCAATGGGTCAGATGTTCCGTATTACAACGATGCAGGACAACGTCATCGGTTCCAGCCTGCAATACGCAAACGGCCAGGTAACGTTAAACGGACAAAAAATGTCGCTGGATGAGTTTGTTGGCATGTTCGGTATGCCTTCTCTCGGCGAACCGGATGCCCCGGCTATCCCGCAACAGTAAATACGCGTGACAACAGGCCCGATAACCGTGTGCTTATCGGGCCTGTTTTATTTTGCCACCACCAGCCGGGCGGAAAGCGTCAGGTTACGCGAATGACCATCATCGTGCCCAATGCGCTGTAGCATGCGCTCAGCAAGGGTATATCCCATTTCACGCGCGGGCGTGCAGGCCCAAATAATGGGGATATCGTCCAGTGCATTTTCCGCTACATCGGCAAATCCGGCTAACGAGATCTGCTGTTCGAAGTAGCGATCTACGCCAATTTCACCACTCTGGCGCCCTGCTCTCATCAGGCCAAACCAGGCGCCAACGGCTATGGTTTCGTTGTAGCACACCACTGCGCTGATCGTTGGGTTACGACGTAACAGCGCGGTCACCTCCTCTGCGGCCTGCTTTTGGCTGGATGAACACTCCAGCACCCAGTCGCTATGAAACGGTAAACCATACTTTAGCAACGTCGTACAATAGCCGCCGACACGCTCTGCGCGGGTCAATGAAGAACTCTGCCCCCCCAACCACGCGATTCGCTGATGCCCATGGCGTATCAGATGTTCAACCAGCAATTGCGCTGCCTGCATGTTGTCAGGCCTGACGGTGTCAACGTCATCCAGGTAGCTGGCCCGAGACGCAAACACCACCGGAATCCCCTTATCGGCGGCCAGTTGTTGCAGGTCGTCGCTACTGCCGGCAGCTCCGGCGATCACCACACCATCAACCCCTTGATTAAGCAGCATAGCGAAACGCTGCGCCAGCTGTTCGCCATCTTTACCACCATGTAATAAAAAGACCATGCGCCCCTGCGCTTCTAATGCTTCCGTCAGGCCCGCCGTCAACTCGGCGTAAAATGGCGTAGAAAGATCGCGCACGATCAAACCAATTACCCCGCTCTGCCCACCACGCAGCGCTGATGCCTGGCGATTACGCACAAACCCCAGTTGCTCGATAGCGGCATTCACCCGTTCGCCGGTCGCGGATGAAATACGGCCTTTTCCACTGAGTACCAATGAGACGGTACTAACCGAAACGCCCGCGGCCAGCGCAACATCATGGATGGTTATTTTTTTGGCTATAGCCATAAAAACGGAAAACTCCCTGATAACGTGACGGATAAAACGTTTTATCAATCACTTATATTTATACGCTCTATTATCGTTCGATAATGTGATTTATACCGCACTAAAATTAGGTAAAACGTTTTATCTTCTCGCCATCATTAGTCAGCCAGCTTTTACGAGGAGTCGTTTGATGACGACGAGAACCACACCAAAAATTACGTTATGGGAATTTTTCCAGCAGTTGGGCAAAACCTTTATGCTGCCCGTGGCTCTGCTCTCATTTTGTGGGATCATGTTAGGGATCGGCAGCTCGTTAAGTAGTCATGATGTCTTAACGCTGATCCCGGCATTGGGTAATCCGGTACTGCAGGCTATTTTTACCTGGATGAGCAAAGTAGGCTCATTTGCGTTTAGTTTCTTACCGGTGATGTTCTGTATTGCCATACCTCTCGGTCTTGCTCGCGAGAACAAAGGCGTAGCGGCGTTTGCCGGTTTTGTTGGTTATGCGGTGATGAACCTTGCCGTCAACTTCTGGTTAACCGCGAAAGGTATCTTACCTACCACAGATGCCGCGATCCTGAAAGCCAACAACGTGCAGAATATCCTGGGGATCCAGTCGATCGACACCGGGATCCTAGGCGCTGTAATTGCCGGGATCATCGTCTGGATGCTGCATGAACGTTTCCACAACATTCGTCTGCCGGATGCACTGGCCTTCTTCGGCGGTACACGTTTTGTGCCAATTATCTCTTCAGTGGTGATGGGACTGGTCGGCCTGGTTATTCCCCTGGTTTGGCCGGTTTTCGCCATGGGCATTAACGGGCTCGGCCACATCATCAACAGCGCGGGCGAATTTGGTCCAATGCTGTTTGGTACCGGTGAACGTCTGCTGCTGCCCTTTGGTCTGCATCATATTCTGGTGGCGCTCATTCGCTTCACCGAGGCTGGCGGCACGCAGGAAGTCTGCGGTCACAGCGTGAGCGGCGCACTGACTATTTTCCAGGCTCAGTTGAGCTGTCCGACAACTCAAGGCTTCTCTGAAAGCGCAACCCGCTTCCTGTCGCAGGGTAAAATGCCGGCGTTCCTCGGCGGTTTGCCGGGGGCAGCGCTCGCGATGTACCACTGTGCTCGCCCTGAAAATCGTCATAAAATTAAAGGGTTATTAATTTCTGGCCTCATTGCCTGCGTGATCGGCGGTACAACCGAGCCCCTCGAGTTCTTATTCTTATTCGTTGCCCCTGTACTGTATGTGATCCACGCCCTGCTGACCGGTCTTGGTTTCACCGTGATGGCGGTGCTTGGCGTCACCATCGGTAACACGGACGGTAACCTGATTGACTTTGTGGTGTTCGGCATCCTGCACGGACTCTCTACCAAGTGGTATCTGGTCCCTGTTGTGGCGGCGATCTGGTTCGCGGTGTACTACGTGATCTTCCGTTTCGCCATCACACGTTTCAATCTGAAGACCCCGGGTCGTGACGTCGAAATTGCCAGCAATATCGAAAAAGTCATGGCGGGTGCACCGGGTAAATCCGGTTACAACGTCCCTGCCATTCTGGAGGCGCTGGGCGGCGCGGATAACATTGTCAGCCTGGATAACTGCATCACCCGTCTGCGCTTGTCAGTGAAAGATATGTCGCTTGTTAACGTACAAGCGCTGAAGGACAATCGCGCCATTGGCGTAGTACAACTCAATCAGCATAACCTTCAGGTCGTTATTGGTCCGCAGGTCCAGTCAGTGAAAGACGAGATCGCCGTTCTGATGAACACCGTACAGGCATAAGGACAACAGTATGTTTGATTTTTCAAAGGTAGTGGACAGGCACGGTACCTGGTGTACCCAGTGGGATTACGTTGCCGACCGTTTTGGTTCAGCCGACCTGCTGCCGTTCACCATCTCCGATATGGATTTTGCCACCGCACCTTGCATTCTGGAGGCGCTGACTCAGCGCCTGTTACATGGCGTGCTGGGTTACAGCCGCTGGAAAAATGATGAATTTCTGGCGGCAATTAGTCATTGGTTTCTTACGCGTCATAATACCCAAATCGACCCTCAGTCGCTGGTTTATGGCCCCTCGGTCATCTATATGGTGTCGGAGCTGATCCGCCAGTGGTCTTCTGCGGGTGATGCGGTTGTAATTCATACACCAGCGTACGACGCGTTTTACAAAGCGATTGAAGGTAATCAGCGCCAGGTATGCGCTGTCGGACTTGAAAAGCGCGCTGACGGCTGGGTTTGCGACATGGTTGCACTGGAAAAAGCGCTGTCCCGGCCTGAAAGTAAAATTCTTCTGCTTTGCAGTCCGCAAAACCCAACGGGTAAAGTGTGGACGCGCGATGAACTGGAAACCATGGCGGAGCTGTGCCAACGTCATGGTGTAAAAGTCATCTCTGATGAGATCCATATGGATATGGTATGGGGAGACCAGCCACACATTCCGTGGAGTAACGTCGCACGCGACAGCTGGGCGCTACTCACCTCCGGCTCAAAGAGTTTTAATATTCCGGCATTAACCGGGGCTTACGGAATCATTGAGGATGCGCAAAGCCGCAACGATTACCTCAGCGCGTTAAAAGGCCGCGATGGCCTTTCCTCACCTGCGGTGCTGGCGCTTAGCGCCCATATTGCCGCTTATCAACAGGGCACAAGTTGGCTTGATGCGCTGCGCGAATATCTTGCCAGTAATCTGCATTACGTTGCCCGTGAACTTAATGCCGCCTTCCCCGAACTCAACTGGCAGGTACCACAATCCACCTATCTGGCATGGATTGACCTGCGCCCGCTCAAAATTGATGACCATGCACTGCAAGATGCACTCATCCACCAGCAGAAAGTTGCCATCATGCCCGGATACACATACGGAGAAGAAGGACGCGGTTTTGTGCGCCTCAATGCCGGATGTCCACGCTCCAAACTTGAAAAAGGCGTTCAGGGGTTGATTAACGGCATACGTTCTGTACGCTGATAAAATTTGCGCAATGAAATTATTCATTGCGCAACATAGATTTTTATCCCGATTTTTTCTTATAATACGACGCACTTTACCTAAATACACGAGTGCGACCATGATTGATACTTCCCTCCCCCTGACCGACGTCCATCGCCACCTTGATGGTAACATCCGTGCACAAACGATCCTGGATCTGGGTCGTCAATTCAATTTAACGCTTCCGGCACAAACGTTGGAAACGCTGATCCCTCATGTGCAAGTCACATCAACTGAGCCAGATTTAGTAAGCTTTTTATCCAAGCTCGACTGGGGCGTGAAGGTACTGGCCTCGCTGGATGCCTGTCGTCGCGTGGCATTTGAGAATATTGAGGATGCAGCACGTAACGGTCTGCACTATGTAGAATTACGTTTTTCTCCAGGCTATATGGCGATGGCGCATCAGCTCCCGGTTGCAGGTGTGGTTGAAGCCGTCATCGCCGGCGTACGCGAGGGCTGCAAGACCTTTGGCGTCGAAGCACGCTTAATTGGCATTATGAGTCGTACTTTTGGCGAAGCCGCCTGCTTGCAGGAACTGGATGCACTGTTAGCCCACCGTGACCATATTACGGCACTGGACCTGGCCGGTGACGAACTGGGGTTCCCGGGCAGTCTGTTCCTGTCCCATTTCAACCAGGCACGCGACGCCGGCTGGCGTATTACCGTACATGCGGGCGAAGCCGCGGGACCAGAAAGCATCTGGCAGGCCATTAAAGAGCTGGGAGCTGAGCGTATTGGTCACGGCGTTAAAGCCGTTGAAGATCGTGCGTTGATGGATTACCTCGCCGAGCATCGTATCGGCATCGAATCCTGCCTGACATCAAATATTCAGACCAGCACCGTTGCCTCACTAGCGAACCATCCGCTGAAAACGTTCCTTGAGCATGGCGTTATCGCCAGTTTGAACACGGACGACCCGGCTGTTCAGGGCGTGGATATTATTCACGAGTACACCATTGCCGCACCAGCGGCAGGCCTAACGCGCGAACAAATCCGCCAGGCGCAAATCAACGGTCTGGAAATGGCATTCCTGAGTAACGAAGAGAAACGTACACTGCGCGAAAAAGTCGCCGCAGCGTAACAGGTAAAGTGCCGGATGGCGCTAACGCTTATCCGGCCTGCGTTGGTTTTCATTGTAGGCCGGATAAAATGCCTGAGCATCTCCATCCGGCATTAGACCAATCAAGCAAGGCACAGCGTCGAACGATGTTTCGCGGATTCGATACCCAGCTCAATCAGCTCCATAATTTGGATAGCCTGTCTCGCTGGTACCGGGTTTTCACCGTTACCGTTTAGCGCATCACGAATACCAGCATAGTACGCCGGATAGTTGCCCGGTACGGTAAGCCAGGTTTCTTCAACCTGCTCTTCGCCTTCTACTCGCGTCAATACGCCATCACGCATATCATAACCCCAGTCTTCCTGTGGCAGTCGCTCGCCATTTTTCAGACGCTCTTCCTGCGGGTCAAGACCATACTTCACATAGCTGCCACGCGATCCGTGCACAATATAACGGGCCGATTCTGCGGCAGCGAGCATGGTGCCATGCAGGATCACACGACGTTGCGGATACGTCAGGATGGCATGGAAGTAATCCGTCGCCTGCGCGCCCGGACGTAGCTGGGCCAGGTCTACCGTCAGGCTGACAGGCAAACCAAACAGGTTAATCGCCTGATCCAAAAGATGCGGTGCTAAATCGTACCAGATACCGCTTCCCGGACCGCCCTGTTCACGCCAACGGTCACGAACCTGCGGGCGGAAACGATCGAAATGGGATTCGAAATACGCCACCTCACCCAAAACACCATCCGCCAGCAGAGCTTTCAGCGTTAGAAAATCACTGTCCCAGCGACGGTTATGGAACACAGACAACACGCGCCCGAGGCTGCGTGCCAGCGCATCCAGCTCACGAGCTTGTGACAGTGTCACAGTAAAAGGCTTATCAACAACCACATGTTTGCCCGCTTCCAGCGCAGCTTTCGCTAACGGAAAGTGTGTGTCATTAGGTGTGGGGATCACAATCAGGTCGATATTTGAATCGTTAAAAAGATGCTTAGGCTCAGCAACAACCGCCACCGTAGGCCAGTCTGCCGTTACTTTTGCTTCATCACTACTGGAAACCGCAGCCAGTTCCAGGCCCGGCGTACCCACAATCAGGGGGGCGTGGAAGGTTTTGCTGGCATAACCATAGCCAATTAGCCCAACGCGGATGTTGTCACTCATGTTATTGCCTCTCAATTCAGGACTAACCTATTTCACACCATACCTTGCAACGTCTCAATAGTTTAATAACCTTTGCGCTACAAAGGTTGTTTTTTAACTTAAGTCAAACATATGCCACTTATGCTTAACTTGCAGCGAAAAAGAGGTAGAAATCGTTCCCAATCATCTTGCTGTATTAATGAGAGATTAGTAACATTTGCAGTCTGTGTTTATGGATAAATCAAAGCAAATGTCATCAGTAATGAATCGTCTTATTGAATTAACAGGTTGGATTGTTCTCGCCGTCTCCGTGATCCTGCTGGGTGTTGCCAATCATATTGACAATTACCAGCCACCAGAGCCCGTTGCGGCAGTGCAGAAGAAATAAGCATTCGCAGCCTTTTATTGCCCGGCAATTAACATTGGTAGTTGCAGGGTTTGCCGGTAAAAGATCGCTTTCTGTCAAAAAAAGCGAATTATGCCGCATCCCGCTCCGCTGCATATTGCCAGCGATCGCTATGCGCGTTACCCTTGCCGCAGACGCGCATAGCGCCTGCTTTTTCACAGGTATGAACACTCTTCTTACATTTGCACGTAAATCCGCTTTTACCTGTGCTCGTTGTTTATTTTTATATTTTCTACTCCGTTGGTATTATTTTATTAATATGGATCTGCATTTATGACCGTTCAGGATTACTTATTAAAATTCCGCAAAATCAGTTCACTCGAAAGTCTGGAAAAACTGTTCGACCATCTGAACTACACGCTCACCGACGATAGCGACATTATCAATATGTACCGTGCCGCTGACCATCGCCGTGCGGAGCTTATCTCCGGTGGCCGCCTGTTTGATATCGGTCAGGTGCCTAAATCAGTCTGGCATTACGTGCAATAAAGAAGAAAGTAGCGCTCAACGTTAAAAGCTTTATAATAATTGCCCCAAAATGAATGGCATGATTGATTGCGCGCGTAAACCTGGAGAAGAGATGACTACCACACCGGCACAACGTATCGGAGGCTGGCTACTTGGGCCACTGGCCTGGCTGTTAGTCGCGTTGTTGAGCGCTTCGCTGGCGTTATTACTTTATGTCACTGCGCTGGCTACACCGCAAACCTTCAAAACGCTGGGTGAGCAAAGTACGGCCAATTTGCTGTTATGGGGCGTCTCCTTTATTACCGCGATCGCCATGTGGTATTACACACTGTGGCTGACGATTGCGTTTTTCAAACGCAGAGCCTGTGTGCCTAAGCATTACATTCTGTGGCTGCTGATCTCCGTGTTGCTGGCGATTAAAGCGTTTGCGTTTTCACCCGTCCCAGACGCTTTTGCCGTGCGCCAACTGCTGTTCCCATTACTGGCTGCAGCACTGTTGGTGCCCTACTTCAAACGATCGCAGCGCGTTAAATCGACGTTTGTGAACCCGTAATAACCCTACAGTTAACCTGTTGTCGCCTGTTGTAGATTGTCAGATAATAGGCGGCTTTTTTATTTCAGGCCGAAAAATGACTGATTACCTGCTGCTGTTTGTCGGAACTGTACTGGTCAATAACTTTGTACTGGTCAAGTTTCTGGGCCTCTGCCCGTTTATGGGTGTTTCCAAAAAACTGGAAACCGCAATGGGTATGGGCCTTGCCACAACGTTTGTCATGACGCTGGCCTCCATTTGCGCATGGCTGATTGATACCTGGATCCTAATCCCGCTCAATCTCATCTATCTGCGCACGCTGGCTTTTATTCTGGTTATCGCCGTCGTCGTGCAGTTTACCGAAATGGTTGTGCGCAAAACCAGCCCTGCGCTGTACCGCCTGCTGGGGATCTTCCTACCGCTGATCACCACTAACTGCGCAGTGTTAGGCGTGGCGCTACTGAACATCAACCTCGGCCATAATTTTTTACAGTCGGCATTATACGGTTTTTCCGCCGCCGTCGGCTTCTCGCTGGTGATGGTACTGTTCGCCGCGATCCGCGAACGCCTCGCCGTGGCGGACGTCCCAGCGCCGTTTCGCGGCAATGCGATTGCGCTGATTACCGCTGGTTTAATGTCATTGGCCTTTATGGGCTTTAGTGGTTTGGTGAAGTTGTAATGAATGCTATCTGGATTGCCGTTGCCGCAGTGAGTCTACTGGGTCTGGCGTTCGGCGCTGTTTTGGGGTACGCCTCGCGACGTTTTGCCGTTGAAGATGATCCGGTCGTGGAGAAAATTGATGAAATTCTCCCGCAAAGCCAGTGTGGACAGTGCGGCTATCCGGGCTGTCATCCTTACGCTGAAGCGATAGGCTCTCAGGGTGAAAAAATTAACCGTTGCGCCCCCGGTGGCGAAGCGGTGATGTTAAAAATTGCCGCCCTGCTGAACGTCGACCCGCAACCTATTGATGGCGATGAACAAGACGTTACGCCGGTGCGTATGCTGGCGGTCATTGATGAAAATAACTGTATTGGGTGCACTAAGTGTATTCAGGCCTGCCCGGTCGATGCGATCGTGGGCGCGACCCGCGCCATGCACACGGTAATGAGCGATCTCTGCACCGGGTGCAACCTGTGCGTTGACCCGTGCCCGACGCAATGTATTGAATTACGTCCGGTAGCCGAGACACCCGATAGCTGGAAATGGGATTTAAACACCATCCCTGTGCGCATCATTCCTGTGGAACAACATGTTTAAGTTATTCTCTGCATTCAGAAAAAACAAAATCTGGGACTTTGATGGCGGCATTCATCCACCAGAAATGAAAACCCAGTCAAACGGAACGCCGTTGCGACAGGTTCCGCTGGCACCGCGTTTCGTTATTCCGCTGAAACAACATATTGGTGCGGAGGGTGAACTGTGCGTAAACGTGGGTGACACCGTGCTGCGTGGTCAGGCATTAACCCGCGGACGTGGCAAAATGCTTCCAGTCCATGCGCCAACATCAGGCACCGTTGTTGCCATTGCCCCGCACTCCACCGCGCATCCTTCGGCACTGGCTGAGTTGAGCGTCATCATAGACGCCGATGGCGAAGATCGCTGGATTGAGCGAGACGGCTGGACCGATTACCGCTCCCACAGCCGGGAAGAGCTTATTGCACGTATTCATCAGTTCGGCGTCGCCGGACTGGGTGGCGCGGGTTTCCCCACCGGCGTTAAACTGCAGGGCGGTGGAGATAAAATTGAAACCCTGATCATTAACGCCGCCGAATGCGAACCTTACATTACGGCAGATGACCGCCTGATGCAGGACTGCGCGGCGCAGGTCGTCGAAGGGATCCGCATCCTGGCGCACATTCTTCAGCCACGCGAGATCCTCCTGGGTATCGAAGATAACAAACCGCAGGCGATATCTATGCTGCGCGCAGTGCTGGCTGATTCACACGATATTAGCTTACGCGTGATCCCCACCAAGTACCCGTCCGGCGGGGCCAAGCAGTTAACACAAATCCTGACCGGCAAGCAAGTTCCCCACGGGGGACGCTCCTCTGATATCGGCGTGCTGATGCAAAACGTCGGAACCGCCTATGCAATTAAACGTGCAGTAATCGACGGAGAACCGATCACCGAACGTGTCGTTACGCTTACCGGTGAAGCCGTCAGCCGTCCGGGCAACGTCTGGGCGCGTTTAGGCACGCCGGTTCGTCATCTGCTCAACGATGCGGGATTCTGCCCTTCCGCCGACCAGATGGTGATTATGGGCGGGCCGCTGATGGGCTTTACGCTGCCGTGGCTGGATGTCCCGGTGGTGAAGATAACCAACTGTCTTCTGGCACCCTCTGCCAGTGAAATGGGTGAAACACCGGAAGAGAAAGGCTGCATTCGCTGTAGCGCATGCGCCGATGCCTGTCCGGCGGATCTCCTGCCACAACAGCTTTACTGGTTCAGTAAAGGGCAACAGCACGACAAGGCAACAGCCCACAATATCGCCGACTGCATTGAATGCGGTGCCTGCGCCTGGGTATGCCCAAGTAATATTCCGCTGGTGCAGTATTTCCGTCAGGAAAAAGCCGAGATTTACGCCATTAGCCAGGAAGAAAAACGAGCCGCTGAAGCGAAAGCTCGGTTTGAGGCCCGCCAGGCGCGCCTTGAACGTGAAAAAGCAGCACGTCTTGAACGCCATAAGAGCGCTGCTGCTCAGCCGGCGACCAAAGATCATGATGCCATTGCCGCCGCGCTGGCTCGTGTAAAAGAAAAGCAGGCTCAGGCGCTGCAGCCAGTGGTGATTCAGGCAGGCGAAAAACCTGACAATAGCGCAGTGATTGCCGCACGCGAGGCACGTAAGGCGCAAGCTCGTGCTTCCCGTAAGGAAAATCCGCCGCAAAGTGAAGGCAGCAGTACGGATACAGATCCACGTAAAGCTGCCGTGGAAGCGGCAATTGCCCGCGCCAAAGCCCGCAAACTTGAACAAGAACAGGTAACGGAAACGGCCGAACCGGCTGATCCACGTAAAGCCGCCGTCGAAGCGGCAATTGCCCGCGCCAAAGCCCGCAAGCTCGAGCAGCAGGCGGTAACAGAAACAGCCGAACCGGTTGATCCGCGTAAAGCCGCCGTCGAAGCGGCAATCGCACGCGCCAAAGCCCGCAAGCTCGAGCAGCAGGCGGTAGCTGAAACAGCCGAACCGGTTGATCCGCGTAAAGCCGCCGTCGAAGCGGCAATCGCGCGTGCCAAAGCCCGCAAGCTCGAGCAGCAGGCGGTAACAGAAACAGCCGAACCGGTTGATCCGCGTAAAGCCGCCGTCGCGGCCGCTATTGCACGCGCTCAGGCAAAGAAAGCCGCACAGCAGCAGGTTGTAAACGAGGAATAAATGGTATTCAGAATAGCAAGCTCCCCTTATACCCATAACCAGCGCCAGACATCGCGTATTATGATGCTGGTATTACTTGCTGCATTACCGGGGATCGCCGCTCAGCTGTGGTTCTTTGGCTGGGGCACGTTGTTCCAGATCGTTCTCGCGTCCATCAGCGCTATTGCTGCCGAAGCGGGTGTGCTTAAACTGCGTAAACAACCCATTGTGCCAATTTTAAAAGACAACTCTGCGTTACTCACCGGGTTGCTATTGGCCGTCAGTATTCCGCCCCTCGCTCCCTGGTGGATGGTGATATTAGGCACGGTATTTGCGGTTATCATTGCGAAACAGCTGTATGGCGGGCTCGGACAGAACCCGTTTAACCCTGCCATGATTGGTTATGTCGTGCTGCTCATCTCATTTCCAGTACAGATGACCAGTTGGCTGCCGCCGCATGAAATTGCGGCTACGGTGCCTGGATTCCTTGACGCCCTGAACGTTATCTTTAACGGACATACCGCCAGCGGCGGGGATATGAATTCGCTGCGTATGGGCATCGACGGTATCAGTCAGGCAACGCCTCTTGATACCTTTAAGACATCCCTGCATGCAGGACGTACCGTTGAGCAGGTGATGCAATACCCGATCTACAGCGGCATGCTGGCAGGCGCTGGCTGGCAGTGGGTGAACCTTGCCTGGCTGGTTGGTGGTATCGTGCTGTTATGGCAAAAAGCGATTCGCTGGCATATTCCGGTTAGCTTTCTGCTGTCACTCGCCGTTTGTGCCACTTTAGGCTGGATTTTCTCGCCAGACTCACTGGCATCGCCTCAGTTGCACTTGCTTTCCGGCGCGACGATGTTAGGTGCGTTCTTTATTCTTACCGATCCCGTTACAGCATCAACAACCAACCGTGGTCGTCTGATTTTTGGCGCGCTTGCTGGCCTGTTAGTGTGGTTGATACGCAGTTTTGGCGGTTATCCTGATGGCGTGGCCTTTGCCGTGTTGCTGGCAAATATCACTGTTCCCCTGATTGATTACTACACCCGCCCGCGCGTGTACGGACATCGCTAAGGACTAGATATGCTGAAAACGATTCGTAAACACGGTATTACACTGGCGCTGTTTGCTGCGGGCTCGACGGGGTTAACCGCAGCAATCAATCAATTAACCAAGTCAACCATTGATGAACAGGCCGCGATACAGCAAAAAACGCTGTTCGATCAGGTTCTGCCTGGCGATCGCTACAATAATAACTTGTCTGAAAGTTGTTATCTGGTCGATGCGCCGGCGTTGGGCAAAGGTACGCACCGTGTATATATTGCGCGCCAGGACGATCGTCCCGTTGCAGCGATTCTTGAGGCCACCGCACCAGATGGTTATTCTGGCGCAATACAACTGCTGGTAGGTGTCGATTTCACGGGTACCGTGTTGGGTACACGGGTTACCGAACACCATGAAACGCCGGGACTGGGCGATAAAATCGAACTGCGACTTTCCGACTGGATCACTCATTTTAGCGGTAAAACAATTTCTGCGGATAACGACTCTCACTGGGCTGTGAAAAAAGATGGCGGCGACTTTGACCAGTTTACTGGTGCAACCATTACACCACGCGCGGTAGTCAACGCGGTTAAACGTGCCGGCCTGTATGCGCAGACGCTACCTGCGCAACTCCCTCAACTTAGCGCCTGTGGAGAATAACCATGAGCGAAATTAAAGACGTTATTGTCCAGGGGTTATGGAAAAATAACTCCGCGCTTGTGCAGCTACTCGGGATGTGTCCGCTGTTAGCCGTCACCTCTACCGCCACTAACGCGCTGGGTCTTGGACTTGCGACTACGCTCGTTCTGACGCTGACCAACCTGACGATTTCAGCCCTTCGTCGCTGGACACCGCCTGAAATTCGTATTCCGATTTATGTCATGATCATCGCCTCCGTGGTGAGTGCGGTACAGATGTTGATCAATGCCTACGCCTTCGGCCTGTATCAGTCTCTGGGCATCTTCATCCCGCTGATTGTGACTAACTGTATTGTGGTTGGCCGTGCAGAAGCCTTCGCCGCCAAAAAGGGCCCTGCGTTATCCGCACTTGATGGTTTCTCCATCGGCATGGGCGCAACCGGTGCCATGTTTGTTCTGGGTTCGCTGCGTGAAATAATTGGTAACGGTACACTGTTTGATGGTGCAGACGGTTTGTTGGGTAGCTGGGCCAAAGTCTTGCGCGTTGAGATCTTCCATACTGATACGCCGTTTCTGCTGGCCATGCTGCCACCGGGCGCGTTTATTGGTCTGGGTCTGATGCTGGCAGTGAAGTATCTGATTGATGAGAAAATGAAGAAACGTCGTGCCGAGGCGGCTGTCGTGGACAGTCCCGCGGGTGAAACAGGGAATGTGTAATGAACAAAGCAAAACGCCTGGAAATACTGACGCGCCTGCGGGATAACAACCCGCATCCGACAACCGAGCTTAATTTTACATCGCCGTTTGAACTGTTGATTTCGGTCTTGCTCTCTGCACAAGCGACCGATGTCAGCGTCAATAAAGCGACGGCTAAGCTATACCCCGTCGCCAATACACCTGCTGCGATGCTGGACCTCGGCGTTGAAGGTGTTAAGTCCTACATCAAGACAATCGGTTTGTTTAACAGCAAAGCGGAAAACGTAATTAAAACCTGCCGCATTCTGCTGGAACAGCATAATGGTGAGGTGCCTGAAGACCGTGCTGCGTTAGAAGCGCTCCCCGGAGTTGGGCGAAAGACGGCTAATGTGGTGTTAAATACCGCATTTGGCTGGCCCACTATTGCCGTAGATACCCACATTTTTCGCGTCTGTAATCGCACGCAATTCGCTCCGGGTAAAAACGTCGAGCAGGTTGAAGAGAAGCTGCTGAAAGTTGTACCCAGTGAATTTAAAGTCGATTGCCACCACTGGTTAATTCTTCATGGCCGCTACACCTGCATCGCCAGAAAGCCGCGCTGCGGTTCCTGTATTATTGAAGATCTCTGCGAATTCAAAGAGAAAGTCGATATCTAATGCTGCCGGGGCATCCTCTTTGCCCCTTACATACATAACGATTAGTTATGCACTCCCCAGAGTTTCTTTTCCCGACAATGATGCCATTCAATTGCTCAAATCTAATGCAATATTCTTGTTAATTAACACCTGAGCAGGTTAATCGTTTTTTTTAGCAAAAGAAATTTCTATCTATACGTGATCCAGATCATCCAGCCAACACAATGTTAATAAATTTTTATTTTTTAGTTAAGGTGACAATTAGATGACCTAACTGCACAGTTTATAAACAAAACATTACACTGCCTATTTTTCAGATAATGGCCTATATCACTGGATTCAACCTTAAATAGCAGAACATATCGCCACATTGCGGTTCTGGCGGTGATTAAACAGTGTAAAAATCTGCCATTTTAAAAATGAAGAAATTTAACGCTAGATAACATTTCGCAGCCCCGACGAATTCACCAGTCATGATATATGTAACAGATTATTACAAACCACTTGTCTGAATGGTCAAGATAGTGAACATTACTTGCCGTTTCCCCTCCCACTATAACAATCGGACGGATGAACTTGACTCATCACGTACCTGAACACCCCCGTTGATATGGGATGTAAAAAAAGAGGTAAAAGTGTCTACTGCAAACAATAAACCAACAGAAAGCGTAAGTTTAAACGCCTTCAAACAACCAAAAGCGTTCTATCTCATTTTCTCTATTGAGCTGTGGGAACGTTTTGGTTATTACGGCCTGCAAGGGATTATGGCCGTTTACCTGGTTAAACAACTGGGTATGTCAGAAGCGGATTCCATCACCCTTTTCTCGTCCTTTAGCGCCCTGGTGTACGGTCTGGTTGCCATTGGCGGCTGGTTAGGTGATAAAGTTCTGGGAACAAAACGTGTCATTATGCTGGGTGCCGTTGTGCTGGCCATCGGTTATGCGTTGGTAGCATGGTCCGGTCACGATGCGGGTATCGTTTATATGGGCATGGCGGCCATCGCGGTCGGTAACGGCCTGTTTAAAGCAAACCCATCCTCCCTGCTCTCTACCTGCTATGCCAAAGATGACCCGCGTCTTGATGGTGCATTTACCATGTACTACATGTCCGTCAACATCGGTTCATTCTTCTCTATGCTGGCAACGCCGTGGTTAGCTGCGCGTTACGGCTGGAGCACCGCGTTCGCTCTGAGTGTCGTGGGTATGCTGATTACCGTTGTTAACTTCGCATTCTGTCAGCGCTGGGTTAAACAGTACGGTTCTAAACCTGACTTTGAGCCGATCAACTTCCGTAACCTGCTGCTGACCATTGCTGGCGTGGTGGTACTGATCGCGATTGCAACCTGGTTGCTGCACAACCAGCAGATCGCTCGTATGGTTCTGGGCGTCATTGCGCTGGGTATCGTGTTCATCTTCGGTAAAGAAGCATTCACCATGCACGGTGCTGCACGTCGTAAAATGATCGTCGCCTTCATCCTGATGCTGGAAGCGATTATCTTCTTCGTGCTGTACAGCCAGATGCCGACCTCGCTGAACTTCTTTGCGATTCGTAACGTTGAGCATTCTATTCTTGGCATTGCTTTCGAACCTGAGCAGTACCAGGCGCTGAACCCGTTCTGGATCATCATTGGTAGCCCAATCCTCGCTGCTATCTATAACAAGATGGGCGATACCCTGCCGATGCCGACCAAGTTTGCGATTGGTATGGTGCTGTGTTCCGGTGCGTTCCTGATCCTGCCGCTGGGCGCTAAATTCGCTACCGATGCGGGCATCGTTTCCGTTAACTGGCTGATCATCTGCTACGGTCTGCAAAGTATCGGTGAGCTGATGATCTCCGGCCTGGGTCTGGCAATGGTGGCACAGTTGGTTCCGCAACGCCTGATGGGCTTCATCATGGGTAGCTGGTTCCTGACCACTGCCGGTGCAAACATCATCGGTGGCTACGTCGCTAACATGATGGCTGTACCAGAGAACGTGACTGACCCGCTGATGTCCCTTGAAGTCTACGGTCGTGTGTTCCTGCAGATTGGTGTTGCAACGGCGGTTATCGCTGTTCTGATGCTGCTGACGGCACCGAAACTGAATCGTATGACTCAGGACGATGACGTCAATGAGAAAGCCTCTAAGGCCGCGACAGCGTAATTCTCAGGGAAACTCATTTTCAGGCCGCTAACTGTTGTTAGCGGCTTTTTTTTTGCCTGAGGTAGCACTACCATACGATATACCTCAGCCAAAAGGAGTTACCGATGAAACTGTTCTACAAACCGGGCGCTTGTTCTCTCGCTTCCCACATCACACTTCGTGAGAGCGGTAAAGATTTCACGCTGGATGGTGTTGATCTGATGAAGAAACGTCTGGAAAATGGCGATGATTTTTTCGCGGTAAACCCAAAAGGGCAAGTTCCCGCGCTGCTGCTGGATGACGGTACGCTACTTACCGAAGGCGTCGCCATCATGCAATACCTGGCGGACACCGTACCAGACCGTCAGCTCCTTGCCCCTACCAGCAGCCTCTCCCGGTACAAAACCATCGAATGGCTTAACTACATTGCGACAGAACTGCATAAAGGCTTTACGCCTCTGTTCCGTCCCGATACACCGGAAGACTTCAAGCCAACCGTTCGCGCGCAGCTGGAGAAAAAAATGCAGTACGTGAATGAATCTCTGAAAGACGAACAATGGATCTGCGGCCCGCGCTTCAGCATTGCCGATGCCTATCTGTTCACCGTGCTGCGTTGGGCTTATGCGGTTAAGCTAAATATGGCAGGATTAAGCCATATCGACGCGTATATGGCCCGTATGGCTGAACGTCCGGCGGTTGCCGCAGCGCTCAAAGCAGAAGGGTTAAATTAATTGCGGTTGCCGGGTGACGCTAACCCGGCCTACAGCTAAACATATGCCCGATAAGCGAGAGCGCCATCGGGCATTTATTACAGCTGCGTCGCGCTGAAGTAGTGTTCAGGCTTCGCGATACGATCCTGCGCGGCCACGACCTGCAGCTCATACTCGTGCATTTCTTTGGTGGTAATCATCACTTCATATACCGCCGCCGTCACATGCTCAAGCGCCTGCTGTAAAGACGCGCCCTGCAGCAGTTTCACCAGCAACAAGCCACTCGTCACATCACCCACGCCAACCGGTTGACGTGCGCCAAAATCGACTAACGGGCGACTGATATGCCACGCCTGTTCAGCAGTGACCAACAGCATCTCGAAACGATCGGTGCTGATACCTGCGCGTGCCAGATGCTTCACCAGTACAATTTCAGGTCCCTGAGCGATCAGTTCACGCGCTGCCGCAACGGCCTCATGGACATTGTTCACCGCATGCTCGCACAGAATTTCGAGCTCAACCAGATTCGGGGCAATAATGTCACTAGCCGGAAGCGCATGACGTACATGAAATTCCGCCACTCCGGGTGCGACAATACAGCCCTTTTCAGGGTGTCCCATCACCGGATCGCAAAAGTATTTGGCCTGCGGATTGGCCGCTTTTACTTTGCGTACAATACCCAGAATATGCTCGCCCTGTTCAGCTGAGCCAAGATAGCCACTCAGTACGGCGTCACAGGTCTGGAGTTTATCAATATCAGCAATGCCCTGAACAATTTCAGTCAGGTGGCTCGGCGGCATAACGCAGCCGGTCCATTTGCCATACTGCGTGTGGTTTGAAAACTGGACGGTATTCAGCGGCCAGACGTTTGCGCCAAGACGGCGCATTGGAAACTCTGCTGCACTGTTGCCCGCATGACCAAAAACAACGTGGGACTGGATGGCGAGGATATTCTTCATTTTACTTACCACAACCCTGAAAAAATAAAGGGGCGTAGTTTCCCACGCCCCTGCTAACTCAATCTTACTTCCAGCAAATCAGACAGTAGTTCTTCTTGCCACGGCGCAGTAAGGTGTAGCGCCCGAACAGGATATCACTCTCCTGGAAGAAATATTCCGGATCGGACTGCTTCTCACCGTTGATGGTCACGGCGTTAGACGCAATGGTCTTACGTGCCTGACCGCGAGAAGGCTGCAGCTCAGAGTCCACCAGCGCCTGCATCAGATCGGCACCTTTGTCCATCTCGATCATCGGCACGCCATCCTGCGCCAGCTGTTCGAAATCAGCTTCGCTCAAATCGCTCAAGTTACCGTTGAACAAACTTTCGGTGATACGTTTTGCTGCGACCAGACCTTCTTCACCGTGAACCAGACGCGTGACCTGCTCAGCCAGAACATACTGGGCACGCGGCGCTTTACCGCTATTTTTATCTTCCTCTTCCAGCGCATTGATCTCTTCAATGTCCATGAAAGTGAAGAATTTCAGGAAGCGATAAACGTCCGCATCGGCGGTGTTGATCCAGAACTGGTAGAATTTGTACGGACTGGTTTTCTTCGGATCCAGCCACACTGCGCCGCCTTCCGTCTTACCGAATTTGGTGCCATCAGCTTTAGTAATCAGTGGTACGGTCAGACCAAAAACCTGATTCTGGTGCAGACGACGGGTCAAATCGATACCCGAAGTAATGTTACCCCACTGATCAGAACCACCAATCTGCAGTGCCACGCCGTGCAGCTTATTCAGGCAGGCAAAGTCATAACCCTGCAGCAGGTTGTAAGAAAACTCGGTAAAGGAGATCCCCTGATCGTCACGGTTCAGACGCTGCTTAACCGCTTCTTTGTTGATCATCTGGTTAACGGAGAAGTGTTTGCCGATATCACGCAGGAAAGTCAGTACGTTCATACCGCCAAACCAGTCGTAGTTGTTCGCAGCTATCGCCGAGTTGTCGCCACAGTCGAAATCGAGGAACGGTGCAACCTGTTTGCGGATTTTATCCACCCACTCCTGCACGGTGTCCTCGGTATTCAGTTTACGCTCGGCGGCTTTAAAGCTCGGGTCACCAATCAGACCGGTTGCGCCACCTACCAGTGCAACAGGCTTATGGCCTGCCTGCTGGAAGCGTTTCAGGCATAACAATGGAACCAGATGCCCCAAATGCAAGCTGTCAGCGGTAGGATCGAAGCCGCAATAGAGCGCGATCGGGCCTTGCGCCAGTCGCTCTGCTAACGCTTCCTCGTCCGTCACCTGGGCCACTAGCCCCCGCTCTTGCAATTGTTTAATCAAGTTACTGCTTGCCATCAAAATCTCCATGTATAAAACGACTGCACCTTTGCCGGTACACGACTTTTCGCCTGATGCGAAAGAAACATAGAATAAAGCGCCGGATTGATCAGCACCAGCGCTTAAAACAAGAAATTTGCATCTTTAGGGGGCAAGGCGATCAATTTTCCACGCGTTATCTTCGCGTTGGTATAAAAAACGATCGTGCAGGCGGTTTTCACCACCCTGCCAGAATTCCATTTGTTCGATACTCACGCGAAAGCCGCCCCAGAAACTGGGCAGTGGGACTTCCCCTTGCTGAAATTTCTGCTTCAGTTCGAGGAATTTGCTTTCGAGAATACCGCGCGCGGAGATCCGACTGGATTGTTTAGAGACCCAGGCGCCAATCTGGCTGTCGCGTGGGCGACTGTGGAAGTATTTCACCACTTCGAGTGTGGAAAGACGCTCGGCCTTGCCGATTACCATCACCTGCCGTTCCAGCGTATGCCAGGGAAATAAAAGACTGATGCGCGGATTTTTCTCGATCTGATGCGCCTTACGGCTGCCAAGGTTGGTATAAAACACCAGCCCTTTGTCATCATAATGTTTGAGTAACACGATACGCTGATACGGCTGGCCATTTTCATCGACGGTCGCAACGACCATTGCGGTGGGGTCGGCCAGTTTGGCATCACAGGCTTGCCCCAGCCAGCGCTCAAACAGCGCAAGGGGTTCGGCGGGAAGATCGCGGCGGCGAAGACCGCCTTTCGTGTATTCACGGCGCAGATGCGCGATTTGCTGCAATTCGTCGTTATCAGACATGATGTTGGGCTACGGATTGTCAGTGGGTGACGCTATTGTGCGCCGCCCAGGTGAAAATCTCAACGCTTCGGGTTCTGTAACTGACAGTTATTTAGCACAATTCTGTCTCGTTTATAGACCGTTGCCTCGTCGCCTTTAGACCAAAAAACGTAGATACCATCGGTATAACGCGCGCCTGATGCCGACACGCCCTGTTTGAGGTTCAATAGCTGATTATCATAAACAAAGCTTGCCATCTGGCGGGTATTGTTCAGCTTCACTGTCAACGGTTTTTCGTCACAGCGGTATTCAAGCGTATCCGTTTGCATACGCTCGACAAATTGGTTGTACACACTACAACCGCTAAGCAGTACGGGCAGACACACTAACAACAGTTTTTTCATAGCCATATCCTGAAGACTTTCCTGGTCCCGGAGGGTAATGGCACCCTCCCTAATATCCCTAGTTTACCGGCATACCGCGCTGAATAATTTCAGTTAACTCTGAGTTCGTGGATTGGCAGGATAAATTGCCCCTAACACACTCGGCTCTGACGCCCCCGTCACAGACGGTAAATTTCCCGGTAATCCGGCCAGCGTTCGCCACGCCAGCCAGGCAAAGGCTAGCGCTTCCATATCATCACCGCTGATCCCGGCTTCATCGGTAGAGGTAACCTCTGTTCCCGGTAATAGTGCCGCCAGACGCATCATCAGCAGTGGATTACGACTGCCACCACCGCATACCATAAGTCGATCACAGCCGCCGCTTAATAATACCTGCTCTGAAATGGTGACTGCCGTCAGTTCGGCAAGCGTCGCCTGCACATCTCGTGGGCTAATTCCCGGGAACTGCGCCAGATGACGCTCTATCCAGCCGTAATTAAAATACTCACGGCCGGTACTTTTCGGCGCAGGCGCGGAAAAATAAGGGTCGTTAAGCATATTTTGCAGTAATGGCAGGATCACCATTCCCGAAATGGCCCACTGCGCATCTTTGTCGTAGGGCTGGCCACATTGCCGCCAGATCCATGCATCCATCAACATATTGCCCGGCCCGGTGTCGTATCCGCGAACGGGTTGTTGCGGAATAAGCAGAGACAGATTGGCAATCCCGCCGATGTTTAACACCATTCGTCGTTCCGTTGGATGTGCCAGCAGTGCCTGATGAAACGCGGGAACGAGCGGTGCACCCTGCCCGCCAAGGGCGATATCACGTCGACGAAAATCGCCGACGACGGTTATCCCGGTACGCGCGACAATCTGGTTGTTATCACCAATTTGCAGCGTGTGTGGCGCAGCACCGTTTGGTTCATGCCACACGGTTTGCCCGTGGCAACCAATCGCAACGATATCCTGCGGTTTCAATTTTTCTTGCGCCAACAGCGCATTCACCGCCTCAGCAAATAGATAACCGAGCTGTGCGTCTAACTGACCAAACTGAGAAAGTGTAAGCTGCTGCCCCTGGCAGATATCCAGAATCGCTTGTTTAACATGAATGGGGATGGGCCAGGTCAGACTCGCCTGCTGCGCAACCATCGTTTCATCTATTGTCGCCAGCACAACATCGACGCCATCAAGGCTGGTTCCAGACATTACACCGATAAAACGGCCCGATTTCATAGGTCATCCTTTTAAGCAAATTAGCCTTGACACTCAACCATAAAGTGTCGACTAATGCCATGCTTCCTTAATGATTTTTGGTGGCTAATCATTACAATGATCGTTTAATTACATCAATTACATGAATGATTCGTTTATACTCGGTTGATCTGATTTCGGTTAAGATTTTCATATTGTTCCAGTAGAACATGTGACCTTAGGCTCACAAATGCCATATAATTTAACCATGAAGGGTGCTTTATTAGCGTTTCGTGGTGACAAAGGAGATTTGTAAATGATTAAACGTGTGCTGATTGTTTCATTAATGGGCGTATCTTTAGCGGGTTGCGTTAACAATGATAGCCTTTCAGGTGACGTGTATACCGCATCCGAAGCGAAACAAGTTCAGAACGTTACCTACGGTACGATTGTTCATGTTCGTCCGGTGCAAATCCAGGGTGGCGATGACGCAAACGTGATTGGTGCTATTGGTGGTGCGGTACTCGGTGGGTTCCTCGGTAACACCGTCGGCGGCGGTACGGGTCGTTCATTAGCGACAGCTGCAGGCGCAGTTGCCGGTGGCGTAGCGGGTCAAGGCGTACAAGGTGCGATGAATAAAACCCAGGGTGTGGAACTGGAAATCCGTAAGGACGACGGTAATACCATCATGGTGGTTCAGAAACAGGGTGCGACCAAGTTCTCAGCCGGCCAGCGAGTTGTTATGGCTAACAATGGCAGCCAGGTTACCGTGTCTCCGCGCTAATCAAATTCACGTGTGGTCAGACCCTGGCCACACGTCATCTTTTTGCTTCAGCCCTGTGACTGCAGCTCAATAATATTGTGTTCCAGCCTGGCGACCAGTTTAATCAGCAGATCAATTTCCTCAGCTGAAATCCCTTCCAAAATTTCTCCACGCGTCTTGTTGATAACCGCTTCCATATCAGCGATCAGCGGCTCTGCTTTTTCTGTCAGTTTAATTCTCTTTGCCCGACGATCGCTGGCGCAAGTCTGTCGTGAAATGAGTCCCTTTTCTTCTAACTGGTCAAGCGTACGTACCAACGAAGGCTGCTCGATGCCAATCGCTTTAGCCAACTGAATCTGCGATTGATCCGGCGGCAACTGATGAATGTTGTGCAGCGTAACCCAATGCGTCTGCGTCAACTCCAGAGGTTTCAGGCGATGGTCAATCAGAGCACGCCAAATGCGCACCAACCGTGCCAGATCAGAACCTAATGGCGATTCCAATTTCATCTCCTTATAATTAGCTTGCTAAGTTATTGTGCTGATTTTAGAATAGTGTGCAGCATTTGTATTCCCAAAACAAATGTATTGCCAAATTTGCTTACCAGCTGACATTTTTTCAGACATTATGCGTTACGGAGACTCATTGTCTCTTTTTTGCTAAACCTATAGCAATGCTCTCTTCCGCCAAGGATTTTGCCCGTGAAGTTTATGTTTAATGCAACAGGATTGCCCCTACAAGATTTAATGATCGGCGCATCTGTCTACTTCCCTCCTGTTTTCAAGGCGATTGTAGCAGGATTTATTCTCTGGCTGGTTGTTCATCGCCTGCTGCGCGACTGGATTTACTCCGGCGAAATCTGGCATCCCCTGCTAATGGATCTGTCACTCTTTACACTTTGTGTGTGTCTGGCCTTTGTTATGCTGATAGCGTGGTGATTATGTCGCTTAAAACCGTTAAATACTTCTCCACTATTATAGTCGCTGCAATCGCAGTTTTCGCCGGATGGTGGATGTGGAATTACTATATGCAATCGCCCTGGACACGTGATGGTAAAGTGCGTGCTGAGCAGGTCAGCATCACGCCGCAGGTGTCAGGCAGCATTAGCGAACTCAATATAAAAGATAACCAGTTTGTGAATAAAGGCGATATCCTTTTTATTATCGACAAGACGCCATTTCACATTGCTGAACTGAATGCGCAAGCGCAACTGGCAAAAGCGCAGTCTGACCTGGCGAAAGCCAATAACGAAGCCAACCGCCGCCGTCATTTATCGCAAAATTACATCTCAGCCGAAGATCTCGATACCGCAAATCTCAACGTGAAAGCCATGCAGGCGAGCGTTGAAGCAGCAGAGGCCAGTCTGCGCCAGGCGCAGTGGCAACTGACGCAAACAGTGGTCAAAGCCCCCGTAGCGGGCTGGGTTACTAATCTTTCAACCCGTACCGGAGACTACGCTTCAACCGGTAAGCCCCTGTTTGCCCTTGTCGACAGTCACTCTTTTTATGTGATGGGGTATTTTGAAGAAACTAAGTTACGCCACATTCGCGAGGGTGCGCCTGCCCTTATCACGCTCTACAGCGGTGACATAAAGTTACAGGGTCACGTTTCCAGTATTGGCCGTGCCATCTACGATCAAAGTGTGGAAAGTGATTCCGGCCTGATTCCTGATATCAAACCCAACGTGCCGTGGGTGCGTCTGGCGCAGCGTGTCCCGGTACGCATCGAATTCGACGCCCTGCCGCACGATGTCACGCTGGTGTCTGGTACAACCTGCAGCGTATCCATCGGCCAGCGTAAATGAAACTGCCCCGCCTGACGCCAGGCAATTTGCCGTGGTTTAAAGCCACGGCGGCACAGTGGCGTTATGCGCTGCGTAACACCATTGCGATGTGTCTGGCGTTAACGTTCGCTTATTATCTGAATCTGGACGAACCCTATTGGGCGATGACCTCGGCTGCGGTGGTCAGTTTTCCCACCGTCGGCGGGGTTATCAGCAAAAGTCTGGGTCGCGTGGCGGGTAGCCTATTGGGAGCCACCGCCGCACTGATTATTGCCGGTCATACCCTTAATGAGCCGTGGCTGTTTTTACTGAGCATGTCGGTGTGGATCGGTTTTTGTACCTGGGCCTGTGCGCATTTCACCAATAACGTTGCCTACGCCTTTCAACTGGCGGGCTATACGGCGGCGATCATTGCGTTTCCCATGGTCAATACCGTGGAAATTACGCAGTTATGGGATATCGCGCAGGCACGCGTGTGTGAAGTCATTGTAGGTATCCTGTGTGGCGGCGTGATGATGATGATCCTGCCCAGCACCTCCGATGGCACAACGTTACTGACTGCATTGAAAAACATGCATTCACGTTTACTGGAACATGCCAGCCTACTCTGGCAACCAGACACCACGGATGCCATTCGCACAGCCCATGAAGGTGTTATCGGGCAGATCCTGACCATGAACCTGCTGCGTATTCAGGCATTCTGGAGTCATTACCGCTTTCGTCGCCAGAATGCTTTGCTCAATTCGCTGTTGCACCAGCAGTTACGCATGACCAGCGTGATTTCCAGTCTGCGCAGGATGCTGCTGAACTGGCCTAATCCCCCGTCCAGTACCCGGGAAATCATAGAACAGTTGCTCAGCGAACTAATAAAATCCAATGCTGATAGCTACACCGTCGCACGTATTATTGCCCCACTGCGGCCCGTCGATGCCCGCGACTATCGGCACGTCGCCTTCTGGCAACGACTGCGTTATTTTTGTCGGCTCTACCTGCGCAGCAGCCATTATCTGCATTTACTGGAAAATGGTGTTACCGCCGAGCGTATTAATATTGCCCGCACGCCGGGGCTTGCTCGTCATACCGATAATGCGGAAGCTATCTGGAGCGGGATACGTACGTTCTGCACTTTGATGCTTATCGGCGCATGGAGCATTGGCGCACAATGGGAATCAGGCTCTGGTGCACTCACGCTCGCCGCGATCAGCAGCGTGCTGTATTCCGCCGTCGCCACGCCGTTCAAGTCGCTTTCTTTGCTGATGCGTACGCTGGTTCTACTGTCGCTATTTAGCTTTGTGGTTAAGTTTGGCCTGATGGTGCAAATTTCCGACCTCTGGCAGTTTATTCTCTTTCTCTTCCCGTTACTCGCCACCATGCAACTCCTGAAGCTGCAGATGCCTGCGCTGGCAGGTCTTTGGGGACAGCTGATCGTATTTATGGGATCGTTTATCGCGGTGACCAATCCGCCGGTATATGATTTTGCTGATTTCCTGAATGACAACATGGCGAAAATCACCGGCGTGGCGCTGTCATGGCTGGCCTTCGCCATTCTGCGGCCCGGATCGGATGCACGGAAAAGTCGCCGCCATATTCGCGCCCTGCGCCGGGATTTTGTCGATCAGCTCAGCCGACATCCATCACTCAGTGAAAACGAATTTGAATCGCTGACCTATCATCACGTCAGCCAGCTCAGCAACAGTCAGGATGCGCTGGCGCGACGCTGGTTATTACGTTGGGGGGTCGTCTTGCTGAACTGCTCGCACGTGGTGTGGCAACTGCGCACCTGGGAGGCGCGTTCAGATCCGCTGGCTCGCGTCAGGGACGTGTGTATCTCGCTGCTGCGCGATGTAATGAGCGAACGTGGCGTCCAGCAACGACCGCTGAATGCCACGCTGAGTGAGCTACAGCGCATCTGCGATACGCTTGCCCACCATCATCAACCTGCTGCGCAGGAACTGTCGGCACTGGTCTGGCGGCTACACTGCTCGCTTTCGCAGCTCGAACAAGCGCCGCCGCCGGGCACTCTCAGTCGTTGATTATTTGATAACACCGCAGGCGTAGCGCGCTCCGCCACCGCCAAGCGGTTTCGGTTGATCGGACATATTATCGCCGCCCACATGGATCATCAGCGCTTTGCCTTTAACCTCATCGATCGTTTTCAGCCGCGGCGCAACGACCGCCGTTGTGGCGTTACCGTCGTTATTCACCACCAATAGCGGCAGATCGCCCATATGACCTGCGCCTTCCGGGCCTTCATGTTTGCCGGTTTGGTGCGGATCATAATGGCCGCCAGCCGATTCTGCGGCTGAGGCTTTCCCTTCTTTAATTGCCGGTTGGCAGCTGCCGTTCATATGCACATGGAAGCCATGTTCACCTGGCGGCAACGCTTTCAGATCGGGCGTAAACTCCAGCCCCTTTGCGGTTTCAGCAATAGTGACGGTACCAATCGCCTGGCCGACGCCTTGCGACGTGACCAGATTCATCGTCACTTTTTCTTCACTGGCAGCCTGCGCACCTGCACAGGCGAGTAGAGTGATAATGGCCAAACTCAAACGCTTCATAAGACCTCCGTCCAAAAGGTGTCTGATTGTTAAGTGTAAACCAGTGACACAATTTTGAACGGAGACGCGCCAAAAACGCGATTAGGGTACGTCGTAACCCAGCGCCGCTTTACGAATGCGGAACCATTGCTGGCGAGACATGTTCAGCGATTCAGATTCAATGGCAGCACGTACGCGCTCTATTTTTCCTGAGCCAATAATCGGCAGCGGCTGAGACGGTAAACGTAAAATCCAGGCGTACACCACCTGTTCAATAGACTGCGCGTTCAACTCTTCTGCGATTACGGCAAGCTCATTACGTAAAGGCTGGAAAGCATCGTCATTAAACAGACGCCCACCGCCAAGGCAGGACCAGGCCATCGGGCGAATGCGCAATTGTTGCAGTTGATCTAAAGTACCATCCAGCAGGAGCGGCTGATGTACCGGTGAGATCTCAACCTGGTTGGTCGCCAGAGTAAACGGCAGACGTGATTGCAGCAGTGAGAACTGTGCCGGGGTGAAGTTAGAAACGCCAAAGTGACGCACTTTGCCGCTGTGGTGCAATTTTTTAAACGCATCAGCTACGTCGTCAGCATCCATAAGCGGATCGGGACGGTGAATCAGCAGCAGATCAATATGATCGGTGGCCAGCAGCTTCAGCGATTCTTCCGCACTGGCAATAATATGCGCGCTGTCGGTGATGTAGTGACCCAACGCATTTTCCGCGCGCGCCGTCGTCGCGATCCCGCATTTGGTCACAATCTGCATTTTTTCACGCAAATGCGGAGCCAGCTTCATTGCCTCACCAAACGCCGCTTCACACTGGTATCCACCGTAAATATCGGCGTGATCGACGGTGGTAACGCCCAGATCCAGATGCTCTTCAATAAAGCTGACTAGCTGGCGCGCGGACATATTCCAGTCCATCAGGCGCCAGTACCCCATCACAAAGCGAGAAAATTCCGGGCCTTGCGGCGCAATAGTAATACGCTGAACCATAGCAGCTTCCTTTTAAGTGAATGTGCCTCGAGTATACGCAATTACGCTTTTAAAAGAGTGAAGGTTGTTGCGGTTCTTCCGAAGGGTTGGCTTTGTTTGCTCGTAATTTACGCATCAGGCGCTGACGACAAAGCCGCAGCACTTCCTGCTTTTGGGCATCGCTCATATTTTGCCAGTTAAAACGCTCATCCCGACTGCGAAAACAGCCACGGCAAAAGCCGCGTTCGTCAGACTGACATATTCCACGGCATGGGCTCTGGACGGGGAAAAACTCCAGCTGTTCGGCCACATCCCCTCCTTTAGTAAGATTGATATACCTATTGAAGACGTTAACTGAATTTCTCGCAAGCGCTATTGCATTAGACCGACTGGTCTATTACACTCCTTTTCATGAACAAAATCACTGAACACGATACACGCGAACATCTGCTGGCGACTGGCGAACTGTTGTGTATGCAGCGCGGCTTCACCGGCATGGGTTTAAGTGAGTTACTCAAAACCGCTGAAGTCCCCAAGGGTTCGTTTTATCACTATTTTCGCTCTAAAGAAGCGTTCGGTGTCGCGATGCTGGAACGCCACTATGCGGCCTATCATCAGCGACTGGCTACGCACTTTGATACGGGTGCGGGAAACTACCGCGACCGTATTCTGGCCTACTATCAGGAAACCCTGAACCAGTTTAGCCAGCACGGCATTATTAGCGGCTGTTTAACTGTAAAACTGTCTGCCGAGGTGTGCGATCTGTCAGAAGATATGCGCACAGCGATGGATAAAGGCGCGCGGCACATTATTGTGCTGTTAGCGCAGGCGCTGGAGAAAGGTCAGGCCAGCCATTGTCTGTCCTTTGTTGGCGAGCCGTTACAGCAGGCGCAGGTACTGTATGCGCTGTGGCTTGGCGCCAACCTGCAGGCCAAGATTTCTCGTAGCGCTACTCCGCTGGAAAATGCGCTGGCGCACGTTAAACACATCATCACAACGCCTGCCGTTTAACAGGCGTTTTTATTTTCTTTATTACTAGACGACCGGTCTATTCAGGAGTGCCACATGTCATCTGAAAAACTGTTTTCCCCACTGAAAGTGGGTGCCATTAAGGCAGCAAACCGCGTATTTATGGCGCCACTGACGCGTCTGCGCAGTATTGAGCCTGGCGACATCCCTACTCCGCTGATGGCCGAGTATTACCGTCAACGCGCCAGCGCGGGTCTTATCATCAGCGAAGCGACGCAGATTTCCGCACAGGCAAAAGGCTATGCCGGAGCACCCGGCTTACACAGCGAAGCGCAAATTGCCGCATGGAAGAAAATCACCGCTGCCGTACACGCTGAGCAAGGTCATATTGCTGTCCAGTTGTGGCACACCGGGCGCATCTCACACGCCAGTCTGCAGCCAAACGGTCAAGCTCCAGTTGCACCTTCCGCGATTAGCGCTGGAACCCGCACCTCGCTGCGCGATGAAAACGGCCTGGCAACGCGTGCCGATACCTCAATGCCACGTGCGCTGGAAACCGAAGAGATTCCGGGCATCGTTAACGACTTCCGTCAGGCGATAGCCAACGCGCGCGAAGCGGGTTTCGACATGGTTGAACTGCACTCTGCCCACGGCTACCTGCTGCACCAGTTCCTGTCGCCAACGTCTAACCAGCGTACCGATCAATACGGTGGCAGCGTCGAAAATCGTGCACGTCTGGTGCTGGAAGTGGTTGATGCTGGTATTAAAGAATGGGGTGCCGATCGCATTGGTATTCGCGTCTCGCCAATTGGTACGTTCCAGAACGTCGACAATGGTCCGAACGAAGAAGCCGATGCGCTGTATTTGATTGAACAATTAGGCAAGCGCGGTATCGCTTACCTGCACATGTCCGAGCCGGACTGGGCCGGTGGCGAGCCGTATTCCGATGCGTTCCGCGAAAAAGTTCGCGCGCGCTTCCACGGTCCTATCATTGGTGCTGGTGCCTACACCCCTGAAAAAGCAGAAGCGCTGATCGAGAAAGGTCTGATCGACGCCGTAGCTTTTGGTCGCGCCTATATTGCTAACCCGGATCTGGTGGCGCGTCTGCAACGCAAAGCGGAACTGAATCCACAACGTGCCGAGAGCTTCTACGGCGGCGGCGCGGAAGGTTACACCGACTATCCTACCCTCTAACGTCACAATCTCCGTTCTGCCATTGATAGCGGCGTAACAACGCCGCTATACTAAAACAACATTTTGAATGTATTAGCCATTTTCGAAGGGGAAAAAGATGCGTTTACTCCATACCATGCTGCGCGTGGGTGACCTGCAGCGTTCCATCGAGTTTTATACCAACGTGCTGGGCATGAAGCTGCTGCGTACCAGCGAAAACCCTGAATATAAGTACTCTCTGGCTTTTGTCGGCTACGGTCCTGAAACCAGTGAAGCAGTAATCGAACTGACCTATAACTGGGGTGTCGACAAGTATGATCTGGGTACTGCCTATGGCCATATTGCTCTGAGCGTAGACAACGCGGCTGAAGCCTGTGAACGTATTCGCCAGAATGGCGGTAACGTAACGCGTGAAGCAGGTCCGGTAAAAGGCGGCACCACAGTGATTGCGTTTGTTGAAGATCCGGACGGCTATAAAATTGAGCTGATCGAAGAGAAAGACGCCGGGCGCGGCCTGGGCGATTAATCTCCCCCTCGGGCGCAGATCGTCTGTGCCCATAGTTTTATACTCATCATTTTGCCATAATACGCGCTGCAATTTTCCCGTATTAAGAGACCCAGATGTCCGATAACGCTCAACTTTCCGGTCTGTGTGACCGTTTTCGTGGTTTTTATCCTGTCGTCATTGATGTCGAAACCGCAGGGTTCAATGCCAAAACCGATGCGCTGCTCGAGATTGCAGCCATCACACTGAAAATGGATGAACAAGGCTGGCTGATGCCGGACACGACGTTACATTTCCACGTAGAGCCGTTTGAAGGTGCCAATTTGCAACCGGAAGCGCTCGCCTTTAACGGTATTGACCCTAACAATCCGCTACGCGGTGCGGTCAGCGAATATGATGCTCTGCATGCCATCTTCAAAATGGTGCGTAAAGGCATTAAAGACAGCGGCTGCAATCGGGCAATAATGGTGGCGCATAACGCTACGTTCGACCACAGTTTTATGATGGCGGCGGCAGAACGCGCCTCGCTCAAACGTAATCCGTTCCATCCATTTGTAACCTTTGATACAGCAGCATTAAGCGGCCTGTCACTGGGGCAAACTGTGTTGTCTAAAGCGTGCCTGGCGGCGGGAATGGAGTTCGACGGGAATCAGGCGCACTCGGCGCTGTATGACACCGAACGTACGGCCGTGCTGTTTTGCGAAATCGTTAACCGCTGGAAACGTCTCGGCGGCTGGCCTTTGCCGGTACCCGAAGAAGCGTAACGGCGACATAAAAAAAGCGACCGTTTCAGGTCGCTTTTTTACTTCTGCTGATATTACTCAGCGTCCGGCTCTTCGGTTTTGTATTTCGCAGCTGTTTCTTTGATCAGCTGCTGCAACTCACCGCGCTGGTACATTTCGATCAAAATGTCACAACCGCCAACCAGCTCACCATCGACCCACAGCTGTGGGAAAGTTGGCCAGTTTGCGTATTTCGGCAGTTCGGCGCGAATATCCGGGTTCTGCAGAATATCAACATAAGCAAAGCGTTCACCACAGGCTGACAGCGCCTGCACAGCCTGTGCGGAGAAACCGCAGCTTGGCAGTTTAGGGGAACCTTTCATGTACAGGAGAATCGGGTTTTCAGCGATCTGGCGCTGGATTTTTTCGATAGTGGTGCTCATTATCTTGCTTCCTTAAACTTCTTTTACGGCAGTAGTCTGACATTGTAACGGGTCAGACAGGCAACGGAAAATAACATTTTCATTACGCGTTATTATTTTATCCCCTGACGCTAAAAGTTGCATTCACAATCTCACTTATCCCCTGCAAACATGTGGATTTGATTATCTGCTCACCAACTCCAACGTTAATTGCTGTTTTTTTTTGCGGTCGGTTACGAAACATAGTTTTAAACAAAAAAAGCTATTAACTTTCCCTCTTTCTATAGATTAGAATCGTCAAGTTTTGAAAATCACACGCAGGCACGATAGACCTGCCTTACCAGAGGACTGCTCAGTGGCGCGGATAAACCGAATCTCGATCACGCTCTGTGCTTTACTTTTTACTACACTGCCCTTTACGCCTATGGCTCATGCTTCCAAGCAGGCCAGGACGACACCTACCAATTCTCACACCATCAAAACGGTAGATAAAAAGAAAAGCGCAACAACCAGCCAAAAAACAACAAAGACCAGCAAGAAAACGGCGACAAAAACCACCGGCAAAAACAGCACCAAAACCGCTTCCTCTTCCAAAAAACGCACTGCCACTCCGGCAAAGTCGACTAAAACTGCAAATCGCCGTGGTAAAACTGCCGCAGCACAAACCGCAGCCGTTACCTGGACTGAAAAATGCACACCGCGAAAAGGTCATAAACCACGCTGCGTGAAGGTGAAAACTACTGCACCGACTACGCTTGCTGACGCACATAAAGTGAAAGTGCAGAAAGCGACTAAAACCGCTATGTCCACCTTGATGAACCAAATCGGTAAACCTTATCGCTGGGGCGGTTCCTCGCCAAGAACCGGGTTTGACTGCAGCGGTCTGGTTTATTACGCCTATAAAGATCTGGTGAAGTTCCGCATTCCGCGTACCGCGAACGAAATGTATCATCTGCGTGATGCCGCACCAATTGAACGTGGCGAACTGAAAAATGGCGATCTGGTCTTCTTTCGTACCCAAGGTCGCGGAACAGCCGATCACGTCGGCGTTTACGTCGGCAACGGTAAGTTTATTCAGTCACCGCGCAGCGGGCAGGAAATTCAAATCACCTCTCTGAGCGAAGATTACTGGCAGCGCCACTATGTGGGTGCTCGTCGGGTAATGACGCCAAAAACAATTCGCTAAAAACTTACCCTACAGAACATGCTGTAGGGTAAGTTCTTCTTTTGCATAACCTTTCAATTTGCTACCCTATCCTTACTCACAATGAGGCTATTGTGTGTACTCAATATAAATAATAAGGAGAGAAGCAATGTCGTTTGAATTACCTGCATTACCGTATGCCAAAGATGCTCTGGCACCGCACATTTCTGCCGAAACGCTGGAATATCACTATGGCAAACACCATCAAACCTACGTGACCAATCTGAACAATCTGATTAAAGGCACGGCGTTTGAAGGCAAATCACTGGAAGAGATCGTTCGTAGCTCTGAAGGCGGTGTATTCAATAACGCAGCACAAGTATGGAACCACACGTTCTACTGGAATTGCCTGGCACCGAACGCAGGTGGCGAACCAACCGGTAAACTGGCTGATGCAATTGCCGCCTCCTTTGGCAGCTTTGCAGATTTCAAAGCACAATTCACCGATGCCGCTATCAAAAACTTCGGTTCTGGCTGGACCTGGCTGGTTAAAGGAACGGATGGCAAACTGGCTATCGTCTCCACCTCCAACGCTGGTACTCCGCTGACCACCGACGCGACGCCGCTGATGACCGTTGACGTATGGGAACACGCCTACTACATCGACTATCGCAATGCCCGTCCTGGCTACCTGGAACATTTCTGGGCGCTGGTGAACTGGGAATTTGTTGCGAAGAACTTCGCAGCATAAAAAAGATAACGCAGAAGGAATTCCTTCTGCGTTTTTGCATTAATTCGCGGTAGTGAAAGCCTCTTCAGGCTGTCTTCTTGCGGAAATGAACACCAGCAGCAGCGCAAGCCCCGCCACAATCGCCCCCATCACTGGTACAAAACTGTAGCCCAGGCCACCAGATATCACCGCCCCACCGGCCGCAGCCCCCAGAGCGTTCCCCAGATTAAACGCACCAATATTGACTGACGATGATAATCCAGGCGCTTCGCTGGCAACGCGCATCACACGCATCTGCAACGGTGGAACGACCGCAAACGTCGCCGCGCCCCAGACCACCATACTCACCGCCGCTCCCAGCTCATTACGCGCAAGGAAAGGAATGGCCAGCATAATAACCATCAGCAGCAGTAAAAAGCCTTTCAGCGTACCGTTGACTGAACGGTCAGCCAGTTTGCCGCCAAAATAGTTACCGATCGAGAAGCCAACGCCTATCAACACCAGCATGCCGGTAACAAATGCCGGCGTAGCATGAGTGATAGTATGCAGAACCGGCGAAATGTAGGTATAAAGCGTGAACATCGCCCCGGCACCCAGTACGGTAGTCAGTAACGCCGACAGCACCTGTGGACGCATCAACACCGCCAGCTCGCTGCGGACATCCGGGCGCTCTCCTGCTCCACCCTTGGGTAATGAGAAGAACAGGCTGACCATCGCAATGACGCCCAGCCCCGCAGTGGCCATAAACGACATGCGCCAGCCGATGGTTTCACCAAGCCAGGTCGCAGCCGGAACGCCGCCAATATTAGCGATGGTTAACCCCATAAACATCGTTGCCACGGCGCTGGCCTGTTTATGTTTGGGTACCACACTGGCAGCAACCACAGAACCGAGACCAAAAAAGGCTCCATGGTTAAGACTGGTCAAAATACGCGATAGCATCAGCGTGGTGTAATCCGGCGAGATAGCCGAAAGCACATTACCCAGCGTGAAAATCGCCATCAGGAATATCAAAGCATTACGTCGCGCACGATGAGACAGCAGCAATGTCATCAGCGGTGCACCTACCATCACACCTACCGCATAAGCACTGATCAGCATGCCGGCCGCCGGAATCGAGACGTCCACACCTTTGGCAATGACGGGCAACAACCCCATTGGCGAAAACTCGGTGGTGCCAATACCAAACGCCCCGATTGCCAGCGCCAGTAAAGGGTAATTGATTTTCATATTTCGACTCCGTATCGTCGAGCCGTGGCACGACATAAAGTAAGAGTCAAAAGCATGACATTGATCGCAAAATTAATAAAGTTAACAAAACTGCAAAAGACTTTTGCTTATTCGCAAACAATAGAGGGGAGAAGACGAGTCAAAGAGATGAGGGAGAGCTAACTCCCTCGGGGGAATCAATGCAGCGCTGCGGTCAGACCACCCGCGACGATCAAACCCAGAACAATAATGGTAGTCACTAACGAAAATTTCAGATCGGTGCTCATCAAGTTTTCTCCTTTTTATTCCCACACAAAAAGTGATATTGCGCATTTTTACACACTTGAAAGCAAAAATCTCTCACGATTTATATTGATAACTGCTTTTAACTCTTCCCCTTTTCGTTAAGATCAGACAAAATTCCACGCTTACTTGATTAGCGTACCGGCCATTGACCCCTTCCTGACGTTCCGTGTCGTTTTCCCGGCGTGCCGCAACCCTTACGTTGCGATAAGGGTGTGTAAAGGCAAACGTTTACCTGGAGTATTCTCAGGAGCTTAGGATATGGTCTGGAGTGAGATGTAATGGCAACAATTAAAGATGTAGCGAAGCGAGCAAACGTTTCCACTACAACCGTATCACACGTAATTAACAAGACGCGCTTTGTCGCGGAAGAAACGCGTAATGCTGTCTGGGCAGCGATCAAAGAACTGCACTATTCTCCAAGCGCAGTGGCCCGCAGCCTGAAGGTGAATCACACCAAGTCTATCGGCTTGCTGGCGACCAGCAGCGAAGCGGCCTATTTTGCCGAAATTATCGAAGCCGTTGAGAAAAACTGTTTCCAGAAAGGCTATACCCTGATCCTGGGTAACGCATGGAACAGTCTCGAAAAACAGCAGGCTTATCTGTCGATGATGGCGCAAAAGCGCGTTGATGGTCTGCTGGTGATGTGTTCTGAATATCCGGAGTCGCTGCTTTCGATGCTCGAAGAGTATCGCCATATCCCGATGGTCGTCATGGACTGGGGCGAAGCAAAAGCCGACTTTACTGATACAGTCATTGATAACGCCTTTGAAGGCGGTTACATGGCGGGTCGGTATCTGGTAGAACGCGGTCATCGTGAAATTGGCGTTATCCCTGGTCCAATGGAACGTAACACCGGGGCCGGGCGTCTGGCTGGCTTTATGAAAGCGATGGAAGAAGCGCTGATTAAAGTGCCTGAAAACTGGATTGTCCAGGGCGATTTCGAGCCTGAATCCGGCTATCGCGCCATGCAGCAAATTCTGTCGCAGTCACATCGTCCGACCGCTGTCTTCTGCGGTGGCGATATTATGGCAATGGGTGCGCTGTGCGCCGCTGACGAAATGGGGCTGCGCGTACCCCAGGATGTCTCACTCATCGGCTACGACAACGTGCGCAACGCCCGCTTCTTCACGCCAGCCTTGACGACCATTCACCAGCCGAAGGATTCACTGGGTGAAACTGCCTTCAACATGCTGTTAGACCGTATCGTGAATAAACGTGAAGAGTCACAGTCTATCGAGGTGCATCCGCGCCTGGTTGAACGTCGCTCCGTTGCCGACGGTCCGTTCCGCGATTACCGCCGTTAAGCCTGTTGTGCGGGAGTCTCATCTGGCTCCCGCAGCCATTCCTTGTTCAACGTTTCACTATCCCCCAAATAGTCCAGTAACCAAGTCAATGCCGGTGACGTATCGTTCTGCTGCCATGTCAGACAGCATGCGGCATCAGGAAAGGGGTTCTCCAGTTGCAGCGCAACCCATTTACCGCTATCGATCCACGGCTTGGCAAAATGCGTCGGTACCATGCCCACGCACAATCCCGCGGACAAACAGGTCGCTGAAGATTCCCAGTCCGGCACGACGACGCGCTTTTGGTTATCCAGCAGCCAGGTAATACGCTTCGGCAATGTTCGGGAGGTATCTTCGCGCACCAGTGACGGCCAGTTGCGCAACGTGTCATCACTTAGCGGCCCAGGCATTGACGCCAGTGGATGATGGCTGGCTACCACGCAGCTCCAGCTCAGCATTCCCATATCGCGGAAGGTATAACGACCCCCGACCGGAATGGCCTGTGTGGCACCGATGGCCAGTTCCACGCGTCCATCAGACAGTGCATCCCACACGCCGTTAAACACTTCCTGAAAAACTAACAACTCCACATCATCAAAGTGACGGTAGAAATCCACGATCATCTGTCGGGTACGCTCCGGGCGGACAATGTTATCGACGGCGATCGCCAGCTGTCCGCGCCAGCCGTTGGCAATTTGCTGACATTGCTGGCGCGTGATCTGCATTTTTTTGATAACAGAGCGGCCTTCTTTTAAAAACCATGCCCCGGCAGGCGTTAATTCCACATCCCGATGGCGTCGCTCAAAAAGTGGCACCGCCAGCCACTCTTCCAGTTGGCGCACAGTGTAGCTTACCGCCGAAGGTACACGGTGTAACTCCTGCGCAGCCGAACTAAAACTACCGTTACGCGCAACCGCATCAACCACTTCAAGTGAATATTCAGACCACATATTCTGCCTGCAAAAAATTTGAAATCAGTAAGCAAATATTAGCGTTTCACAGCGAGAATTACACTCACTACACTCAGCGGCATTGTTCTACTGCTAAAAAAAGAGAAATGATGATGCAACCTGGGAAAGGGTTTTTAGTCTGGCTGGCAGGTCTTAGCGTGCTCGGTTTTCTGGCAACAGATATGTATCTGCCCGCCTTCGCCGCAATTCAGTCCGATCTGCAAACACCTGCATCTGCCGTCAGCGCCAGCTTGAGCTTGTTCTTAGCCGGTTTTGCCGTCGCACAACTGCTGTGGGGACCGCTCTCTGACCACTATGGTCGCAAGCCTATTTTGCTGCTGGGTTTATCTATCTTCGCACTGGGCAGTCTGGGCATGCTGTGGGTTGAAAACGCCACTGGTCTGCTGGTACTGCGCTTTGTTCAGGCCGTTGGCGTCTGTGCGGCATCGGTTATCTGGCAAGCGCTGGTTACCGATTATTATCCTTCACAAAAAGTAAACCGCATCTTTGCCACCATTATGCCGTTGGTCGGGTTATCCCCTGCACTCGCCCCGCTATTAGGCAGTTGGATTCTGGTACATTTTTCCTGGCAAGCCATTTTTGCCACTCTGTTTGCCATTACTCTGATTCTGATGCTTCCGGCGCTGCGTTTAAAGCCAACGGCTAAAGCGCGTGATGACAGCCAGGATAAACTGACTTTCGCCACCTTGCTGCGCTCGAAAACTTACCGTGGAAACGTGCTGATTTATGCCGCCTGTTCCGCGAGCTTTTTTGCATGGCTGACGGGTTCCCCGTTCATCCTCAGCGAAATGGATTATAGCCCAGCGGTAATTGGTCTGAGCTATGTTCCGCAAACTATCGCCTTCTTAATTGGTGGTTACGGTTGTCGTGCTGCGCTGCAAAAATGGCAGGGTCGTCAGCTGCTGCCCTGGTTACTCATTCTGTATGCCTTCAGCGTTGTAGGCACCTGGGCGACCGGCTTTATTCATCATGTTGCATTGGCTGAAATCCTGATCCCATTCTGCGTTATGGCGATTGCGAACGGCGCAATCTACCCTATCGTTGTCGCTCAGGCATTACGCCCTTTCCCACAGGCCACCGGACGCGCAGCCGCATTGCAGAATACGCTGCAACTGGGTTTATGCTTCCTGGCAAGCCTTGTCGTTTCCTGGTTGATTGCCACTCCGCTGCTCACCACCACCAGCGTTATGCTGACAACAGTATTGCTGGCTGCTGTGGGATACAAAATGCAATCACAGAAAACTGACGCCCCGCAAACAGATGACCGTGCGCAAATTGCCCACGGAGAGTCGCACTAATAACAGTTGCGGGCATTTAGTTAGCCCGCTAACAATTATTGGTTGAATCGTCAAATATTCAGGCATATACTGATTTTCGGTTGTTAAAAAAAAGATAATTTTAATGTGTTAACGGGGACAAGAACGTTCCCGTTTTACCACGGATGGCCTTTTCGGCAAGGGTTTCTCCCTTCCTCTGTTCTACGTCGGATTATAGATTCGCGGATTAATTCCGTGAGATTTCTCACAAAGCCCAAAAAAGCGTCTACGCTGTTTTAAGGTTCTGATCACCGACAAGTGATGGAGAAGCTATGAGTTCATCATGTATAGAAGACGTCAGCGTACCGGATGATGACTGGTACCGCATTACCAATGAATTATTGAGCCGTGCAGGCATTACCATTAATGGCCCGGCACCGGCGGATATTCGTGTAAAGAACCCCGATTTTTTCAAACGCGTATTGCAGGAAGGATCGTTAGGGTTGGGTGAAAGTTATATGGATGGCTGGTGGGAATGCGACCGGCTGGACATGTTTTTTAGTAAAGTCTTGCGCGCCGGTCTTGAAAACCAACTCCCCCGCCACTTTAAAGATACACTACGTATCGCCACGGCTCGCCTGTTCAATTTACAGACCAAAAAACGTGCGTGGATGGTCGGCAAAGAACATTACGATTTGGGCAACGATCTCTTTACCCGCATGCTTGACCCCTATATGCAGTATTCCTGCGCCTACTGGAAAGATGCCGATACCCTGGAAGCTGCCCAGCAGGCGAAGCTCAAAATGATTGCTGAAAAATTACAATTGAAGCCAGGAATGCGGGTGCTCGATATTGGTTGTGGCTGGGGTGGCTTGTCCCAGTATATGGCATCGCAATATGGCGTAAGCGTGGTGGGTGTGACCATTTCGGCAGAACAGCAGAAAATGGCACAGGAACGTTGTGCTGGGCTGGATGTCACCATTTTGCTGCAGGATTATCGCGACCTGAACGACAAATTTGACCGCATTGTCTCCGTCGGCATGTTTGAGCATGTAGGGCCGAAAAACTACGCCACCTATTTTGAGGTGGTCGATCGTAATTTAAAACCGGATGGTCTCTTTTTACTGCATAGCATCGGCTCCAAAAAAACCGACAATAACGTTGACCCGTGGATTAATAAGTATATCTTCCCAAACGGGTGTTTGCCGTCAGTTCGCCAGATTGCCAACGCCAGCGAACCGCATTTCGTGATGGAAGACTGGCATAATTTTGGCGCGGATTACGACACGACGCTGATGGCATGGCACGAGCGTTTCATGAGCTCCTGGCCAGAAATCGCCGATAACTATACCGAACGTTTCAAACGGATGTTCAGCTATTACCTGAACGCCTGCGCCGGGGCGTTTCGTGCTCGCGACATTCAGCTATGGCAGGTGGTATTTTCCCGTGGCGTTGAACACGGTCTGCGCGTTCCCCGCTAATCGTTATCGCCCCCGTAGCAACGGGGGCTTTACTCTCAGGTTTAGGCTCCCGCTTCGCCCGTTATGTTGCTGATGGCGCTTTCACGCGCCGCAAGTACACGCTCAACGGTATCAACTACCGCCTGCGTTTGGGGATCGATTTCGATATTAACCCGTGCGCCCAGCTTTTTCTTGCCAAGCGTCGTACGCTCCAGCGTTTCCGGGATCAAATGCACACAGAAACGTGTTAGCGTCACTTCACCGACCGTCAGACTGATACCGTCAATACCAATAAATCCTTTGTACAGGATATATTTCATCAGCGACGGATCCTGGACTTTAAACCACACCTGACGGTTATTCTCCGAGGTCAGAATTTTCGACACTTCGGCAGTGGTCATAATATGGCCCGACATTAAATGCCCGCCAATCTCATCACTGAATTTTGCCGCACGCTCAACGTTAACCAAATCTCCGACCTTCAGATCGCCCAGGTTGGTGATACGCAGCGTTTCTTTCATCAGATCGAAGCTTATCTGGTTACCGTTAATTTCGGTGACCGTCAGGCAGCACCCATTGTGGGCAACCGATGCGCCGGTCTCCAGCGCATCCAGCATATATTCAGGCAACTCCACTACATGCGTACGAAAATTTGGTTTTTCATCAATGGACACCAATTTTGCGGTGCCCTGCACAATACCCGTAAACATACTTCCTACTCCTGAACTCAATTAAGACATCTCTGCACAGCACAATAGCAGGTGGAAATTCAGGTTGCCAGCAATGCGCCACCAGCGCCTGTTTTTTCACTGGAGAATTACGGATTCCTCGCTACAATAGACTGAAATTTCCCCTGCTTTTTCTCCTTGCTGCCATATAAGGCGGCTTTTTTAGTCTCTCAAATAACAACAATATAGTGGTGTACACGTGCAAAAGTATGTAAGTGAAGCGCGTCAGTTATTAGCTCTGGCAATTCCGGTGATTCTTGCGCAAATCGCTCAAACCGCAATGGGATTCGTCGATACCGTTATGGCGGGCGGATACAGCGCGACGGATATGGCGGCCGTCGCGATTGGTACGTCCATCTGGCTACCGGCCATTCTGTTTGGTCATGGACTGCTACTGGCGTTGACCCCAGTAATTGCGCAACTCAATGGTTCCGGACGCCGCGACCGTATCGCCCATCAAATACGTCAGGGATTCTGGCTGGCGGGCAGCGTCTCTGTTCTGATTATGGTTGTGCTATGGAACGCGGGGTACATTATTCGCTCCATGCATAACATTGACCCAGCGCTGGCAGATAAAGCCGTTGGTTACCTGCGTGCCCTGCTGTGGGGCGCACCGGGTTATCTGTTCTTCCAGGTGGCCCGTAACCAGTGCGAAGGATTAGCCAAGACTAAACCGGCGATGGTGATGGGATTTCTCGGCCTGCTGGTGAACATTCCGGTTAACTACGTTTTCATTTATGGACATTTAGGCATGCCGGAACTGGGCGGCGTGGGTTGTGGTGTGGCAACAGCAGCGGTTTATTGGGTGATGTTTATCGCCATGCTTTCTTACGTCAAACGCGCGCGTTCGATGCGCGATATCCGTAATGAGCGTGGTTTCCAGAAACCTGACACTGCAGTAATGAAGCGTCTGGTACAGCTGGGTTTACCTATCGCGCTGGCGTTATTTTTCGAAGTAACGCTGTTTGCGGTGGTCGCGCTGCTGGTTTCCCCGCTGGGGATTGTCGACGTAGCCGGACACCAGATCGCACTGAACTTCAGTTCGTTAATGTTCGTCCTGCCAATGTCTCTGGCTGCCGCCGTCACCATTCGTGTCGGTTATCGTCTGGGCCAGGGTTCGACGCTGGATGCCCAAACCGCAGCCAGAACGGGTCTGGGTGTCGGTGTCTGCATGGCGGTCGTAACGGCGATTTTCACCGTGACATTCCGCGAGCACATTGCCCTGCTCTACAACAATAACCCGGAAGTTGTCGCTCTGGCCGCGCAGCTCATGTTACTGGCCGCGGTGTATCAAATATCGGACTCTATCCAGGTTATTGGCAGCGGGATCCTGCGTGGTTATAAAGATACGCGTTCCATTTTCTTTATTACCTTTACGGCATACTGGGTGTTGGGTCTGCCGAGCGGTTATATTCTGGCGCTTACCGATCTGGTAGTTGACCGGATGGGACCGGCGGGATTCTGGATGGGCTTTATTATCGGCCTGACCTCTGCGGCGATACTGATGATGCTGCGGATGCGGTTTCTACAACGCCAACCATCATCGGTTATTTTACAACGCGCTGCGCGATAACCCCATAATAGCCGCCGTCTGGCGGCTTTTTTACATCCTCAGAACGGGCTGGCGTTTTTGGCGTTCATCCACGCTTCACTAATGGGATGCCTGAAATGCAATTCGCTGGCATGCAGCATCAGCCGTGGCGTTTGTTCAGTGCCTGGCAGCAAACGCCCGCCATACAAATCACACCCTAAAATGGGATGTCCTAACTGCTGACAGTGGATCCGTAGTTGATGGGTACGCCCGGTTTCAGGCGTCAGTTGCACTCGCGTCAAGGGGAGCAGCGCACCCTCTCCCTGGCGATGATAAAAACGCTCGACAACCTGATAGCGCGAGCGTGCGGGCTTACCGTTGAGAGCACAAATCGACATCAATGGAAACAGCGCCGGGTCTTTAGCAATCGCTGCATCGATAACCCCTTCGTCATTTTCCAGATGCCCGCATAACAGCGCGCTGTACACCTTAGTAACCGTACGCTGGCTGAACTGCTGGCAAAGCGCGGCGTTGATAGCCTTGTTACGAGCGACCACCATCAGCCCAGAAGTGCCGAAATCAAGCCGATGTACCAGCGTGCAGCCCGGGTAAATCTGTACCAAGCGGTGATGTACCGAATCGAGATTCTGCGGATTTTTCCCCGACAAGCTAAGCAGTCCGCTGGGTTTATTGATGAGCACCAGATGCTCGTCCTGATAGAGGGTCTCTATCTCGTCATGGCAAGGCGGGGCAATAAAGGTATCGAGGATGGTAGACATCAGGCGGCCAGAATGAAGTGTGGGGACGGATGATAACGAATTTTCACCGCAGTGGCGAATCGGAGCGCTGACCCAATGGCTGGCATGGTAGAGTGTGATTTATCCTGAGTGCGATGAGAGGGTTACTCTGTGCAACAAATCGATTTTTACATGGTGGATGCCTTTACCACCACGACGTTTAACGGTAATGCCGCAGCAGTCTGTCCGCTCACGGACTGGTTGCCCGATGAAACTTTATTAAAGATGGCGCAGCAGCATAACCAGTCAGAAACCGCTTTTTTTGTCGACGATGAGAATGGTTTTGAGCTGCGTTGGTTTACCACTCAGGGAGAAATCAATCTTTGTGGACATGCCACGCTTGCCGCCGCGCATGTCATCTTTGAACATCTGAATTACCCGGAAACGAAAATCCAATTTGCCACCCGCTTTGTGGGACCGCTGACGGTCACGCGCAGCGGTGAATGGCTGACGCTTGATTTTCCGGCCTGGCAAAGCGAATCTGTCGTGCCACCTGCTTTACTGCTTGAAACATTAGGCATCACCGAATACAAAGAAGTGCGCGTGGCACGCGATTACATGGTGGTGCTGGAAAATCAACAGCAGGTTGAGGCTGTACGCCCGAACATTCACTCCATGCTTCCGCTGGGTAAAATGGTGTGCATCACCGCGCCGGGTGACGGGGAATACGATTTTGTCAGCCGTTTCTTCTGCCCGGGTGAAGCCGTCGCGGAAGACCCGGTCACAGGCTCGGCACATAGCATGCTGATCCCTTACTGGGCTGCAAAACTGAATAAAACGCAGATGCTGGCGCGCCAGGTCTCTGAACGCGGCGGGGATTTACGCTGTCAGTTAGCAGGAACGCGTGTTTATATCAGTGGGCAGGCGATAACTTATCTGACCGGTAAAGTGCTGCTGCGCTAGCAGCCTTACCCGCAATAACCAATCCATGGAGGATTTATGTCGAACAAACTCGTGCAGATACACTTTGATTTTCATGGTCCGTTTGGGGCTGAGATGTCGAATCAGCTCGTTGAACTGGCCGAATCAATCAACCAGGAGCCGGGATTCATCTGGAAAATCTGGACCGAGAACGAAGCAAACCACGAAGCGGGTGGCATCTACCTGTTCCAGGACGACGACACCGCGCAGGCCTATATCAAAAAGCATACCGCCCGCCTGAAGCATCTGGGTGTGGAAGAAGTAACGTTCAAAATCTTCGATATCAATGAACCGTTAAGTAAAATTAACCACGGTCATATCGGCTAATCGTTTGCCTTAGACGCCCCGTCCGGGGCGTTTCTTCTCTTCCCCTGCTTTCCCATCATCAAAAGCGATCCCCTCTTTCGTCGCCTCGCGATTGCGCTATAGCGTGTGCCAGGTTTGCAATAGTTCACAAAATCATCACCCGCGAAAATTATCTCTGGTCGGAAGTGGCACAAAGGCGTATAAAATAATACAAACAGTATTATTTTATACAAAATGAATCATTAGCCACAGGAGATTTATTATGTCCGCGGACATTACACTGAACTCATCTGCCGGAAGCTTCCCGCCAGCAGGTCATTACTCGCACAGTACAACGGCTGGCGGCTTCGTCTTCATTTCCGGGCAGTTGCCGGTCACTTTCGACGGCGAGAAAAAAGCGGATGCCTCTTTTGAAGATCAAACCCGACTGGTACTCAAGAATATTGATGCTTGTCTGGCGGGTGCAGGGGTTTCCCGTCAGCATCTGGTGTCAGTTCGTGTCTATGTGACGGATATGAACCAGTGGCCGACGTTTAATACAATCTATGGGGAATGGATCGGTGATTTTCGTCCATCCCGTGCAGTAGCAGGTGTTGCGGAACTTCATTATGGTTTTGCGCTGGAAGTTGAAGCTATTGCGTTGGCCCCACAAGCGTGACGTTTAATAACATACGGGTGAACAACAATGACTGAAACAATACTGCCTGATTATAACGATGTTGCCGCTGCGGCAGAGCGCATCGCAGATTATGCTAACAAAACGCCGGTAATGACATCCCGAACGGTTAATGAAGAACTTGGCGCGGAAGTTTTCTTCAAGTGCGAAAACTTTCAGAGAATGGGCGCCTTCAAATTTCGCGGCGCTATGAATGCGCTACGCCAGTTCACACCACAACAACGCGCTGCGGGCGTCGTGACGTTTTCTTCCGGTAACCATGCGCAGGCCATTGCCCTGTCGGCAAAATTATTGGGGATTCCGGCGACGATTATCATGCCGCATGATGCCCCGGCAGCCAAAGTAGCGGCGACGAAAGGCTATGGCGGAAAGGTGGTAACTTACGATCGCTATACTGAAGATCGTGAAAAAATTGGTCGGAACCTGGCAGAGAAACAGGGATTAACACTGATCCCCCCTTACGACCATCCGCACGTGATTGCAGGCCAGGGCACCGCCACAAAAGAGCTGATTGAAGAAGTGGGTCAGTTAGACGCCCTTTTCGTGTGTCTGGGCGGTGGCGGCCTGCTCTCAGGCTCCTCTCTGGCGGCCAGACATCTGTCTCCCGACTGCATCATCTATGGTGTCGAACCTGAGGCGGGTAACGATGGTCAACAGTCGTTCCGCAGCGGAAAAATAGTTCATATCGATACGCCCAAAACCATCGCTGACGGTGCTCAGACTCAACATCTCGGAAATATTACATTTCCGATTATTCAGCAAAACGTGAACGATATTCTGACTGTCTCAGACGATGAATTAGTCGCGTCAATGAAATTTATCGCTGAACGCATGAAAATTGTCGTTGAGCCGACCGGGTGTCTGGGTTTTGCTGCCGCCAGAGCGCGCAAAGCTGAACTTCGCGGCAAGAAAATCGGCATTATAATCAGCGGCGGAAACGTGGATATCAGTCGCTACAGTGAATTTCTGGCCGGATGATAAACAGGGTATCTGCATGCAGATACCCTACTGTTACTGTCTGTACACTCCTGTCTGGAAAAACGATCCCAGGTCACTGTAAACTGCTCGCAATCATGGCAACAGGCATCACCGCAGGAGACTGGCATGCCAAAAACCGACAATAACTCGCTTCTCAGCCAAATTGATACTATCGCCAGGGGATTGAGTGAGACCTTCTCTCCGTTTTGCGAAGTGGTGGTTCATGACCTCAAAAATCCTGAACATGCCATTTTGTCCATCCATAATAATCTTTCCGGACGTCAACCCGGTCAGCCAGCAACCGAGCTTGGCCTGGCGAGAATCGCATCACCTGACTTTCCCAGCATCATTGCGAACTACAGTAATCAGTTTGCCGATGGTCGCCCGGTGAAAAGTACCTCAATTGGTATCAAGGACGAAGAAGGCAAATACGTAGCAGCACTCTGTCTGAATGTCGATATGACGCTGTTTCGTGGTATGCAGAGTGCTCTTGCGCGTTTTACTGAAACCGAAAACTCCCCCATTAAGGAACATATCGATCCCGGCAGCAATGAAGTCATACGCCAGCGTATTGATGACTTTGCCGCTAAACGCGCGACGACGGCCAGGGCCCTTAAACCTCAAGACCGTAAGCTGCTGATTCAACAATTACGCCAGGACGGTTTACTGAACGTACGCAAATCTATGGATACAGTAGCACAGCATCTGGGCGTTTCCAGAGCCACCGCCTACCTGTATGCCCGCCAGTCAGTTCAGGCGGGTGAATAAACGGATTCAGATAGACCGCACTTGCCGCGTATAGAATGTCTGTTCTTGATTACCGACACGAAGCGCTCCCGCCATACTAAGGGCGGCTTCGTGCCCAATATAGTTATCCACCAGTAAACAACCAAATCCAGCGACAGTGAAAAAATAAACCTTTATTTTCGTGCGTATTTATTGGCGCTGAGTAAATAGATGATTTATTTTTGTACATAGATAGTGAAATTTAGCTTTACTCAAATAACACTACCAGCATTGTTAATGCATCACAGCAGAACAAGTAACAACTAACCCACTGATTTGAAAGAATTAAAAAATCATTGAATTTATTGCACCAACAATACCTATGCAATATATATAAATAGCGTGATATCTAAATTATAATTCTTTTACATCCAGCTGATTGGTGAGGTAAGAATGCGGTTAATCGTCATGTTAGTAAGCTTTATGCTCTCCTCCCAGCTCTGGGCGGGTGAACTTTCCGCGCCTACCGGTAAAGTACTCTTAACGCTGTCGGGTAATATTGAAAATACAAATGCCGACGGGAAAGCCGTTTTTGATACCGCCAGCCTTGAGAAACTGGGCATGGTCAGTTTCCAGACCACCTCTCCCTGGTATAATGGGCGCACTACCTTTACGGGTATTCCGCTACAAAAGCTCATGGATTATGTCGGGGCGAGCGGCTCTGTTGTTAAGGTCACTGCGCTCAATGACTACACCACCGTTATCCCTCTCAGTGATTTCAAAAAATACAATGCTATCCTTGCGTTAAAAATCAACGGAAAATATATGCGCATCCGTGACAAAGGCCCGTTATTCATTGTGTACCCCTATGACAGCATGCCGGAACTGAATAATCAGATTTATTATTCAAGGTCTGCATGGCAGGTCAGTAGTATGGATATTGAGTAAGCGTTCAGAGGAACATCATGAACAGAATACTGGCTGGCATCATCTTTTTTCTTTTTATATCTACTGGGTATATCTCTTTCCTCGTGCATGAACGGCAACAAGAGTTACAGAAACTGACTCACTACACCGATTCCTGGTCTGCTGCTCAGCTGGTATCACAATATTACCGATTTGAATCGTTGCTTGGTCTTTACACTATCGATGATACGATGAATCTCGATGATGTACGCATGCGCCTCGACATTATGCTTAGCCAGAGTGATTTAATAAAAGAAGGTGACCTGGGGCGCTACATAGAAAGCAATATAGCCCACCGCGAGCTAGCAGTAAAACTTGAAAACACCCTTAGTTTTCTGGATGTTAATCTAGAAAAAATGAACCGTTCAGCACTCCAGACTTATCTGAAAAAAATGCATACTCTGGATGCGCCACTGGGTCGTCTTTCATCTGGTGCGTTAAACAAGGATGTTAACTCGATCAATAACGCCAACCAAAAAATTCAAACGCTGTACTATATTTATTCTGCAACCTCTGTGCTGCTGATAATACTGAGTGCGATTCTGGGTGTGCTCATTTTCTATCAAAACAGAAATATTCTGCGGGCGCACCTGCAGGTCAAGAGTCTTGCCGAAGAACTGCAGAAATCTAAAGAAAAACTGCAAATGCAGAATGCTAAACTGGAATATGACGTTTACCATGACTCTCTTACCGAGATGAATAACCGTCAGCTATTCTGGAGCGATTTAAATAAAAAAATTGAGACAGCTGAAAAAAATCACGATTCTGTGACTGTGATGTTGTTTGATTTAGATCGATTCAAAGAGGTAAATGATACGTATGGTCATGATGCAGGAGATATGTTGCTACGCCAGATATCAGACCGACTGGTTTCAATGAGCCGTACTTCGGATACGCTGTATCGCCTGGGTGGCGATGAATTTGCGTTTCTCTCAAGTGGCCTGACAGAAAGTCACGCCGTTTCGCGGGCCCAGAAAATATGTGAATTTATCAGCCAGCCCTACACTATCTATAACACGATTATCAACATAACCACCTGTGTTGGCATTGTTATCTCGGAAACGGAACGCCGCTCCGACTATCTTTATAAATTTGCCGATCTGGCCCTTTATGAAGCTAAAAATGAAGGCTCTGGGAAGATAAAAGTCTTCCGGCAACGAATGTTAGAAAAGCTACAAGAAAGCAGAACGCTTGAGCATGATATGGCATTGGCAATAGTGAACAAAGAATTCGTGGTGTATTACCAGCCGATTGTCGATTCTTTCAGCCAGGAAATTTATAGCTACGAAGCCCTTATTCGTTGGCGCCACCCTCTAAAGGGCCTCCTGTCGCCGGATAACTTTATTCCTGTTGCTGAAAAAACCGGAATGATTAATGAGATGGGGAAAGCGGTGCTTGAAATTGCCTGCCGGGAAGCGGCTTGTTGGGCGATTCCTGCTAAAATTTCCGTCAATGTCTCTCCTGTCCAGCTAAGCAGCAAAGCCTTTGCCGGCATCGTACTGTCTATTCTGAAAGAAACAGGACTCCCAGCCGATCGTCTTGAACTGGAAGTAACAGAGTCCTCTCTCTTTACTGAGAGTACGACGCCGATGAATACGCTTAATAAGCTCAGAGCTCTGGGCGTAAAAATCTCCATCGATGATTTTGGTACCGGATATTCTTCTCTTTCGCGCCTGAGCAGGCTTGCCTTCGATAAAATTAAAATAGACAAGTCCTTTGTGCATTCAATATCCACACAGGAAGACGCCCTTAATATCATCAAACTGATCACCGGCATGGCGAAATCCCTTAATATGAAGGCTGTTGCAGAAGGTGTTGAAACTCATGAGCAACTGGAGAGACTTCAGGCACTGGGCTGCGATTTCGCACAAGGATATCTGTTTGGTAAACCTCAACCTTGTGTCAATGAGGAAATCAGAAACGGCCAGGTTACACGATTAAACAACAAAAGAACGATGCCATGAAGGCTTTCATCAGGCTTGTACTGTGAGCAGCACGCTGAGTAGCAATGTCGACGTCAAACTTATCCTGACCTGAGGTTCCAAAAATGACCACTTTTTATCAGATTACTGCCACCAGTCTGAGTGGTCAGATTATCTCAATGGACGACTATGCAGGTAAGCTGGTACTGGTGGTTAATACTGCCAGTCATTGTGGTTTCACACCGCAATACGCGGGCCTTGAGGCGCTCTACAAGAAATACGCCTCACAGGGCCTGGTGGTGCTTGGTTTCCCCTGCAACCAGTTCGGTAAGCAGGAACCCGGTGGGGCCGACGAAATCTCGCAGACCTGCCACGTCAACTACGGTGTGAGTTTTCCAATGTTTGAGAAAGTGGAGGTTAACGGCGCCGTTACACACCCAATTTTTCGTTACCTGAAAGATGAATTACCCGGCATGCTGGGTGGGCGAATCAAGTGGAACTTCACGAAATTCCTGATCGGACGCGACGGCAAACCGCTTAAACGTTTTGCCCCCTTCACTACTCCAGAAAAAATAGAAACCGTCATCCTTGCTGCACTTAAAATCTAAAGGTTGCTGTCATTCGAAAGTCACATTAATACCGTGGACATTCGTTAGTTTTATCTTCAGTAAGTCATCGTATTAGCCAAAATAAGCGACTATCTACAGCTAAAGTTGGTAATTCCCCTGAACGGTTCTATAGTCGGGACTGCTTCTCATTACAGGGTTCACTAATGCGATTTAACGGACTGACTAAAGGTTTCTTCATTTTCATACTTGCCCTCGTGACCTGGGCATTCTTCGATGTGCTGTCCCCCTACTTTTCCGCCATTTTGTGGGCCGCGATATTAACGACTATCTTTAACCCGGTAAAAAACCGACTGCGTAGCGCGCTTGGCGAACGCAACGGGCTGGCATCATTGATTACCATCGTCATTATCTGTCTGATTGTCTTTATCCCGCTGATGGTAATTCTGTCATCGCTGGCCATTGAACTGAATGTGGTGTACACCAAACTGCAACAGAATGACACGCAGTTCCCGGAAGTTGTCACTTCTGTTCTTTCGTATCTTCCTGACTGGGCCAGAGGATTTCTGGCAGAACACAATCTGGATGATGCCGCGCAGATCCAGAAAAAATTGTCAGATGTCGTACTGCAAGGTGGGCAGTATCTTGCTGGCAGCGCATTCCTGATCGGGAAAGGCACATTCGGCTTTGCTATCAGCTTTGGCATCATGCTGTATCTGCTGTTTTTCTTACTGAAGGATGGACCGTATCTGGTGCGCCAGATTCTGGACTCATTACCGCTTTCTGATTTTGCCAAACAGCACCTGTTTGCCAAGTTCGTCGGCGTAACACGGGCAACCGTCAAGGGCACGGCAGTTGTAGCATTGGTTCAGGGGATTCTTGGCGGCATTGCGTTTGCGATTGTAGATATCGACGGCAGCGTTCTGTGGGGCGCGTTGATGGCATTTCTCTCCCTCGTGCCCGCCGTCGGTTCAGCAATCGTCTGGGTACCAGCAGCAATATTCCTGTTCGCCACCCACCAGCTATGGCAAGGGCTGTTTATCGTTGGCTTCTTCGTGATTATCGTTGGGCTGGTGGACAATATCTTGCGCCCGCTGCTGGTAGGTAAAGACACCAAAATGCCAGATTATCTGATTTTGATTACCACTCTCGGTGGCATGGAGATCTACGGCATTAACGGCTTTGTGATTGGCCCCCTGATTGCTGCACTTTTCATAACCTGCTGGAACCTGTTTTCCGGGCGTGACCATGAAGGTAACGTGGAAGGAATCGACGAAGCCTTTATGGAAGAAGGAAAAAATCCTCCAGATTTATGATTGCAGGACGATAACAGAAGGCGGTTTCGGGACCGCCTTTTTTATTTTCACGCAAAATCATGCGTTTCCTATAATTGCAATCATGCGTATTCATTAATCGTCGCAGAAGGAACTAATCAGTGCGAATAGCCACAATCACCAACTGGGCCTATAGCGCGACGGTATGCCTGACCATCGCCTCCGGCGTTGTCATGCTGATGGCATCCAGCGCCGATAACACAGAACGCCAGGTAGTGGAGCAGCGTTATCAGTTCGATCAACTTACCGAAGAAGTCGAACTCGATGCCTGGTCGTTGTCCGATCTGGCGCGCGACTATGTTATTGCAAAAGATCCTGAGGTACTTAACGCCTACCGTCAGAAAGAAGCGACGCTGAAAGCTGTTGAGCATCGTCTGTCGAAGCTCAAAGACCTTGGGGCAACGGATGAAGAACTGACGCTATTGCACGAAGGGTTGCAGATTGTTGATGCCCTGCAGGACGAGCAAGCTGCGGCGCTTGCCAGCGTCGCACGCGCAGAAGAGTCGCAAGCTATTGCACTGCTCTATGGGAAGACCTATGAACAGGAACTGGAGCGCGCCCAGGACCGGATAGATCATTTTCGCCAGCTACTCGATAGCCGCGTACGCAACACGATTGAAGATGCAACCCAGTCATCCCGCATGCTGCGGACGGCCTCTGAAGTGATGGTCGGTCTGACGGCGCTGCTGTTTTTATTCGTTCTCGGTTTCATTTTAAAGCGTCGTGTCCTGCGTCCCGTCGTGCGTTTGAGCGATGTCGTAAACCGTCTCGCATCGCAGGATTATGCCGTTGAAACGCCCAGCTTTAATCAGATAGATGAAATAGGCGACATGGCACAGGCGATCCGGATATTTCGCGAGAACGGCCTGGCGCGTCAGAGACTGGAGAAAGAGCGAGATGCCGACTGGGCAATCCGCGATCTGCTGGCACGTATGACGCAGCGTCTGCAGGGCTGCGAGAGTTTTGCCGATGTCATCAATGTGGCCGAGCTGTTTGCACCGAATATTGCCCCAGGTATTGCTGGGCGGCTTTATATGCTGGACCGGGAACCCTGGCAAATGCGCTGCGTTGCACAATGGCTCTCACCGCAGGGTAAAGCGGATGCGTTCCACCCGGACGAATGCTGGGCAGTGCGCCGTGGCCAGAGCCATCCTCCGGTACAAGGTGAACCCGATATTGCCTGCTACCATCTGCCGGAGTCATGCCAGCAGCATACCCTGTGCGTCCCGCTAATTGCCCAAGGCGAAGCCATCGGCCTGCTCTCATTCCAGAACCTTAGCGATGATTCCGCCCCCTCTCGTGCGTATCTGGAGCTGATGGCAGAAGCACTCGGCCTAGCATTAGCCAACCAGCGTCTGCGTGATGCCCTGCTGGAAAAAGCGCTCTACGACCCGCTAACCGGACTGCGCAACCGTCATCATCTTGAAGATACACTGCGTACCCAGATGAGCCAGGCTGTGCGTAACAAAGAACCGATCAGTTGCCTGATGATCGATATCGATCATTTCAAAAGTATTAACGACCGCTTTGGCCATGAGGCGGGCGATAGCGTGATTAAAAGTATCGCCGCGACTATTCAGCGCGTTGTCCACGACAGCGGTATGGCCTTCCGCTACGGCGGTGAAGAGTTTCTGGTACTACTGGCCAATACGGATGAACAAGCCGCTAACCGTTTTGCGACGGAAATCTACAACGGCGTACGCGAACTGTCGTTACGCTTTGGCGTTTCCGATATTGGACACGTGGATGTCTCTATTGGCGTTGCCAGCTATCCGCAGCACGCCCAGAGCGACAACCTGCTACGCGCTGCAGACGTGGCGCTTTACCGCGCGAAAGAGTTAGGCCGTTCACGCATTGTGAGCTTTGGCATGCTGGAAGCAAGCTGATATGAGCCAGCACTTCGGGCATTGCTTTACCTCTACGCCAGGCGGTGATATGTTAACTGGATGAACACAAAAAACGATATCACCGCTTTTAATCACAACCAGTGGTGGCTGCCTTCTTAAAGGCGGTCAGAATGTGTTTTCCCCATATTTAGATAACCGCCGAAAGGCGGTTATTTGCATTTACAGACCCCTTTCGGTTTTATGACTAAGGAGTCTGACATGAACAACAAAACTATCATCCTCACCGGCGATCGTCCCACCGGGCCGTTGCATCTCGGCCATTATGTGGGCTCACTGCGCCAGCGCGCCACGCTGCAACACGATTATCAGCAGTTTATATTGGTGGCTGACCTGCAAGGGCTGACCGATAACGGCAGCACACCGCAAAAGATCCGCAACAATATTCCCGAAGTGCTGGCCGACTATCTCGCCGCAGGAATAGACCCGTCACTCACCACCATCTGTCTGCAATCGGCACTGCCTGCCCTCGCTGAGTTAACCGCGCTTTATATGAACATCGTTACCGTGGCTCGCGTAGAGCGTAACCCTACGGTTAAAAACGAAATTGCGCAGAAAGGGTTCGCCCGCTCATTACCGGTTGGCTTTCTGGTTTATCCCATCAGTCAGGCGGCAGATATTACAGCCTTCAAAGCCGAAGTTGTTCCCGTCGGCGACGATCAGTTGCCAATGATTGAACAGACTAACGAAATCGTGCATAAGATGAATAGCCTGTTACCGGCCCCCGTCTTATCACACTGCAAAGCGCTGCTGAGTGAAACCAGCCGCCTGCCAGGGATCGACGGGAATGCCAAAATGTCAAAATCGCTTGGTAACACATTGCTCCTGTCAGCCAGCGAAGAAACCATTCACCGCGCGGTCAGCGCAATGTACACCGACCCCAATCATTTAAAAGTGTCCGATCCAGGGCAAATAGACGGCAATATGGTATTCACTTACCTCGACGCTTTTCATGCGGATAAAGCAAAAGTTGCGGAGATGAAAGCGCATTATCAGCGCGGTGGGTTGGGTGACCGGACATGCAAAAACGAGTTGGAAATATGCTTGCAAGAACTCATCGCCCCAATGCGCGAGCGGCGTGCAACCTACATTCAGGATAAAGGAATGCTGATGGCGATGCTTAAAAAAGGCAGCGAACAGGCGCACGACGTCACACAGCAGACATTAAAAGAAGTGAAGCAAGGACTGGGTTTGCCGGTGTTCTGATCTCGGATAACAACGGGTTCGATAAATAAAGATAACTCCCGACAAATAACAATCGCCGGGAGCTATCAGAAGCCCCCCTCTATGAAGGGGGCCGGTTCCCGTATTGCTGATTAACGTCAGTATGAGGTACGTCTGTATTGACGATACTGCGGATGCCAAAAAATCTCGTCAATTTTGCCTCGTAATGATTCTTCAGGTATACGAATGGCTACACCATCGCATTGCGCTACAATGCCGACATTAAAGGCAATAGCTTTTGTTACTTCCTGAATATTATTAATATCCGGTAATAATGAAGAATCTTTATTGGCTTTCATTGGCGAAAAAGAAGCTAGCGTTCGGCTTGCCGTTATTAACATATTCTCCGTAATTCGTGTGGCGCGGCTTGCCAGACACCCTAGCCCAATACCAGGGAAGATATAAACATTATTGCATTGCGTAATAGGATATTCCTTCCCTTTGTATATTACGGGATTAAATGGACTTCCCGTTGCAACAATGGCGTTTCCCTCTGTCCATTCAATGATATCTTCCGGCCTCGCCTCGACCCTTGAAGTTGGATTGGATAACGGCATAATTATTGGGATCTTACAGTGGCGGTACATTTCCCTAATAACAGCTTCGCTAAACAAGCCTGGTTGACCGGTAACCCCTATCAACACCGTCGGATGCGCATGGCAAACAACATCCATCAGCGTCATTTTTTCGCTTTCCACACCCCAGCTTTCGACGATCGTTCGCGGCTGCGACAGCTGTTGCTGAAAAGGTGGAAGGTTTGCCTGGTCATCAGTCAACAATCCAAACCGATCCACCATAAAAATTCTGGCGCGAGCTTCTACTTCAGACAAGCCTTCAGCGATCATCTGCTGAACAATGTGTTCAGCAATACCACAACCAGCCGATCCTGCCCCCAGAAATACCACTGTTTGCTCGCATAATGAACGACCGGAGACTGAGCTTGCCGCCATTAGGCATCCTAGCGCAACGGCAGCAGTTCCCTGGATGTCGTCATTAAAACAGCACATCTCATCTCTGTATCGCTCCAGAAGAGGAAGTGCCGTTTGCTGTGCAAAATCCTCGAATTGAAGTAGGACCTCAGGCCATCGACGTTTAACCGCGTTAATGAACATATCGACAAACTCAAAATACTCTTCCCCGGTAATTCTTGGGTGACGCCATCCCATGTAAAGGGGATCATTTAGCAGTTGAGAATTATTGGTACCAACATCCAGCAGAATGGGCAACGTATTTGCCGGATTTATACCGCCGCAGACGGTATACAAAGACAGTTTCCCTATTGGGATCCCCATGCCGCCAATACCTTGATCCCCAAGTCCCAGGATTCGTTCGCCATCGGTGACGACGATAACACGAATATGCTGTTTCGTGGCATTGTGCAATATATCATCGATTTTATGGCGATCTGGCCAAGCGATAAATAAGCCTCTGGCCCTGCGGTAAATATCAGAAAAGTGTTCACACGCATGACCAACAACTGGCGTATAAATAATAGGTAGCATTTCTACTAAATGCTTGCTCACCAGATAATAGAATAGCGTTTCGTTAGTATCCTGAATATTCCTGAGGTAAATATGTCGTGCAATAGCAGATTTAAAATCGCTAAACTGGCGATATGCTCGATGAGATTGCTCCTCAATTGTTTCAACTGCGTTGGGAAGCAGTCCTTCCAGATTGAATACCACTCGCTCCTCTTCGCTAAAACCACTCCCTTTATTAAGAAGAGGAGATTCGAGTAGAACAGAACCTGAGTAGGGAATATAGAGCAAGTTATCTACAGTTTCATTTAGCATAGTGTTCATCCAGATAAATATCTTCCGTATTCAGTTACTATTACATGCTGGAAATTATCGTATTAGCGATTAACATCGTTATGATTCCACCCAGTGCCGGAATGACCGTTCTGCGTACGATCATAAATGGGGAGCACTCACCCGATTTACTGACGGCAATAATAATGCCGGCTACAGGCGACATGGCGCGTCCCATTCCTGCCATCAGTTGCATCGGCAGCAGCATATGTACGGCGTTCATACCAAACTTTGTTGCAATAGACTGCGCCATACCGGCAAACGAAAAGAAGGCTGCAACCCCCGATCCTGTCAGTACGGCCGTTACCCCGACCAAACATGCCATTACAATTGTCATGCTGGTGAAGCCAAAGCCAGCGTTATGTGTCGCATCAAGTAAATAGTCCACTGCACCAATTTTTTGCAATCCCTGGGCGAAGATTTCGGCGCATACCAGTAATGACACAATACTGGTGAACATACTCCCCATGCCTTTAAAGAAGACTTGCACACCCTTGCAGCACTCTTTAAAGTTTCGTTTTACACATAACTCAAAAATAAAGGCAACAAGAGTTCCGATAACCATTGCAGTTACGACATCAACTTTAATGGTATCAATAACCAACGGACTGAATACCAATACCAGAACGACAGGAAAAATGGGCAATAATCCGTACAACTTAGGTGCTGGCGTGTCATCTTTTTCAGCAACTTCAGGTTGCACAGCATGTTGCGACACAACAACATGACCATCTTTTTTGTCAAAATATTTCGCCGTAAAATAAATTAATATAGCAACGACAACCATCACCGCCGCAGCTACCGGCATCTGATAATGAGCAAAATACAGTGCTGTTTCCATGCCAGCATATTCAGCAGCTAAATTCGCCGTACCAACGGCTGGCCCAAGATCCATAAAGGCACACATGCCAATCATAGCCGCAGCAGCTGCCTTACTGACCCCAAGCCGAACCAGAACGGGGAAAAATGTCACCAGCAATAACATTGCAAGGCCTGCAGCGCTGGAGATGGCAACATGCAGCAATTGCGCAAAAATGTAGCCGATGGCAAGGATCAGGTAAGGTGCTTTTAAAGCCTCCAGCGGCCGGATACAGACGTCAACCATCGCCTTTGACGCTTTGATATGATCCATATAACTGGCAAAACCACCAGCTGCCATAATAATCAAACCAATCCCTGCCACCTGCGTTGATAAAGAACTTTTTACAAAGGCAAATATATCAATCCAAACAGACCCCGTAGATTTTGTATTTCCATATAATATACTTTTTTCAGGATAAAAAATGGCTGTAATTGTCAAAAGAGAAAGTCCCGCCAATAGCAGAATAGTTTGCGGCTGGTAATTTTTAATAATTAACCAGGCTGCAATAACAGTAATAATTATCGCAATAATGAAAGCACTCATGGATATGCTCCGTTATTTAATCATCAATATATTATTAACAATCCATATAACCACAGTTGTTATATGAGGATAATAATTCAGTTGAGTATGTATAATGTATTCAGATGAAATTATGTCCTTTCATCTGAATTAATATCGTTAAGCATCATTCCAGCAACCAGTGCGGTTCTGGTAACGATATTTGCGGGTAATATATGCTCATGGAGCGCATGAATACCGGCTCCTGTCGCACCAAGGCCATCTAATGTAGGGATACCTAACGCCGCGGTGAAGTTTCCATCGCTACCCCCTCCAGCCGATTTAGCGGAAATCGTAATTCCCAGCATTTCTGCAATTTTTTGCGCTTTTTCAAATAGCTGTTCGGAAGCTGAAGAACGTTCCATCGGTGGGCGAGTTTGCCCCCCTTCAATCCTGAGTTGGCTACCCGACAAATGAGGGGTCAAACGGGTGATAGCATCATGGATCCGTGCGGCTTCTGACTGGTTTTCAACCCTGGTATCAATTTCTAATTCGGCATGATCCGCGACGACATTGACCCGAGTCCCTCCCCGTACAATACCAACGTTAACGGTGGTGCCGCGTTCAGGATCATTCAACTCTCGCAATTTGAGGATCTGAAAAGCCATTTCCTCAATAGCACTAACCCCCTCACCGGGATTATTACCTGCATGAGCAGCAAGCCCTGTGATAGCAATCCGGTAGCGGCCAGTCCCTTTACGGGCGATTTTTAAGTCACCGTGAGTTGTTGCGGGTTCAACAACCAATACCTGCTCAGATCCTATCGCATTACGGGTAATCCATTCCTTCGAACTTGGGCTTCCGAGTTCTTCATCACTATTGCACAGGAAAACAATGCGTTTATCGTTGAGCAGCCCGAGCTCTTTTAGCGCACGAACCGCCCAGATCGACTGAACCATCCCGGCTTTCATATCGAGGATCCCCGGGCCATACCATTTACCCTCTTCTTCGCGAAGTGAGAGTATCCCTTTATCCCATACCGTATCGAAATGCCCCAAAATTGTGGTTTGTGGCCCCTCTTTTCCCAGCATAAATTTTAACTGATTACCATAGTGTGCCTGGTTTTCTGTTTCTGCCTTAATGCCCAGACGCTTTTCGAAAATAGCCTTTAAAACATCACCACAGTGGTCAACAGCAGCTTTATCCGTAGAAGGAGACTCAGCCAGTACCAAATCACTGATATCTTCCCTGATCTGGTCAGTATGTTTCTGTAAGTAATTAACAACGCTCTTCATTGCCACACTCTCCGTATAGGTATTTACGGTTAGTATGTAACGAATTGCGATTGAAAAAGAATCAGGCACCTATGCTAATATTGTTGCCTTCAGGTCAACAATAATGGCAAAAACATGACATTGAGCACCTATCCAGAAAAAGCGATTCGTTATTTATATATGGTCGGATTGTACGGTGGGATCCGCAGAGCCGCCGACATCCTTGGCTTTAACCCTTCTGTTGTCAGTCGCCAAATCTCTCTTCTGGAAAGAACGATACAGCTGCCATTGCTGGAAAAAAGAGGACGTAACGTTGTCCTCACCGAGGCAGGAAGATTACTGGCTGATGATTACGCCATTACTCAACAAAAACGCAATGAACTTGAGCGGCAACTCAGCGATATGCGCCATATGCGTGGAGGGACCGTTACGCTGCGCGTTGGACAAGGGATGGTCCAGGAAATCATTACCCACGTCGTGAGTGATTTTGCCCAAATCTACCCGAATGTGTTTGTCGATATCACCTCTGGCAACATGGAAACATCGATGGAGCTCATTGCAAGAGGTGAAGTGGATATGGCCGTTGGATTTGGTCCCGTTGGACAACCAGCACTTAAACGATATAGCTATAATCGGGGAGCCATTTGTGCAATTGTCAGGAAAGATCACGCTATTTCTGGCTTAACGAAGGTAACCCTTCAGGAGCTTTCCCAGCATCGCCTGATTGCTATGCATGAAAATTTTGGACTTCAGCGATATCTCACCGCGATGTTTCGTGATGAAGCGATTATGTTCAGGCCATCCTACTGCTGTAATTTGTTTACCAGCGCAATAGCCCTGTGCAGTGCGGGACTAGGGATTGCTTTTATGACTGAACAAACCGCTAATGCTAATTCTTATCCTGGGGAATTGGTGGCAATACCGATTGATCATCATATTGCCAGAGAGTGTCAGTGGCATGTATTGCGCAGCTCTGATCATCGTTTTACACCGGCGGCGCATTACTTATGGAAGTTACTGTGTAATTATTTAAGTGATTCAAGCACGTAGGAATGCGTAACATTACATGAGAAGCAGTGCTCCCTTTCTTACGGCAGCTTAGTGCTGTGAGTTCAACCGATGGACGCAACACACTTATTGAACCGCTCTACGGGTGATTCATAGCCTAGCGTTTTTCCTGGCCTTTCGTTGAGTTGTCTGACATAACCAGGTTTTGCGGATCGCAAACCTGCAAAATTTGCTCCCTCATCCATAAATGCGCAGGCGAAGTACTGAGTGCCGGGCTGTAATAGGCTTTTAGAACATACTGTGGTGTCGGAAACGGGGGAGCGAACACCACCAGATTTTTCATATCAAAAACTGATGAGATACCCCGCTTGGGAAGTGTGATAACCAGATCAGTATTTGAAACGATGATCGGGGCAATCATCAGGCTTGGCAATTCAACAACGACCCGGCGACGTACCTGCTGACTTTCCAGATAACGATCGATAACCCCCCGTGATTCCAGCCATGGACGCACCACGACATGTCCGGCGCTCAGATAACACTCATGGGTGAGAGTGTCATGAATATCAGGGTGACCGCGACGCACAGCAACCACGTAATCATCAGTAAAGCAAATGATGGATTCAATGCCGCGCCGTGGGGCTTTCTGCTCTTCTTCAAAGCCAAGGGCATAATCAACTTTGCCTGAGAGCAAATCTTCGTCGGCGTTAAAATCGCGTGAGTAGATTAGCTTAATGGTAATACCCGGCGCGAGACTGTTAACCCTGGCAATTAAGCCTGGCAGGATAACGGCGGCTGTGTAGTCCGTGGCGGCAAAGGTAAAACTCTCCCGGCTTTTTTCCGGCTCAAAGTGTTCTGGCTCATACAGGCAGGACGAAAGACTACCCAACGCAACAGAAATACTGGCCGCAATGCTTTCGGCTTTTGACGTGGGTACCATGCTTCCACCGGTGCGCACGAATAAGGGATCGTCGAGTGATGCTCGTAAGCGATTGAGCGCATGACTCAGTGCGGATGGGCTTAGTGCCAGTTCGTTGGCAGCCTCCGTCACGCTTCCATGCCGATAAAGCGAATCGAATATAAGCAATAAATTCAGATCGATCTTGCGCAACGTTGACATCATGGTTCTTCTTTCCCGGGTAATATTTAATTCAACAATAAATGAAAACTGTACATTTTAGTGTTGCATAAAATGCAGCGAAAGCAGGATGAAAAAAAGATAGTATATTTCCAACAAATGATTCTGAAGAGGCAAAACCATGTCTACCCCTGCATTTCGTCTGGCCACCGCAGCTGATGTTGACCGTTGCTATAATATTGAAATCACGTCCTACGAAGGGGATGAAGCAGCAACGCGCGAGAAAATTGCCACCCGTATTAACCGCTATCCGGAAGGTTTCATGTGCATGGAGTTGGACGGCGACGTTGTAGGGTTCATCAATGCAGGCTGTGCATGGGAAGTCGTCATGTCTGATGAAGAGTTTAAAGAACTGGTAGGACACGATCCGGATGCGCCAAATGCTGTGATCATGTCTGTCGTTCTTCACCCGGACTACCAGGGAAAAGGATACTCGTCGTTACTCATGCGTGAATTCGTGGGACATATGAAGGCAATGAACAAAAAAACCATACACCTGATGTGCAAAGATCGCCACGTCGATCTGTACGCTCATTTCGGTTACCAGTATATAAAACCGTCAGAATCAGAGCACGGTGGAATGGTCTGGCATGAAATGATGATGACGCTCTGATTTAACGATCCAGACACGACTCTTTTTCTGCTCATCTCCGGTTTGCGCTGACAGTCAGCAGTGGTTGTCAGCGCCCCATCATGAGACGTTTTTTCTATGCAAAATAAGCGAACTACTCCGCAGACGCTTAAGCGTACACGCCATTTTTAGATGGCCACTATCGGTGGCACCATTGGTTGCTGTACTGTATTTTAAATTACGTGTGCTGTGTGCCAAAAGCTGACCGTCGCTATTCAGTTTTCGTCGATAAGTAGGCCAGTATAAAATCAAAATTGCAGCGCTATCCACCAGGAAGCATCATTTAGGTAAGGCGCGTTCGCATTGAAAATTGTCCCCCCAGTCGCGCATCGCAAGTAAAACCGGTTTCAACGAGACACCCAGTGGGGTGAGTTCATACTCCACTCTCGGAGGCACTTCAGCGTACACGGTACGGCTGATGATGCCATCGGCTTCCAGTTCGCGTAGCTGTAGCGTAATCATGCGGCGAGTGGCAGTATCAATAAGCTTACACAATTGGTTAAAGCGCTGTTTTCCATCAAGCAAATGAAAAAGAATTATCGGTTTCCACAGCCCGCCAATAACCCCAAGTGTGACTTCAACAGAACATCCAGTGCGTTGGGTGTTGTGCTGCCGGGACATTTTCTTATCTGAAAATTCATCGGTATCATTCATGTAACTTAGTCTCAAAATTGTGCGTACTTGATAGGTTAATACCTGGCAGTATAATAGATTTACTTCGTTATGGAACGAGTAATTTTAAAATAATCATGACTATACTTATAAAATAATTACAGTCACCACTTATCGAATATTAATTTAATGTCTTTAATGGTTTACGTATTAATTTATGAAATCAATCAAGAGGATTTATGAAAGCAATAGCTATTACACACTCAGGTGAGCAGAGCGATAATCTTGATTATCTCCTTGAGATTGATATACCTGTTCCGATTGCTACCGGGCGCGATCTTTTAATTGAAGTGAAAGCTGTTGCGGTTAATCCTGCCGATGTTAAGGTTCGTGCCTGGCATAATACCAATACGCCTCGCGTACTGGGCTGGGATGCGGTCGGTATTGTTAAATCTGTCGGTGAAAACGTGACGCTGTTTAAACCAGGTGATGAAGTCTGGTATGCAGGAGCGTTAACGCGTCCGGGCAGCAATAGTGAATATCAACTGGTCGATGAGCGCATCGTAGCGCATAAACCCACATCACTTAGCCGCGCTTCAGCCGCAGCCATGCCGTTAACCAGTATCACCGCATGGGAGTTGCTGTTTGATCGTCTTGCCATTGAAGAAGGTGGCAACACTGACGATACACTGCTGATTGTCGGCGCGGCTGGCGGTGTGGGGTCCGTGCTAACACAGCTGGCACGGCAATTAACCAAAATGACCGTTATCGGCACCGCCTCCCGGCCAGAAAGTCAGGAATGGGTAAAAAGCGTCGGGGCGCATGAGGTCATCGATCACAGTAAACCACTCGATGAAGAACTGGCCCGCATCGGCATTAACGAAGTCACCCATGTGGCAAGTTTGACAAATACCGACGATCATTATCACGAATATATAAAAATCATCGCTCCACAGGGAAAACTAGGCATTGTCGATGACCCTAAATTTATTGATGCGGTACCGCTGAAAGGAAAATGTATTTCACTGCATTGGGAAGCAATGTTTGCCCGCTCAATGTTCGAAACAAAAGATATGATCAACCAGCATTTATTACTTAAGCGAGTTGCTGAATTAGTGGATAACGGTGTTATTCAGACTACGCAAGGAGATAATTATGGTCATATTACCGCAGAAAATTTGCGCAGGGCTCATAAAAAAATAGAAACAGGTAGGATGATCGGAAAAATTGTTCTTGAGAACTTTTAACACGCCCTCCCCCCTCTTTTCGTGAATATCAAATTAATTAAGGTCAATATATGAAATGCTATAAATTAACCGGTCTTTCCAATCCTGCCTTGAAACTTGAAACCATCACAGCCAGCGCGCCAGGTGCCGGGCAAGTTGCCATTGCCATAAAGGCTGTTTCCTTAAACTACCGTGACCTGATCGTTACCGAGTATGCCAAAGATAGCGTTCCCGTCTCTGACGGAGCCGGTGTGATTGTGGAGGTGGGTGAAGGTGTTACGGATTATCAGGTGGGCGACCGTGTCGTCATTGGTTTTATGCCTGACTGGGTAGAGGGCAGCTATTCAGAAGCGAAGAAAGCCTCCTCTCTGGGCGGCCCTGGCACTGATGGCGTCTTAACCGAGCGTTTTATTGTCTCCTCCACCAGCATTTGCCGCATCCCTGATAGTCTCTCTTTTGAAGAGGCGGCTACCCTCCCTTGTGCTGCGGTTACCGCCTGGTCTGCGCTGTTTGAGCACGGCACATTAGCACCGGGCAGTACGGTTCTGCTCCAGGGGACCGGTGGCGTCTCCATCTTTGCTCTGCAAATGGCAAAATTAGCGGGTTGTCGGGTCATCATCACCTCCAGCTCCGATGAAAAGCTGGCCCGCGCTCGCGAGCTTGGTGCCGATGAGACAATCAACTATAGAAAGACCCCAGAATGGGCAGACGAAGTGCTGAAGCTGACCAACGGCCAAGGGGTCGACCTTGCGGTTGACGTGACCGGGCCCGCTACGCTGAATTTAACGACCAGGGCCACGCGTTTTGGCGGTCGCATTTCGTTGATTGGCGTGCTCTCAGGGTACAACGGCACGATTGACATCGGCATTCTGGAAAAGCGCATTTCGCTGCAGGGCATCTACGTTGGGCCGGTATCGACACTGGAAAAAGTCGTTCACTCCGGCATTAAACCTTATATTGACCAGGTATTTACCTTTGATGAAGCCGAACTGGCTTATCAAACCCTGAAGGGAAGCCAGCATTTCGGGAAAGTTGTCATCAAAATCTGATTGATCCGTGAACGACAAATTGACACCTGAATAGTAATAAAGAGGGGGGGTAAAGACAATTTGTCTTGTGACAGTAAACTTGTCTTTGATAAAAATCAGGTGCTGATTAATCACTGACCCTTCTCGACTTACTCGTGATGAGGCAAGCCTTACTGGCGAGGTCTGGTTTCTATATCGGGCCATACTCAGGATGCTTTTTCATGTACTGTCATGATAAAAACCAATGGGCCTTCCCCCCTGTTTTCATAGAAATGAGGAACATCCGTTCTGGCCGTTGCCGAACAACCGGTCTTCACCAGATACGGATGATCCTGTACGCCCAGTGTAAGCGTGCCCATCTGAACATAAAATAACTCAAGCGTCCCTTGCGGGTGACCGGGCGAAGCAAACTTTTCCCCAGGCTGCATTTCCCACATCCAGAGCTCTGTCATATCAGGACCACCCGATCCCGCGAGCAACCTTGCTCTCCCGCCTTTTTCCCCCTCCCACAATTCTGGGATCTCATCTTCAGCAATGAGATGCACGGTCGGTTTTGAACTGACATCCACAAAGTCAGCCACCGAAACGCCCATCGCGGCAGCCAGGCGGCACAACAAGGCAATGCTGGGATTCGCCCGGCATCCCTCAATATCAACCAGCGCCCCTTTGCTGACGCCTGCCCGGCGGGACAGCTCATCGAGTGATATTTTCTTTTGCTTACGATACTGCTTAATCCGCTGAGATACGGCTTCATTCACGGTACTGGCAATAGTATCAGCATCGGTCATTAAATTGACTTTTTTGGTCATCGGTCATTATCATGGAATAAATTAGTCATTACAGGATTATCACGTGCTAACAGTATCTCCGTCAATTGCCCCTGAAATTTATCGTATTGCACCCGGTTTTCGGGCGCTAAGTATCTATGTAAAAGCCGCGCCGGTGCTGAACCCCGGTATTGGAGAAACGGCACTGCGAGAAGCATGTGAAGCAGTAATGGTCGGTAAACCTGAATGGGCGGAGTCTCATCTGGCCGCATGGGCTGAAATTTTCCAGAGGTTTGGCGCAAAACCCAAACGCACTCCTTGTTCAGCTGATGCGTTACGTAAGCGTGTATTACGCGACGGTGTAATGCCAGCGCTCGATCCCATCGTTGATCTTTATAACGCCGTTAGCCTCCGCTTCGCCATTCCGGTTGGTGGAGAGAACATCGCTACCTATCAGGGTTCACCACGTCTTATTGTGACAAAAGGAACAGAACCTTTTGATACTATAAAAGAAGGTGCTTCTGCAGTTGAATATCCTTCACAAGGTGAAGTTATCTGGTGTGATGACCACGGAGTAACTTGCCGCCGCTGGAACTGGCGACAGGGGATCAGAACCCGCTTAGGCGTGGAGGCTCAGCAGATGTGGTTCATCCTGGAGAGTCTGCCGCAAATGCCCCTTGAGAAGCTTTATGAAGCCGGAAAGACGCTGACTGACGGTCTTGAAAAAATGATGCCCGGTCTGTGGTTAGATGTGACTCTCATCGAAGAGCAATGCCATTAATCTCATTCAGGAAAAACACAATGTTCACCGGCTTGTCTGCTTTTCCGTTAACCCCGATTACCGCCAGCAGCATCGACGAACCGGGGTTCAGTAAGATTCTGACCCGCCTTACGGCAGCCCATGTTGATTCTCTTGGTATTCTGGGGTCAACCGGAAGCTATGCGTATCTGACTCGAGAGCAGCGCAAGCGCGTAGCAATGTTGGCAAAACAGCATGCCGGGGACATCCCTGTAATGGTGTGTGTAGGGGCGGTCAGTACCGATGCCATTCTGCATCTGGCAGATGATGCTCAAGCAGCCGGCGCAGATGCCCTTCTGCTCCCGGCGGTCAGCTACCAGTCACTCCGTGATGAAGAAGTCTTCGCACTATTCGAGACAGTTACCCAGCAGGTGTCTATACCGGTGTGTATTTATGATAATCCGGGCACCACGCATTTTACCTTTACGGATGAACTGCACGGGCGTATCTCATCACTTGAAGGTGTTCGCTCGGTTAAGATCCCCGGTGTCCCGGATAGTCCGGTGGCAGCGACGGAACGGGTTGCGGCGTTACGTCAGCACCTGCGCCCTGACGTAACCATCGGTATTAGTGGCGATGCCTCTGCCGGGCTGGGATTAAATGCAGGCTGTGAGGTCTGGTACTCCGTGTGCGGCGGTTTGTTCCCGGAAACAGCAAAACAGATCACGGAGGCTGCAGCAGCGCAGGATCATGCTCGCGTCACAGCACTAACAACCCGACTGGAACCATTGTGGGCGCAGTTTCGTAAACATGGCGGAAGCATTCGCGTGATTGCCGCTGCCGCTGGCGTGCTGGGACTTACCGATACGGACTGCCTGCCTCGTCCTCTGCAACCGTTATCAGCAGGCGATATCACGGACATTGCCCGTGTGATAACCACGCTGAGTCTGAAGTAACCGACACTGAGAACCGACAGTCAGCCGGTCCTTCTGCAATCTGACCGGCAAATTGCCTTCATGGCAACCCTTCGGTATACAAAAACTCCGGCTAAGGCAGGTCTTGCCCGCTATGCCAGTTCCGCGATGCATCAAATTTTCATTACTGTTTTCTGTCCATTGCAGGAACCAGCACGAAAGCCATAAACAAGAGAATACTAATCAGCAAAAAAGCATCAGAAAATGCCATTGTTTGAGCTTGCAACATCATCATGTGACTCAGTAATTTTGTTGCTGCCAGTAGTCCAGTGGTACCGTCACTTCCTCCCTGAATGAAAATAGCGTTGTAACTGGTAATGAACTCATTGACAGTTTGCGGCACGGACGCCACTTTTTCCCCAATCCTTTGGAAATGAAAATTAGTCCGGTTATTTAGAATAGTCCCGCACAGAGCAATTCCGATAGCGCCTCCCAAATTGCGCGTCAGATTAAAGACCCCCGATGCCAGTTTCAGCCGTTCTTTCGGTATACCGCCCAGGGTTAATGTCACGATGGGTGCCATCGCAAATTGCTGCGAAACGCCTCTGATAGCCTGCGGTAGCAGTAATTCTTGCCATCCCCATTGATGGGTTATTGGGGTGAAAAGAAACATAGAAAATGCAAATCCACCCAGCCCAACCATCAATAACCATTGCAGGTTTATTTTTTTACTCAAATATAAATAAAGAGGCACTGACAGGATTTGAAATATACCGGTCGTGCAAACAGCCACGCCAATGTCCATCGAGCTAAACCCTCTGACCTGCCCCAGAAATACCGGCGTCAGGTAAACGGTTGAGAATATCCCAACACCTCCGGCAAAAGAGAAAAAACAACCTAGCGAGAAGTTTTTATCCTTGAACGCATAAAGATCCATAATGGGATTCGATATAGTGAGAGTGCGTAGCGTAAATAAAAGCGCGCTCACCAGTGTCAGACTCGATGTCAACATAATCGTACTGTCGTCAAACCATCCCCACCGGGCTCCTTCCTCCAGAGAGTATTCCAGACATCCCAGTGTAAGCGCGAGTAGTGCAATGCCAGGATAATCAGCACCTTTAAGGAGTGCCAGGTTGGGTTTATCAACATCGACCAGGAAAGGTATGCTCATCAACAGATAAAGACCAGGTACTATATTGATATAAAAAAGCCAGCGCCATTCAAGGTTATCGGTAATCCATCCTCCAAGGGTTGGCCCAAGCATTGGGGATAGCGATGCCAACGCACTGACTACGGCGGCAGCTAACCCCAACTCCTTTCCCTGGTAATAAATAAAGGCAGTGGTAAAGACCAACGGGATCATCGATGCTCCCGCAGCTCCCTGCAAAGCGCGGAACACAATCATGCTCTGAATATTCCATGCCAGACCGCAGGCCACGCTCATTACGGTAAAGGCCCCGGCAGAGAGCGTAAAAAGCCAACGGGTGGAGAACACTCGCGAGAGCCATCCCGAGAGAGGAATAATAATGATTTCTGCAATCAGATAGCTGGTCTGAACCCATGCCATCTCATCTTTACCTGCTGAGAGTCCGCCGCCGATTTCATTAAGGGAGGCCGAGACAATCTGAATATCAAGCTGGGCAATAAACAGTCCAATACACATACTGGCAAAGGCAATATGTTTTCGCACAGCTGCCCCCATCAGTGTCGTTCGTTGACGCTAACGGTCACTGAAAGCCCGGGGCGAAGGATCCGCGCCAGTTCATCTGTTTTATCAATGGCAATCCGCACCGGAACGCGTTGCACTATTTTAGTAAAATTGCCGGTAGCATTTTCTACAGGGATCAGGCTAAAGGTGGCTCCAGTTGCTGGCGCCAGGCTTTCGACGTATCCGTGAAAAACGTTGCCGTGTAGCGCATCTGCCCGTATCTCCGCTTTCATCCCGGGTTTCATCCCGGCAATCTGGCTTTCCTTAAAATTCGCATCGATCCACAGACCGCTGCTCGGGACAATGGAGGCTAATTGTGTTCCTCCCGCCACCCAGCTACCAACACGAGCACGACGGTTTGCAACAGTACCTGTTATAGGGGCCCGAACAATCGTGTATTCCAGATCGAGCAATGCCCGGTCCAGTGCCGACTTCGCCTCCTTAAGGCTCGCTCTTGCGACTTCCAGTTGAGCAGATAACATTGTCAGGCGCTGCTGCTCAGTCTGGTAATCATTCGCTGCTTTGCGTTCTCTGGCTATCATCCGTTGATAATCAAGCCGGGCGTTATCTTTGATTTGTTGAGAAATGGCCGCCGACTTTGCCAACAGTTCGTAACGCTGGCTGTCTTTCAAACTCTTTTGAACGTCGAGTTTTGCCGCCTGCCAGGTTTCAGCGGCACTCGCTATAACCGATTGCTGCATCGTGATACTGGCACGAATACTGTCGAGACTGGCTTTGCTTCTTGATACTTTTGCCTGAGATTGAGCAACAGCAGCGCGATAATCACGGTCATCCAGGCTAAGGATAATATCGCCTGCTTTAACGAGTTGATTATCACGAACCTCAATCCGGGATATATAACCAGATACTTTACTGGCCACGACGGTGATATTCCCCCCGATATAAGCATCATCCGTTGATTGTATAAAGCGCCCATTCATTAACCACCATCCGTAAAAAATAACACCAGCCATCAGGCAAATTATTCCCACTGTGCTGATAAGGTGTCTTTTAAAAAAAATCATCATTAATTGCTGCCACTCAGATTGTCTTCACACCGTGCACCCTGATGAGGTTGCACAACCGATACAAAAAAATTAACATGTCTTTTTTGATAATTAATGCCAATAAACACATCCAAAATGACAATTACGCTACAACCAGAAGCTCTGCCGGGGCACCACATCATCGGGCTGGATTCTGAACATTTGAACGGAGGGATAGTGCCGTGGCATAAGCACATTTATGCCCAACTGCTCTATCCTGCGGAAGGCGTCGTGAGGGTATGGGCGGGAGACAGCGTCTGGATGGTCCACGCCAGTTGCGCATTATGGCTGCCGCCGCAGATGCCGCATAAATTTGTAGCAACAGGTAACGTTTTGCTGAAAACCGTACTGATCAACGAGGCGCAGAGCAAAATAGTAGGAAATACGTGTTTTACGACCGGGATATCACCGCTGTTAAGAGAGTTACTGATTGCAATAAATCAGCTTACGCATCAGCAAAAATACAATACTGACAGTGAACAGCAGAAGCGTTTTGCTGCCCTGGAGACATTAATATTGCAGGAAATAAAATCAGGGGGAAAAGTATCGCTGGTACTTCCCTGGCCACGGGATTTACGGCTCCAGTCGCTTTGCGAAGAGTTAATGAGTCATCCAGGATATCTGCCCACGCTGGATAATCTGGCCGATAAACTCAGCGTCAGTAATCGCACGCTTATGCGTCTCTTTGTGAAAGAAACTGGCCTGACATTTCGACACTGGATCCAACAAATGCATGTCATAAGCGCAATTTCATTACTGGAAGAAGGGAGTTCTGTAGCGAAAATAGCTCACCATTTGGGCTATTCCTCAGCGGAATCTTTCGGGAATATGTTTAAACGCAGGACCGGTTCTTCACCGGGGAAATATAGCGCCTCAATAAATTAAGATATGCTATGACATTTTTATAGGAACAATATGTTAGCTCCTCACTTAAAGCTGCCCTTTAAAACCTTATCGACGGTAGCTCAGTGCCAGTAGCGGAAGTTAGTAACGTCCGCCCTGCATCACCTGGAGGGACGCAGATCAATCTCTTCCCGCCAGAAAAAGAGCGATAATGACATTCCTTTTGAGATCAGGCGTTCAAAGACGTCGATTGATGAAATCTTCCAGTTAAGCTCGCAGTAAGATTGAGAGGTAAAACAAGTAATATCCCTTACTTCCTGTCGGCAAAACGTCGATTCATTTCTCTTGCCTGTAACCGGAAAGGCGGCGCTCAAGGTTGGTCCGAACCTGCGGCCACTCATCATCAATTATGCTGTATCGTATGGAAGTACGTTTTCGACCATCAGGCATAATTCGTTCATTTCTGATGATGCCTTCCTGGACCGCGCCAATACGGAGAATGGCAGCCTGAGAACGCTCATTCAATACATCAGTCGTAAACTGAACGCGAACACACTTAAGTTGCTCAAAGGCGTATCGCAGCAGTAACAGTTTACTCTCGGTATTTGCAGCTGTTTTTTGCCAGCTTTGTGAATACCAGGTATGACCAATTTCGAGTTTTCGGTTTTCGCGATCAATCTTCCAGAAACGCGTTGACCCAATGACACGTTGGTCGGATGAGAGCGTTACAGCAAACGGCATGACAGTGCCTTCGGCCTGCCCCTTCAAGGCTTTCTGAATATACGAATCAGCGGTGTCAGCAGACGGAACCACCGTAAATGGCAGGGACCAAAGTTCCCCATCTTGAGCCGCATCAATCAATAGTTGAGCATCAGTCTTAAGCAGAGGACGGAGCGTTACAAGAGATCCTTGTAAGGTAGGAGTCATATTTGTGGCCTCACAGTTCTTTTGTGTCGATGGATTGGGCAGCATAATCCTGTACCGAATTGCTTACTATGCTCCGTTTGCATTTAATAATCGACCAATCAAGAGGCTATTATCTGCCCACCGTTCATAATATATGACAATGTTAGTCATTTCCCCGTGCGGTGATAGCAGTCGTCAACGTCCGTTCCTCGCTGTGAGTTCAACTGATGTCTCCGAAACTGTCCGTCCCATGCCAGAAGCGGAAGTGACGTTTGTCACAGTGCGTTTTGTTTATGGCTCGATAGCATTGAATGCTCGTTTCGCTGATTTGCCTGAGCAGAGTGCAATACCACAGACAATCAGTAGCGCGCTGACCAGATGATATAAATGTAATGGTTCACTGAGAAACATCACGCTAAATAAACCACCACTCAGCGGAATGAAATGGGAAAACACTTCTCCACGCGTCGCGCCAATCGCCTGAATGCCTTTATTCCACAACAAATACGAGAGCCACGACGGAAAAATGATCAGGTACAGCAGACCAATAACTAACCCGCCGTGACTAAATTCCGCAAGCGGCGGAATACCATTTTTTGCCATAGAGAAAATCAATATTGGAAGAAGCATTACGGCACCTATCGTCGCGCTAACGGCCACAAACGCATTTCCCCCTACTTCACGAGGTTTAAGACGTAGAAACGCGCAATATACCGCCCAACTTGCTGCTGAGCCCATCGTCCATAGATCGCCACGATTGAGATGTTTTAGGGTATCCAGGTGCCATAAATCACCCTGCATCACCAGACAGACCACACCAAAAGAGCTGATAATAACTCCAGCGATATTCTGAATTGTTATTTTTTCTTTGAAAATAGTTTTATTGATCAATAAAACCAATGCAGGTGTCGTAGACAAATAAATGGCAGCATTAAGTGAGGAAGTATATTGCAGACCAATGTACAGAGTCAGTGGAAATAATACCTGACCAAACAAAGCCAGGAAGATGATTATGCGAAAAGAACTCTGCATAACATTCCATTGCCCGCGAATCTGCCTGTAATAAAGCGCTACCAGCAGCATGGCAGTGAAGATCCAGCGAGCAGAGGATAATAGAACAGGGTCAACAAGACTGACCAATAGATGTCCTACCACATAATTCCCCCCCCAAAAGCACGCGGCGAGAGTGAGTAATAAATAAGGCATAACTATACCCTTTAATAATACATTTTTGTTCCCTGGAACATTACCGCGAAGAAAATGGAGATGCTAATATAAAGTTTTGCTCAAATGGCATCGTTTTAAACTATGAAATTTACCCTAAGGCAACTTGAATTTTACATAGCATTAGCAGAAACATTGCAAGTTTCTAAAGCTGCCAGCCGTTGTCACGTTTCGCAGTCTTCCATGACTGTCGCGTTACGGAATCTGGAAGAAGCACTTGATGCACAGCTCTTCCTGCGTCAGCCAAAAGGCATCCGGCTCACTATGGCCGGGGAACGCTTTCTGGCGCATGCCCGTACGATTATCAGCAACAGCCACATCGCCCTGGAGGATTTGCATCGCCAACCGGAAACGACTACCGGAAAGGTGCGGATAGGGATAGCTCAGACGCTTTCGGCTTACCTGCTACCGGAGATGCTGAGCGACATTGAAAACCGTTTCCCCTTACTGGAAATTGACTATTTCGAGGCCACGGCTCCTGACCTGCTGGCTGCTCTGCGCCAGCAGCAGGTCGATTTTTGTCTACTGCTCACATCAAACATTCAGCGCGACAGCGACCTGGAGGTCGAAACCATTATTCGCTCGCTGCGCCAGCTGTGGATCGCCCCAGGCCATGCTTTATTGAGTCAGTCTGTTATCCGCCTGCGGGATATCGTCAAGCTGCCCTTTTTGATGCTCGAAACCGATCAATATCCCGCGGTGATCACCAATGTCTGGCAGCACGCTGGCTATCAGCCCTCCATCCACTTTCGCAGTAACTCTTTTGAAGCCGTGCGTAGTCTCGTCGCCCAGGGCAACGGTATCACCATCTTATCCGACCTGGTCTATCGCCCCTGGTCGCTAAACGGTCAGCGCGTCATTCGTCGGACGATTGAAGACTGTATCACCTACATGGACGTCGGCGTGGTCACCAACGCCGGACAACCACTGTCAGCTCCAGCTCAACGATTTAGGGATTTTTTACGTTCACTGATTGTGAGACTTGAGGGTAAGAGCTAAGTGCGTTGTTAAAAATCCGTTCAGGGAAACTAATGAATGAATATGCTCAAGGCTCCGTCCCAGGCAACACAACCTTCTGCCACTGCTGTTGCGACCTCTACGTTATGGAATACCCGCCCTTTTGATTCGGATATCTACGTGAGCCCAGCTACCGGGGAACGACTCATGAAAGATTAAGAATGACCAGTTCCTGCTTACCCCCAAACTACTGATGAAAAACGCGCATACCGAGAGGCGCTCACTCATTACTGAATGGCTGGAACGGACAGTTTTTTGTGACATGCATCAACTAATTATCCTCACAATGTTAATTAACAGAGTTTATAACCGCATTTATATATGTGTTATGGATAATTATATGGAGTTATTATGATTTCTTCGGTAAATCGTGTTGGTTATGGTTATGTTGACAGTCTTAACTACCTTAATGATAAGGCAACACCTCCCGCATCGAAGTCAACATCAGGTCAAATCTGTCCTCAGACGGGTTTATGGAAAAATGAGTCATACAAGGTTGTTACAAGTGTCGATAAAGGGGAAGTAATGCCTCAGTACCAGGGGCGGGATGTTGAGTGGGAGTTTGAGCATACAGGTAACAACAAGGATGGCATGCAGCTCAGCAGTGAGATTAAATAAATTATGGTTATGCTTAAGTTTTTCAATCAAATGGCCGCAATGAATAGATAGTAAGATATCACTATCTTATTTTGTGCCTCATTATAATAAGTTCAAAATCTCTTCTTTGTGCCTGTTCGAGTCCGTGCCCGTGCAGGCTTTTTTTACATCAATTTTCTCGGATAACATTTAACCACGACTGTCCCGTCCTACCGCTTCCAGTCTGATTAAACTCCGCCCGAGAAGTCCAGATCCAGTTGACTGGGCTTTTGCGCGCATTCAGCGGACAAATTCGAGATACAGACCATGCCAGATATCGTTCTCCATCATCGCGAGTATGGACAGACAAAACAGTTTTCTATCCGATTTGTCTTCGTTTCTGGACTGCGTTCGAGGGAAAAGAAACCGCACTTCTCTAAAAGGTCTTTTCCATACAGCTGGGAAAGCGATATAAAACGAGCAGCCGTTATGCGGATCGGGTAAGCATGTTGAACAACAGGACACCGCCCCGATGCCCCCATTACGCCACCAGTACACAGCCTGAATAAAAAACACGCTGCAAAATCAACAAAATATAATCAACTTGCTTAATTACTCTGCAATCGCGTGAGATCGGGAAGAAAAATGCTATTTCCCTCTTGCCTCATTCGGTCTGTGCCGCTAATATTCGTCCCCGTTGTCACCTACAACGTTGCGTTCATAGCTCAGTTGGTTAGAGCACCACCTTGACATGGTGGGGGTCGTTGGTTCGAGTCCAATTGAACGCACCATCTTGCGTCCGTAGCTCAGTTGGTTAGAGCACCACCTTGACATGGTGGGGGTCGGTGGTTCGAGTCCACTCGGACGCACCAAATCATCTCTTTGGTTTGGTGCTATTTCCCTTCGAAATTCTCTTTTTATCTCCAGTTTGTATCCTAGTTTTATCATTTCCCATGATGATTCAATAGCATTGCGTTAAATCATTCTAAATTCCATGCTCAACGCGTATTATTCATCTTCTTCGTATAATGTCTTTCGTCAGAGCCCGGATACTATGCCCTCTTCCATCCTCCTGTTCGCCGCGGGCAGTTTACGCCCGGCATTTACCCCGCTGATAAGCCAGTTCGCGCACCAGAGCGGAATAGACGTCAAGGTTGAATATGGCCCGGCCGGTTTATTGCGTGAGCGTATTGAAGCGGGAGAACCATGTGCGCTTTTCGCCTCGGCCAACCGGGAACATCCACAAAACCTGTTAGCACGTAATAAAGCCGTCTCTACGCACACCTTTTGCTGGAATAAACTGAGCCTGGTCAGCAAACGAGCTGGTGTCTGGCTGGATTTACTCCACGACCCAACGCTACGACCTGGTACATCAACGCCCGGCTGCGACCCTTCCGGAGACTATACCTGGGCATTTTTCGACAATATGGATGTACTGGAACCAGGACTCGGGCAACAACTTCGGACGCGCGCTATTCCGCTGGTTGGCGGTCGTGATACGGTAAAAATCCCGCAAGGAGAACTGGCGAGCGCCTGGATCCTGCGCCAGGGGCTGGCCGATCTGTTTATTGGTTACGCGCATTACGCACACGCGCTGCGCGCAATGCCCGACATACATTACGTAGCTATTCCTGATGAGCACAATATTCGCTGCGAATACCAACTGGCGGTGCTGGATGCATCCAAGGAAGTCATGGCGCTAGTTGAATTCATTCTCTCCCGCGGTGGGCAGGCGTTCCTGACCTCCGCAGGATTCTTACCGCTTAACGACGAATAGTAAACAGCGGTGCGATAAACGGCGTCTGGTAGTTCTCCACGCTGAGTCTTCTCAGCGTTAAGCCATAGGCCAGGAATAAATTCTCCTCCGTCACAATGCTGTCCGTTACCCCAGCCCGCCATTTTCCTTCAGGGAGTAGCAGCAAAGTATGGGAAGCGACCTGTAACGCATGAAGCGGATCGTGGGTCGAAAAGAGAATACTGCATCCCTGTTGATGGGCCAGATCGCTGATGAGCTGGAGCACCACCTGCTGATTGGCGAGATCCAGCGCGGAGCACGGTTCATCAAGTAACAACGTTTGACACTCCGTCACCAGAGCCCGGGCAATCATCACCAACTGTTGCTGCCCGCCAGAAAGTGAGCCAAATGAGCTTGAGGCGAGATGCGCGATATTCAACTGCTCTAACGCCTGCATTGCTCTTTTTTGATCCTGCGGACTGGGTTGCGCAAAAAGCTTCACGTGCTGTGCTCGCCCCATCAGCACCACGTCGCTGACCGTGTACGGAAACGGCAGATGGCTATGCTGCGCCACAATCCCTATCCCACCGTTATTTTCAATACTCCCGCCTAAAGCAGGCAGCGTGCCGGTTAACGTATCGAGCAGTGTACTTTTACCCAGGCCGTTGCGTCCCAGCACAGCCCAGATCTCACCTTTCTGGCAACAGAACGTTAGCGGTTCAAATAGCGGTGCGCGATACCCATAAGTAAGCTGATTTACACGCAGTGCGGCAGGTATCATGATTTCTCCCGACGGCTGGTACGAATGAGTAAGAAAGCAAACAACGGCGCGCCGAATAATGCGGTAATGATCCCCAGCGGTATCTCCGCGTGCATCAGGGTGCGGGCAATATCATCCACCACAATCATAAATCCGCCCCCTAACCAGAAGGCGCACGGCAGTAAACGACGATGATCAACCCCCACCAGCAAACGCGCCAGATGCGGAATCACTAATCCAACCCAGGCAATACTGCCGCTGACCGCCACCTGAGCAGCGACCAAAAATGCGCAGCACACCAAAACGCTACGTCGCAGAGGAACCACCGCCACACCCAGTGCTCTGGCATCTTTGTCATTGAGCGATAACAGGTTTATCCGCCAGCGTAGCTGGTACAAAACCGTCGCGGCGATACCGACCGGAACCGCCAACAGCAGTACTTTATGCCAGTTGGCCGTCGCGAAGCTGCCCAGCAGCCAGAACACGATATTAGGTAACGTCTCTTCGGTATCAGCCTGATACTGGATCAGGCTCACCAGCGCGGCAAAAAAGCCGCTCAAAATGATACCCGACAGGATCAACACCAGCGTATTCTCAAGCCCCTGTAACGCAGCAATGGCATACACCAGGATTAACGCCGTCAGACCAAAGAAAAACGTTGACCCCATCATCAGCCAGGGCGAAAGACCGAGCAGGATGGCCAGCGTTCCACCAAAGGCCGCCCCCGACGTCACACCGATAATATGCGGGTCGACCAGAGGATTATGAAATACCCCTTGCAACGTCGCGCCGCATAACCCCAGCGCGCCCCCCGCCAGCAGCGCCATCAGAATACGCGGTAGCCTGACCGTCCAGATCACCTGGCTGGCTATTCCCTCAGCGTCGTTATAGTGCGTCAGGTGGTAAAACACCTCGCTTAGCGACAGCGGATATTGTCCGAGGCATAGCGAACTGACACCCAGCAACAGAACCACAACGATTAAGAGCGGTTGCTGGGGCAAAATACGATTACTTAGCTGCATCAGACTGCCAGTTCACACGATAAAAACGCTGATAGTAATCTTGCGCCTGCGCATCAACGTCCACGTCTTTATAGGCATCCGGATACAGTTTTTTAGCCATCCACAGTTCACCAATCGCCAACGCTTCCGGCATCGGGTAGCCCCAGGCTTTGGCGTATTCAGGCATCAACCAGACGCGATGATTTTTCACCGCATCAATCCCCTGCCAGTTAGGATCGTTTAGGATCTGAGTTACCACCTGCGGATAGCGATCCTGGACAAAAATCACCTGCGGGTTCCACGCTAATACCTGCTCCAGCGCAACCTGACGGGCACCTTTCACACTGGCAGCCGCCACGTTTAATCCCCCCGCGTGCTGCATCATCAGTCCTGTGTACTTCCCGGAGCCGTAAGTCATCAGGTCGGGGTTAGCCATATAAATACGGACTTTTTGCGCATCCGGGATGTTTGCCACCGGCGCATTGAATTTTGCTCGTGCGGCAAAAACGTAGTCGATTAACGTTTCAGCCTGCGGTTTGCGCCCCACGACATCCGCAATCAGGCGAATACCCTGCTTCAACCCTTCGTTGTAGACCTGCTCTTCATTGACCATGGTCGCGTTCATTTTATTCTGTTGCCCGTCGGCATCTTTGCGCAATGAGATAGCCACGACAGGAATACCGGCGTTCTGAATCTGCTGGATCATCTCCGCAGGCGCATAGTTGGCAACAAAAACCACCTGTGGATGAATCGCCAACAGGCTTTCGATGTTCACTCTGGTGAGATCGCCCGGTGTCGGCAATGTAGTAATCGTCGGCATAAAGCGCGCAAATTCAGGCCCGAGCTGCTTTTTCCAGCTCGACATCACACCAACAATGTCCTGCTGGGCATTGAGCTGGACCAGAATATTCAACGTCTGGTGTTGCAGCACGACCACTTTGTCCACATGGTCAGGAATCGTGACCTGTCGACCAAGCTGATCGGTGATCGTACGGTCGGCCTGAGCAGAAAACGCAAACAACATGCTGGCGCATACCAGCACAAAAGAGCGGAAAGTTAACATGGGATACCATCTGAATAGAGGAGTAAAAACGATATGCATTAAATTATATAACGTGATGACTGGCAACCCATTATCATCATGCATCGCACCAAACCCCACATTTAAGAGGGGTAAAAATGGCGTGCGATCCTTATCACGCCTGTCTTTACACGCAAGTGTTACTCCTGTGGAGGTAACGCGTTTAAAATTCGCATCGCCTGCGCTGGAGTGAGCGAATAATCGAAGAACTGGCGATAAAAATCGCGCGTCACGCCGACCATATCCAGGTCGCTAAACAGCGCAGGATGCAGTTTTGATGCAGCCCATTGCAGCTGTAGCGCGCTTTCAGTGCCGTAGCGATCCCAGGGGAACACACCCGCCGGATTGCGCCAGACATTACCCTGCTTAACCGCATCAAGTTCTTTGAACAATGCGGCATATGGCGAACTGGCGATATCACCGCAACCCGCACCGAGAATAATGACCTGCGGTTGCCAGTAGAGCACCCGCTCGGGCGACACCTCCTTCATGTTGCCGTCCACTTCCCCTGCCGCATTCCGTCCCCCTGTCAGCGTAATCCAGGTATCGATCAACGTGTTCCTGCCATCGACTTTAAGCGGATTCAGCGATTGAATATGAAGTACCCGAGGGCGCTGATTTTCCGTCAGCTCCGTCGTTTTAGCCTGCACATCCGCGAGTACACGGTTGAGATACTGATTGTAAGCCGTCGCCCTGACGCGAGCCTGCTCGGTACCCAGTACTTCTGCCGTTGTAGTGACCGATTTTTCCATCGAAGCATAGTCAGTAAATGCCATTTCAAGGGCCGGGATACCCGCCTGGCTGTAGCTTTGAGCATCCCCTTTTCCTTTTGCCACAAACACCACATCGACGTGCCGGGCCAACAAATCCTCAGTATTAAATGATGTTCCTCGTATCTGTAAGGCTTGCCTCAGGGAAGGGTTGATTTTGAACATCCATGGCTGGTTTTCCTCATGGTTGACCGTCGCAACAATGTTACGACCTGCGCCCAGCGTCATCAGCACCGAATGATGGGCAAACCAGCCATCCGCAATACGTTCAACATGTGTGGGAACGGTAACTGTGTGACCAGCATCATCCACAACCTGGCGCGTTGCCAGGGCAGGAAACGCCAGCCACACACAAAGCAGCCATGTGTGGCACGTTTTCATGAGCAACCCCTAAAAATCAACCTGAACAGAAACCTGAGCCTGACGCGGTGCGCCAAGTTGAGCGCTAGCAGCCCCTGCGCCCGTGTAACCTGTCAATGCGCCCGGAACAATATTGGTCCAATAGTGACGGTCGGTGAGATTGGTGATATCAAACCGGAAAGTGGTTGGCGTGTTCCACAGTCTGGTGGCATAACGCGCGCCGACGTCCACCGTGGTGTAACTCCCGACCCAGCTGTCATTGGCATTATCGGTAGCCCGACGTCCGACGTAATGCACGTTCGTGTCGACATCCAGTCCCGGAACCCGTTCGATGGTGTAGATCGCGAGAATATTCGAGGCGAAACGCGGCAAACCAACAACTTGCTTACCATCCGCATTGCTGGCCGCGGTATTATGTAGCGTTGGATCAAGCCAGGCTCCACCGCCTAACACGCGCAAATTTTGAGTAATATGCCCATCAGCCATCAGCTCCAGCCCACGGTTTTTTTGCGTACCGTCCTGAGCAAAATCGCCGTTGTCGTTGGTATAGGCAAAGGGACGTTTGGCTTCAAACAGCGCAGCGGTAAGCAACAAGTCTTTTACAGGCGCATATTTTGCGCCCACTTCGATCTGACGACTGCGGTAGGGATCTAACACCTGCCCGGCATTGCGCGCCCCGGCGGGTGCGGTATCGCCCTGCTGCAAACTGTCCGCCCAGGTGGTATACAGCGTGACGTTCTCCATCGGTTTATACATCAGGCTGGTGGAACCGCTCATGCCATTGTCTTTCTGACGGCTGCTTTCATGCCCAGCTTTGTTGTAGTTACTGACGGTAAACAGGTTCTCGCTGCCGGAAAGCAGCAAGCTCCACTGCGGGGAAAAATGCAGCGTATCGCTTAGCAAAAATGCATGCTGAGTGGTGGTCGCCGAATGATAGCGATCGTTAAAGTCTGGATACGGTGGTCGTGGATAGTCGGGATGTTGATCGAGAGAAGAATGCCCGAGGGTGAAAGTGCCGCCGTTTCTGGGATTATAGTTTTTCCATACAAATCCACGTATTCCGGTAGCAATGTCCTGCGTCAGCCAGCCGGTGTCAACGCTACCGGTCAGGTTCGCTAAATAGCTGTTGATGGTAAAGCGACTGGCCGCCGAATTGGCGGTTGTAGTAGTGTAATCTCCCTGATTATTCGTCAGAGTATTGGTCACTGCCGTCGATTCTCGGTCTGCAACCTGGTGCAGCGCCCCCAGATCCAGCATCCAGTTGCCGTCAAAATCATGCTTGATATGCATATCGACGGTGGTTGTTTCGTCATCATGACCCGCATAAGACTGACCATACTTACTGTCCGTAGGATCAAATGCCGCGGGGAAGTGAACACCTTTCGCCAGAGCAAAACTCCCCGGCATACCTTTTTCGTAATAATGGTAATAGCTGAAATTACTCTCCAGCACCGTTTGATCTGTCAGTTGAAAGTCCAGCCCCAAGCCAGCGTACTGTCGACGGACATGGCTATCGGTGGTGTAGCTATGGCCCTCATCATTTAGCAAGTTGAGACGATATTTCACCCGGTCTCCCGCATCGATTGGGCCACTGAAATCCATCGACGTCAGCGTACCCGACCCTGTACCTTGCCCCACGGTGACGCGGTGTAACGGCGTATCGACAGGTCGCTTAGACACCAGATTAAACATCCCTGCTGGATTGGCGGGGCCATACAGCGACCCAGCGATGCCGCTCAACACTTCAATGTTCTGGAACTGTTCGGTCGAATATTCAGTCGTGGAGACGGCGTTCAGGCCATCAATCATATGGTTTTGTACCACACTCCCCTGCATGCCCCGGGTTTGCGGGCGGACGCCGTCACCCTGAACGGACGGTAGGTAGCGATAGGCGTCTTTCACATCTTTGATTTGTTGCTGATCCAGCACTTTTTTCGACAGCGTCTGCACCGACCAGGGAACGTCTATCAGCTCTCGCTCGCCGAGGCTACCTAACGTTGCTTTTTTTTCGCTCGCAGGAGGTTCATGTTCCGATAACGAGGATTGTGACGTGGCGGGCGCCGAAACGATGACGGTATCTTCAGCATGAGCCGCTACGGCGGTGGAAAGACAGGCAAAGGTCAACAACCCAGAGGCCACTGGGGTAATTTTGTTATTTAACATTCGTTAATTCAATTCGTTAGATAGAAAGACTGGAGGCTGCTAACGCAAGCGCCTTCTCTTGAAGAGTACAGTTATTATATTTGTATGATGAATAGGATAGATCCTGTCTCTTATACACATCTGACGCTGCC
>ERZ1026931.1-NODE-1-length-194715-cov-10.559720_pt1 | contig 194715 bp, 168 predicted proteins | sample MGYA00519253_ERZ1026931 | MGnify/ENA primary metagenome ERZ1026931 (study PRJEB26926, sample SAMN06164831) | human gut metagenome | biome: ENVO:00009003; feature: ENVO:2100002; material: ENVO:00002003 | host: Homo sapiens | place: USA | collected 2012 ... | reverse complement strand
GCAGATACGGCGAGAAGTTGAGATAAGCGACAAACTCGTTGATTGCCAGTTTCTGTCCGATCAGGCTACCTGCCAGCGTCGCATCGCTCCAGTCAACGCCCATAATCCACGCCAGCGGGGCTAACACATAGCCAAATATCCCTTCCAGAGTGGCGTGACCAAAACCAAACCAACCGCCAATCCCGCCGATAATGCCGTTAATCAGTGCGATAATGGCGACAAAAGCCATCACTACCGTCGCCACGCCTGCGGCAATTTTCAGCCCGGTCATCGCCCCACTCGCCGCTGCTTCAATGATGCTTTTCGGCGGCGTTTCAGTAAATGACAGGTTTTCGAAGGTGACACGAGATTCCTCTGTTGCCGGACTCAGCATACGCGCGAACAAGATACCGCCAGGGATTGCCATCAACGATGCAGCCAGCAAATAGTCAATCGGAACGCCCATTCCGGCGTAACCAATCATCATTGAGCCTGCAATCGAAGCCATCCCGCTACAAATAGCGGTAAACAGCTCATTGCGATTCAGCCGGTCAATAAACGGTTTGACGATCGCCGGGATCTCGTTTTGCCCGAGGAAAATTGTCGTTACTGCGACAAATGACTCGATCTTGCTGATGTTCAGCGCTTTCTGGAAAATACCGCCGAGGATGCGGATCAACAGCCCCATCACGCCAATGTAGTAGAGCAGACTGATTAGCGCAGTCACAAAAATGATGGCCGGGAGCACCCGAAAGGCGAAGATAAACCCGGCTCCGTCAAACAGCACATCCATTTTTGGCCCGACCAGGGAGCCAAAGATAAATGCGCTTCCCGCGTCACTATAGGACATCACCTTGTGGACACCGAGCGCTGCCTGTTCCACCAGCCATTTCCCCGGCGGAAAATACAGCATAATGCCGCCAATTGCGATTTGCAGTACCAGCGCAGCTCCGACTGTGCGCAGACTAATACGTTTTTTATTTACTGACAGCAGAAACGCGATAGCCAGTAATACCACCATACCCACAACACTTCTCATTATATCCATAATGAAATTCCCTTCATGCCAGGAAACCCGGCGTTATCGCCAGGCTTTGGTAGGTTTGATATTCGCGGGCGACCGCATTCTGCCCGGAAAATTCTGTCAGGCGAGGCGCTGATATTCCTTCGCAATTTCGCAGGCCAGCACCGCGTTGTTGAACACCAGCTGAATATTTGATTTCAGGCTGTCACCACCGGTTAGCTCCGCAACTCGCGCCAGCAGGAACGGCGTACTCTCTTTGCCCACAATCCCCTGCTCTTCCGCTTCTTTTACCGCCCGATCGATTGCCGCATTAATTTTCTCCTCTGCCATCGCAAACTGTTCCGGGATTGGGTTTGCAACAACCAGACCGCCGTCGAGACCCGTTTGCCATTTCACCGCCATGGCTCGGGCAATCTCTTTTGCGCTGTCCAGACGGATACTGACCTCAAACGGACTGGTGCGGCAGAAAAATGCCGGCAGCGCCTTGGTTTGATATCCAATTAATGGCACGCCAAAAGTTTCTAAATATTCGGTCGTTAAACCGAGATCAAGAATAGATTTCGCGCCAGCACAAATTACCGTGACATTGGTATGTGCCAGTTCTTGCAGATCCGCAGAAATATCAAAGGTATGTTGGGCTCCACGATGAACGCCACCAATTCCTCCCGTTGCAAATACTTTAATTCCAGCCAGTGCGGCAATAATCATGGTTGAGGCAACAGTCGTTGCACCATTTTTCCCTGCCGCAACCACAAACGGCAAATCACGACGACTGACTTTAGTAACGCTATGACCTTCTCTTCCAAGCAACTCAATTTCATCTTTACTTAAACCAACTTTCATTACCCCGCCAATAATGGCAATGGTCGCAGGAACTGCTCCGTGCTTACGAATAGTTTCTTCTACTTCAATCGCTGTCTGGGCATTCTGCGGAAATGGCATACCATGGGAAATAATAGTTGATTCAAGAGCAACAATTGGTTTTTTACTGTTTAATGCTTCCTGTACTTCTGGAGATATTTGTAATAATTCAGAGGAAAGAGTTAATTCAGACATTCTGTGTTCTCCACTATTGAGCTAACATTCGCAACAGACAAATCAGGGTTATTGGTATATTCACTGGCTAATGCCATTGATGAACAACCCTGAGCAAATCGAACCGAATCAATAAAGGGCATACCGTCTAGCCAGCAGGAAGCCAGTCCAGCCATCATCGCATCGCCAGCCCCGGTAACATTAATGACGTGAGTTTTAATCGGCGGAGACCAACCACTATTCCCCGTAATATCACTGTAATAAACGCCGTCCCCCCCCATGCTGAGCACCAGCCGATTTAAGCCGCGATCGTGAAACCACGCGGCAACTTTGCCAACGTCATCACGCCCGGAAAGCGCAATGCCACTCAGCGTTTCGGCTTCAAGGCGGTTTGGTTTGAGGGTGTGGATTTGTCCCAGACGCTCACGAATTTTGACGCACTTCCATGCCGACACCGGGTCAACAAACACCGGAACATCCCCGGCATTTTCCAGCACCCATGCCATGGACTCTTCGCTGATATTGCAATCGGCGACAATCACTTTCGCCTGCCGAATAAAATCATGATGCTGCGATAAAAATACTGCTGAAATATGTTCGGTAATGCTCATATCATTAATAGCTACCAGCATTTCACCGGTGTTATCAAGCAGCGATAAATAACTTGATGTATTCTCTCCGGGAACGATAAGACACTTATCAACATGTACTCCGGATTGATTGGTTTGCGCCAATAACGATTGACCATAAAAATCATTACCCACTGCCGTTAGCAGCCAGGAATTTTTACCCAATAGTGCGAGATTATGTGCAATGTTACGCCCAACGCCTCCTGGGGTGAATTTAATCTTTCCCGGATTCGAATCCGCATAATTTAGTGAAGCATGCGAACACCCGGCAACATCCATATTGGCCGAGCCAATAGTTACTATGTATTCCTTTTCACGCATAGCACGTCCCCTGGCAATTAGCTTGCCACAAATGAGTTCGTTAAAAATAACCAACGTCACACATCAGGTTATTAGAGCAAATGTTCACAATCAAACATGTGTTTATAGTAAGCGTGTTTTTGACAAAGTAAATCCATCTGCAAGCTCTAAAGTCGATAGATATGAACAGAATCACAATTTTTTATAGATACAGTTTGTCAGGGAGAGGGAAAGTGAGAGGTAGTACACAAATTAAGCAGGACAAAAAGTATCACTCCGGCATAACCGGAGGTTTTTCAGATGCACCTGGTGAAAAGCCGCATGTCAGGTAAGTGAAACCAGATCCTCTGGCATATGGTTGTACAAAATCCGCCAGAAATGCTCAGCCGTTTTATTCAAGCGGGTATCCATTCGGTAAATATAGGCCTGAATAGGCACCATCAACTCCGGCGTGTCCAGACAAACCAGGCGCTTATCGCGCAATTCGTTCACTATCGTCCACGCTGGCAGCCAGGCGATACCATGACCATCCAATGCCATATTCTTCAATAGCTCACTCATCGAAGACATAAACAGCGTACGTGCCGAAATACCGCCCACCTCCGCCAGATGACGGTTAACCAATCTTCCCATGTAGGATGTGCTGGTATAGTTCAGAATCGGCACCTGCGGCTGATAGATATCAAACAACGCCTTACCCTGTGCATCCGCCGCACAGACTGGATACAGTTCAGACTCAAAAACCTTCAAGCCGCAGAAAGGTGACTGCATTAAGTCTTCATCGCGAAAGGAGATAATAAAATCACTTTTCCCCTCACGCAGCGTATTCACCGCCTGAACTACGTCAATCGCTTCGACGTGGTAAACAAACTCCTCGCCCCATGCCGACATTGAATGTACTAATCTGGGCAACATCGTCAGCGACAGAGAATGCGCTGCCGCTATTTTGATATTGGGAACGCCAAGCAGGTTGTGACCACTTAGCTCATCCAAATTGCATTCCAGCTGTTGCAGCAGGCTACGGGTTTGCGAATGGAACAACTTACCCTCCTCTGTCAGTTGCAGTGGACTCGTCGTACGGTCAAACAGCAGCACCCCAACGGCGGATTCGAGCGCCTTGATCCGCCGGCTAAATGCCGGTTGGGATAGGTTGCGCTCCTCTGCGGCCTGGGAAAAATGACGGCACGCTTCCAGCGTCAGAAAGTCATATAACCATTTTGTCTCGATATTTTTCATACCTGTCACGCGGATGTTTAAATATGTCGATTAGTCCTAAGCATCATGCCTGAATATTCCCGGAGATGATATTCAACATCAGCATCTGGTGATTCGTTTTTTGCATAACACCTTCGTTTTTGACATTAACATGTTTCGTTACTCATCGACCACGACCGCTCATCCGCCGTGGAATGTCGGGCCTCTGGCTGATTACCGGCCTGCTGAGATGGCAAAAGAAATCACACTCATGCGTTTTTTGCATTGAACCAAACATTATTGCATTTCTCCTCACGACACTCTGCTGTTAAACATAAGCACCAGATAGACACCAGCTCTGAATATTAAATATCGGTAAATAGAGGTATATATCGTGAAAGGTTTAATTGGCGTACTTGGTGGTATGGGGCCTGCTGCAACAGTCGATCTTTTTAATAAATTCGTCACCTTTACTGCAGCGCAACGCGATCAGGAACATATCCCATTAATTATTTCATCCATCCCTGATATTCCAGACCGAACTGATGCATTAATGCATCATGGCCATTCCCCACTTCCGGCAATGCGTGATTATATGCATAAACTGGAAGATGCTGGTGCGGAGTGTATTGTGATCCCCTGTAATACCGCCCACTTTTGGTTTAATGAATTAAAAGAGTGCTGTCATACAGAGTTACTCAGTATCGTTGAAACAACCATGAATGAGGTCAAAAACTGCGGAAAGTCGCGTATCGGTTTACTTGCTACCAACGCCACTCTTTACATGGGACTCTACCAAAAAGGTATCGAATCTCTTGGCTTAACCTGCATCAGCCCTGATTCATCCGGTCAGGAAAAGGTCATGGAAAGTATTTATTGCTTAAAAGCCGGCGATCTTAAGCGGGCGCAAACGCTGATGAATGAACAGGCTGAAATGCTCTTCTCACGCGGCGCACAAATCATTGTACTGGGATGTACCGAAGTCCCCGTCATTCTTGCCGACGCAGTCAGAAAGTCTCCAGATAAATATATTGACTCAACCGGCTCATTAGTTCGCGCCGGTATTAAATGGTACGAAAAGCGAGTTGGCAAACATCATCTTCTGGCGCAATAACAGCCGTCACCAGATTAATAAAGCATTAAACAAACACTTATTTTAATAACAAATTATTCTCTGGCGGAGGCCATTATGGTTTGGTTAGAAATTATCGTCGTGTTGGGTGCAATATTTTTTGGTATCCGCCTCGGCGGAATAGGTATCGGTTTATGCGGTGGTCTGGGGCTGGCTATTTTAACGTTGGGATTTGATCTACAAATTGGCTCGCCACCCGTTGACGTCATTCTCATTATTATGACAGTTGTCGTGGCAGCATCGGCGCTACAGGCCGCCGGAGGTATGGATTATCTGGTACGCGTTGCCGGTAATTTTATGCGACGTAATCCTAAATATATTAATATTATTGCACCGATTATCACCTGGTCGATGACCATTATGGCAGGAACAGGGTTCATCGTATTTTCTACCCTGCCGGTGATTGCCGAAGTCGCCAAAGAGTCCGGTATCCGCCCTTCCCGTACCCTCGCCGGCTCCGTGGTCGCCTCCCAGGTGGCGATATCCGGTTCGCCGATCAGCGCCGCAATGGCGGCAATGCTGACCATTATGGAAGGTAACGGTGTTACCTTTATCCAGGTCATGGCGGTATGTCTGCCAGCTTCGTTTGTCGCCGCGATGGTCGCTGCTTTTATCGCCTCACGTCAGGGATGTGAGCTTCAGGACGATGAAGTCTATCTGGAACGCCTGCAAAAAGGATTAGTGCGTAAATATGAAGGGCAAAACAGCACCACACCGGGTGCCAAACTCTCAGTCGCCCTGTTCATGCTGGCAACCGTCGTCATCGTTATTCTTGCCGCCTGCCCGCAGCTACGCCCTGGATTCGATGCAGGCAACCCAATGAATACCCGGGATATCATCATTATCTGTATGCTGGCTGCTGCTTGCCTGATGGTGGTGTTATGCAAAACATCAACCGATGCTATTGTCCTGACATCCACGTTTCGAGCAGGGATGAGTTCACTGGCGGTCATTCTCGGGATTGTTACATTGGGAACAACCTTCATTGATGCCCACTTAGCGGAGATTAAGGACATCGCAGGCGATATTCTACGGGCTTATCCCATGCTGTTGGCTCTGGTGCTGTTTGGTACCTGCGCGCTTCTCTACTCGCAAGGCGCCACCACGCCGCTGATTATCCCTCTGGCCGTTGCACTCGGCGTGCCTACATGGGCAATTCTGGCCTCCTATGTGGCGGTAACCGGGGTGTTTGTTCTACCAACATACCCGACTTCGCTGGCGGCAATGGAGTTCGACACCACAGGGACAACGCGCGTGGGCAAGTATGTCTTAAACCATCCGTTTATGCTGCCAGGACTGGGTGGGATCATTGCTGGCGTTGCCTTTGGTTTTATCATCGCGCCAATGATTGCCTGATCCGTTTTATTAAGGCTGGATGGATTATTGCGGCGATGCTGCAACGGTTTAGGTAAATACATAAAAAAGGGGCAGAGAATTCTCTGCCCCTGGTATCGACGTTAAATCAGGCCGCCTTTGCCACAACCTCAGCTTCCGGGCGCTTCAGCACCGCGTAGGAGAGACCGGCTACCAGCGTACCGGCAATAATTGCCAACAGGTATCCCAACACCGGCGTGATTGCGCCTGGGATTAACAGGACAAACAGCCCGCCGTGTGGCGCCATCAGCTTCGCACCCACCGCCATCGAGATAGCCCCGGTAATCGCACCACCAACGATACAGCAAGGCAGAACGCGCATTGGGTCACGGGCAGCGAACGGGATTGCCCCTTCGGTGATAAAGCACAGGCCCAGTACCAGGGCAGCTTTGCCGCCTTCCTGCTGCGCTTTGTCGAACTTACGACGCGCAACCAGCGTTGCCAGACCCAGAGCCAGCGGAGGTACCATACCCGCAGCCATGATGGCCGCCATCGGCGCATAAGTTTGCGTACTCAGCAGACCCACACCGAAAGCATACGCCGCCTTGTTAACCGGACCACCCATGTCGGTACACATCATGCCGCCAAGAATCGCTCCAAGCAGCACCGCATTCGCCGTACCCATGGTTTGCAGCCAGTGGGTCAGACCTTCCAGAATGCCCGCCACCGGTTTGCCGATCAGGTAAATCATGGCCAGACCAACCACCAGGCTTGAGAACAGCGGAATGATCAGAATCGGTTTCAGCGCTTCCATACTCTGCGGGAGTTTCAGCTTCGTGCTGATAAGCTTCGCCACATAACCGGCAAGGAAACCAGCGATAATCCCGCCAATAAAGCCGGAACCGGTGCTCACCGCCAGCATACCGCCGATAAGACCCGGCGTTAGACCCGGACGGTCAGCGATGGAAAACGCGATATAACCTGCCAGTACCGGCACCATCAGCGCGAAGGCTGAACCACCGCCAATCTGCATCAGCGCCGCCGCCAGCGTACCCTGCTCTTTAAACGCTTCGATACCAAAAGCGAACGAGAGAGCAATACACAGACCGCCAGCAACCACCATCGGCAGCATGTAAGAGACGCCCGTCAGCAGGTGACGATATGCCCCCGCGCTCTCTTTCTTACTTTCGGTTGCTGAAGTCTGCGCTTTACCGGTTGGCTGGTACGGTGTTGCTTCTTCCAGCGCTTTGTCCAGCTCCTGCTTGGTTTTCTTCAACGCAAGACCCGTAGAAGTGCGGTACATCGGTTTGCCGGCAAACTTCGCCAGATCAACTTCAATGTCAGCTGCCACAATCACCAGATCAGCCTGAGCCACTTCTTCCGGCGTAATGGCATTGCCTGCGCCAACAGAACCTCGGGTTTCAACCTTCACCCACCAGCCACGTTTTTTCGCTTCTGTTTCAATCGCTTCAGCGGCCATAAACGTATGAGCAACACCGGTCGGACACGCCGTCACCGCCACCACGCGTTTTGGACCACTGCTGGCCACAGGTGCTGTTGCAACCGGGGTGCTGTAGGGTTTTGCATGGCCTTTCGCTTCGCTGAGGAAGAGTTCAGGGTGCGCAACAGCACGGCCAATGTCGCCCAGCCAGACTTTTTTGCCGTTCAGCGAACTGTCGGCAGGAAGCGTATCGCCCAGAACAATTGCCAGTTCGGCATCATTCGGATTATCAATAATTTCCAGATGTGCTTTCTGTGCCGCCGCTCCAAGCAGGGTTTTCGCCATGTAAGCGCGAGCCTGGCCGAGATTAGCGTCAATAATCAGCAGCGTTTTCATTATGCCTCTCCTGCTGTCAGTTAAACGGTTTTAAGTCGACACGCGCCATCATTGCGGCCAACTGAGGACGATCGGTAATGCCTACATTACTTTGGCTTACCGCCAGGGCGGCAACAGCCGTCGCCAGACGCAGGGTATGTTCGCTGGACTCACGCATCAGCAGGCCGTAAATCAGACCGCCAACCATTGAATCACCCGCGCCGACAGTGCTGACCACCTCAACTGACGGCGGTTTAGCAATCCACTCACCTGAGGCGTTAACCCACAGCGCACCTTCCGCGCCGAGTGAAATCACCACGTGAGCAATACCCTGCTCGCGCAGCGCATGCGCCGCTTCAATCACATCTTTCATTTCCGGCAGCTTACGACCGGCCCAGATTTCCAGTTCGCGACGGTTTGGCTTCACCAGCCATGGTGCCGCTTTCAGACCTGCTACCAACGCTTCACGACTACTATCAAAGATAATGCAAGGACACTGACTACGCAGGCGCGTCATCCAGTCGGTGAAGGCTTCCGGGCTCACGCCGGTTGGCAAACTGCCGCTGACGCACACCATATCGAACTGGCCCAGCCAGCTCAGCGAGTCATTCACAAAGCGTTCCCAGTCAGCCGGGGTGACTTCAAAGCCGGAAAAGTTGAAGTCAGATACTTCACCGTCTTTTTCGGTCAGCTTGACGTTAATACGGGTACGGCCCTGCACGACCTGAAAACGGTTGGCAATGCCCAGCTCGCTGAACAACTGCTGAAAACCATCCTGGTTGTCTTTACCCAGGAAGCCGCCCACAGTGACATCAATACCTAAATCCTTCAAAACCTTAGCGACGTTGATCCCTTTCCCTGCCGCATGCAGACCGGTGGTTTTAACCAGGTTCACTTCACCGCGTTCAATTTCCGGGCAGAAACCCACCAGGTCGTAGGCCGGGTTAAGGGTGATAGTAGCAACACGTCTGCTCATTACGCGCCCTCCCCAAGACCTGCCGCGATGGCTTCGCCAATCGCCTTCAGCGCCTGTTCAGCATCTTCGCCCTGTGCAGTAAAGCGCAGGTGATGTCCTTTCTTCACGCCTAATGCCACAACTTTCATCAGACTGCGTCCATTCGCCGGCTTGCCGGTTCCATCAAGATTTGTCACGGTAATTTCACTGTTAAATTGTTTAATCGTATTCACCAGCATGGTGCCCGGGCGGGCATGTAAACCATGCTCATTGCGCACAATAAATTCGGCGCTCAGTACATCATCAGTTAAGGCGTCATCGCTGGTCAGCAGCGCCAGCACCGTTGCCGCATCGGCTTTCAACAAACGGTCAGCTTTATTATTCAGCAGCAGATCGCCAAGGCGCTTCAGCACCGCAACCGGTTGATCGTCATTCATGGCGACGGTCACCAGCAGGGCTGCAGCTTCACCTTCTACATCAAACGCTGTAGCTGCACGACTGACCGCAACGGCGCTACGCACGTTGCCTTCAGCACAGTCATTCAGCCAGATCCCCTGACCGAGATTCATCGGCTGCTCATTGATTGCTCTGGCCACAAAGGTGGCGTCAACCGCACCGACTTCTTTCAGCCGTGCCGCGTTGAGTGCCTGCAGCGTCACCAGCGAGTTGGCCACGACATCCAGCGACAGCGTTTCGTTATCAAGCTTCAGCTGTTCACTTTGCTTTTCACCCATCAGCAGCGCACGCAGTTCTTCCGCCGTGGTCGCAGATTTCAGCTGTTCAGCGACGGAGTCATCGCTCAGCACGTGTGTTAGCTGACGCAGTAAACCGAGGTGTTCATCAGAGCTTGCGGCGATGCCGATTGCCACATAAGCAACCTGCCCTTCGCCCCAGGTCACGCCCTGCGGAAACTGAAATACCTGCACACCGGTTTTCAGCACCTGATCGCGCGTGTCCGTCGTACCGTGAGGAATCGCAATACCGTTGCCGAGGAACGTGGACGTCTGTTGTTCGCGCGCCAGCATGCCATCGACATAGCCTTCCGCGACGTTACCCGCCTGCACTAAGGCAGCGGCAACCTGGCGAATAGCCTCTTCTTTATTCCCGGCCTGTTCGCCCGGGTGAATATCCTGAACAGATAACTGGAACATGATTCTCCTCTCCCGCTGAATTGAAACGATTCAGCCAACATGAGAAAAAAGGCGTCACCCGACTCTATCAGTTATGGCAAGATGACGCTGAAACGTTTCAAGGAGTCTTGCTCTTTTTTCTTCAGCACACAAGTAAAGTTGACAAATTACTTGCTGAATTTAGAGATAACGCACATTTTCTCTGCGGATGAGAAAAAAATGCTGACGCAAAAACGCCGTCAGCTTGTCAGATTCAGCAACGTCAGCAAACAGCATTCTTTGACTGAAATGCTATTTTGATTTTTGATGCCGATTTTGATTTGGCTCCCTGTTTATTTTCTGACAAGCGGCGTAAACTCCGCGTCTCTTCACATCATTGATATCAAAACATGCATAACACCCCCGTAGCCGCCACACCCAAGGCGTTTGATTTAACGTCTTCGGCGTTCCTGCTTGTCGCATTTCTGACGGGTATCGCCGGTGCGTTGCAGACGCCAACGCTCAGCCTTTTTCTGACGGATGAAGTCCACGCCCGTCCCGGCATGGTCGGGTTCTTTTTTACCGGTAGTGCTGTGATCGGTATTCTGGTAAGTCAGTTTCTGGCCGGACGTTCAGATAGAAAAGGCGATCGCAAGAACCTGATTGTGTTTTGCTGCGTGCTGGGGATGCTGGCCTGCGTGCTGTTCGCCTGGAACCGTAACTATTTTATCTTGCTGTTTGTCGGGGTATTCCTCAGCAGCTTTGGATCGACCGCCAATCCGCAAATGTTTGCTCTCGCCCGTGAACACGCCGACCGCACAGGTCGGGAAGCCGTCATGTTCAGCTCAATATTACGTGCGCAGGTTTCGCTGGCCTGGGTAATTGGCCCACCGCTGGCCTACGCGCTGGCCATGGGATTCAGCTTTACGGTGATGTATCTCAGCGCGGCGGTGGCGTTTGTTGTCTGCGGCATAATGGTCTGGCTGTTTTTACCCTCGATGAGTAAAAACGTGCCTCTCGCGACGGGCGCAGTTGAGGCCCCGCGCCGCAATCGACGCGACACGTTGCTGCTGTTTGTTATCTGCACATTAATGTGGGGAACGAATAGTCTCTATATCATTAATATGCCGCTGTTTATCATCAACGAACTGCGTCTGCCGGAAAAACTGGCTGGCATCATGATGGGCACCGCAGCCGGACTGGAAATCCCAACCATGCTGATTGCTGGCTATTTTGCAAAGCGTCTGGGTAAACGTCTGTTGATGAGAATTGCCGTCGTCGCCGGATTCTTCTTTTATGCCGGTATGCTGCTGGCTCACTCTCCGGCGATATTGCTTGGCTTACAGCTGCTGAACGCGATTTACATCGGTATTCTCGGCGGGATTGGCATGCTCTATTTCCAGGATTTGATGCCGGGACAGGCGGGTTCAGCCACCACCCTCTATACGAATACCATTCGCGTTGGCTGGATTATTGCCGGATCGCTGGCGGGGATTGCCGCTGAACTCTGGAACTATCATGCGGTGTTCTGGTTTGCGCTGGTGATGATCGTCGCCACCGTCGTGTGCCTGGCGCGCATCAAGGACGTTTAAGGCGCGGTCAGCGCTTCAAGCTCGATGAGATAAACCATCGCCTGGTGCGTCGTCCGCCCGCACATTTCCGCACTGGGCTGTAAACCGGCGCACACTTTTGGCCGCAGCGGTGAAGCAAAAATTTTACAGCGCAGGGATTCATCCAACTGAACGCAGGGCGTATTAGCGGGCTTGCCATCAGGCATACCGGGGATGGGACTGGAGATTGAAGGCGCGGTGCAGCATGCACCACAATCCGGACGGCATTCCATACAGTACTCTCTTTATCGTAAACCATCGGATTGTGCGGGAAGGGCACAGTACCACCTTTTTTGCACCAGCAAAAGCATGAATTCCGCTTGCCTGAATGCCCCGGCGCGAGTAGTTTTACGCGATATTTTAGACACTCCTAACTACAGGATTTTTTCGATGCCAAGAGCGAACGAAATTAAAAAAGGTATGGTACTTAACTACAACGGCAAGCTGCTGATTGTAAAAGATATCGATATTCAATCACCGTCCGCGCGTGGTGCAGCTACGCTGTACAAAATGCGTTTTTCCGATGTTCGTACCGGTCTGAAAGTTGAAGAGCGCTTCAAAGGCGACGATATCGTGGATACCATCACCCTGAGCCGCCGCTGGGTTGATTTCTCCTACGTTGATGGCAACGAATATGTCTTTATGGATAAAGAAGACTATACCCCGTATACCTTCACCAAAGACCAGATTGAAGAAGAGTTGCTGTTCATCCCGGAAGGCGGGATGCCGGACATGCAGGTACTGACCTGGGACGGCCAACTGCTGGCGCTTGAACTGCCGCAGACCGTAGACCTGGAAATCGTTGAAACCTCACCGGGTATTAAAGGTGCTTCAGCGAGTGCGCGCAACAAGCCAGCAACCCTGAGCACCGGTCTGGTGATCCAGGTTCCTGAGTATCTGAGTGCGGGTGAAAAAATCCGTATTCATATCGAAGAACGTCGCTATATGGGCCGTGCAGACTAATTTTCTGCCGCTCGCTGACGACAAGGGAAAGCGCAGGCTGTAAGGCTCGTCTTTTAAGCATGCATGGTGAACATGTGATTCCGGCTCAGGGTTCCGTTCACCTCAGCGGTGTCATTTCTCTGAAGCGCAGATACCTGTGAACGTGCAAGGGAGGCTCACCGCCGCCTCCCTTGCAACCCAGGCTCCCGGCGGGAAAATCGTCGCTGCGCGAGTTATTCGTCTTGTGCCGTCTGCCTGTCGGGTCGGGGCCGAGCCTGCATCCCTGCAGGCCATCCCCTCTGCCCGCATCCCTGCGGGCAGCCCCGGTCAGCCGTCAACGCCTCATCGATTTTCAGCCGGACCGGGGTCATCGCTTCAACGCACTGACTTCCAGTTAAATATTTTTTGCTGTTTAAACCAAAAACGCAGATGGTCAGGTGTGGGCTGGTCCGGCTGAAAATTGCCGACGTGTTTCCGTAAGGCCGGGAGAGCCAGCATGGATGCTGGCTCAGGGCGCGCTTTGCAAGGACGCTTCCTCGCGCCCGGCCCGGTAGCCTGGAGGAATAAGCGGAGGGTATTGCGCAGCAACAATTTTCCTGCCGGGAGCCGGGATTGTAAAGGGCGTGGCGGAGAACGCCCTTTACACGTTCACAGGAATCGGTGCTTAAGAGAAATGATGAGCATGAGGTGAACGGAACTCTATCTCCGAGATAGCATGTTCTTTACCTCCGCCAGCACCAGCTGTCCCTTTGTCATATTCAGCGCTGGCTGCTGAGATAAAAATCATCCATCAGCAACGATTCCAGATACTGTTCTTCCTCTTGCATAAAACGCACTATCAGATTAACCGCCTGCGGATAAAACCCCTCGCCATCCCGCACCAGACAAGCGTCGCGAAATAACGGTGCCCAGCACAGAATATGATGATGCAAAAAGTAATATTGCGCGGAGAATTTCTCCTCTTTAGCAACCATCCTCGCCATTAATGCCAACTGCACGGCAATATGATCGGAGGGTTCATTCTCTCGCGCCACCAGACCTTGCTCAATCAGCAGCACATTCATTTGCCGACGTTCTTCTGCCGCTGTCGTGTGTGGATAGTGCCCGGCATAGGGAGAAACACTAGCCGGCGGGGCCAGCAGAAACAGCGAGGCAAAATCTGCTGCCAGCTCCAGCTGTCGGGAGTCACGCCGCAAAACCCGGCCCAGACTACGCTCAAAACGTTTAACCTCGCCAGACACTCCAGGAACAGCCGTCAGTGAGGTAATCCATGCCTGGCTATCACCGTTTTCCAGACTGGCGAGCTGTTTTTCGTCCAGCTCACGAAATAACAGTTGCGAAAACCACTGGTAAACAGCCGCCCGCTGCTGATGAATTTGATTATGCTGCACTGGTCCCCTCCTCTTTCACAATCTGTGGACCACCGAATGCCGTCACCTGCGGGGCTTTCTGCTGATAACGCTCGACCTCCACCAGCACGGTATGCGCTGAAGGCCCCTGGGCCAGCTGTGAAGTACCGATATCCGCGCTCAGTACGTTCGGATCGCCATAGGTGCATAATGTCCCGGCTTTCCCCCCTTCCTGCGGGGAGTACCATGCGCCTTCATGAATACGAATCACGCCAGGGGAAAAATCCGGACTGACAACCACGCCAGCCAGTACCTGGCCACGAGCGTTAAAGACGCGGGCGATATCACCGGCTTTTAAGCCACGGGCGGTAGCATCCTGTTCACTGATATAAAGCGGTTCTCTTCCGGCAACTGCATAGGTGTTGCGAAACGCCTCGCTCGAGCACAACTGGGAATGCAGACGTTTATCCGGGTGGCAGGATTGCAGATGCAGCGGGTATTTATCTTTTTTGCCGCTATGGGTACGCTCAAAGGGTTCCATCCACACCGGATGCCCCGGACAATCCTGATAGGCAAATCCCGCGATGGTTTTGCTGTAGATTTCAATCAGACCTGACGGCGTTCCCAGCGGATTCAGGTCTGGCTGGTCGCGAAACTCGCCGTGACGTACCCACGGCTGGCCCGGCGGATATTCAATATATCCGTCACCCTGCCAGAACGTTGTGAAATCCGGTAATGAGACACCGAGCGATGCCCCCATCTTCACGCCTTCGTCATAAAGCGCCTGTATCCACTGCATTTCATCACGGTTTTCACGGTACACCACTTCCTTGTCAAAGCGCTTACACAGCCCGGCAAACACATCAAAATCATGTCGCGCTTCATATTGCGGTTTGACGATCTGATGCAACGCCATTAGCCCTTTATTTGAATGCGTACCGAACTGCTCAATATCGTTACGTTCAAAGCGGGTGGTAACGGGCAGGACGATATCGGCAAATCGGCACGACGCGGTCCATTGGTGATCCAACACCACCACGGTTTCCAGCTTCTTCCACGCGTCGATCATGCGGTTCCTGTCCTGCTGCGCATGAAATGGATTCGCCGCGCTGTAGATCGCCATTTTGATGTCAGGCCAGGTTAACGTCTCGCCGTTAAAGGCAACCTTTTTGCCTGGCTCAAGCAGGCAATCAACGATACGCGAAGTGGGGATATGCTCCGATGCGCCGCGAAAATCCGCGTTGTACTTCGCCTGCGGGGGATTCGCGATCCCCCCCAGTCCAGAGAGCACAGGCCCGGCGGATGTTACCGTACCACCGCCGTTGTAGTGCCAGCCAAATCCTACCCCGCCGCCGGGCAAACCAATTTGACCGACCATGCTGGCCAGTACCACCAGCATCCACGGATACTGCTCACCATGGTGCATGCGTTGTACGCACCAACCGCCCATAAACTGTGTCCGACCGTTCACCAACAGGCGGGCGAAGTCTCGGATCTGCTCTGCCGTCAACCCGCAGATTTCTGCCGCCCATTCGGCATTTTTCGGCTGTTTATCGCTCTCGCCCAGCAGGTACGGTAAAAACTGTTCAAAGCCGACGGTGTAATCGGTAATAAACGCCGTGTCGTACAGTTTTTCTTCGTACAGGGTATGCGCCAGCCCCAGCATTAACGCGACATCGGTTTGTGGCCGCAACGCCAACTGCTCACAACCGAGATAGTTTTGCGATTTGCTACGCACTGGATCAACGCTGATAACGCGCATCTTACCCTGCGCTACCGCCTCTTTAATCTGCTGCCAGTAGCCAAACGCATCGTGATCGGGAACCAAAAACTCGATCTGCAAGTTCTTGATCGGATCACAGCCCCACAGCACGATGGTATTGCTGTTTTGAATCACCAGCGGGAGCGACGTCTGCTGCTCATAAACTTCCAGCGAACCAATCACATGCGGTAAAATGACCTGGGCCGCTGCCGCAGAGTAGTCGCCGACGGTTGTCACATAGTTACCATGCAGGCCAAGCCCCCGGTCCATCGCCCCGCCCGCTTTATGGTATTTGCCCACCATCTGCCAGTCGGCAAGCCCGGTAAATACGCCTGATGAGCCATAGGTTTTTTGCACCCGCTCCAGCTCTTCGTAAAACAAATCCAGCGCCTGATCCCAACTGACCCGTACAAAACGGTTATCTCCGCGCTGGCTGCGATCCGACTTCTCACGCTTACGTAGCCAGTCCAGACGCACCATTGGGTAACGCACCCGCGACGGGTTGTAGACCACTTCACGCACCGCGTTCAGCATATCGCAGGGGTATTTGTCATGTTTGAACGGACGGGTTTCGGTCCACTCACCGTTGACCACTTTGGCTTCAAAAGCGCCATAGTGCGAACCAGATTGAATCCACTGTTCGGGATTTTCCCCCGCCGCCCACACTTTTGATATCAGCGGATTAGGTGCCAGTGCGCTGACAGCCCCTACCGCCAGCATTCCGCTGAGAAAACGGCGGCGGGACGGATTAAAGTCATGAATATCCATACATTATCCTTACTTTTTGTTGGTTTCAGACACATCGCTGGCGTGGGTCTGGAGGTATTTCAACAACGTACGTTCCTCCACCGGATTAAGCCGGTAATAGGTCGACATGGCTTTCAATCCGGCGATCCAGCCATTAGCGGTATATCGGGTCGTAGGAGGAGTGCTATGACAGGCGCTACAGGTGGATTGCAGCATTTGATCTGAGTACTCCCAGATTGGCGCAAGCGTGTTGATAAAGTCCTGATCGGTGGTCCAGGCGGTGACGCTCACCTGCTGCCATTCCTGATGTGAGTCAGGATCGACCTGGGTTTGTAGCACTTTTACGTTCGCCATCAGGGGCTCATCGAGAACGGCGGAGAAAACGCGTTTCCCCATATACTGGGTGATCACCCGTCCGCGTCCTTTGCTTTCACGCCAGCCCGTGATTTCGAGCTGCACGTTACTGCCTTCTTTTTTCAGCACCTTGACCTCGGTGGCGGGAAATAACAGTGCTTTGCCTGCGGGACTTCCTTCCGTTGCCGTCAGCGGTTTTTCACTTAATGAGAACAGCGTGGTCGCATCCGTTGGCGTATCTCCCTGACGCTGTAGTTGCTTATAGCGATCGCGAAAACCGCTGCTCATATCGGGTTTGTGATGGGCTATTCCTTTGTGACAATCGATACAGTTACTGTCTTTTGCTGCCGCTGCGGTCATTTGCGCCGCCGCATTTGCAGATTGCTTGCCATGATCCATTGCCTCATAGCTATGGCAGGATTTACACGCCGCTGAATTATTCGCGCTCATGCGCGCCCACTCCCGCTGGGCCAGCTCCGGGCGTTTGGCAGCAAACTTTTCAGGAGTATCGATAGAAGGAGAAATAAAGGTATGATAGAGGTCGTTTAAGGCTTCAGTTTTACGAATAAGCGTTGGAACAACGCCTGGTGGAATATGACAATCCTTACACTCGGCCCGCACGCCAGATGCGTTGCGAAAATGCACGCTGGTTTTATATTCCTCTCCAGCCGTGCGCATCGAGTGACACGATAAACAAAATTCTGTGGTACTAGTGTAATGAACACCTTGCCACGTTCCCCAAATAGCCAGGGCCATTGCCACCGCCCCAGCCAATACGCACCACAATGCGTTCTTTCTTATCCACGACATGCTTGCCTCCATTTTTTTAATAGCGACACGCTAAGGGATAATAAAAATCAAAAATAGAGACAGCGATGGTAAGCTATAGGAACAGCCGCTACTCCATGAGGTGTATCAAATAGTAAAAATGAGAGATTCGTAATATAGTAGCTATATATTAATAAGGAATTCCTCATGCTTAAATTAACGCTCAATAGAGAACTCCGCACTCCGCTGCAATTGCAAATTTTTCAATTTTATTTCCAGGCTATTCAGCGGGGGGATTTGCTTTGTGGCGATAAGCTTCCCTCTATTCGCGAGCAGGCTCAGGTCTTGAACGTTGCCAAAATAACGGTGGTGATGGCCTATGATAAGCTTATGGCGGCTGGGTTAATCAAGAGCCGACACGGCATTGGCTATGAAGTGATATTCACCACGCCTGTACGTATAACCCCAGCTCATGTGCCCGTTACCCAAGGTTCTCCCCCGACAAAGCCTAAAGCTGCCGGGGTCTCTACCGATGTTTACGCCGAGCCTGGACGAGAATGCTACTGCCGGATGGGCGTCCCCGATCCCAACGCTTTTCCCTGGTCAAGCTGGCGGAAATGGAATAATGCTCCAAGCATACTTAAAGAACAATTATTTACCCGATATCATTCACCAAATGGATTATTTTCATTGCGTGAGCAATTGGTCAGATACCTTAATTTATCCCGCGGAATTAATACCCGAGCAGAGAACATCATCATTACCAACGGGATTCAGGAAGGATTATCACTGCTCAGCCAAATATTTATTATTCATCATGCTGTCAGTCAGCAAAAAAAGTGCCATATTGTGACCGAATCCCCTTGTTATTCTGGCGCATGGCATCTTTTCAATTATTACGGTGCAGACATTACGTCAATCGCCGTAGATAACCACGGGCTGCAAACAGATAATTTACCCGAGTATGAAACCCAGCTTTGTTATGTTACTCCAGCTCATCAGTATCCGATGGGAAGTGTACTTTCGCTGGAGCGCCGTCAGTCATTATTAACGTGGGCGCAACGCGTCGGCGCTTACATCATTGAAGACGATTACGATGCCGTTTTTACCTATGGGGAAAATCCCCTTCCCGCGCTGAAAGCCATGGATTATCACAACCGGGTTATCTACATGGGGACATTTTCTAAAACGCTGGGGCCAGGCGCACGGCTTGGCTATCTTATTTGCCCTGATGAACTGCTTCCGGCGGTACAGAATATGAAAGCGCTCAATAACAACGGCAGTCAGTGGTTGTTGCAGCAATTTTTAGCCGAACTGATGCAAAATCAGGTGTTTTATACGCATATCAGCAAGCTGGCCTGCAGCTATGCGACGCGCCTCGCCCTGTTACGCGATGGCCTTTCCACTCTGTTTCCCGAAGGGAAAATCGCTGGCGCAACGGCAGGTCTGCACCTCTCGTTACGCATTGCCAGACATACCGAATTCATCGCCAGGCTACAACAAAGCTGCCTGTTGGCCGGGATCCGTTTCGACACTCTGCCGGATATAGAAAATGGATCAGAAGCCGCATGGCGCAAAGAGAACAGCGATGCTGTTATGTTTTTTGGATTTGGTGGATTGCAGATACAGCAGATCAATAAAGTGCTGACAGTGCTGGAGCAGGCGATCGCGCAGCCTTGATGAATAACAGGGATCGCGCCTGTAGCGCAATCCCTGTTGTTAGACTTACAGCAGGTCGCGGAATTGCGTTTGTTTCAGCGCCAGCTCAACGCCGCGGACTTCTGCCAGGCCTTTCAGGCGACCAATCGCAGAATAGCCGGGGTTGGTTTTCTTATGCAGATCGTCAAGCATCTGGTGTCCATGGTCCGGACGCATCGGGATAGGACGCAGGTCGCCCGCCTTTTTACGCCGCTGCTCTTCGCTCAAAATGGCAGCCACCACCGATACCATGTCCACATCGCCCTGCAGGTGCGCACCTTCGTGGAAGGTTTTCGGGTTATCTTCACGACAGGTCGAGCGCAGGTGCGTGAAGTGGATACGATCGCCAAAGGTTTCGATCATTTTCACCAGATCGTTATCAGCGCGCACACCGTAAGAACCGGTGCACATGGTGAAACCGTTATTAATGCTATCGACCGTTTCTTTCAGCCACTGCATATCTTCAATAGTCGAAACGATACGCGGCAGGCCGAGGATCGGGCGCGGCGGATCGTCAGGATGCACGGCCAGACGCACGCCTACTTCTTCTGCCACTGGCACAATCGCCCGCAGGAATACCGCCATATTATCGCGCAGATCGTCCTTGCTGATGCCGTCATATTCAGCGAGACGCGCACGGAACTGATCCAGCGTATAGCCCTCTTCTGCACCAGGCAGGCCAGCAATGATATTGCGGGTCAGCTTTTCAATTTCTGCATCACTCATGGCATTGAAGTAATCCAGCGCCTGACGTTGTTCTTCGGCGGTATAATCCGCTTCAGCTCCCGGGCGTTGCAGAATATGAAGTTCGAAGGCCGCAAAAGCAATCTGGTCAAAACGCAGCGCTTTGGAACCATCCGGCAGCTGATATTCGAGGTCAGTACGCGTCCAGTCGAGGATCGGCATGAAGTTATAGCACACTGTATCGATACCACAGGTCGCCAGATTACGGATACTCTGCTGATAATTAGCAATCCACGTTTGGTATTGACCAGAACGCGTTTTGATATCTTCGTGAACGGGGATACTTTCCACCACCGACCAGGTCAGCCCTTTTTCAGCCAGAATGGCCTGACGCTGTTGAATCTCTTCTACCGGCCACACTTCACCGTTAGGAATATGGTGCAAGGCAGTCACAACACCCGTTGCGCCAGCCTGACGCACATCATCAAGCGATACCGGATCGTTAGGTCCGTACCAACGCCAGGTTTGTTCCATTGTTTCACCTCACAAGTTGTTATACCAAATTAAATCATCTTAATGACGACTACCATACAGGCATCCGTCAACTGATCAACATATTGCCGATGATTGGTTGATCAAGCTCACATTCCCCGGATAAATGAGGCACACCAATTCAATTTGTTGTCATATAACTTTATACTGCCATTGTTAATTTATGGTTAATCAGGTGTATTAAATGAAAACTATTGCCTCAGCGCCGCTTGCGGAAAATGTCATGATGCCGCAGTACGACCGCCAACACTTAAAAACGCGGATTGTGCATTTTGGCTTCGGTGCTTTTCACCGCGCCCACCAGGCATTATTAACCGACAGGGTGCTGAATGCGCAGGGTGGAGACTGGGGTATTTGTGAGATCAGTCTGTTCAGCGGCGATCGACTGATGAGCCAACTACGTGAACAGGATCATTTATTTACCGTGCTGGAAAAAGGGGCCAACGGCAACCAACCGATTGTTATCGGCGCCGTCAACGAATGTCTCAACGCCACGCTGGATTCGCTGGCGGCCATTATTGAAAAATTCTGCGAGCCTCAGGTGGCTATTGTCTCGCTAACTATTACAGAAAAAGGCTACTGCATCGATCCGGCGACAGGCTCGTTAGACCTCAGTAATCCACGTATTGCTCACGATCTGCAAACACCGACTGAACCGCACTCTGCCCCCGGAATTATTGTTGAAGCGCTACACCGCCGACGTGAACGCGGGCTACAGCCGTTTACCGTCCTCTCTTGCGATAACATCCCGGACAATGGTCATGTGGTAAAAAACGCCGTACTGGGAATGGCAGAAAAACGCTCACCGGAGCTGGCGCATTGGATCCAGGAGCATGTCAGCTTCCCGGGTACCATGGTAGACAGGATTGTTCCTGCCGCCACCGAAGAGTCACTGGCCGAAATTGCCCGCGAGCTGGGCGTTGCCGACCCCTGCGCAATCAGCTGCGAACCGTTTATCCAGTGGGTGATTGAGGATAATTTTGTGTGTGGCCGCCCACAATGGGAAACGGCGGGCGTCCAGATGGTCGAAAATGTGTTGCCGTGGGAACAAATGAAACTGCGGATGCTGAACGGCAGTCATTCGTTTCTTGCTTATCTCGGTTATCTGGCCGGGTTCCAGCACATCAGCGACTGTATGCAGAACAGCGCATTTCGTGAAGCCGCTTACCGCCTGATGCTCAACGAACAGGCACCTACGCTGCAAATAACCGATGTTGATTTAGATCAGTATGCCCTAAGCCTGTTGGAGCGTTTTGCCAACCCAGCGTTGAAACATAAAACCTGGCAAATCGCGATGGACGGTAGCCAAAAATTACCCCAGCGCATGTTGGAAGGGATCCGCGTACATTTAGCCCGCCAAAGTGAGTGGCCACTGCTGGCGCTCGGTGTTGCAGGCTGGATGCGTTATGTGAGCGGCGTGGATGATTCAGGCGCCGCTATTGATGTTCGTGACCCGTTGAGTGAAAAAATTGCCGCTCTGGTTAAACAGAGCACAGAGTCAGAACGCGTCAACGCCCTGCTTTCGCTGCGCGAGATTTTCGCCACCGATCTCGTACAGAATCCGCGGTTTGTCGCGGCCATTCAGCAGGCCTGGCAACGCATTGCCCAATACGGTGCGCATCAGGCTGTCATTGAGACGTTAAAAAGTTAACGATTTCTGCCATTAAACAGGACGAAGCGCGTCTTCGTCCTCTCACCCCTTCTCTTTTTCCCCGTTTTTCGCCAGGATTGTTAAATGCCATTACGGTAATTTATGATTCTGGAGTAAATGTGACTAAAACCAATCTCATCACCGGTTTTCTCGGCAGTGGCAAAACCACCTCTATTCTTCATTTATTGGCAAACAAAGATCCTGCTGAGAAGTGGGCCGTGCTGGTTAATGAGTTTGGCGAAGTTGGCATTGATGGCGCGTTGCTGGCCGGCAGCGGTGCGCTGCTAAAAGAGATTCCCGGCGGCTGTATGTGCTGTGTTAACGGTCTACCAATGCAGGTTGGCCTCAATACGCTGCTGCGTCAGGGAAAACCCGACCGCCTGCTGATTGAACCCACCGGCCTCGGACATCCCAAACAGATTCTGGATTTACTCACCGCACCGGTTTATGAGCCGTGGATCGATCTGCGCGCAACCCTCTGTATCCTTGACCCTCGCCTGTTACTGGATGAAAAAAGCATCGCCAATGACAATTTCCGCGATCAGCTGGCCGCCGCTGACATCATTGTTGCCAACAAAACCGACCGTGCCACGACGGAAAGCGAAAACGCCCTGCAAAGCTGGTGGCAACACTACGGCGGTAATCGCCAGTTAGTTCATGCCGACCATGGGCAAATTGACGGGCAGCTACTGGATTTGCCCCGACTAAACCTGGCTGAGCTTCCTGCAAGCGCGGAGCACGCCCATAGCCATGCCGACAAAAAGGGGCTGGCAGCGTTGAGCTTACCCGCACAGCAGCGCTGGCGTCGTAGCCTGAACAGCGGCCAGGGCCATCAGGCCTGCGGTTGGATTTTTGACGCCGATACGGTGTTCGATACCATCGGTCTGCTGGAATGGTCGCGTCTTGCTCCTGTTGGACGCGTGAAGGGGGTAATGCGTATTAAAGAAGGACTGGTACGCATTAACCGCCAGGGAGACGACTGGCATATAGAGACACAAAACGTCGCGCCACCAGATAGTCGTATTGAACTCATCGCCGATACCGAGACCGACTGGAATGCGTTACAGAGCGCGTTGTTGAGACTTCGTTTAGACGCTAGCGCGTAAGGTTGCCTTCGTTTTTTAGCAATGGTAAACGACGATGAAAACCCGATACCCTTTGATCTTCCTGCTTAATATTGCGGGCCTGGCACTGTTTCTGTCCTGGTATATTCCAGCCGGGCATGGGTTCTGGTCTTCACTGGATACGGGCGTTTTCCGCTTCTTTAATCATAAACTGGTGGAAAGCCCGCTGTTCTTATGGGTTGTTGCTATTACCAATAACCGGGCATTTGATGGCTGCTCATTGCTGGCAATGGGCGCATTGATGCTGCACTTTTGGTTCAAAGAGACGTCGGAAGGTCGCCGACGCATTGTGGCTATCGGTTTGGTTATGCTGCTCACCGCAGTGGTATTAAATCAGCTGGGCCAGGCGCTTATTCCCGTTAAACGCGCCAGTCCGACCCTGTTGCTGGATAATATTTATCGCGTCAGCGAACTGCTGCATATTCCGACCAAAGATGCGTCGAAAGACAGTTTTCCTGGCGATCACGGCATGATGTTGCTTATTTTTTCCGCATTTATGCTGCGTTATTTCGGAAAAGTCGCAGGATTAATCGGCCTTATTATCGCTGTGGTTTTTGCCTTCCCACGCGTAATGATTGGCGCCCACTGGCTCACCGATATCGTGGTTGGTTCCATGACGGTGGTCTTGATTGGCCTTCCCTGGTGGCTAATGACGCCATTAAGCGACCGATTAGTCACTCTGTTCGTGAATTATCTACCCGGTAAAAACAAACATTTTCTAAACAAATAACGCAGAGTAATTAACATCATCAGGGATACTTCTGATTCCCTGATGATGCCTGGCAATATTTCATCATTCTGATTGTCATTTTCCTGTCATCTTATTCATGTTTAAAATGAGTGAGTTGCGTATTTTTCACCCTGATTGTTCTTAATTTAGACAATGCCGTTTATTCACTTTCTGTATCAATTTTTCTTATAAGAAATCACGTAAAATCACTCGCATTGACCGGAACGATCGGGTAATCTCGAACTCGTTTTGCCTCGCGGGATAATTATTCCCTTTCAGAATAAATTTGTGCGTTCTGCCACAGATTTGACCTTAAGGAATTGTCTCATCGTGCGATGGTAATTAGTCTCGTCACGTTTGGCATTTTTTATAACGATATTTATCGTTAAGGACTTCAAGGGAAAACAAACAAAATGGTCAAATCTCAACCGATTTTGAGATATATCTTGCGGGGCATACCCGCGATAGCAGTTGCGGTTCTGCTTTCTGCATGTAGCACAACGAACACCGCCAAGAATATGCATTCTGAGACGCATGCTGTGGGCAATGGAGATAACTCTTCACTGCAAGCCTCTCAGGATGAATTTGAAAATATGGTACGTAATATCGATGTTAAATCACGTATTATGGACCAGTATGCTGACTGGAAAGGCGTGCGTTACCGCCTTGGCGGCAGCACCAAAAAAGGTATTGATTGCTCAAGCTTCGTGCAGCGCACCTTCCGCGAGCAATTTGGTTTAGAGCTTCCGCGCTCAACCTATGAACAACAGGAAACGGGGAAATCCGTTTCGCGCACTAATCTGCGCACAGGCGATCTGGTTCTGTTCCGTGCTGGCTCTACCGGCCGTCACGTCGGTATTTATATCGGTAACAACCAGTTTGTACATGCCTCGACCAGCAGTGGCGTTATCATTTCCAGCATGAACGAGCCTTACTGGAAAAAACGTTACAACGAAGCTCGCCGGGTTCTGAGCCGCAGTTAGTTTCGTTTGGCAGCTATCCCTTGGCTATCCTGATGAGACATATTGAAAAGCACTGCTTCGGTGGTGCTTTTTTGTTTCACCCTGCGACTAAGAAAAATCTCACAACATGAGTCATTTCAGGTTATATTCATACAGAATAAGCGGTTAAATCAGGTAAAATAAGGATCTATGTTCAGACGCTCTTCTTCATCCGGTCGGAAAATCCTGCTTTCCTGTATGTTAACGGGGCTTATCGTCGCAATACTCGTGAGTACCCTGCAGTTTTTCGTCACCTGGCATAAACGAGAAGTTAAGTACGAAACGCTGCTTGCCGATATACAGAATTATGTCAGTAGTTACTTTGCAGATCTCAAAACCACCACAGACGCGCTTCAACCCCTGCTGGAAAAGAACTGCCAGCAAGTCGCTGCAAAACTTACCTCCAGTGCGGCTTTTAACCTCAACGTTCGTGCTTTTTTGCTGGTAAAAGACGGTATTGCTTTTTGCTCCTCCGCAACAGGTGCAATGAACTCCCCCATTTTGTCGCTGATCCCCAAGCTGAATATCAACAAAGATGTTGATGTGGAAATACTGTCCGGGACGCCCATGATGCCGGATAAACCCGCGATAATGATTTGGCACCGCAATCACTCACTCCATAACAGCGGCGTATTTTCTTCATTGAATATCAACCTGGCGCCCTATCTGCTTTATACCGCCCGTGAAGATAATTTTAATGGTATTGCCGTTATTGCTGGCGACACGGCTATTTCAACATTTTCATCCCGAATTATGGACGTCTCAGCGCTGCCTAAAACGCCATGGCGCCAGGCGACGCTTAAAGAGGTGCCGCTGAAAATTCGTTTGTATGCGCAAGAGTGGACGTACAACGACATCTGGTACGCGATTATGTTGGGATGTATGGCCGGGATTATCACCGGGGTTCTCCTCTGGTACTACATCTACAGCATCCGTTTACGCCCAGGCAAAGATATCCTCAACGCCATCAAACATAACCAGTTTTATGTGGTGTACCAGCCAGTCGTAGAGATGCAGACGCTGGAAGTGAAAGGCGTCGAGGTCCTGTTACGTTGGAATCACCCAACAACGGGCGAGATCCCACCGGATGCCTTTATTCATTACGCTGAATCACAGAAAATGATTGTCCCGCTGACTCAGCATCTCTTTAAGTTGATCGCCCAGGATGCCCCGACGCTGCAAAAGGTATTTCCCGCTGGCGCAAAATTGGGGATCAATATCGCGCCATCGCATCTGCATGGCGAGACGTTTAAAGACGACATTCGGCACCTGCACGCTTCGCTTCCCGCAAACTATTTTCAGATAGTACTGGAAATCACTGAACGAGATATGCTCAATCAGCACGAGGCCACAAAGCTATTTGAATGGCTGCATTCCGCAGGTTTTGAAATTGCGATTGATGATTTTGGCACCGGTCATAGTGCGCTTATTTATCTGGAACGGTTTACCGTTGACTACCTGAAAATCGATCGCGGGTTTATTAACGCCATTGGGACGGAAACACTGACTTCTCCGGTACTGGACGCCGTGTTGACACTTTCTAAACGTCTTAATATGCTGACGGTTGCGGAAGGGGTAGAAACTCCTGAGCAAGCCCGTTGGCTGCGCGATCGTGGGGTGCATTTTTTCCAGGGGTACTGGATTAGCCGACCATTACAGCTTGCTGATTTTGTGCGTTGGATGGCACAGCCCAATAAGCCGACGTGGTGATCGCAGTATGCGATTCATATACTCTCACTCGCCGCTACATCCCTTATCTTTCAGGCATGATGCCCGTCGGGTTGTGGCAGGAAAAGGAAATCGCTTTTATATGATCCCTCGCCTACTGCTGCTGTTTATCGCCCTCATCGGGTTTAGCGTCCAGGCGCAATCCATCAAAGAAAGCTATGCTTTTGCCGTACTGGGTGAGCCGAAGTACGCATTTAACTTTAATCACTTCGATTATGTTAATCCCGCAGCCCCTAAAGGTGGTCAAATCACCCTCTCCGCGATTGGTACGTTCGATAACTTCAACCGCTATGCGATGCGCGGTAACCCCGGCGCGCGTACCGAAACGCTGTACGATACGCTATTTACCACCTCTGACGATGAACCTGGTAGCTATTACCCGCTCATTGCCGACAGCGCACGCTATGCTGACGACTATTCCTGGGTAGAAATTGCCATTAATCCGCGCGCGCGTTTTCACGATGGCTCACCCATTACCGCCCGCGACGTCGCATTCACCTTCCACAAATTTATGACTGAAGGCGTGCCGCAGTTTCGTCTGGTCTACAAGGGAACAACGGTAAAAGCCATCTCGCCATTAACCGTACGCATTGAATTAGCCAAACCGGGTAAAGAGGACATGCTCAGCCTGTTTTCATTACCCGTGATGCCAGAGAAGTACTGGAAAGATCATAAGCTCAGCGATCCCTTATCATCGCCACCGCTCGCCAGCGGCCCCTATCGCATTACGAAATGGAAGATGGGCCAGTATATTATCTATTCGCGCGTCAAAGATTATTGGGCCGCTAATCTGCCCGTCAATCGTGGACGCTGGAACTTTGATACCATCCGCTACGACTACTATCTGGATGATAACGTCGCCTTTGAAGCGTTTAAGGCCGGTGCGTTTGATCTGCGTCTTGAAAATGATGCCAAAAACTGGGCGACACGTTATACCGGGAAAAATTTCGCGAATCACTACATCATCAAAGATGAACAAAAGAACGAATCCGCCCAGGATACCCGCTGGCTGGCATTTAATATTCAGCGCCCGGTATTCAGCGACCGACGGGTGCGGGAAGCCATCACGCTGGCCTTTGATTTTGAATGGATGAATAAAGCGCTGTTCTATAACGCCTGGAGCCGGACCAACAGCTATTTTCAGAATACCGAATATGCCGCGACAAAATACCCCGACGCGGATGAGCTGGTGATACTCGCGCCCTTGAAAAAAGATCTCCCCCCTGAGGTCTTTAGCCAAATCTATCAGCCGCCAAAATCAAAAGGCGATGGCTACGATCGCGACAACCTGTTGAAAGCCGATACCTTACTGGAACAGGCCGGATGGGTACTAAAGGGTCAGCAGCGCGTAAATAGCGCCAGCGGTAAACCTCTGAGCTTTGAACTGTTGCTCCCGGCGGGCAGCAACAGTCAATGGGTGCTGCCGTTTCAGCACAACCTGCAGCGCTTAGGTATTACGATGAATATCCGCCAGGTGGATAACTCACAAATCACGAACCGCCTGCGCAGTCGCGACTATGACATGATGCCGAGGTTGTATCGTGCGATGCCGTGGCCGAGTTCAGACCTGCAAATTCTTTGGGCCTCTCAATATATTGACTCCAGCTACAACGCTCCCGGCGTACAAAGCCCGGTGATTGATAAACTGATCGACCAAATCATCGCGGCGCAAGGCGACAAAGCCAAATTGATCCCACTGGGCCGGGCACTGGACAGGGTATTAACCTGGAACTACTACATGTTGCCGATGTGGTTCATGGCAGAGGATCGCATTGCATGGTGGGATAAATTTTCACATCCTGCTATTCGCCCAATTTATACTATTGGCCTCGACAACTGGTGGTATGACGTCAACAAAGCGGCGAAGCTGCCCGCAGCCAGGCGGCAGGGAGAATAAATGGGCGCTTATCTGATTCGACGTCTGCTGCTGGTGATCCCGACGCTTTGGGCCATCATCACCATCAACTTTTTTATCGTGCAAATAGCCCCCGGCGGCCCGGTTGAACAGGCCGTCGCCGCCATTGAGTTCGGGCAAAGCGGGGCATTACCCGGCGCAGGTAGCGAAGGCGTTCGCGCCAGCCACGCGCAAACCGGCGTGGGTAACATCAGTGACAGTAATTATCGAGGCGGCCGGGGTCTTGACCCGGAGGTGATAGCCGAAATCACTCGCCGCTATGGGTTCGATAAGCCCATCCATGAGCGTTACTTCAAAATGCTCTGGGATTATATTCGTTTCGATTTCGGTGACAGCCTGTTTCGTAGCGCCTCGGTGCTGACGCTTATCAAAGACAGCCTGCCTGTTTCCGTCACGCTGGGGTTGTGGAGTACGCTCATCATCTATCTGGTGTCGATACCGCTTGGGATCCGCAAAGCGGTGCATAACGGCAGCCGGTTTGATGTCTGGAGCAGCGCGTTTATTATTATCGGCTATGCCATACCGGCCTTTCTGTTTGCCATTTTGCTGATCGTCTTTTTTGCCGGGGGAAGCTACTACGACCTGTTCCCGCTTCGCGGGCTGGTTTCCGCCAATTTTGACTCCCTGCCCTGGTATCAGAAAGTAACCGACTACCTTTGGCATATCACCCTGCCGGTGCTGGCGACGGTGGTTGGCGGGTTTGCCGCGCTGACGATGCTGACCAAGAACTCATTTCTGGATGAGGTGCGCAAACAATATGTCGTCACCGCACGCGCTAAAGGGGTCAGCGAGAAAAATATTTTGTGGAAACATGTGTTTCGCAATGCCATGTTGCTGGTGATCGCCGGCTTCCCGGCAACGTTTATCAGCATGTTTTTTACCGGCTCACTGCTGATTGAAGTGATGTTCTCGCTTAACGGCCTGGGATTGCTGGGTTATGAATCCACCGTATCACGCGACTACCCGGTAATGTTTGGCACACTCTATATCTTCACCCTGATCGGTCTGCTGCTGAATATCCTCAGCGACATCAGCTATACGCTGGTCGATCCTCGTATTGATTTTGAGGGACGCTAATGTCGCGATTAAGCCCCGTCAATCAGGCCCGCTGGGCGCGCTTTCGCCACAACCGTCGCGGCTACTGGTCGCTTTGGATTTTTCTGGTGCTGTTCGGTCTTAGTCTGTGTTCAGAACTGATTGCCAATGATAAGCCGCTACTGGTGCGCTACGACAATAGCTGGTATTTCCCCCTGTTCAAAAACTACAGTGAAAGCGATTTCGGCGGACCACTTGCGACCCGGGCTGATTATCAGGATCCGTGGCTACAGCAGCGCCTGGAAAACCAGGGCTGGATCCTGTGGGCACCAATACGCTTTGGGGCCACCAGCATTAACTTTGCCACCGATAAGCCCTTCCCTTCCCCGCCTTCTGCACAAAACTGGCTGGGAACAGACGCCAACGGCGGTGATGTACTGGCACGCATCCTCTACGGCACACGTCTTTCTGTCTTGTTTGGTCTAATGCTCACCCTCTGTTCGAGCGTGATGGGCATTATGGCTGGCGCAATTCAGGGCTATTATGGCGGCAAGGTGGACCTGTGGGGGCAACGATTCATTGAAGTGTGGTCAGGAATGCCAACGCTGTTTCTCATCATTCTATTGTCGAGCGTGGTCCAGCCTAACTTCTGGTGGCTGCTGGGCATTACCGTGCTGTTTGGCTGGATGAGCCTGGTTGGCGTGGTGCGAGCGGAATTTTTACGTACACGAAACTTTGATTACATTCGAGCTGCCCAAGCGCTAGGCGTAAGCGATCGCAGTATTATTCTGCGTCATATGCTGCCCAACGCGATGGTCGCGGCCCTGACCTTTTTACCGTTTATTTTATGCGCCTCGATAACCACCCTGACCTCACTGGATTTTCTTGGGTTCGGCTTACCGCTTGGCTCGCCATCACTGGGAGAACTCCTGTTACAGGGTAAAAACAACCTGCAGGCACCGTGGCTTGGCATCACCGCGTTCATCTCCGTTGCCCTGCTACTATCGCTACTGATCTTTATTGGTGAAGCGGTACGCGATGCGTTTGATCCCAACAAGGCGATTTAAAATGACACAACCTCTGTTAGCCATTGAGAATTTATCGGTAGGTTTTCGTCAACAAGAGACCGTGCGCACCGTAGTCAATGCCCTCTCACTACGGGTTGATGCCGGACAAACGCTGGCGCTGGTGGGCGAGTCTGGCTCGGGGAAAAGCGTGACCGCGCTTTCTATCCTACGGTTGTTACCGTCCCCTCCGGTAGTTTACCTTTCCGGGGACATCCGTTTTCATGGTGAATCATTACTTCACGCCAACGAGCAGACGCTTCGCGGCGTACGGGGGAATAAAATCGCCATGATTTTCCAGGAGCCGATGGTGTCACTGAACCCGCTCCACAATCTGGAAAAACAGCTTTATGAAGTGCTGTCGCTGCATCGGGGAATGCGTCGGGAGGCGGCACGGGCAGAAATCCTGACCTGTCTGGATCGTGTCGGCATCCGTCAGGCGGCCAAACGCCTGGCAGACTACCCGCACCAGCTTTCCGGCGGTGAACGCCAGCGTGTGATGATCGCCATGGCACTGCTGACACGACCAGAGCTGCTTATAGCTGATGAACCGACTACCGCGCTGGACGTTTCCGTTCAGGCACAGATCCTGCAACTGCTGAGGGAACTACAGCGCGAGCTGAACATGGGATTACTGTTCATCACCCACAACCTGAGCATTGTGAAAAAGCTGGCCGATACCGTAGCGGTCATGCAAAACGGTCAGTGTGTGGAGCAAAATAAAGCGGTACAACTGCTCGCTGCGCCAACGCATCCCTACACGCAGAAGTTACTAAACAGTGAACCTTCCGGCGACCCGGTACCTTTGCCTGTCGGACAAGCCCCGCTGCTGGAAGTGGAAAAACTCCGCGTCGCCTTTCCTATCCGCAAAGGTATCCTGAAGCGCGTGGTGGACCACAACGTCGTCGTTAACGACGTCAGTTTTTCCCTCCGGCCCGGTGAAACGCTGGGGCTGGTTGGAGAGTCAGGCTCCGGAAAAAGCACCACCGGGCTGGCACTTCTGCGGTTAATCACCTCACAGGGAAGCATTGTGTTCGATGGTCTGGCGCTGCATACCTTAAATCGTCGCCAGTTGTTACCGGTCCGACACCGCATTCAGGTAGTGTTTCAGGATCCCAACTCCTCGCTGAACCCACGCCTGAGCGTGCTACAGATTATCGAGGAGGGGTTGCGCGTTCATCAGCCTACCCTGTCAGCTGAACAGCGCGAGGCACAGGTGAAAGCGGTGATGGCGGAAGTGGGATTGGATAGCGAAACACGGCATCGTTATCCTGCGGAGTTTTCTGGCGGGCAACGCCAACGCATTGCTATTGCCAGGGCATTGATTCTTAAACCTTCCCTGATCATTCTGGATGAACCAACATCATCGCTCGACAGAACCGTGCAGGCGCAAATCCTGACGCTGTTAAAGTCGTTACAGGAAAAGCATCGCCTGGCTTATATTTTTATCAGCCATGATTTGCACGTAGTACGCGCGTTATGCCATCAGGTTATTGTGCTAAGGCAGGGAGAGGTCGTGGAACAAGGGCAATGCGAGCACGTATTTAACGCACCACAGCAGGCCTATACACGTCAGCTGCTCGCGCTAAGCTGACGCTCAAAAAGGATTGTTGTTTGAAAACGGTTCTGCGATAGCCACGCCGAAGTTTTTCAGTCTGCAGGTCGCGGCAAATTCGTCCTGGCGATTCACAAACAGGCACGGCTCTCCTTCACATTCCAGTACGGAACAAGGAACCTCGATATCACTGAGGGCCTGGCTGAGCTTATGCATGACTGACCACGCGCTGTCACCATCAGGGCTGAGCAATTTGAGCGCCACCAGGCTGTTCTCATTACTCTGACCGTTTTGCGGAATCGGTTCAACTTTCGAACCTGCGAAACCCACCGACCAACGATAGCTCTGCGGCAGACGATGAACGATTGAGAGTTGTAATGTCATCACTTTCTTTCCCTGGAAGCACAATCACTTCACAATTATTTTACATCAATATTAACACATCATTGACAATACGTCTTTAGACAGTTGGTAAACGTTTACACCCTGTCTTTATGCAGCTTTTCAAACCCGGTAATTAAAATTATTCAATGGTTCTGGCATATTTCCGGGCTATATGTACTCGTTTCTGCGATCTAACTCAACCTTTTTAACTACAATGATGTGACTTTTTACATAAATTGATTTTACATAAAATAAACATAAGCGGGGAAAATGATAGATTTGCGGTTGATGTACATCAACTCTGGAGACCTTATGGCCCTCAGGTTGTGTATTAGATCACCGTTTTTGGGCGCGACTGGCGTAAAGATAGAAGAGAATTGAGCAGGTAGCGCAAAATGCGATCGACCATATCATTGGCCAGGCCGAGTTAAAGGTCGCCAGAGACAACAGCGCCCCGACAATGGCGCCAATGCCGAAGCGGAATGTCCCAGCCAGCGATGACGCCGTTCCCGCCATATGCGGAAATTCATCCAGAATAACCGCCATGGCGTTAGATGACACCATCGACACACAGCCAACAAACGCCGCAACGCCCACGACCAGGGCCCAGAACCCCAGCCCAAACAGTGCGCTAAAGACCATCCATCCCGCCATCACGAACTGGATCCACAGACCGGTACGGAACATATTCAATGCCCCAACCCGACGCACAAAGCGGCTGTTGATGATAGTCATCACGAACAGGAATACGATGTTCAGTGCGAAGTAATAACCGAAATGCTGCGGTGAAACGTGGTTGATCTCAATGTAGACAAAGGGTCCGGCGCTCAGAAACGAGAACATCCCGGCAAAGCTGAACCCGCTGGCCAGCATATAGCTCAACACACGTTTATGACGAAACAGCGAGGCAAAGTTGCCCATAGTGGTACGCAGACGAAACGGCTGACGACGCTCTACAGGCAGGGTCTCTTTGATCAGAGTAAAGATCATCACCGACGCCAGAACTGCCGCCATGGCGAGGATCCAAAAGATATAGTGCCAGCTCAGCCATACCAGCACCCAACCACCCACGATAGGTGCCAACAAGGGCGCAATTGTCGTAACCAGCATGACGAATGACATCATGCGCGAGAACTCTTCCTTCGGATAGATATCGCGCATCAGGGCGTTGATAACCACGCTCGCCGCCGCGGCAGCCAGACCGTGGAAGAAACGCATCACGATCAGTTGATCGATAGTTTGCGCCAGGGCGCAGGCCACTGCCGCCGCCGCAAACACCAGCGTCCCGCCCAGAATCACCGGCTTGCGCCCAATGCTGTCTGCCATTGGACCATAGAGCAACTGCCCCACTGCAAACCCCAGAATATAGGTACTGAGGGTCATCTGCGCGCTACCCGCAGGCACACCAAACTGTTCTGAGATGACAGGTAGCGCCGGAAGATACATATCAATCGACAACGGCATCAGCATGGCTAACAAGCCAAGGATAAAGACAATGGCAATTGACGAGTTCTGCCGGGTGGTCACATTTAGCTCCTGAAATTAACGCGGGGTTAAGTTAACGCTGGCGATTTCTTCTTCGGTCAATGGACGGTATTCACCCGGCTCCAGATCATCATCCAGCCTGATGTCACCAATCCGTTCACGGTGCAGTTCCACAACGTGGTTACCCACCGCGGCAAACATACGTTTTACCTGATGATAGCGCCCTTCGCTGATGGTCAATCGCACCTGAGTTGGCGTAATGACCTCAAGAACAGCCGGTTTGGTCAGGTCTTTCTCATTATGTAACTGTACGCCATGGGCAAACTGCTCGGCGGTATCGTCCGCCACTGGCGACTCCAGCGTCACCAGGTAGGTTTTCTCACAATGGTGACGAGGAGAGGTGATGCGGTGCGACCACTGGCCATCATCGGTCATCAGTACCAGTCCGGTGGTGTCGATATCCAGGCGTCCTGCCGCATGCAGTTTGTAGGCAACCGGTTCATCAAGGAAATAGAGCACTGTCGGGTGATCCGGGTCATCCGTTGAGCAAACATAACCCTGAGGCTTATTCAGCATAAAATAGCGCGGGCCATTTTGTTGAACCAGGGAGTTTCCGTCATATTCGACGTCGTGTTCTGGTAGCAGCTTAAACGCGCTATTTCTGACGATTTCGCCGTCGACGGTAACGCGGTTAGCACGGATCTCACGCCCGGCAATAGCGCGGCTGACGCCGAGTTGCTGAGCGATAAATTTATCAAGTCGCATGAGTGTGATTTTTGCCTGTAAAAATACGAGAAGCGGGTTTACGCCCGAAAAGTGGGACTATTATCCGCCCAGTATAGCGGTGTTACACCATCCCTCAAGGGAAATGATTCATGGCATACTATACATTGTTGCTGTTTACCTTAATGAGCCCATGATTTTTACACTTCGCCCGTACCAAAAAGAAGCCGTGGACGCCACGCTCAACCATTTTCGCCACCACCGCACGCCAGCGGTTATCGTCCTGCCAACCGGCGCGGGCAAAAGTCTGGTGATTGCTGAACTGGCCCGCGTGGCACGTGGTCGCGTACTGGTACTGGCGCACGTCAAAGAACTGGTCGCACAAAACCATGCCAAATATTGCGCACTGGGGCTGGAGGCCGATATTTTTGCCGCAGGCCTGAAGCGTAAAGAGAGCCACGGGAAAGTGGTATTTGGCAGCGTACAATCGGTGGCGCGTAATCTGGAGGCCTTTCAGGGTGAATTCTCCCTGTTGATCGTCGATGAATGCCACCGTATTGGCGATGATGAAGAGAGTCAGTATCAGCAAATCCTCACTCACCTGACTAAAGTAAATCCCCACTTACGTCTGCTCGGGCTTACCGCCACCCCTTTTCGTTTGGGCAAGGGTTGGATTTATCATTTTCATTATCATGGTATGGTGCGCGGCGATGAAAAAGCGCTGTTTCGCGACTGCATTTATGAATTACCGCTGCGCTACATGATTAAACACGGCTACCTGACGCCGCCAGAACGCCTCGATATGCCGGTCGTGCAGTATGACTTTAGCCGTCTGCAGGCGCAGAGTAACGGCCTGTTTAGCGAAGCGGATCTGAATCAGGAGCTAAAAAAGCAGCAGCGAATAACGCCGCATATCATCAGCCAGATTGTCGAGTTTGCCCAGACGCGTAAAGGGGTGATGATTTTCGCCGCCACCGTTGAGCACGCCAAAGAAATTCTGGGCCTGCTGCCCGCTGACGACGCTGCGCTAATCACCGGAGATACGCCAGGCGCTGAGCGCGATGTGCTGATTGAAGAGTTCAAAGCCCGGCGCTTTCGCTATCTGGTGAATGTGTCGGTCCTGACCACCGGCTTCGACGCTCCGCACGTCGACCTTATCGCCATTCTGCGCCCGACGGAGTCAGTTAGCCTTTACCAACAAATTGTCGGTCGCGGGCTGCGTCTGGCCCCGGGTAAAACTGACTGTCTGATCCTCGATTACGCCGGCAACCCGCACGATCTGTACGCACCGGAAGTGGGTGCGCCGAAAGGGAAAAGCGACAACGTTCCGGTACAGGTGTTCTGCCCTGCCTGTGGGTTTGCGAATACCTTCTGGGGCAAAACAACGGCAGACGGCACGCTGATTGAACACTTTGGCCGCCGCTGTCAGGGGTGGTTTGAAGATGATGACGGCCATCGCGAACAGTGCGATTTTCGTTTCCGTTTTAAAAACTGCCCACAGTGCAACGCGGAAAATGACATCGCCGCCCGCCGTTGTCGCGAGTGCGATACGGTGCTGGTAGACCCGGATGACATGTTGAAAGCCGCGCTCAGGCTCAAAGATGCGCTGGTCTTGCGCTGTAGCGGTATGGTGCTACAAAGTGGCCTGGATGAAAAAGGCGAATGGCTAAAAATTACCTATTACGATGAGGATGGCGCCGACGTCAGCGAACGCTTTCGCCTGCATACTCCCGCGCAGCGAACGGCCTTCGAACAACTATTTATTCGCCCGCACACCCGAACACCCGGCATACCTTTACGCTGGATAACCGCCGCCGATATCCTCAATCAGCAGGCGTTGTTACGTCATCCTGATTTCGTGGTGGCACGCATGAAAGGTCAGTACTGGCAGGTCCGTGAAAAGGTCTTCGATTATGAAGGACGCTTTCGTCGGGCACATGAATTACGCGGTTAATCGTACTTTTGATTGATGTGCCAGCCGTTTGAGTATAGAATCTCGCCCGCTTTTGCATACGCAAAGCAGATCACTTACCTGTTGCTGGGTCGCCTGTAGCAGGAATTATTAAAGAGAGATTTAAATGTTTACTATCAACGCTGAAGTACGTAAAGAGCAGGGTAAGGGTGCGAGCCGCCGCCTGCGTGCCGCTAACAAGTTCCCGGCAATCATCTACGGTGGCGCAGAAGCCCCGATTGCTATCGAACTGGATCACGATGCAATTATGAACATGCAAGCTAAAGCTGAATTCTACAGCGAAGTTCTGACCATCGTTGTTGACGGTAAAGAAGTTAAAGTTAAAGCTCAGGCTGTACAGCGTCACCCGTTCAAGCCGAAGCTGTCCCACATCGACTTCGTTCGCGCGTAATCGCAAACAAGTTGAAGAAAAACCCCGCCTTGGCGGGGTTTTTTTATGGGATTTTGTCATTGATACCGATGGTTCTCGTCGACCGGATAAGACGTTTACGCTCTCACCCGGCAAACGGTTTTATTTCCCGCCCGACGTGCGGCGCTGCAGCTGGTCGCGCAGGTTCGGCGGCGTACCTTTGATGGTCAAAGTATCTGTAGCCGGATCCCAGAAAATACGTTCACCCAGTAACATGGCGTCGAAGTTAATGGTTAACCCACCGCCGCTGCCGGCAAATTTGGTTAACTGACGCAGCGTACTGCGATCCGCCGGGAAGCTCTCTTCCAGCTCGTAGCCTTTATCAGCGGTAAATTCGCTGAAGCTAACTTCACTGACGCCGGAAAGCTCTTTAGACAACGACTCCAGTTCGATCTCTTCACCGGCCTGTAGCTGCTCGTTGCAGTAGCTGTACACCTGCTGGCGCACGTTCTGGCGTTCCGCTTTATCGAGTTGCGCCTCGGCAGTAAAGTCATCGACCGCCTGAAGCAGGCCACGGTTTTGCGCTTTGGCGTTCAGACCTTCGCTGGCACCGAGGAAATCCATAAAGAAATCGGCGACTTTGCGCCCTACCCGCCCTTTCAGGAACGTCAGATAGCGCGTGGACTCCGGGTTGGTTTCCCACTCGGTTAAATCAATGCGCGCCACGATGTCCGCATGATTGATATCCAGATAGTGCGTCGGATTGATATCCAGATTTTCATTGACGCGCATGCTGCTTAAATTGTTCAGCACGGCGACCAACAGATACTCTACCGCCAGATAGCGGTAATGACAGAACAGAACAATGCCGCCGTCGGCAAAAGGATATTTCGCCAGCTCGTCCCGCAAGCGTCCGGTCGCGGCGCGACTAAATGCCAGAAAATCCTCTTCGCCCTGACGCTGTAAACGCAGCGTTTGTGCCAGTTCACTCTCTTCGCTAAACAGGCCATAGGCTTTATTCTTGGCGCTATACACCCGATGCAGCTCAGCCATCATATCGACAACCGTCGCTGTCGGTTCCAGTAATGAATCGCGCAAGACCAGCTCAAGGTTCTGCTCGTCACGTTTGATAAGCTGGTGCAGGGCAATCTGGTTGATATCCAGACTCATGATAAACTCTCCTTTTAGACCGGGCGGTATTCAACCACCTGCCGGGCAGTGACGCAATAGAAGATAAAAAAGCAGAAAAAAAACTGTCTGTACGGTAATATGTTGCCCTTTCATGAACAGACTGATTTCGATTTATGCCACAAATTTCCCGCTATAGTGACGAACACGTTGAACAACTGCTGAATGAGATGCTCAACGTACTGGAAAAACATAAGGCGCCGACCGACCTTTCCCTGATGGTACTGGGAAATATGGTGACTAACCTTATCAATACAAGCATCGCACCGGCCCAGCGCCAGGCGATTGCCAACTCTTTTGCCCGCGCATTGCAGTCTTCGGTAAACGACGACCAAGCGCATTAAGAGCCTGCTCCGGGGAAACGAACAACAGTTTATGGTAACTCATCGTCAGCGCTACCGTGAGAAAGTCTCCCAGATGGTTAGCTGGGGGCACTGGTTTGCCTTGTTCAACATTCTGTTGGCCATGGTTCTCGGTAGCCGTTACCTGTTTGTCGCCGACTGGCCGACAACCCTTGCAGGTCGTGTATATTCCTACCTGAGTGTTGTCGGGCATTTTAGCTTTCTGGTGTTTGCCACCTATCTGCTAATCCTGTTTCCCCTGACGTTTATCGTCATGTCCCAGAGGCTGATGCGATTCTTATCAGCTATTCTGGCGACGGCTGGCATGACGTTGTTGTTAATCGACAGCGAAGTTTTCACCCGCTTCCACCTGCACCTCAACCCGATCGTTTGGGAACTGGTCATTAATCCTGATCAGAACGAAGTGGCGCGTGACTGGCAACTGTTGTTTATCAGTGTGCCGGTTATTCTGTTAATAGAAATGTTGTTTGCTACCTGGAGCTGGCAAAAGCTGCGCAGCCTGACGCGTCGTCGCCATTTCGCCAAACCGTTAGCGGCATTCTTCTTCGTTTCTTTTATCGCCTCGCATGTGGTGTATATCTGGGCAGATGCCAATTTCTATCGCCCGATTACCATGCAGCGCGCAAACCTGCCGCTCTCTTACCCGATGACGGCGCGTAAGTTTCTGGAAAAACATGGTCTGCTGGATGCGCAAGAGTATCAGCGTCGCCTGATCGAACAGGGCAATCCGGAAGCGGTTTCCGTGCAGTACCCGCTCAGCGAACTGCACTATCGCGATATGGGCACCGGCCAGAACGTTCTGCTGATCACCGTAGACGGCCTGAACTACTCACGCTTTGAAAAACAGATGCCTGCGCTGGCTGAGTTCGCCGGGCAGAATATCTCCTTTACGCGTCACATGAGCTCAGGCAACACCACGGATAACGGGATCTTTGGCCTGTTCTATGGTGTATCACCAAGCTACATGGATGGCATTTTGTCGACCCGAACGCCTGCGGCGCTGATCTCTGCACTGAACCAGCAGGGTTATCAGTTAGGGCTATTCTCCTCGGATGGCTTTACCAGCCCGCTTTATCGCCAGGCGCTGCTGTCAGATTTCTCTATGCCGAGCGTGCAAACACAATCTGACGAGCAAACTGCAAACCAATGGATCAACTGGCTGGGACGCTACGCGCAGGAAGATAATCGCTGGTTCTCCTGGGTATCCTTTAACGGGACAAACCTTGATGACAGCAACCAGAAAAACTTTGCCAAACGCTACGCCAGCGCCGCTCAGGGTGTGGATGCCAATATTAACCGTGTTCTTAGCGCCCTGCGCGACTCGGGTAAACTGGACAACACTGTGGTGATTATTACCGCTGGCCGCGGTGTGCCGCTGACGCAGGAAGAGAACAACTTCGCCTGGTCTCGCGGTCATCTGCAGGTTCCTCTGGTTATTCACTGGCCGGGAACGCCTGCCCAGCGCATCAATAGTCTGACCGATCATACAGACCTGATGACGACGCTGATGCAGCGCCTGCTGCACGTCAGCACGCCGGCTAACGAATACTCGCAGGGGCAGGATTTGTTCAATGCTACACGTCGCCATTACTGGGTGACCGCCGCCGACGGCAGCACGATGGCCGTGACTACGCCAGAGATGACGCTGGTGCTGAACAACAACGGAAATTATCAGACCTATGATTTACGTGGCGAGAAAATAAAAGATCAGAAACCGCAGCTCAGCCTGCTGCTACAGGTTCTGACGGATGAGAAACGATTTATTGCTAACTGATTAATTATAAATCAGTTAGTGAGGCATCCTCTTGCATTCGTAGCGGAAAGCAGTAGTATTAGCAGCCATAGCGTCGGCACGTAGCGCAGCCTGGTAGCGCACCGTCATGGGGTGTCGGGGGTCGGAGGTTCAAATCCTCTCGTGCCGACCAAAAATCCCCAAAAAAACCAACCCTTGTGGTTGGTTTTTTTATGTCTGCGATTCTGTATTCCTGAGTATTACCACCACCTTCAGCACAGGTTTTACTACTTACCCATGCACAAATTGGGGTAAAATTTATCCTCTCATTAGCGCGATGAATCTGGACGATTGATGCGCTGAAAACAATAATGATACTAATAAAAACTCAGGAGAATAGTATGCCTGAAGCAACGCCTTTTCGGGTGCTGATTGTTGACGACCACCCACTCATGCGGCGGGGAATTAGTCAATTATTGCAACTGGATCCCGCATTTGACGTAGTCGCGGAAGCGGGTGACGGTGCCAGTGCTATCGATCTGGCAAACCGTCTGGACCTTGATGTGATCCTGCTGGATCTCAATATGAAAGGTATGAGCGGGCTGGACACTCTGAATGCGCTGCGTCGGGACGGCGTCACCGCGCAAATTATTATTCTTACCGTATCGGATGCCGCCAGCGATGTGTACGCCTTAATTGATGCCGGCGCGGATGGTTATTTACTGAAAGATAGCGATCCTGAAGTCCTGCTGGAAGCCATTCGCAGCGGCGCCAAAGGCGGAAAAGCTTTTAGCACACGCGTCAGCGAATATCTGCGCGAACGTGACCTGTTCGGCGCACAAGAAGATCCGTTCAGCATTCTCACCGAACGTGAACTGGATGTGTTGCATGAACTTGCTCAGGGACTGTCGAACAAACAGATTGCATCAGTGCTGAATATTTCCGAACAGACGGTGAAAGTGCATATCCGCAACCTGCTGCGCAAACTCAACGTGCGTTCTCGCGTTGCTGCCACCATCCTGTTTTTGCAAACGCGCGGCATGCAGTAATCAATGAAATGCCGGATGACGACGCAGCAGCGTCTTATCCGGCCTACAAAACCCGCACAGGCCCGAAAGCAGCACGCCTTCGGGCAATCTGGACTCTTACTTCTCCTGCGGCGTTAGCTGCTCCATCGCCTGCTTAATGCTGCGTTCTATCACCGCCCGACGGGTATCATTGGCCGGTAATAATTTCAGCATCATCTCCCAGGCAGCAACCGCCTCGCCAAAGCGTTGCTGTTCAAAAGCGTTAAATGCGTACATGCTGAGAACCCGCACGTTGGCATGTTCGCCACGCACCAGCTGGCGTAACAGCTCCCCTCCCCGGCGATTATCGTCAGGATCGGATGAACGGGTCAGTGCTTCCGCATAACCCAGCGCCGCATCGCTGTTTTTAGGATCCAGTCGATAGGCATTGGCATAGGCTTCAGTGGCCGTACTGGCGTTACCGAGTACCATGCCAATACGCCCAAGCATGATCCAGCCTTCAACGTTTGTAGGATCGGCCTGGAGGCGCGTGCGCAGCCCCAGCGCCAGACGCGTCATATCTTCTTCATTGAGCGGGTCAGCTTTCGGATCCAACGCACGTTCAAGCAGCGCCGGAGCCTGAGCGGTGGCCTGCTGCCAGACCTGAACCTGCTTATAACTGCCGGTTTCATAATAGCTCACCGCGCCAACGATCAGCGCCACCACGATGCCGGGCACAAATAACCCAAATCCACCGCGCTTGCCATCCGGGATAACGTCATCAGGAAACTCTTCCTGTTTCACCCGGACACGTCGGCGGGTACGGGCGAAAATGATCCAGCCCCCCAGGCCAATCGCGACCACCGGCATCACCCACAAAAGCACTGTAAGCGGCGTCAACGGTGGATCGTAAGTGACGAAGTTGCCGTAGCGCGCCACCATGTAGTCGACAATCTCTTTCTGACTTTTTCCTTCCTGCATCAGTTCGTACACTTTCTGGCGCAGGTCAGTGGCAATCATCGAGTTAGAATCGGCAATGCTGTTGTTCTGACATTTAGGACAGCGCAGCTGTTCGGTAAGCTGACGGAACTGCTGCTCCTGCGCTTCATCCTTAAACTGCATCACGTCGATAGTCGCCAGCGCAGATCCCGAGATAACCAGCATTAGCAGGCCCAGTAAAAATCTCATTGCGCAGCCTCCTTACTGTACTTATCCCACAACGGTTTGATCTCGCTCTCCCACACCCTGGCATTCAAATCACCGGCATGGCGATAGCGAATAATACCTTTACCGTCGATCAGGAACGTTTCCGGCGCACCGTACACGCCAAGATCCAGACCAAGCATACCGTCGCCATCAAACAGGCTTAATGAGTAAGGATTACCCAGCTCTTTCAGCCAGACAATGGCTTTCTGACGATCGTCTTTATAGTTCAGACCCACCACCCGCACGCCTTGTGCAGACAGCTGGTTCAGATACTGATGTTCGGCACGACAGGTCGGACACCAGGTCGCCCAGACGTTCAGTAGTACCGGTTTGCCTTGCGTCAGCACATCGGCCTGATAATGCTGACCCGGATTTTCCAGCGACTCCAGGCGGAATGTCGGAACGGGTTTGCCGATCAGCGCCGATTCCAGATTCGTGGGATCGTCCCCCTGGGCGTTACGCGCCAGCTGCCACAGCAGCGCCGCCGCAATGATCAGAAAAATAATAAACGGAATTAACAGTGCGTTGCGCTTCATACAGCCTCCGACGCATTTTTTTGCACCGCGGCGCGAGGGCGCGTGCGCTGACGATAGCGTGGATCAAACAGACAGAACAATCCGCCCAGCGCCATCAGCAATCCTCCGGCCCAAATCCAGCGAATAAACGGTTTGTAGTACAGGCGCACAGCCCATGCGCCGTTATCCAGTTCTTCACCCAGCGCAGCGTACAGATCGCGCGTGAATCCGCCGTCAATTGCTGCTTCGGTCATCATCGAACTGGTGCTGTTATAGAAGCGTTTTTCCGCGTGCAGAGTGGCTTCCGGTTTACCATCTCGGGTAACGCCAATAATGGCGACACCGCCCCGGTAGTTAGGTCCAGTAATATCTTTCACTTCGCGGAACGTGAACTGATAGTTATGGATACTGACGCTATCACCTGCTTTCATGCGCACATCGCGTTCAACGCTGTAGTTCTGGCTAAAGGCAATACCGACAATAGTTATCGCCAGCCCAACGTGGCCCGACACCATGCCCCAATAGCTTGGTGTTAACTTCGTTCCACGGGAAACACGCAGGAATGCTTCGGACATCGCCAGTACGAATATCCAGCATGCCATCGCCAGCCCTACCACCGTCATAGCAGCAATGCGATCCTCAAATAGCCACGGCAGCAGCAGCGACAGAACAAGCGTGGTGACAAACGCGATAATCAGTAACGTTTTCAGTTTACGCGGTCGGTCACGGCCCCAGCGCACTAATGGCCCAATTCCCAGCAGCAGTGCGAACGGCGCCATCAGCCAGGTAAACATGGTGTTGAAGAACGGTTCGCCAATCGAAATGCTGCCCAGCCCCAGCTGTTTGTGCACCAGCGGCAGCAGCGTGCCCAAGAGCACCACCAGCATCGCGGCAATCAGCAGGACGTTGTTGCCCAACAGCAGAGATTCACGCGACCACAGCGCGTTGTTTACCCGTGAGCGGACCTTGTGACCACGCACGGCAAACAGCAGCAGAGAGCCGCCAATCACCAATACCATAAAGGCCAGAATAAACATCCCGCGCGACGGATCGGAGGCGAAAGCATGCACTGATACCAGCACGCCGGAGCGCACCAGGAAAGTCCCCAACAGGCAAAGAGAGAATGCGCAGATGGACAGCAGCAGCGTCCAGGCTTTAAAGCTGGCACGCTGTTCGGTTACCGACAGCGAGTGCATCAACGCCGTTCCCACCAGCCATGGCATAAACGAGGCGTTCTCAACCGGATCCCAGAACCACCAGCCGCCCCAGCCCAGCTCGTAATAGGCCCAGGCCGAACCGAGCACAATACCCAGCGTCAGGAACACCCACGCCGCCAGCGTCCACGGACGCGAAAAACGGGCGAAGGTACTGTCCAGTCGTCCGCTCATCAGCGCGGCAATCGCAAACGCGAAGGCCACGGAGAAACCGACATACCCCATGTACAGCAACGGCGGATGGAAAATCAGCCCCGGATCCTGCAACAACGGGTTCAGGTCGCGCCCTTCAATAGGGAAGTTGGGCAACGTACGGGCAAACGGGTTGGAGGTAAACAGAATAAACAGCAGGAAGCCAACGCTGACCATCCCCATCACTGCCAGCACGCGGGCAACGATATCCAGCGGCATACGCTGACTGAACGCCGCAACGGCGAACGTCCAGCCGCTCATCAGCAATACCCATAGAAGCAGAGAGCCTTCATGGGCACCCCAGGTTGCTGCCACCCGATACCAGACCGGAAGCTGGGTATTGGAGTTACTGGCAACGTAGGTGACGGTAAAGTCATTAACCACGAAGGCATTGACCAGAATCAGGAACGCCCCCATCACGCAGATAAACAGAACCCAGGCAAAAGGCCGCGCGGAGGCCATCATTCGCACGTCGCCGCGCGCTACGCCCCACAGCGGATAGACCGACAGCAGTAACGCCACGCCTAGCGCAAGGCACAACAGCGCATTGCCAATTTCAGGCATCATGACGTTTTATCCTTATAAACACTTTCCGGGCGACGGTGGTTTTCCTGCATCGCTTTTTCGACTTCCGGCGGGGTGTAATTCTCATCATGTTTAGCAAGCACTTCTTTAGCCTGCACATGATTTCCCTCGTCCAGCTCGCCCTGAACAACGACGCCCTGCCCTTCGCGGAACAGATCCGGCAGAATGCCTTCATAGGTGACATCCACCACACCTTCGGCGTCATAGATGCTGAAATTCACCTTCAACGACTGCGGATCGCGCTTTACGCTACCGGGCATCACCATTCCGCCCACGCGCAGGCGCTGACCGACTTCGGGCATCTGCTGCGTTTCGCGCTTACCGTAGAGTATCTCTCCCGGCGTATAGAACAGGTCAATATTAGAACGCAGCGCATAAAGCACCAGCGTAATGGTCAAAGCCAGACCCGCCAGTACCGCACAGGCTATCCATAATCGATTTTTACGTCGAATATTCACGCCGCCTCCCGTTGCACTTGCGCCGCACGCATACGCGCTTCTCTCGCCCGCTGCTGCGCCACACCGCGTAAAATTGCGCGATGTTGTAACGTGGAATGCAGTACCAGCACCACCAGCGGGATTACGCTCATCGCTACAGCAAGCCAGACATACAAGGCGTAACCGCCCATCGCGAAAAAATCACTCCATGATGCAAATGCAGGGGTCATTGGCGGCCTCTTTTTAAGATCAGTTCGCTCACCCACGGGCGGCGTTTTTCCATCATCAAAATCAGGTTACGCATGCGCATCAGCGCCAGCGTGACAAACAGTAACAGGTAGCCGACGATCGCCAGACGCAGCGGCGTACGCATCGCCGGATCGATGCTTTGCTGCATGCGGGTAGACCCCTGATGCAGCGTATTCCACCACTCAACCGAGTAGTGGATAATCGGTAAGTTGACCACGCCAATCAGCACCAGAATACCGGCGGCACGACCTGCCAGACGGCGGTCGTCAAAGGCATGCCACAGCGCAATGGCGCCAACGTAGAGAAACAGCAGCACCAGTTCAGAGGTGAGTCGGGCATCCCAGACCCACCAGGTTCCCCACATCGGTTTGCCCCATGCGGAGCCGGTCACCAGCGCAATAAAGGTAAACACTGCACCAATCGGCGCCATCGCAGCCAGTGCCAGATTGGCCATTTTCATCTGCCAGACCAGGCCGATAAACGCGGCAACGGCCATCGAGGCATAAATGCCCATCGACCAGATTGCCGCCGGAACGTGCAGATAAATAATGCGATAGCTTTGCCCCTGCTGGTAATCCGCAGGCGCGAAACCAAAGCCCCAGATCCATCCCGTTATCAGTACCACCGCACTGGCAATCGCCAGCCACGGAATAAACCAGCCACAGATCTGATAGAGCCGAGGGGGCATCGCCAATTGATGAAGTGTTTTCCACATAGTTCAGTCACCAGACTCCATAATTAAAATCCGTTGTGCCAGAGCGCCTTGCCCGGCCTACACATCTAATTCTCGTTACTGCACGCTTATCCGTAACGCCGCGGCTGTGGCAAACGGGCTTAACGTGGCGCTGCCGACCAGCAACGCACCCAGAATTGCCATGTACCCTTCAACCGGTAAGTGCATGGAAGCCGCATCCATCGCGGCGGTTGCAAAAATCAGTAAGGGTATGGTGAGCGGGAGCACCAGCACGCTTAACAACACGCCGCCGCGCTTTAAGCCCACCGTCAACCCCACCCCCGGCGCACCGAGGAAGCCCAGCGTCGGCGTGCCGAGTAACAACGTCAGCGCCATAATTTTCCAGCCGTACATATCCATGCCCAGCAGCAGCGCCACCAACGGCGAGAGGATCAGCAGCGGCAGGCCGGTCACGACCCAGTGCGCCATCACTTTCGCCAGCACCACGGCCGGTAGCGGTATCGGCAGCAGCATAAGTTGCTCAAGGCTGCCGTCCTGCAGATCATCACGAAACAGTCGTTCCAACGCCAGCAATGACGCCAGCAACGCCGCAACCCAGATGATACCCGGTGCAATGCGCGCCAGTAGCTGCGGCTCCGGCCCAATGCTCAGGGGGAACAGCGTAATAACAATCAGGAAGAACCATAAAGGATTGGCGATTTCCGCACTATGACGAAACGCAACTCGCAGTTCTAAACGGAAGATTCGCCACATCATTGCGTTGCCCTCTCGCTGGTCAGCGCAATACGTCGCACTTTATCGGTTTCGACATTGAGCGGTTGGTGGGTGGTGAGAATAACAATGCCGCCCTGCTCCGTATGCTGGGCCATACGCTGAGTCAGTCGCTCAACGCCGTTCACATCAATGGCGGTAAAGGGTTCATCGAGGATCCACAGCCGGGCGCGTGTCAGCCACAAACGGGCCAGCGCCACGCGCCGCTGTTGTCCGGCGGAGAGCTGGTTCACGGGGATATCTTCATATCCGGCAAGTCCCGCCTGCGCCAGAGCAGCCAGACACTGTGCAATGTCGCCGTCATGATGGAAGAAACGCAGGTTCTCCAACGCCGAAAGCCGGGTTTTTATCCCCGGCTGATGTCCGATCCACAGCAGTTGCTGATGGTAGCTGTCCCGCACGTGATGCAGCGGCTGCTCTTGCCAGCAAACCTCCCCTGCATCGGGACGCGCCAGCCCGGTAAGCAACCGCAGCAGAGTGGTTTTCCCTGCGCCGTTGCTGCCGGTAATTTGTACCCATTCCCCTGCGTTGACGCGAAATGACAAATCGCTAAACAGTATTCTGTCATCCCGCTCGCAAAGTAACTCTCTGGCTTCAAGCATACCTGGTTATCTACATCCTGTTAAAAGCCCGGTTTGACTTCGCGCATATCAGGCAGTTTGTGCGCTATCCCTTTATGACAGTCAATACAGGTTTGCCCGTCTTTCACGGCCTGGTCGTGCATTTTGGCCGCAACGCCTTTCTGGGCGGTTAAATCCATAAACTCGAAGTTGTGACAGTTTCGGCACTCTTGCGAATTATTATCTTTCATACGCCGCCACTCATTTTGCGCCATCGTCAGACGATGGTCTTCAAATTTCTGCGGTGTATCTATCAACCCCAGTGCTTTCGCGTACAGCTCTTTACTGGCCTTGATCTTACGAATCATTTTCGGGCCCCACTCATGCGGGACGTGGCAATCAGGGCAAGTTGCTCGCACACCACTGCGGTTGTTGTAGTGTACGGTTTCCATGTATTCCTGGTATACCGTATTGCGCATTTCGTGACAGCTAATGCAGAACTCTTCTGTATTGGCCTTTTCCATACCGGTATTAAAGCCGCCCCAGAAAATAATGCCGCCCACAAAGCCGATTAACAACAGCGTGCCGAGCGCCAGACGGCTGGGGCGACGCCACCATTGCCAGACGCGCTTAATCCAGCCTGGTTTACGGTTAGAATTTTCCATAATGACCTCTTATTTCCCGTAACCTTTCGAGGGGGTGAAGGTATTTTCAACAATCGGCGCGGCGTCAGCCTGCGGAACGTGACATTGCAGACAGAAATAACGACGCGGCGCAACTTCAGCCAATACCTTGCCGTCGCTGTCCATAAAGTGCGTCGGACTGATGCGCGGCGCACCGGTGGTGCGATAGCTTTCCACACCGTGGCATTGCAGGCAGCGGTTAGTGTTGGTCGTCACCTGATACCCTTCAACGCTATGCGGAACCATCGGCGGCTGATTCACATAGTTCAGCGGCATGCGCTCTTGCTCTTTCGGCATGCGAATCGCCCCTTCCTGTGTTCCCGAGACTTCCGGTGACTGACTCAGATCCACTCCATTTGCAGCCCAAACAGCCCCACTGACGACCAGGGCAAGCAGGGCCGTCCATTGACACAGCGTCTTAATCAGGTCATGGCTTTTCATGATTTCGCTCCCGAACTCCATCGTGTTGTTATTGTAAAAACATCCTCAGAACAGACATCCACACAGCGACCGCAGGCCATGCAATCGCGGCTGGTTACCTGCACCGGACTTTGCTCATCCAGCACCGGCGCACGTAGCACATGCGGTTCCGGGCAAACATGAAAACAATCCATACAGCGGTTACATCTGTTACGTTCTTTTGCCGAAACGGTTAATGCACCTTTACTTCCCACCACGCTATACAGCGCACCCAGTGGGCAAAGATGCCCGCACCAGCCATGCTCAACGACCAGTAAATCAAATAAAAACAGCGCGAGGATCAGCAGCGCTCCGCTACCGAATCCCATTACCAGGCTCCGTCCAAGCAGAGAGACTGGATTTATCCACTCCCACAGCAGCGTACCGGTCAGGGCGGAACCGACCAGGATAACCACCAGCAGGACGTACCGTATATGGCGCGGCAGGGTTGCGGACTGATTCAGGTCAAACCTTCTGCGCAACCAACTGGCTAAATCGGTAACCGGGTTCATGGGACAAACCCAGCTACAAAACAGTCGCTTACCAGCCAGGGCATACAGCACCGTGATGATGGCTGCCCCCGTTAACGCGACCGTCGCCGGCAGATGCCCACTAGCCAGGCTTTGCAGAGTAATCAGCGGATCGGTGAACGGGATAGCGTCCAGCAACAGGCTGCTACTGTAGTTGCCATGCAGGATCCACACGCCAAGCCACGGGCCGCTGAGGAACATCGCCAGTATCAGAAACTGACTCAGACGACGCAGCAGCAGCCAGCGATGACTCTTCCACCATCCTTTTTTTGCCTGCGCTTCACGCCCGGCATCACGTTTACGATTTGCCATTGTTCCCCTCCAGCCAACCGAAGCGGTAATGGTGTCCTAACTCCCCTTTCGCCAGCGACAGCGGCAGCACTTTTATTGCTGGCTGTTCCAGTACGCAGACTTTTTCGCATTTCCCACAGCCGGTACAGGCATCGCTGTGCACGGTCGGAATAAACCGCGCATGCTTGCCGGTACGCATGTTGCGGTCCAGCTCTAGGGTGATCGCCTCATCAATTTTCGGGCACTCGCGATAGCAAACATCGCAGCGTAATCCCTGATAGTTGAGGCAGTTTTCGTGATCCAGCAATACCGCCAGCCCCATACGCGAATCGTCAATGGATTCAATTTCCCTGTCCAACGCGCCGCTCGGGCAGACTTTGGCGCAAGGAATGTCCTCACACATTTCGCAGGGAATATCACGGGCGACAAAATATGGCGTACCGGCCGCCAGCCCGGAGGCCAGCGTTGCCAGTTTCAGCGTGTCATACGGACACGCCTGAACGCACTGACCGCAACGTACGCAGGCGCTGGCGAATGCCTCCTCGCTCAGTGCACCTGGCGGGCGCAGCCGCACGCCGGTTGCGCGTGCGGTTTGTTGTTGCAACCCCAGCGCCACGCCAACGACGGCCAGCCCGCCCGCTGCGCGAACCATATCGCGCAGAAAGCGGCGGCGGCCATTTTGGGGTTTTGCTGACCGGGACATAACGCGTTACACCTTCGCCAGTTTCACGGCGCACTTCTTGAAATCCGTCTCTTTGGAGAGCGGATCCGTCGCATCCAGCGTCAGGTTGTTCACCAGCTGTGCGGCGTCGAAGAACGGCATGTACACCAGCCCCTGCGGCGGACGGTTACGACCGCGTGTTTCAATAATCGAAATCACTTCGCCACGACGGGAAACCACTTTGACCTTATCGCCACGGCGCAGATCGCGTGCTTTTGCATCCAGCGGGTGAATAAACAGCACGGCTTCCGGGAAAGCACGGTGCAGTTCAGGCACACGACGCGTCATACTGCCAGTATGCCAGTGTTCCAGCACACGTCCGGTAGACAGCCACAGGTCATATTCTTTATCCGGCGCTTCAGCAGCAGGCTCAAATGGCAGCGCGAAGATAACCGCTTTACCGTCCGGTTTACCGTAGAACTTGTAGCTTTCACCTGCTTTCACGTAAGGGTCGTTGCCTTCGCTGTAGCGCCACTGGGTCTCTTTGCCCTCAACGACCGGCCAGCGTAAACCGCGCGCTTTGTGGTAATCGTCAAATGGCGCAAGATCGTGCCCGTGACCGCGGCCAAACCAGGCGTACTCTTCGAACAAGCCTTTTTGCAGATAGAAGCCCAGCTCGCGGGATTCATCGTTCAGTTGATCTTCAGCCAGTTCAGTCACCGGGAATTTCGTTACTGCTGGCGTAGCAAACAGCACGTCATACAGCGTTTTGCCACGCAGTTCCGGTTTTTGTGCCAGCAGCTCTTCCGGCCACACTTCTTCTGTTTTGAAGCGACGAGAGAACTGCACCAGTTGCCACAGATCCGATTTCGATTCGCCCGGCGCTTTAATCTGCTGACGCCAGAACTGCGTACGACGTTCTGCGTTACCGTAGGCACCTTCTTTCTCTACCCACATCGCGGTCGGCAGGATCAGGTCAGCCGACAGGGCGCTGATCGTCGGGTACGGATCGGAGACGATGATGAAGTTGCGCGGATCGCGCCAGCCCGGCATACGCTCTTCGTTGATGTTCGGACCAGCCTGCATGTTGTTGGTACACATCGCCCAGTAGACATTGAGCTTGCCATCTTTCAGCGCGCGGTCTTGCGCCACGGCGTGCAGACCGATTTTTGCCGGAATGGTCCCTGACGGAATATTCCAGTGCTTCTCGCAGATATCGCGGTGTTTTTCGTTCGTCACCACCATGTCCGCAGGCAGACGGTGGGAGAATGTACCGACTTCACGCGCGGTACCACATGCGGAAGGCTGACCTGTCAGAGAGAACGGGCCGCAGCCTGGCTGGGAGATTTTGCCAGTCAGCAGGTGCAGGTTATAGACCAGGTTGTTGGCCCACACGCCGCGGGTGTGCTGGTTAAAGCCCATCGTCCAGTAGGAGATAACTTTTTTCTTCGGATCGGCATACAGCTGCGCCAGCTGTTCCAGCTGATCTTTCGGTACGCCGGTCATTTCGGCGGTTTTATCCAGCGTGTACTCAGCAACGAAGGCTTTGTAATCCTCAAAGCTCATCGGTTCAGAGGCATCGGATCCCGGGTTTTTCGCCGCTTTTTCCAGCGGATGGGTTGGACGCAGACCGTAGCCGATGTCCGTCACGCCTTTACGCAGGTTAACGTGCTTGCTAAAGAAATCCTGGTTAATCGCATTGTTTTGAATGATGTAGTTCGCGATGTAGTTGAGGATCACCAGATCGGTTTGCGGCGTGAAGACCATACCGTTATCCGCCAGCTCAAAGCTGCGGTGCTGGAAGGTGGAGAGAACCGCGACGTTCACGTTAGGATCGGACAGACGACGGTTGGTGATGCGCGACCACAGGATCGGGTGCATCTCTGCCATATTCGCCCCCCACAGGACGAAGGCGTCTGCATGTTCGATATCGTCATAGCAGCCCATCGGTTCATCCATACCGAAGGTACGCATAAAACCGACTACCGCTGACGCCATGCAGTGACGTGCGTTCGGGTCGATGTTATTGGAACGGAAACCCGCTTTAAACAATTTGGCAGCGGCATAACCTTCCCAAATTGTCCACTGGCCAGAGCCGAACATACCGATAGACTCTGGGCCTTTCTCTTTCATCGACGTTTTGAATTTCTCTTCCATCACATCAAAGGCCTGGTCCCAGCTAATCGGGGTGAACTCGCCTTCTTTGTGATACTTGCCGTCTTTCATGCGCAGCATCGGCTGCGTTAAACGGTCTTTTCCGTACATGATTTTCGGCAGGAAGTAACCTTTGATGCAGTTAAGCCCACGGTTAACCGGCGCATCCGGATCGCCCTGGCATGCCACAACACGCCCTTGCTGCGTTCCGACCAATACGCCACAGCCCGTCCCGCAAAAACGGCACGGGGCTTTGTCCCATTTGATGGCTTCTTGCTGACCGACTACCGCGCGGGCAACGCCCGGCACGCTTAACCCGGCAGCCGCCGCAGCGGCCGCAACGGCGTTAGCTTTCATAAAGCTACGACGACTGAGTTTCATGGTGTTTCCTCACCTTGCTCATCCTGCTGGTGATAAACCAGCGACACCGCCAGCACGCCCGCAACGTTGCGCACTGACTCAATTGTTTTCATTAGCGTTTCACTTTGCTCAGCTTCCACCACCACAATCAGCTGACCACTTTCCACATCGCTGAGTGCAACTTCGCAACCGGGAAAGGAACGCAACTGCGTGGCGATATCGTTGATATGCTGGCTTTTGGCCTGAACGACCAGGCTGCAGACCTGCCAGTTATTGTCCATGGTTGTACTCCGCGTTAATGGCTGATACCGGGCAGATAGCGACACAGGCGCCACATCCGTTACAGTCCTGATTGTCGAGCTGCGGCTGATAAATGCCGGACAGCGTGGGGCGAAAGGTTATGGCCATGGGCTCACAGCTATCCTGACAGCGGTGACATTCAACGGACTGATGTGCGAGACAGTTTTCCCCAATCGTAAAATTCAGATCCCATGCCCTGGTGTGGCGCGGAAGAAAAAGTGATTCGGGACAGGCTTCTGCGCAGGCATAGCAAAAGCTGCACTCGCCGTGTTTGAAATTTACGCTCGGGTAACCACCCTGGCCTCGCTGCAGGATGTCGGTTTCGCACGCCTGGATGCAGGCGTCACAACGGAGGCAATGGGCCAGAAAGTGAGAGTCTTCCTTGCTCCACGGCGGACGGATCCCTGCGCTGGCGTTTCGCCAACTGCCTGTCAACATGCCTCGACGGGATAAATCAACCATGACATTGTCCTTCCATAATGACGCCCTCCCTCGGCGGGTTGAACGACATAAAAAACTGCACTATTTATGAGTAGTTATTTTTAGCCGTAAGATATTTCAGGATGTGTTAGAGGTGCATACCCCAATTGGGGTAAATGCTGTTGCCGGATCAAAGGAGTGTTGAGTTGGCGGGAAAAAATGCGCTTTTGCTCACATTTCAATGAGTTATATAACAATGTATATAACGAATTATTCAAAAAGACAAAGATCTCAATATTAGGATAATTCCTGGAATATATCGCTACCTTGATAGTAAACCTCTATCTAATACACTTTAAATATAAGTAAATCCAGATTAATAGATTATCCAAATATGTTAATCTGCTACAGACTCGTTCATAAGACAGAAGAAAGGAAACACTGTGAACAATAAGATGAAGACAATTGTCCCTGCCGTACTTTTCGCCGCCTTTGCCAGCACCTCTGCATGGGCTGCCAGTAACGAAGCCGCCGCTCAACCGCTGGAAAAAGTCGCCCCTTATCCTAAGGCGGAAAAGGGTATGAAGCGCCAGGTTATCCAGCTTACCCCTGAGAAAGATGAATCTACTCTGAAAGTAGAACTGCTGATCGGACAAACGCTGGAAGTTGACTGTAACCAACACCGCCTGGGCGGAGAACTGGACAGTAAAACGCTGGAAGGTTGGGGATATGACTACTATGTCTTTGACAAAGTTACGTCTCCGGTTTCAACCATGATGGCCTGCCCGGACGGTAAGAAAGAGAAGAAATTCATTACTGCGCACCTGGGTGATGACGGCATGCTGCGTTACAACAGCAAGTTGCCGATTGTGGTCTATACCCCGGAAAACGTGGACGTTAAATACCGTATCTGGAAAGCAGAAGATAAAATTCAGGACGCAGTCGCGCGCTAAGTGAGAATGCGCTGGATGGCGGTGTACCGCCTTATTCGGCCTACAGACGCATGAACAATGCCGGATAAGCGCAGCAGCGCCATCCGGCATTTTATTTTATAACGCGATATCCGCGACGGCTTTCTGCTCAGGCTGCGGTTGTGCCTGAGGTTTCAGCTGTGGTTTCGGCGCTTCATCAGCAACCTGCGGCTTGTCATATTTCAGACCCAGAACCTCACTGGTGTATTGCAGCTCTTGTTCCGTAGCCTCAACGTTACCGTTCAGCTTAGTACCATAAGACGGAATAATGGTTTTCAGCTTCGCCTGCCACTCTGGGCTGGCTACTTTATCTTTAAACACTTTTTCCATCAGATGCAGCATAATCGGTGCCGCGGTTGATGCGCCCGGAGAAGCTCCCAGCAGCGCAGCAATCGTGCCTTCTTTATCGCTGACGACTTCAGTGCCCAGACGCAGCACGCCGCCCTTCTCCGCATCGCTTTTGATGATCTGCACACGCTGGCCGGCCTGCCATAAACGCCAGTCTTCTTTTTTCGCCTGCGGATAATACTCTTGCAGCGCAGCAAAACGGTCGTCGTCGCTGAGCATCACCTGGCTCACCAGATATTTCACCAGATCGAAGTTATCCAGGCCCACGTTAACCATCGGCATAAAGTTCGAGGTGGTGGTCGAGCTGAGCAGATCCCACAAGGAACCGTTTTTCAGGAACTTGGTGGAGAATGTTGCGAATGGCCCAAACAGTACAACGCGCTTGCCATCAAGGATACGGGTATCGATATGCGGTACGGACATCGGCGGCGCGCCAACGGAGGCTTGACCGTAAACTTTCGCCAGGTGGCGATTGACCACATCCGGGTTTTCCGCAACCAGGAACTGCCCGCCCACCGGGAATCCGGCATAGCCTTTCGCTTCCGGAATGTCGGTTTCCTGCAACAGCTTCAGCGCAGCGCCACCGGCACCGATAAAGACAAACTTTGCCTTGATATCGTGTTCCGCTTCGTTATTTTTCAGATCGGCGACCGTGACCGTCCAGCTATTGTCGGCATTACGCTTAAAGCCACGCACTTCGGTGCTCAACTGCAGCGCAAAGTTGGGCTTTTTCTGTAATGAGGTAATCAGTTGGCGCGTGATTTCGCCGTAGTTCACGTCAGTACCAATCTCGGTACGCGTGGCCGCAACTTTCTGCTGCGGATCGCGACCTTCCATGACCAGCGGCGCCCACTCTTTAATCTGCGCATGGTCTTCGGAATAGCGCATACCACGGAATAGCGTGCTCTGCTGCAGTGCGGTGTAACGGGCACGCAGGAAGTTCACGTTCTCGTCACCCCAGACAAAACTCATGTGCGGAACGGTGGTGATAAACGAGCGTGGTTCATGCATTACGCCATTATTGACCTGATAGGACCAAAACTGGCGGGAAATCTGGAAGGCTTCGTTAATTTCGACTGCCTTTTCAATGCTGATGCTACCGTCGGCCTTTTTAGGCGTGTAGTTCAGCTCCATCAGTGCGGAGTGGCCGGTTCCGGCGTTATTCCAGCCGTTTGAGCTTTCCTGCGCTACACCATCCAGTCGCTCAACCATGGTCATTGACCATTGCGGCTCCAGCTCCTGTAAATAGGTTCCCAGCGTGGCGCTCATGATGCCGCCGCCAATCAACAGTACATCCGTTTCCTGCTCTTCCGCCGCTTTCGCTTTTGCCGCCATCGAGACAACGTTCAGCCCTACAGCCATGGTGAAGAGCATGGCAGTCACTTTTTTCATAATGTTAATGCCTTACTTTTAGTATCGCTTTTTTGCTTTTAATGCAGGTGAAAATCGAGCGGCATCAACGGTAACACTTAAGTAAAAATAATTAAATATTGTTTATAAATTATATTTAATTTTTAAAAATGTTATTAATACGTTGATAGTTTATACGGTTATTGACAATCATTTCTGGAAACCAGTCCATCAGACGGGTACTATGCTGCGCTTTGCTATTCACCGCACGGATGCCTGTCGGTCTGCTGTATCAGGCCATTTTTGACCTGAGTGTAACTATGTCTGCAACTCAAAATTCCTCTGCCGCAGTCGCGGACAACGCCACCCGCGCCGTCCTGCGCCAACCCCGTCTACTGGTTCGCGAAACGCTGGCCGGTGTGGTAACCGCCCTGGCGCTGATCCCGGAAGTGATCTCTTTTTCCGTGATCGCAGGCGTTGATCCTAAAGTCAGTCTGATAGCCTCGGTCGTACTGTGCCTGGCGATGTCTTTTTTAGGTGGTCGTCCGGCAATGGTTACCGCCGCTGCAGGATCGGTCGCGCTGGTGATTGGTCCGATGGTGCATCAACACGGCGTGCAATACATCCTGCCTGCAGTGGTGCTGGCCGGGATGATTCAGATCCTGTTTGGTGTATTGGGAATGGCACGTCTGATGCGATTCATCCCTACGGCCGTGATGACCGGCTTTGTTAACGCGCTGGGTATTTTGATTTTCTTTGCCCAGGTTCCACACTTCTGGGGCAAAAGCCCGCTCATCTGGGGGTTGTTTGTCCTGACGTTGCTGATTGTGCTGTGGGTTCCGAGGTTTATTAAAGCAATCCCCGCACCGCTTATCGCCATCGTGCTGCTGACCCTGTTCACTGTCACCAGTGGGCAACTGTTACCGACCGTCGGTGACGAAGGTTCAATGAGCGGTGGCCTGCCGGGTTTCACCCAGTTGTTGGTTCCGCTCAACCTGCAAACGCTGGCGATTATCTGGCCCTGCGCGCTGAGTATCGCTTTTGTTGGTTTGATGGAGTCGCTGTTAACCGCCCGTCTGGTGGATGACCTGACGGTGACGCCGTCGAATAAGAATCGCGAGAGTGCCGGACTGGGGGTAGCCAATATTCTGGCCGGATTTTATGGTGGTATTGCCGGGTGCGCGATGATTGGTCAAACCATCGTTAACGTCGAGATGGGCAAAGGACGCAGCCGCGTTTCGACGTTTGCCGCCGGACTGGTCTTACTACTGTTAGTCACTGGGTTAAGCGAAGTGATGGCAGAAATACCCATGTCGGTGCTGGCAGGAATTATGGTGATTGTGGCGGTGAAAACCTTCAGCTGGCACAGCATCCAGCCCGCCACGCTGACGAAACTCCCCGTCACTGAAACGCTGGTGATGCTGGTGACCGTCGCTGCCACGGTTTCTACCGGCAACCTGGCGATTGGCGTGGTTGCCGGGGTGATGACGATGCTCATTCTGCCGCGTATCGTCAGACGCAAACGGGCGACTACATCAGAAACAGCGTCGCCAGACCGAGAAAAATAAAGAAACCGCCGGTATCAGTGATAGCGGTTATCATGACGCTCGAGCCGACCGCCGGGTCGCGCCCGAGCTTCACCATCGTCATCGGAATGATAACCCCCATCAACGCCGCCATCAGCAGATTGAGCATCATCGCCAGGGTCATCACACCGCCGAGCGCCATATCATCGTACAACCACCACGTAATACCGCCCATAATCCCGCCCCACACGAGGCCGTTGATTAGCGCCACGCCCATCTCGCGCAGGATGAGAAACGTCAGGTTCCCCGGCTGAATATTTTGCAGCGCCAGCGCGCGGACGATCATAGTGATAGTTTGATTCCCGGTATTGCCGCCGATACCCGCCACTATCGGCATCAGCGAGGCCAGCGCCACCAGTTGCGAAATCGTATGTTCAAAGCCGTCGATCACCCGCGAGGCGATAAAGGCGGTACAGAGGTTAACGGCCAACCATGCCCAGCGGGTTTTTACCGCTTTGGTAACAGGTGCGAACACGTCCTCTTCGGCGCTTAAGCCCCCCATTCGACGCAGATCGGTGTCGGTTTCTTCATAGACCACATCGACGATCTCATCAATGGTTAAACGGCCCATCAGTTTACCGGAAGGATCAACCACCGCGGCACTGACCAGGTTGTCACGTTCGAAAGTACGCGCAGCGTTTTCGGCGATATCTTCCGGAGAAAAGGTGAGCGGGTCATCTTCCATCACCTCGCTGACTTTTCGCTGCACGTCATTGAGCAAAATGCAGGTTAGAGTCAGTTCGCCAACCAGCACTTTATTGCGATCGGTCACGAAAAGTTTATCGGTGTTCTCCGGCATTTTCCCCAGCCGCCGCAGGTAGCGTTGCACCACTTCCAGCGTCACGTCCGGACGCACGGTGATGACTTCGAACTCCATGATCGCGCCGACGCTATTCTTCTCGTAGTGCAGCACCTGACGGACGCGCGCCCGCTCCTCGGCAGGTAACGTCGCCAGCAGTCGTCCCGTAAGGTTACGAGGGAGATGCTGGACCAGATAAATCTGTTCATCGATATCGAGATATTGCAGCGCATCCAGCAGCTCGCGGTCGCTCATCTCATCGATCAGGTCGTCCCAGACGTTTTCAGACGCCTCAAGCAGGACGTTACCGCGCTTTTCATTTTCGACCAGTCGCCACAGGGCATGGCGCTCTTCAGAGGGCAAAGCTTCGAGGGTATCAGCCAGGTCAGGCGGTGGCAGGTGAGCCACCAGCGCCCCTACCTCAGCAATATCGTCGGCTAAGGTACCGACGTCATATTGCTCAGCCAGGGTAAGCTTGCCCAACAGCGTTGAAATAATGGCTTTATCAGTGGTCAGCAGCCAGATGAGGCGCGCACGCTCTTCATCACGCAGTCTGGCGCTATTTTTGTTTATTACGGACATTAATCATAAATCCATGATATGAAATATCATTAATCATGATGCCGATTTATGTAAATAACAATAAACAGTGCCGCCGGGTGGCTAAAAAACCGGCGGCACGAGGGATCAGGCTGTGCGAGCCACCGCGTCACGCGAGGCGGCGTCACGTTCATCACCCAACAGTTCACTCAACTGTCCGTTGCGCATTTCCAGCAGGCGATCGGCGTGAATAAAATAGTGATCGTCGTGGCTGATGGCGAAAATGGTTTTCCCCATTTCCTGCATCAGCGGTAACAGGACCTGGTAGAACTCCCGCCGGAAATGGGGATCCTGATCGGCAGCCCATTCGTCCAGCAGAATGATGTCACGCTCCTCCGCCAGGGCCAGCAGCAGCGCCACGCGTTTCTTCTGCCCTTTCGACAGCTTCAGATTGAGGATACGGCCATCGCTCAGCTCCAGCTTGTGACCCATTTTCAGATGCTCCAGCCACTTCGCGACCAGCTGCGGATTAGCCTCTTTACCTTCCGGCCCCAGCAGTTTGTCAAACAGCCAGACGTCGGTAAACACGGCGGAGAATAGCTTGCGGTAGTCTTCCGGTTTTTCAACCGCTACGCTCTTGCCATCAAGCAATATCTCGCCTGACTGCGGCTGATATAGACCGGTCAGTAACATCGCCAGCGTAGATTTCCCGCTACCGTTGCCGCCAATCAGGAAGATCAGTTCGCCACGATGAATCGTCAGATTCACCGGCCCTACGGAAAACGCATTATCCTGATAGTGGAAAACCACGTTGCGCAGCTCCAGCGTTTGCCAGTTGGGAAACGCGGTTGGGCGTGGGAATTCGGCCTTAAAAGGTGCCAGGGCGAATTTATTCAGTTTGTTGAACGCCACCTGCGCGGTAAGCAGCGTCGGCAGCGCGCCAACGGCAGAGAGCAGCGGCGTACGCAGGAATAACAGCGTCAGAGAATAGGTCGCCGCCACGGCGGTATCAGCCCATCCCAGACTGTTAGCCATCCAGAACACCAGGCCAATGGCACCCAGCATCATAATGTTCGACCAGTTAACCGCGCTCAGGTGGAAGGTATCGGCACGGATAATGTGGTGGCGATACTCTTTGGCATCGGGGACGTACATCTGATTAAAGATATGCTCGGCGCGCTCGCGGTTGAGCGTCAGCTCTTTGCGCCCTTCCAGCACCGTCTGATAATCGTTGTACAATTTGTCTTCAGTTTCGCGCAAGGTGGCCATGTGTTTATACACCCGCGCGACCAGCACAAATCCGCCCCAGATGGTGATTGCCATCCAGATTGCCGTTACCAGCAGCATTTTGGTCGACAGCATCGCCAGATACGCCGCCGATCCGATGGTCAGGATAATCCCCTGTACCAGTTCAGGCAGACGAACAAAGGCGATGGTGATGTTGCGGATATCACTGGTTAAACCGGCCAGCAACGAGGCACTGCCAAGCTGTTCGATATGCTCGACGTGGGTATCGAGAATACGTTTGATAAATTCGCTACGCAGCCGGTAGACAAAGTGGTGACCCAACGTGGTCAACGCCAGCTGAGAGCCGAGAGTGACAACCATCAACAGCAGCAGCAGGCCAAGAAACTCCGGTAGCACCATCAGCGTGGTGTCGACCGTTTCAATCAAGCGCTGGTTGATAAACGCAATCAGCCCAATCCCCAACGCGGCGCTGGCGAGGCTGAGCGCCATCACGCTGATAAATGGCCAGCGATACTGCCGCCAGACAAGAAGTAAAAGTTCCATGCACACAACCCGGACAAGTAATAACAGCCCGCAGTTTAAACATCTCTTCGCTGACAGCAATAATAATTCTTATTTTTATTCTTTTTTACCCGCCTGACGAAACGTCAGGTTGTAACGACAGTCTCCGGTTAATGGGTGATACCCTGTTTTAAGCGGCTGGATCCCATGATAAAACAGCCGCGAATTACCGCCCCATACCACGACATCGCCATGTTCCAACAGCAAACGCTTTAAAGGGTCATTACGGCGCAATCCGCCAAATTGAAAGATGGCCGGCAGCCCTAACGACACGGAGACAATCGGCGCCCGCAGGTCGGGCTCGTCTTTATCCTGATGTAAGGACAGTTTTGCCCCTGGCGTGTAGCGGTTAATCAGGCAGGCATCGGGTTGAAAATCAGCATAGCCCGCCGCCGTCGCCGCCTGTTGGCACAAATCAGCGAACGCATCCGGTAGCGGCGGCCAGCGCGTGCCGGTGAGTGGATCAAACGGAGAATAAAGATAGCCATGCTGATCCGTCGTCCAGCCCAGATGACCGCAGTTGGTCATCGCCACCGACATCGTATAGCCGCCGGGCGTTACCATCTGACGAAACGGCGACTGTCTGGCGACAGCCGCTATCGCCTGCAGTAAAGTGGGCGCAGAGTCAAAAGCGAAACGTCGCAGAATAACCGCACCTGAAGCCAGCGGCTCTTGCCAGGGTTTAGCATCCGCAAAGAGATCGAGCATTATGTTTCCTCGCCAGTAGTTTCCCGTTGCAGTAACTGCGCCTTGCGCGCAATACCCCATCGGTAGCCCGAAAGTGCGCCATCGCCACGGATCACCCGGTGACACGGGATAACAATCGCCAGTTTGTTGGCCCCACAGGCACTGGCCACCGCGCGCACCGCCTTCGGTTTGCCGATGGCGCTGGCCAGCTGTTGGTAGCTCACAGTTTCGCCGCACGGAATTGTGCGCAGCGCCTGCCACACCTGCTGCTGAAATGCGGTGCCCCGGATATCCAGGGGTAGCGATAGCGACGCGTCACGCGAGTTGATCGCGGCGATCACTTCGCGCACGCGCTGCTGAAAATCGGCATCTGCAGGAACATCCTGCGCGGCGGGAAACAGCTCATGCAATTCCGCAGCTAACGTGGCGTCATCATCACCAAGTAAGATGGCACAGATACCCCGCTCGCTTTCAGCCACCAGACAACGACCCAGAGCGCAATCTGCGAGGGTATAGCGTACAGAAACGTTGTCGCCACCTTTACGAAATTGCTTTGCGGTCATGCCTAACGTCTGATCCGCTTTGCGGTAATAGCTGCTGCTGTCGGGGAATCCGGCGTTGAGAATCGCCTGCGTAACCGGAACACCTTTCGCCAGGGCATCGCGCAGACGGCGGGCACGCCATGATTGTTGCCACACTTTCGGGGTCATGCCCGTCGTGGCTTTAAACAGACGGTGCAAGTGATACGGGCTCATCGCCACCTGCTGTGCCAGCTCGTCCAGCGTAAGAGGTGGCTCTTGCTCCAACAACTGGCAAGCGCGGGCAATTTTGTCCAGCCGATGCTGTTGCGCGCTGTCTTTATCCGGCTGGCAGCGCTTACAGGGGCGAAACCCGGCAGCCTGCGCCTGCTGAGCATCGGCGAAAAAACGGACATTTTTGCGCAGCGCATGTTTTGCCCGACAGGACGGACGGCAGAAAATACCGGTGGTCTGGACGGCAAAAACAAACTGACCGTCAGCGTCGGCGTCGCGATCCACAACGGACTGCCAACGGTCATCGTCAGTGATGCGTAAACGATTTTTCATTTCGGACTCCTTTGTTAAGCATAGCGCTTAGCCTCAGTGTGTCCCCATCGTCGGGCATAAAAACCCGCAATCTTGCTTTTTAATTTTTTTCGCTGACCAGAAAGCTCTTAAACTGCGGCGACATCCAGGTTTTAAACCCCTCGCCCTCTTTCACAATCATATAGACCGCCAGCCCTTCACGACGCACGACTTCTTTGGCCTTTTCCGGGCCGAGCACCATCAATCCTGTATCCCAGCCATCGGCTTCCAGCGCCGTTGGCGCAATCACCGTTACGGACACCAGATTATGTTCGATCGGGCGACCAGTTTGCGGATCGATAACATGGGAAAGGCGTTTACCGTCCAGCTCATAATAGTTCCGGTAACTGCCGGAGGTGCTAATGCCGTGCCCGTTAATGTCGACAATCGCCTGCACCGCGTTTTCACGATCGGTGGGTTTCTGGATCGCCACTCGCCACGGATGCCCTTCAGCATTCATTCCCCTGCTGTTCAGCGCACCACCAACGGAAACCAGATAACGGGCGATCCCTTCTTGCTCCATCAATCGAGCCAGATGATCGGCAGCGTACCCTTCGCCAACGGTAGAGAGATCCACATAAAGATCCGGCAAGTCTTTTTGCAGGTAGTTCTGATGCGCTTCATTTACCACTTTCAGATGAGAAAGCCCGGTTTGCGCTTTTGCAGCATCAATTTGCCCCTGGGTGGGAATATGCAGCGGTTGCTGATCCGGGCCAAAGCCCCACAGGTTGACTAACGGCCCCACGGTGATATCCATGGCCCCATCGGTTTTTGCACCAATGCGTAGCGCCGAGGTCACGATATCCGCCATGGCGTCGTTAACCGGCCACGGCGACAGACTTTTCGACAGGTTAAAGCGCATTAACGCAGAATCGTTTTTATAGGTGGAGAGCAGTTGATCATCGGCATTAAGCTGAGTCTGGATCTTGGCCTGCAGTTCCCTGGCGCGTTTGGCATCTACGCCTACCGCACTGACCCGCCAGAAAGTGCCCATCGTTTTACCTTCCAGAACAGTGGCAGGTGTTGTGGTCTGAGCTGGTTTCGGGGCCTCATCGCACCCGACAAAAAAGATCGTCACAGCCAGCAATGCTGTGCGATAAAAATTCATTTCCATACGTAATTATCCTCATGCGAACGGGCGCAAGAGTACACCAAAAATCGTTGTTTGTACGGCGAAAAAACGGCATTAAAAAAGGCCCCGCAGGGCCTTTGATAGACATAATGTAGATTAGAACTGGTAAACCAGACCCAGTGCTACGATGTCATCGGTGCTGATGCCAGCATCACGAGTGAACTGGTTGTCATCCAGCAGGTTGATTTTGTAATCAACATAGGTGGACATGTTTTTGTTGAAGTAGTAAGTCGCGCCAACATCAACATATTTCAGGATATCCTGGTCGCCATAGCCGCGGCCCAGGTCTTTACCTTTGGACTGCAGGTAAGCCACGGACGGACGCAGACCGAAGTCGAACTGGTACTGTGCAACAGCTTCGAAGTTCTGCGCTTTGTTAGCCCAGCCCAGGTCACCCGCACGCGTTGCGTTGTAGGTCTGGGTGTACTGTGCTGCCAGGTACACGTTGTTCGCGTCGTATTTCAGACCACCAGTATAGGTTTCAGCACGATCGCCAGTACCGAAGTTCAGCTTGTTCTGCTCGTCAGTACGTTTGGAGCTGGTGACAGCAGTACCCAGCGCGAAGCCTTCACCGATATCATAAGTGATAGATCCACCAACGCCGTCGCCATTCTGACGCAGTGCATCACGACCGTTGCCGGTCACACCAGTCATACCTTCGCCTTCCGGGCTACCGTTTTTACCCTGGTACTGCAGGGCAAAGTTCAGGCCATCAACCAGACCGAAGAAGTCGGTGTTACGGTAGGTCGCGAAGCCGTTACCACGCTGCTGCATGAAGTTGTCAGAACCGTAGGTGTCGCCGCCGAATTCCGGCAGAACGTCGGTCCAGGACGTTACGTCGTAAACTACGCCGTAGTTACGACCGTAGTCGAAAGAACCTACGTCAGCGAATTTCAGACCCGCAAACGCCACACGAGTCCAGGAGTTGTTCTCAGATTCAGGCGCGTTACCCTGAATCTGGTATTCCCACTGGCCGTAACCGGTCAGTTGGTCGTTAACCTGAGTTTCGCCTTTGAAGCCGATACGCATGTAAGTCTTGTCACCATCATCACCTTTGTTGTCGGAGAAATAGTGCAGACCGTCGACTTTACCGTACAGATCTAATTTGTTGCCGTCTTTGTTATAAATTTCAGCCGCATTCGCTGCGCCTGCTACCAGCAGTGCTGGTACCAGGAGGGACAGTACTTTAACTTTCATGTTATTAACCCTCTGTTATATGCCTTTATTGCTTTTTTATGCCACTGCATACTGATTAAGGTCATTAACCAGTCGGCAACTTCATTCTCCGCAAAAACACAGAATAATCCAACACGAATATGATACTAAAACTTTTAAGGTGTTTCATTTATCGGTATAGATGTTTCAAAATATTAATACAAGGGAACTTTTTTAAAATCAAAAAACAGGAAAAATAAGCACAAATAATCAAGAATCATTTAAATAACCTTCAAAATCAATGAATTATACAAAAATATCTTATAGCACTGAATGACAAAACAAAATCTTCACTCGCAACTAAAATAGACCCGCTATCATCATTAACTTTATTTATTACCGTCATTCATTTATGAATGTCTGTTTACCCCTATTTCAACCGAATGCTCAGCGTTCGGTTTTTTTTTACCCTTCTTTACACAAAACTTACCTTTCTGTGCTACCGATGCAAAACTATAACGACTATTAACTATCTCTGGCGTCGCGATCAGATATAAGTTTGATAAATAATTTCTTGTTATTTAATGCTAAATGTATACATTCCGTACGAATATTTGTACCCGCCGTTATCCACTGTACACCTTTGCACCGTCACGGGCGCAACCAAATGAGGCGTAAAAAATGCAACCTCTGCCGCGCGGTGTAAGTGTGGTAATTCATACATTACCCTTTATACTGCCCTTTCATCTTTCGCGTCGTTTAACAGGTCATAAACACGAATGAGTCAGTCTGACACAACGGTTTCCACCCGATTCTCCCTGTTGCCAGGAAGTATTACCCGTTTCTTCTTATTACTGATCGTTGTGCTGTTGGTGATGATGGGCGTGATGGTCCAGAGCGCCGTCAACACCTGGTTAAAAGATAAGAGCTATCAGATTGTCGATATTACCCATGCCATTCATAAAAGGGTCGATACCTGGCGATACGTGACCTGGCAAATCTATGACAATATTGCCGCCTCAACCAGTTCGTCGGGTGCAGAAGGGCTGCAGGAAACACGTCTTAAACAAGACGTCTATTATCTCGAGAAGCCGCGCAGAAAGACCGAGGCACTGATTTTCGGTTCGCATGACAGTTCTACATTGGAAATGTCCCAGCGCATTTCAACGTATCTGGACACGTTGTGGGGCGCAGAGAATATCCCATGGTCAATGTATTACCTGAATGGTCAGGACAACAGCCTGATCCTAATCTCGACGTTACCGCTGAAAGATCTTACCTCCGGTTTTAAAGAATCGACGATTGGGAATATTGTCGATTCCCGGCGCGCTGAGATGCTGCAACAGGCTAATGCGCTAGATGAACGTGAAAGCTTCTCTTCGCTGCGCCGTCTGGCCTGGCAGAACGGGCATTACTTCACGCTACGCACGACCTTTAATCAGCCAGGACATCTGGCAACGGTTGTTGCCTTTGACCTGCCGATTAATGACTTGATCCCGCCCGGTATGCCACTGGACAGTTTCCATCTGGAACCTGATGCCACCTCAACGACCGAGCACCTGAATGAAAAAGAGTCGCCTGACAGCGTCAGCATTAATTTCAACAACAGTAAAATTGAGATCTCTTCGGCGCTAAACTCAACGGATATGCGACTGGTGTGGCAGGTTCCGTTTGGCTCATTGCTGCTCGACACATTGCAAAGCATTCTGCTACCGCTTTTGCTGAACATTGCGTTGCTGGCCCTGGCGCTGTTTGGCTATACCACCTTTCGCCACCTCCCTGCCCGTTCCACCCAAGTGGCGCCAAACCTTGCGGCAAATAATGAACTGCGCGTTCTGCGCGCAATCAATGAAGAGATTGTTTCCCTTCTGCCGCTGGGATTACTGGTACACGATCAGGAAGCAAACCGTACGGTTATCAGCAATAAAATTGCCGACCACCTGCTGCCGCATTTAAATCTGCAAAACATTACCAATATGGCAGAACAGCATCAGGGAGTGATTCAGGCCACCATCAATAATGAACTGTATGAGATCAGACTGTTTCGCAGCCAGATCTCCCCGAGAACGCAGATCTTTATCATTCGTGACCAGGACCGCGAGGTGCTGGTCAATAAGAAGCTGAAACAAGCACAGCGGCTGTATGAGAAAAACCAGCAGGCTCGCGCGGCCTTTATGCAGAATATTGGCAGCGCGCTGAAAGACCCCGTAAAAACGTTGGCTGACAATGCCGCCGCGCTCAATACACCGGACAGCCAGAAACTGGCCAATCAGGCCGACGTTCTGGTGCGCATGGTGGACGAAATCCAGCTAGCCAATCTGCTGGAGAACGATGCCTGGAAAGGAGAATCGACGCTATTTTCCGTGCAGGCGCTAATTGATGACGTGGTTCCTGAGGTTCTGCCGGCTATTAAGCGTAAAGGGCTGCAGCTGCTGATTAAAAATCACCTAAGCGCCCATGACGAACGCCGTGGCGACCGTGATGCCCTGCGCCGTATTTTGCTGCTGTTGATCCAATATGCGGTAACGACCACGCAGATTGGTAAAATCACGCTGGAAGTCGACCAGGATGAGTCAGAGGCTGAACGCCTGACCTTCCGCATTCTGGATACTGGGGAAGGCGTCACATTGAATGAAGTTGATAATCTCCATTTCCCATTCATTAATGACACGCAGGGCGATCGATATGGCAAGGCCAACCCGCTAGCGTTCTGGTTGTGCGATCAGTTAGCCCGTAAACTTGGCGGACACTTGAATATCAAAGCGCGGGAAGAACTTGGAACACGTTATATTGTCCATGTTAAAATGCCGCTGCACGATCAACATGCTGATAGTGAAGAGCGCCTGTTGGATGACGTCTGCGTAATGGTTGATGTCACCTCAAATGACGTACGTAGCATTGTATTACGTCAGCTGGAAAACTGGGGGGCAACCTGCATCACGCCCGATGAACGGTTGAATAGTCAAGAATATGATCTCTTTTTAACGGATAATCCGTCTAATCTTACTGCCTCAGGCCTACTTTTAAGCGATGATGAGTCTGGCGTACGGAAAATTGGCCCTGGCCAACTGCGCGTCAACTTTAATATGAGCAATGCTATGCAGGAAGCTGTCCTTGAGCTGATTGAAGAGCAACTGGCACAAGAAGAGTTCCAGGAACTCCCCCTCGGCGGAGATGAAAACGCCGAACTTCATGCCAGTGGTTACTATGCTCTCTTTGTAGACACAGTACCGGATGATGTTAAGAGGTTGTATACTGAGGCGGCTATCAGCGATTTCGCTGCGTTAGCCCAAACGGCCCATCGCCTGAAAGGCGTGTTTGCCATGCTTAATCTGGTACCCGGCAAGCAGTTATGTGAAGCGCTGGAACATCTTATTCAAGAAAAAGATGCTCCAGGTATAGAAAAATACATCAGCGACATTGACGTTTACGTCAAGAGCTTGCTGTAGCAAGGTAGCCCAATACATGAACACTATGAACGTAATTATTGCCGATGACCACCCGATTGTACTGTTCGGTATTCGTAAATCACTTGAGCAAATCGAGTGGGTAAATGTTGTCGGCGAATTTGAAGACTCCACTGCACTGATCAACAATTTGCCTAAGTTGGATGCGCATGTGTTGATTACCGACCTCTCCATGCCGGGAGATAAATACGGTGATGGGATCACGTTAATTAAATATATCAAGCGTCATTTCCCGAGCCTGTCGATTATCGTTCTGACCATGAACAATAATCCGGCTATCCTGAGTGCGGTACTGGATCTCGATATTGAAGGGATCGTACTGAAGCAAGGTGCGCCAACCGACCTGCCAAAAGCGTTGGCCGCGCTGCAGAAAGGTAAGAAATTTACCCCGGAAAGCGTGTCTCGTCTGCTGGAGAAAATCAGCGCCAGCGGCTATGGCGACAAACGTCTGTCACCGAAAGAGAGTGAAGTTCTGCGCTTGTTTGCCGAAGGTTTTCTGGTTACTGAGATCGCCAAAAAACTCAACCGCAGCATTAAAACCATCAGCAGCCAGAAAAAATCGGCAATGATGAAGCTCGGTGTGGAAAACGATATCGCATTGTTGAATTACCTCTCCTCCGTGACGCTAAGTCCGTCAGACAAAGAGTAATTCTTTACCACGTCAAAATGCCTGATGGCGCTGCGTTTATCAGGCCTACGAACAAACAGCATCGTGCACGTTTCGTAGGCCAGATAAGACTAACGCCGCCATCCGGCTCTTTTATCCCCTATCCCCGCGTTTTTCTCACTCTTTCCGCATAGACCGTCAGCGTTTGCTTCAATACATCTAAGGTCACCGGCTTGGACAAACAGCTATCCATACCTGATTCCAGGCAACGCTGCTTCTCTTCGGCCAGCGCGTTTGCCGTTACCCCCACAACAGGCAGCGTTAACCCTAACTGGCGGATACGCTGCGTCAGGCGATAACCATCCATGTTTGGCATGTTGACGTCACTCAGCACAATGTCGATATGGTTTTTGCTGAGAACATTGAGCGCATCCACACCGTCATTCGCCGTTTTACACTGATATCCCAACGATCCCAGCTGATCGGCCAGTAAGCGCCGGTTGATAGGGTGATCGTCAACAACCAGGATCATCATGTCATCGTTCGTCGCACCGGCTTTATCCGGGGCTGGCAGCGCCGTGGAGAGATCTTCACTCCCCAGCTCTACACTGTAGATATGTGCCAACAGCGCAGGCAGTTCATGCGGTGACGCCACGCTGTGTACCCATTCTCCAGGCTTTCTTTCCAGCGGAATGCCAATATGTCGGCGGCAGAAAATCACCGCTGCTCGTCCCTGCCAGGCCTGTTCCAGCACATCGTCGGCCACCAACAGGTCATCCGCATCGGGCTGTTGTCCCTCATATCGCAGCACCGTCATCCCGTTACGCGTCAGGCTGGATTCGAGAAATTGGTACAGTGACGCATTACGTACTGCCAGCCAGCAACGCGTGCCAGCCAATCCTTCTACACCCTTTTTCAGCGGATACTGTGCGCCATACAGCGGAATACGTAACGTAAACTGGCTACCCATTCCCGGCTCGGAATCGACGGAAATATCCCCATCCATCATGCTGATCAGTTTTTCACAGATCGCCAAACCGAGTCCTGTTCCCTGGAAATTACGCTGTACGCCAGTCCCCACCTGGAAGAATGGATCGAACAACCGAACCACCTCTTTGGCAGGGATCCCTACACCGGTATCACGCACACGAATGCTCAGGTAGTCGCCGCTGCACTGTACGTGCAGCACAATACAACCGGTATCGGTAAACTTGATTGCGTTACTCAGCAGATTAGAAATCACCTGTTGTAAACGCATCGGATCGCCATTCAACGCCACGGGCACATCCGGATCGATAAAGCAGTACAACCCCAACTGCTTGCGGACCACCAGCGGCAAATAGTTGGCCGTAATATGGTTCATGACTTCACGTGGTGAAAACTCTCGCGGTTCAATCTTCAGCTGTTCAGATTCAATTTTTGAGAAGTCGAGAATATCGCTGATAATTTTCAGCAGCAGGCTGGATGAGTTATTCATCGCCGTTACCAGACGATCCACCCCACTCGGTAACTCTTTGGTTTGCAACAAATCAAGGTTACCGATAATGCCATACAACGGTGTACGTAGCTCATGGCTCACCGTCGCGAGGAACATCGATTTGGACTGGCTAGCCTGTTCCGCCGCCTGTGCCATCTCCTGCAACGACTCTTCCATTTTAACGCGCGCACTGACATCAACCAGGACACAAATTGCCACGTTTTCATTGCGATAGCGCGAGTGCACAAAGCTGATTTGCAGATTGGTATTGTTGCTGGTCAGTACATCAACAAAATTGACCTGTTGGCCGCAAATAATTTGCGTTAACCGCTGACGGTCTTCATGTGTCAGCATGTTCAGATAGGTGTGCGCCAGTTCGTTACTCAGGATGTTAATACCATCCATCGTGCGCAGAATACAAATACCCACCGGCGCAGAAGCTACGATTTTACGGTTAAACTGCTCATGTTCTTCCAGCCGCTGAGCATCGCTTTCCGCCGGAATAAAAATGCGCCGTTCATACATGCGCGTGAGCATAAACAATGCCGCGCCGACCAGCACGTTCAACAAGATAGCATTCAGGATCATCATGCGGATCCGCTCCAGCACCAGATCGACTGGAACGGAGTACACGATGCTCAGAGAGGACGGAGGCAGATTCTTCTTCAATACCAGCTCGCGGAAACCCGGCGTGTAGCCAAACCAGGAGCGCTCCTGCATCCAGTGGGGCTCAGCCTTAATATTCCCTTCAGGGCCGGTGAGAGAAATTAGCGCATGCCCATTTTCGTCGAGGATGGTCACGCCCATCGGTAAACTGCCCGGCGTGAAGAAATTCTCCATGCGAATAGGCTGCTCTACGCCCAACAGCGCCTGGAGGCGATTGGCGAGGTAAACCGGCGTCAGCGCATAGAAATACCCTACTCCCGGACGCGGCCCCTGGCTGATCCAGAACAAGTTGTTGCCGTTTTCGTCTTGCGTAGCATTGCGATACTTAATAATGCGCTCATGCAGCGCCTTCAGGGCCTCGTCACGTTCGACGGGCATATCACGCAAGCCGAAATTGGCCATACAGAGGTTGTCGCTACCGATCAGGAACACACGATTTAAATCATAGGCGGCGGAAAAGTTGTCGCGCCAGTAGCGCATAAACCATGCCAGTGATTCCAGAGAACCTCGCCAGGCGTTACCCATTACTGAACAGTCGGAGTCGGCAAACAGCGGCTCAAAATTAGGCACGACGGTTTTATCATCCCGCGCTCGCAGCGACATCACGCCGTTTTCCGCCGTTAAGCGATTTTCGGCTATATATTTCAGCTCTTTAATGACATCAGATGTGCGCTGAATGTAGCGCTGGGCTTGATCGGAGCTGAGATTAAGCTCCTGATGGATCTCAGATTCTCGCTGGTGCAGCGCATTCACAATGTAGAACACGGAGGCAAACGCAATCAGAAACCAGATAACGAGCGCCAACGCTCTGAACAGATAGCGTGAGACTTTTAGGGTTGAATGAACGGAAGCAAGGTATTTCAAAGGGGCGAAGCTCCGCCTCAGGGCATTAATAGAGTGTGGTTAAGGTAGCGGTAAATGTCCGGCGTCGCAATGCCCTCTCTTTACGGGAATATGATACACCGCTCTGAAACCATTGTCCTAACCCGTGATAATCGTCGTTTGCCTGAAAAATACTGCATGGATGTCAGAATGCGCGACCTGAGATGGCTGGCTCGTCGGTTATATCCACGACGATTACGCAACCAAATGATCATGATGGCCATTCTGATGGTTGTCATTCCGACGATATCTATAGGTTATATCGTAGAAACTGAAGGCCGTTCAGCAGTCTTATCTGAAAAAGAGAAAAAACTGTCATCGGTCCTCACCCTGCTAAACGATGCACTGGGAAACAGCTTTAACGACTACGAAAACCTGCCGCGCGAAGAGCGCATTCGGGCGCTTAATCATGAGTTGGGCCCCATTACCGAACGCATTACCCAAGCGTTTCCCGGCATTGGAGCCGGGTATTACCATAAAGCGTTGGATGCCATTATCACCTACGCGCCCTCTGCGCTGTATCAAAGCAACGTCGGAATCACCATCACGGAGGATCATCCGGGCCGCGAAGTGATGAGTAGCAACGCGCCGGTGGTCTATTCCGGACGACAGGTCCGCGGCGACATACTCAACTCCATGATCCCAATAGAGCGCCAGGGAGAGGTTATTGGCTATATCTGGGCCAATGAGCTGACGGAAGATATTCGTCAGCAGGCCTGGAGAATGGACGTCAGGATTATTGCCGTACTGGTTGCCGGGCTCATTTGTAGTCTGTTGCTCATCGTGCATTTCTCACGCCGACTCAGTGCAAATATCGACATAATCACCGATGGCCTTTCAACGTTGGCACAAAAAACGCCCGCCCGACTGCCTGAACTTCCCGGCGAGCTGGGACAAATCAGCCGTAGCGTCAATGCGCTGGCGCAAACGCTACGGGAAACCAAAACCCTTAACGATTTGATTATTGAAAATGCCGCAGATGGCGTGATCGCCATCGACAGACAAGGCGACGTTACCACCATGAACCCTGCGGCAGAGCAGATAACTGGCTACACGCTACATGAGCTGGTCGGACAGTCTTATGCAACGCTCTTTGCCAACACGCAGTTTTATAGCCCGGTACTGGACACCCTGGAGCACGGTACTGAACATGTGGCCCAGGAGATTAGCTTTCCGGGACGTGAACGCACCATTGAGATAAGTGTTACCACCAGTCGGATCCATAACGCACACGGCGAGCTGATTGGCGCGCTGGTCATTTTCTCTGATTTAACCGCCCGTAAAGAGACTCAGCGTCGGCTGGCACAAACTGAAAGGCTCGCCACTTTGGGGGAACTGATGGCCGGCGTCGCGCATGAAGTGAGAAACCCGCTGACCGCAATCCGTGGCTACGTCCAGATCATCCGCCAGCAAACCTCTCTGCCAGAACATCAGGAGTATTTATCTGTTGTGCTTAACGAAATTGATTCCATCAATAAAGTTATTCAACAACTGTTAGATTTCTCGCGCCCGCGACAAAGCCAGTGGCAACAGATTCGACTCAATGCGCTAATTGAAGAGACACTAATCCTGGTGCAAACCGCTGGCCTTCAGGCACGGATCGCCTTTACAACAGAATTTGATCCCGACCTGCCACCCATCGTCGCCGATCGTGAACTCCTCAAGCAGGTTATCCTCAATATTTTAATCAATGCGGTACAGGCAATTACTGCGCGAGGCGAAATTCGCATCCGCACCTGGCAATACTCGGCCTCGCAGCAGGCCGTGATGATTGAAGATAATGGCAACGGTATCGATCTCGCCATACAGAAGAAAATATTCGATCCCTTTTTTACGACAAAAGCATCAGGCACTGGTCTTGGACTGGCGCTGAGCCAGCGCATCATCAATGCACATCAGGGGGACATCCACGTAACCAGCCAGCCTGGCTGCGGGGCGATATTCACCCTGATTTTACCTCTTAACCCGCAGGGAAATCCGTCAGAATGAAAACGACCTATCGTATTCTCATCGTTGATGATGAAGAAAATGTTCGCCGTATGCTTGCTACCGCATTTTCCCTACAAGGGCATGAAACGCATTGCGCCAGCGACGGGAAAGCCGCGCTGAGCCTGTTTAGCGAAACACAGCCGGACGTGGTGCTGATGGATATTCGCATGCCGGAGATGGATGGCATCGACGCGCTGAAAGTTATGCGCACGCAGCAGCCACGGATCCCCGTCATTCTGATGACCGCTTACGCCGAAGTGGAAACCGCGGTAGAAGCCCTGCGCAGCGGCGCATTCGACTACGTGATTAAGCCCTTTGATCTCGACGAACTCAGCATGGTGATTCAACGCGCATTGCAACTGCAGGAGATGAAACAGGAGATCCGCAATCTGCATAAAGCGTTGAGCACCAGTTGGCAATGGGGACATATTCTGACCAACAGCCCGCGTATGATGGATATCTGCAAAGACACGGCGAAAATCGCCCTCTCACAGGCAAACGTCCTGATAAGCGGTGAAAGCGGCACGGGAAAAGAACTGATCGCCCGCGCCATTCACTACAACAGCAAACGCGCCAACGGTCCATTTATCAAAATTAACTGTGCGGCCCTGCCGGAGTCGCTGCTGGAAAGCGAACTGTTTGGTCACGAAAAAGGTGCTTTTACCGGGGCGCAGGCGTTACGCCAGGGATTGTTCGAACGCGCTCATCAGGGAACGCTATTGCTTGATGAAATTGGTGAGATGCCACTGGGGCTACAGGCCAAACTGCTGCGTATTTTGCAGGAGAGAGAGTTTGAACGCATCGGCGGGCACCAGACCATTCGCGTTGATATTCGCATCGTCGCCGCCACCAACCGCTGCCTGCAAACGATGGTGAAAGAAGGTACGTTTCGCGAAGACCTGTTTTACCGGCTCAACGTTATCCATCTGACGTTGCCTCCCTTACGCGAGCGTCGGGAAGACATTGCCTTATTAGCAAACCACTTTTTACAAAAATTCAGCTCTGAAAATCAGCGAGATATTATTGAAATCGACCCGACGGCGATGTCAATTCTCACCGCCTGGCCCTGGCCGGGTAATATTCGCGAACTGTCAAACGTCATCGAACGTGCGGTCGTGATGAATACCGGCGCGGTGATCTTTGCCGACGATCTCCCCAACTCATTTCGCAACCCGGTTAGCGCAACGACAGAGACAAAATCGACTTACTCCGGGGAACGCAATCTGAAAGAAGAGATTAAACGTGAGGAAAAACGAATTATCCTCGAAGTCCTCGACAATCAGGACGGCAATCGCACCCGCACCGCACTGATGCTGGGAATCAGCCGTCGCGCTCTGATGTATAAATTACAGGAGTACGGCATCGACCCATCGGGTTCCTGATACGCAAATTTGCTATGCAGAATTTTGCACACTGCGCAAAATTCTGCATAACTCTCCTCTATCATCACCCACCAGACTCGAAAAAATAAATCAATAAATTCAATCAACTAAACATTACCCCGTCTTTTTAATCATCCTGGCACTCTGCTTGCAATTCCCTAAGCGTACCCAAAATGGAGTATGCAAAAAGGGAAACATAATGAAAACAAAACTGATTACCTTACAAGACGCTGCGGGCTTCTTTCGTGACGGCATGACCATCATGGTCGGTGGTTTTATGGGGGTTGGCACACCGCCTCGTCTGGTTGAAGCCTTGCTGGAATCCGGTGTCAGAGATCTGACGCTAATTGCTAACGATACTGCATTTGTCGATACCGGTATCGGACCCCTGATCGTCAATGGGCGAGTGAGCAAAGTAATTGCCTCGCACATTGGTACCAATCCAGAAACCGGTCGTCGCATGATTGCCGGCGAGATGGACGTGCAACTGGTGCCGCAAGGTACCCTGATTGAACAAATTCGCTGCGGCGGCGCAGGTCTTGGCGGCTTTCTGACGCCAACAGGCGTTGGCACCATCGTGGAAGATGGTAAGCAGACCATGACGCTAGAGGGTAAAACCTGGCTGCTTGAGCGCCCATTACGCGCCGATCTAGCGCTTATTCGCGCCCACCGTTCTGACATGCTTGGCAACCTCACCTATCAGCTTAGCGCCCGTAACTTTAACCCTCTGATCGCCCTCGCCGCTGACATCACGCTGGTTGAACCGGATGAAATGGTTGAAACAGGTGAGCTACAGCCAGACCAGATTGTTACCCCCGGCGCCGTTATCGACCATATCGTCATTCCTCAGGAGAGCTAATCATGGATGCTAAACAACGTATTGCACGCCGGGTGGCGCAAGAGCTTCGCGATGGCGATATTGTCAACTTAGGTATCGGCCTGCCAACCATGGTAGCCAACTATTTGCCTGCAGATATCCACATTACGCTGCAATCTGAGAACGGTTTTCTGGGACTGGGTCCTGTCACCACCGCGCATCCTGATCTGGTAAACGCGGGCGGGCAACCGTGCGGTATTTTACCGGGCGCGGCAATGTTTGATAGCGCCATGTCGTTTGCGTTGATTCGCGGCGGCCACGTTGATGCCTGCGTGCTGGGTGGGTTGCAGGTCGATGAGCAGGCAAACCTCGCCAACTGGGTGGTTCCCGGCAAGATGGTGCCCGGCATGGGTGGCGCAATGGATCTGGTAACCGGTGCGCGTAAAGTCATTATCGCCATGGAGCATTGCGCGAAAGATGGTTCAGCGAAAATCCTGCGTCAATGCACCATGCCACTTACCGCACAGCATGCGGTGCACATGCTGGTCACTGAACTTGCCGTATTCCGCTTTATTGACGGCAAGATGTGGCTGACTGAAATCGTCGAAGGATGCGACATCGCCACGCTGCGTGAAAAAACCGAGGCACAGTTTGATATTGCCAACGATCTGCTCATCCTGCGAGGTGACGCATGATTGGTCGCATCGCGCGTTTTATGACACGGGTAGTCAGCCGCTGGCTGCCCGACCCGCTGATTTTCGCCATGTTGTTAACGCTGCTGACCTTTGGCATCGCGCTGTGGCTAACGCCACAAACACCCATCAGCATGGTGAAATTCTGGGGTGACGGTTTCTGGAACCTGCTGGCATTTGGTATGCAGATGGCGCTGATCATCGTGACCGGCCATGCGTTAGCCAGTTCCGGGCCGGTAAAAAGCCTACTTCGTACGGCGGCATCCGCCGCCAAAACCCCCGCTCAGGGCGTAATGCTGGTTACTTTTTTTGGTTCGGTTGCCTGCGTAATTAACTGGGGATTTGGTCTGGTGGTCGGAGCAATGTTCGCCCGCGAAGTCGCTCGTCGGGTACCCGGTTCCGATTATCCGCTACTGATTGCCTGTGCCTACATCGGTTTTTTGACCTGGGGCGGCGGTTTCTCTGGCTCAATGCCTTTACTGGCGGCAACGCCTGGCAACCCGGTCGAGCACGTAGCAGGATTAATCCCTGTCGCGGATACCCTCTTCACCGGTTTCAATATCTTCATTACCGTGGCGTTGATTGTGGTGATGCCGTTCATCACGCGCATGATGACGCCAAAACCTTCAGATGTGGTGAGCATTGATCCGAAGCTGTTACTGGAAGAAGTCGATTTTCAGAAGAAGCTGCCGGCAGACGCACCGCCATCTGAAAAGCTGGAAGAAAGCCGCATTCTGGCGCTGATCATCGGTGCATTAGGCATTGCCTATCTGGGCATCTACTTTGCCGAGAAAGGTTTCAACATCACCATCAATACCGTCAACCTGATGTTTATGATCGCCGGTCTGCTGCTGCACAAAACACCAATGGCCTATATGCGCGCCGTCAGCGCTGCCGCACGGAGTACCGCCGGGATTCTGGTGCAATTCCCCTTCTACGCCGGTATCCAGTTGATGATGGAACACTCCGGTCTCGGTGGACTCATTACCGAGTTTTTCATCAACGTTGCCAACAAAGATACCTTCCCGCTGATGACCTTCTTCAGTTCGGCATTGATTAACTTTGCCGTGCCATCCGGTGGCGGTCATTGGGTTATTCAGGGACCGTTCGTTATGCCTGCGGCTCAGGCGCTGGGTGCCGACCTTGGCAAATCAGTTATGGCCATCGCATACGGTGAGCAATGGATGAACATGGCTCAACCGTTCTGGGCGCTACCTGCGCTGGCTATCGCCGGGTTGGGAGTACGCGACATTATGGGGTACTGCATCACCGCCCTGCTCTTCTCCGGCGTCATTTTTGTTATTGGATTGACCCTGTTCTGACGGCAATAACTTATTTAAAGGATCTGAAAAATGAAAAACTGTGTCATCGTCAGCGCGGCACGTACCGCAATCGGCAGTTTTAACGGCGCACTGGCAACAACGGGTGCCGTCGAGCTTGGAGCAACCGTCATTAAAGCCGCCCTTGAGCGCGCGCGTCTTGACCCACAGCGCGTGGACGAAGTGATTATGGGCAACGTGTTGCAGTCTGGACTCGGGCAAAACCCGGCGCGTCAGGCATTATTAAAAAGCGGCTTGTCCGACACCGTTTGCGGTTTTACCGTCAACAAAGTGTGCGGCTCGGGCCTGAAAAGCGTGGCGCTTGCAGCCCTCGCGATCAAAGCCGGGCAAGCTCAGGCGATCGTCGCGGGAGGGATGGAGAACATGAGCCTGGCTCCCTACTTGTTAGACGCAAAAGCCCGCTGGGGATATCGCCTCGGCGATGGGCAATTGTCGGACGTTATTTTGCGCGACGGCCTGATCTGCGCCGAGCATGGTTACCATATGGGGATCACCGCAGAAAATGTCGCCAAAGAGTATGGCATCAGCCGCGAAATGCAGGATGAGCTGGCTCTGCAGTCACAGCGTAAAGCCGTTGCTGCAATTGAATCTGGCGCATTTCAGGCTGAAATCGTGCCCGTCAGCGTGTCTTCACGTAAAAAAACCGTCATCTTTGAGCGCGACGAATTTCCCAAAGCTGACTCGACGGCAGAAGGTCTCGCCGCATTACGTCCGGCTTTTGATAAAGCAGGAACCGTCACTGCGGGTAACGCTTCGGGGATTAACGACGGTGCTGCGGCATTAGTGATAATGGAAGAGTCTGCGGCTCTGGCTGCAGGGCTAAAACCACTGGCACGAATCAAAGCCTGGGCCAGCGGCGGCGTAGCGCCAGCAATGATGGGGATGGGGCCGGTTCCTGCCACCCAAAAAGCGCTACAACTGAGCGGGCTGCAGTTATCCGACATTGATCTTATCGAAGCCAACGAGGCATTTGCCGCACAGTTTCTTGCCGTCGGCAAAACGCTGGGGTTTGATCCGCAAAAGGTTAACGTCAACGGCGGGGCAATTGCGCTGGGACATCCTATTGGTGCCAGCGGCGCGCGAATCCTGGTTACACTGCTGCATGCGCTACAGGCGCGGGATAAAACGTTAGGACTGGCTACGCTGTGTATCGGCGGGGGTCAGGGAATCGCGATGATCGTGGAACGAATGAACTAAAAAAAAGGGCCGGATTTCTCCGGCCCTTTTTATAGCGTCTTAATTACTCGTCAGCGTCGTCCGCTGCTGCATCATCATCGCTTTCCGCTTCAGGGGCGATATCCTCGTCGCCTTCAGCTGCGCTTCCGTCGATGGAGTCGAGCTCTTCATCATCAACCGGTTCAGCAACGCGTTGCAGACCCACGACGTTTTCGTCTTCCGCAGTACGGATAAGGATAACACCCTGGGTATTACGCCCTACCACGCTGATTTCCGACACGCGAGTACGTACCAGCGTACCTGCGTCGGTGATCATCATGATCTGGTCGGTATCTTCAACCTGCACAGCGCCAACAACGGAACCGTTGCGCTCGGTAACCTTGATGGAGATAACGCCCTGGGTCGCACGAGACTTGGTCGGATACTCTTCCGCCGCCGTACGTTTACCGTAACCGTTCTGAGTAACGGTCAGGATAGCGCCTTCACCGCGCGGAACGATCAGCGATACCACGCTATCTTTTTCCGCCAGCTTGATACCGCGTACACCGGTCGCGGTACGACCCATTGCACGGACAGCATCTTCTTTAAAGCGCACCACTTTACCTGCCGCAGAGAACAACATGACTTCGTCACTGCCGGACGTCAGATCTACACCAATCAGTTCGTCGCCTTCGTTCAGGTTAACCGCAATAATACCGGCAGAACGCGGACGGCTGAACTCGGTCAACGCCGTTTTCTTCACGGTACCGCTGGCGGTTGCCATGAAGACGTTCACGCCCTCTTCGTACTCACGTACTGGCAGAATCGCGGTGATACGTTCGTTAGCTTCCAGCGGCAGCAGGTTGACGATTGGACGTCCACGCGCGCCACGGCTTGCTTCCGGCAACTGGTAGACCTTCATCCAGTACAAACGACCACGGCTGGAGAAGCAGAGGATCGTGTCATGGGTGTTGGCCACCAGCAGGCGGTCAATAAAGTCTTCTTCTTTAATGCGTGCTGCTGATTTACCTTTACCGCCACGACGCTGCGCTTCGTAATCGGTTAACGGCTGATATTTCACGTAGCCCTGATGAGACAAGGTTACGACAACATCTTCCTGGCTAATCAGATCTTCGATGTTGATGTCAGCGCTGTTCGCGGTGATTTCGGTACGACGAGCGTCACCGAATTGTTCACGAATCAGCTCCATTTCTTCACGGATAACTTCCATCAGACGATCGGCGCTGCCCAGAATGTGCAGCAGTTCAGCGATCTGCTCCAGCAGCTCTTTGTATTCGTCGAGCAGTTTTTCGTGCTCAAGGCCGGTCAGTTTCTGCAAACGCAGATCCAGAATAGCCTGAGCTTGCTGTTCAGTCAGGTAGTACTGACCGTCACGCACGCCAAATTCCGGCTCCAGCCATTCAGGACGCGCGGCGTCATCACCGGCACGTTCCAGCATGGCGGAAACGTTGCCCAGTTCCCACGAACGCGCAACCAGCGCGGCTTTCGCTTCTGCCGGGGTCGGCGCACGGCGGATCAGTTCGATGATCGGATCGATGTTCGCCAGCGCAATCGCCAGCGCTTCAAGGATGTGCGCACGGTCGCGGGCTTTACGCAGTTCAAAGATAGTACGACGGGTTACGACTTCACGGCGGTGACGTACGAACGCGGCAATAATATCTTTCAGGTTCATGATCTTCGGCTGGCCATGATGCAATGCAACCATGTTGATACCGAAGGAAACCTGCAGTTGGGTCTGGGAATAAAGGTTGTTCAGAACAACTTCCCCGACCGCATCGCGTTTCACTTCAATCACGATGCGCATACCGTCTTTATCAGACTCGTCACGCAGCGCGCTGATGCCTTCAACGCGTTTGTCTTTTACCAGCTCGGCGATTTTCTCAATCAGGCGCGCTTTGTTTACCTGATACGGAATTTCGTGAACGATGATGGTTTCACGACCCGTTTTGGCATCCGCTTCGACTTCCGCGCGTGCGCGAATGTACACCTTGCCACGACCGGTACGGTAGGCTTCTTCGATACCACGACGACCGTTGATGATCGCGGCGGTCGGGAAGTCCGGACCCGGAATATGTTCCATCAGCCCTTCAATGCTGATGTCTTCATCGTCAATATATGCCAGACAGCCGTTGATCACTTCGGTCAGGTTGTGCGGCGGAATGTTGGTCGCCATACCTACCGCGATACCGGACGAACCGTTCACCAGCAGGTTAGGAATTTTGGTCGGCATGACGTCAGGAATTTGTTCGGTGCCGTCATAGTTATCGACGAAATCAACCGTTTCTTTTTCCAGGTCAGCCATCAGCTCATGGGCGATTTTCGACATACGGATTTCCGTATAACGCATCGCCGCTGCGGAGTCGCCATCGACAGAACCAAAGTTACCCTGACCATCTACCAGCATGTAGCGCAAGGAGAATGGCTGCGCCATACGAACAATGGTGTCGTAAACGGCGGTATCACCATGAGGGTGGTATTTACCGATTACGTCACCAACGACACGGGCAGATTTTTTATAGGCTTTATTCCAGTCGTTGCCCAATACGTTCATGGCGTAAAGTACGCGACGGTGAACCGGTTTCAGGCCATCTCGGACGTCCGGCAGCGCACGGCCAACAATGACCGACATCGCATAATCCAGATAGGAGCTCTTCAGCTCTTCCTCAATGTTGACCGGTGTAATTTCTCTCGCAAGGTCGCTCATCTAACCGCTATCCCTCTACTGTATCCCGGATTCAAAGGTCGCAAATTATAACACATTCGTGCAGATTCAGGTAAATGGATTCCCCCTGACAGAGGCTTTATTCATCCCGTCAGGCTGATATACTCATTTGCATCGCAAATTTAGGAGTAGAAGCCCCAATGAATGCCGAAAAACCTCCGGTAGCTCACAACGTTGACCATGAAGAAATTGCCAAGTTTGAAGCAGTCGCGTCACGCTGGTGGGATCTTGAGGGTGAATTTAAGCCGCTGCACCGCATTAACCCACTGCGTCTGGGCTATATTACTGAGCGCTCAGGCGGCCTGTTTGGTAAAAAGGTACTCGACGTCGGATGCGGCGGCGGTATTCTGGCGGAGAGTATGGCGCGCGAAGGTGCCACCGTCACCGGACTGGACATGGGTTTTGAACCGCTGCAGGTAGCAAAACTGCATGCGCTGGAAAGCGGCATCCAGGTAGAGTACGTACAAGAAACCGTCGAAGAACATGCGGAAAAGCATGCACATCAGTATGACGTTGTCACCTGCATGGAAATGCTGGAGCACGTGCCGGACCCACAGTCAGTGGTCAGAGCTTGCGCCAGGCTGGTCAAACCGGGTGGTGAAGTATTTTTCTCCACGCTTAACCGCAACGGCAAATCCTGGCTGATGGCGGTGGTCGGAGCGGAATATATTCTGCGCATGGTGCCAAAAGGCACGCACGATGTGAAAAAATTTATTAAGCCTGCTGAATTATTAGAGTGGGTTGACCAGACCGTACTGAAAGAGCGTCATATGACCGGTCTGCATTACAACCCCATCACCAACACCTTCAAACTTGGTCCGGGCGTTGATGTGAACTATATGGTACATACCACCGCCAAGGTTGATTAACCGCCCCTGCCGGCCGGATAAAGCGTGCAACGCCGCCATCCGGCCTGCTAACAGGAACAATGCCTGATGACGTTTTGCTTATCAGGCCTACAAATCCTGTGCCAGATCATAAGAACTTTCCTTGCCTTAGATGAAGAAATCAGCACTCGATCAAATTTTCTATTTTTTTTCTCAATTATTGACATCCCCGCCAGGCCTTATAAGACGCGCACTTAGCGATTATCACCCTTTTGCAACCTCAATTTAACCTCAAAATCAACTCTTGTGCTGAAAAGAATCCCTACTAGAATACTCACCATATAGCGTCTATTTTATCAAACAACCCCTACATATAGTATTTATCCACAGACTTAGTCACAACATGACTCTGTGGATAATATGGGGGATATTTTTTCTTTCACGGACAGGTAAAAAACCACATGAATCAGAGTCTGCTGGTGACAAAGCGTGATGGTAGTACAGAGCGCATCAATCTCGACAAAATCCACCGAGTTCTGGATTGGGCGGCAGAAGGACTGAATAACGTATCGATTTCTCAGGTCGAGCTGCGCTCCCACATTCAGTTTTATGACGGAATCAAGACCTCCGACATCCATGAAACAATCATCAAAGCAGCCGCCGACCTGATCTCCCGCGAAGCGCCGGATTATCAGTACCTGGCCGCCCGTCTGGCGATTTTCCACCTGCGCAAAAAAGCCTACGGTGAGTTTGAACCGCCAAAACTGTTCGACCATGTCGTGAAAATGGTTGAAATGGGCAAATACGACAATCATCTGCTGGAAGACTACACGGAAGAAGAGTTCAAGCAGATGGACTCGTTCATCGTACACGACCGTGATATGACCTTCTCCTACGCTGCGGTGAAGCAGCTAGAGGGTAAATATCTGGTGCAAAACCGTGTTACCGGTGAGATCTATGAAAGCGCACAGTTCCTCTACATTCTGGTAGCGGCTTGCCTGTTCTCTAACTATCCGCGTGAAACACGTCTGCAATATGTAAAACGTTTCTACGATGCCGTTTCTACGTTCAAAATCTCGCTGCCGACGCCGATTATGTCCGGCGTGCGTACCCCTACGCGTCAGTTCAGCTCCTGCGTACTGATCGAGTGCGGCGACAGCCTGGACTCCATCAACGCAACCTCCAGCGCAATTGTGAAATACGTTTCTCAGCGTGCCGGTATCGGTATTAACGCTGGTCGCATCCGTGCGCTGGGTAGCCCGATTCGCGGCGGTGAAGCGTTCCACACCGGCTGTATTCCGTTCTACAAGCATTTCCAGACTGCGGTGAAATCCTGCTCTCAGGGTGGCGTACGCGGTGGTGCAGCCACGCTGTTCTACCCAATGTGGCACCTGGAAGTTGAAAGCCTGCTGGTCCTGAAAAACAACCGTGGCGTAGAAGGCAACCGCGTACGTCACATGGACTACGGCGTACAGATCAACAAGCTGATGTACACCCGTCTGCTGAAAGGCGGCGACATCACCCTGTTTAGCCCGTCTGACGTTCCAGGTCTGTATGACGCGTTCTTCGCCGATCAGGATGAGTTCGAACGTCTGTACACCCAATATGAAAACGACGACAGCATCCGCAAACAGCGCGTGAAAGCGGTTGAGCTGTTCTCACTGATGATGCAGGAACGTGCCTCTACTGGTCGTATCTACATTCAGAACGTTGACCACTGCAACACCCATAGCCCGTTTGATCCGGTTGTCGCGCCGGTACGCCAGTCCAACCTGTGTCTGGAAATCGCCCTGCCTACCAAACCGCTGACCGACGTTAACGATGAAAACGGCGAAATTGCGCTGTGTACGCTGTCCGCATTTAACCTGGGCGCTATCGAAAGTCTGGACGAACTGGAAGAGCTGGCTGTACTGGCGGTACGTGCGCTGGATGCGCTGCTCGATTACCAGGATTATCCGATTCCGGCCGCCAAACGCGGTGCGATGGGTCGTCGTACGCTGGGCATTGGCGTGATCAACTACGCTTACTGGCTGGCGAAAAACGGTAAACGCTACTCTGACGGCAGCGCCAATAACCTGACTCACAAAACCTTTGAAGCGATTCAATATTACCTGCTGAAGGCTTCTAACGAGCTGGCAAAAGAGCAAGGCGCATGCCCATGGTTTAACGAAACCACCTATGCGAAAGGCATTCTGCCGATTGATACCTACAAAAAAGACCTGGATGCTATCGTCAGCGAGTCCCTGCATTACGACTGGGAAAGCCTGCGCGAATCAATTAAAACTCACGGTCTGCGTAACTCCACGCTGTCAGCCCTGATGCCGTCCGAGACCTCTTCACAGATCTCCAACGCCACCAACGGCATTGAACCGCCTCGCGGTTACGTGAGCATCAAAGCATCGAAAGATGGGATTCTGCGTCAGGTCGTGCCGGACTACGAACACCTGCACGACGCATACGAACTGCTGTGGGAAATGCCGAACAACGACGGCTATCTGCAGCTGGTAGGCATCATGCAGAAATTTATCGATCAGTCGATTTCCGCCAACACCAACTACGATCCGTCGCGCTTCCCGTCCGGAAAAGTACCGATGCAGCAGTTGCTGAAAGACCTGCTCACCGCCTACAAATTTGGTGTCAAAACGCTGTATTATCAGAACACCCGTGACGGTGCGGAAGACTCTCAGGACGATCTGGTACCGTCCATTCAGGACGATGGCTGCGAAAGCGGCGCATGTAAGATTTAATCTTTTGCCGGGTGGCATAGCGCTTACCCGGCCTACAAATTAATTCGCGGTATTGTATGCCGGATAAGCAAAGAACATCCGGCAGTACATTCCAGACAGGATTCACATCAATGGCATACACCACTTTTTCACAGACGAAAAATGATCAGCTTCTGGAACCGATGTTCTTCGGCCAGCCGGTGAACGTCGCCCGCTACGATCAGCAAAAATATGACATCTTCGAAAAACTGATCGAAAAGCAGCTCTCTTTCTTCTGGCGTCCGGAAGAAGTCGATGTTTCTCGCGATCGTATCGATTTCCAGGCATTGCCGGAACATGAAAAACATATCTTCATCAGCAACCTGAAGTATCAGACGCTGTTGGACTCCATTCAGGGACGTAGTCCTAACGTCGCGCTGCTGCCGTTAATCTCGATCCCTGAACTGGAAACCTGGGTGGAAACGTGGGCGTTTTCTGAAACGATCCATTCCCGCTCCTACACCCACATCATCCGTAATATCGTTAACGATCCGGCGGTGGTGTTTGACGATATCGTCACCAACGAGCAAATCCAGAAGCGCGCAGAAGGCATTTCCAGCTACTACGACGAATTGATCGAGATGACCAGCTACTGGCACTTGCTCGGTGAAGGTACGCATACCGTTAATGGCAAAACGGTTGTTGTAAACCTGCGTGAGCTGAAGAAGAAGCTGTATCTGTGCCTGATGAGCGTGAACGCGCTGGAAGCGATCCGCTTTTATGTCAGCTTCGCCTGCTCTTTCGCCTTCGCCGAACGTGAACTGATGGAAGGCAACGCGAAAATTATTCGTCTGATCGCCCGCGACGAAGCCCTGCACCTGACCGGTACCCAGCATATGCTGAACCTGCTGCGCAGCGGCGTGGACGATCCGGAGATGGCGGAAATTGCCGAAGAGTGCAAACAAGAGTGCTACGACCTGTTCGTACAGGCCGCGCTGCAGGAAAAAGAGTGGGCAGACTATCTGTTCCGCGATGGCTCAATGATTGGCCTGAACAAAGACATTCTGTGCCAGTACGTTGAGTACATCACCAACATCCGTATGCAGGCTGTTGGGCTCGATCTGCCGTTCCAGACGCGCTCTAACCCGATCCCTTGGATCAATACCTGGCTGGTGTCTGACAACGTCCAGGTTGCGCCGCAGGAAGTGGAAGTCAGCTCTTATCTGGTCGGCCAGATCGATTCCGAAGTCGATACTGACGATCTGAGTAACTTCCAGCTCTGATGGGCCGCGTGACTCTGCGCATCTCTGGCACACAGTTGCTGTGCCAGGATGAACACCCTTCCCTGCTTGCCGCGCTCGAGTCGCACGATGTTGAAGTCGAATATCAGTGTCGTGAAGGCTACTGCGGCTCCTGCCGTACCCGCCTGGTGGCGGGACAGGTTGACTGGATTGCAGAACCGCTGGCCTTCATTCAGCCCGGTGAAATATTGCCGTGCTGTTGCCGGGCAAAAGGCGATATTGAAATAGAGCTGTAGTGTTTAGTGAACTTCATGCGCAGAGACCAGTACCACGTCTCCGCGTTTTTTCATCTGCATGATGTACAGCGCCCCGGCCAGTACCACCAGCAGTGCACCCACCAGATAAATCGCCCGATATCCCACACCCTCGACCATCATCCCCATGATAAACGCGCCGATTGCCATTCCCGCATCCATCGCATTGAAAAACAGCGAATTGGCGATACCAATTTTATGGGGTTCCACCGAGCTAATAATTTGTGTCTGAAATACCGGCGTAACCGAACCATAACCAATGCCGATTAATCCACCGGAAATAATCATCATAATGCTGCCGTTAGTATAGCCCAGCGCCACCAGCCCAACGGTAAAGGCCAGCAAACACGGGTAGACCACGTATTTCGGCCCTTTTTTATCACAAATATTGCCGGTAAAGGTTCGACAGATCATCAGGCAAATGGCGTAGCACAACAGGAAATTACTGGCGGCGGCCATCAGATCGAGCTCCCGCGCATACAATGCCAGGAAGGCGGAAACACCCGCGTAGGAGAAAGTCATGAAAAACGTCACCATCGCGAAAGGCATCGCGGCACGGTCAAACATTGCCGCAAACCCAAGCTTCGGTTTGGAGCCGTCAGCATGGCGGAAAACTGGCGGTACGGTAACGATCAAAGACAGGATGATACCTAGCGTGGCAACCGCGCTACACAGCCAGAACGCCGTGGTAAATGCCCCCCAGCGCGCCATGTTCAGGCCCACCCATGGCCCCACAACCATCGCCAGCCCCATCGCTAATGAGAAAAAACTGATGCCCTCCCCACGTCGGGAGGCCGGTATCAACCGCGCGGAAATAGTTCCTTTTACCGTGGTAATAACGCCAAACGTCACACCATGAAGCACCCGAATTAACAGCAGTGATTCAATTGAGTGGCAAAAAGGATACAGCGCAGTGACCACCAAAAAGGCCAGAGAAGAGAGCACCAGAATCGTTTTATTCGAATATTTTCCTACCCATTGTCCCGCAAACGGGCGCACAACAATGGCGGCCCCCAAAAAGAAGGTAACTAATAATCCGGCCTTATCTGGAGTGGCATGCAGGCGATCCGAAATATAGATCGGTAATAGCGTGAGCAGGACATAAAAAACAAAAAATATAATAAAGCTGATTATCGTTATCGCCCAAAAATCTTTCGTCCACAGTTTTTCTTTCATATTCGACAGCCTGTCCAGACGGCGCACGCAGGCAACGCTCAGCTCAACTGAACTACGGACAGGTGCGTCGAAGTGTGATTTTACGGTAGACCGCAAGTATAAACAGGTCCATTATATTAGAGAAATTAATCGTTTTAATATTGTTAATTAGAGGGAGCTAATGACATTAACACAGATCCACGCCCTTCTTGCCGTGCTTGAGTACGGTGGTTTTACCGAAGCCAGCAAGCGGCTATATATGACCCAGTCCGCCGTAAGTCAGGCAATTTCAGCCCTGGAGGAAGAGCTAGGGGTTGATATTCTTATCCGCGAACGCCGCAAAGACATTCAACTTAGCCCAGCCGGGTGTCGGATCGTTTCACACCTGCGGACGATCGTGTCTGAAACCAACGCGGTGAAAGAGATTGCCGAGCAAGAACGACAAAACCCGGCCCGAACTCTGCGTATCGGCTGCTTTCCCAGCGCTTGTGCCTGCATTTTGCCCGGAATCATCCACCACTTCGAACAGCACCACCCGCACATCAAAATTATCCCTTATGAAGAAAACAGCACGGCAATCGTTGATTCCTTGCGCAGTGGGGATATTGATGCGGGATTTGTACATTTCCCGGTAAATGACATGTACTGCGTACCGGTGTATCGCGACAAATTTACCGTCGTGCTTCCTGAAAGCCATCCGCTGGCTGCCACCAGCACAATTTCAGTGGAACAACTGGTTGGAGAACCGCTAATTATCAGCAAAGGTCGCTATGAATTAAGCATCATGGCGCTATTTAAAGAGAAGGGAATTGAACCAGTCATTAAATACGAGTTTAACCATCCGGATACCGCGATGAGCTTTATTCGTCAGGGGCTGGGTATGGCGTTATTACCGGAATTAACGCTGAAGGCGGTTGGTGGGAAAGTACGCTCTGTCGCGCTGGAACCGACGTTCTATCGACAGATATCCTTACTGGCAAAAGAGCCGCCGGTAGACGGCAGCCCTTTATTTCTCCTGCAGGCATGTATGGAAACGTTGACAACAGACGGCCTTATCTAGCAGTTAAAACGTTTCATCCATTAAGGCCTGTGACCGGAGGTGCATCACAGGCCTTACGCCATCACTCTTTATTTAAGAATTTCACTGCTTTGTCGGGGAAGTCGGTGAACAGCCCGTCAACGCCCGCCTTGTTATAAAGAATGCCATACAGCTGGTTTACATCAGTGGTGTAATCCGGCAGTTGATCGGCACGAACGGTATAAGGATGCACCACCATCTTATTCTGATGTGCGTCCTGCACCATGCCAGTTAACGAGATATTGCCCTTCTTCGACTTCTCATCAATCAGCATGTGGTAGTCCGGCCCAATGCCGTCCGCATACTGCGCAACCTGCTTCATGGCACCCGGTTTAAACATCCAGTCGTAGTTGTAATTAACCCAACTACCGTCCGGCTTTTTCTCCTGGGTTTCATTCCAGTCAGTGTACGCAATCAACTGTACCAGATTGAGATCCATCCCCATCTTCGGTTCCAGTTCATTTTTAATGCGCTTCAACTCAGCAACATCAAAACACTGTAGATAGACCTTGTCGTTCTTGTCGGTATACCCGTACTTTTTCAGTACTTCCAGCGTCTTAGCCGCAATGTCCTTCCCTTCCTGGTGATGGAACCACGGCGCTTTCATTTCCGGGTAAATACCGATGTTTTTACCGGTGGAATGATTTAATCCCTGAACAAACTCAATTTCTTCTTCGAACGTGTGCACGCGGAAATCAGATTTACCCATCGGGAAACGCCCTGGGTAGGTCTGGACCTTTTTGCCATTTTCGATATCGAAGCCTTCGGTAAATTTCAGCGATTTAATTTCATCCAGCGTAAAGTCGATAGCGTAGTAACGCCCGTCTTTACGCGCACGATCCGGAAAACGCTCGGCAACATCGGTAACGCGGTCAAGATAGTGGTCATGCAGGACGACCAGATGGTCATCTTTGGTCATCACCAAATCTTGTTCCAGGTAATCCGCCCCCTGAGCATAGGCCATCGCTTTCGCAGGTAGCGTATGCTCCGGTAGATAACCGCTGGCGCCACGGTGCGCAATCACGATCTTATCTGCGGCAACCGCCGCACTGCTGACCACCATACCTGCGATCATCAGTGCCACGCTGAGACTTTTCAATGTAGTTTTCATCTATTAGCCCCCGTTACGCTTCAGTTCCATCTCTTCGTGATGGCGTTTTTCGCCAATCATGACGACCACCAGCAGAATAACCGCCAGCACGCTACCGCCAATCATTACCATAAAGCCGCCGTCCCAACCGAAGAAGTCAACGGTGTAGCCAACAATAGCGCTCGCGGCCACAGAACCGCCGAGATAACCGAACAGACCGGTAAAGCCAGCCGCCGTTCCCGCCGCTTTTTTCGGTGCCAGTTCCAGCGCGTGCAGACCAATCAACATTACCGGGCCGTAGATCAGGAAGCCGATGATGATCATACAAGCCATATCGACGTTCGGGTTGCCTGCCGGGTTCATCCAGTAAACGATGGTCGCAATAGTTACCAGCGTCATAAAGAACACGCCAGTCGCGCCACGGTTACCACGGAAGACTTTATCCGACATCCAGCCGCACAACAGCGTGCCCGGAATACCCGCATACTCATACAGGAAGTAGGCCCAGGATGATTTGTCCAGTGCGAAATGCTTCACTTCTTTCAGGTAGGTCGGTGACCAGTCCAGGATGCCGTAACGCAGCAGATAAACAAACACGTTAGCGATAGCGATGTACCACAACAGTTTGTTCGGCAGTACGTACTGCATGAAGATCTGCTTTGCAGTCAGCTCTTCTTCCGCTTTCTCGGTGTAATCGTCCGGATAGTCGTTCTTATACTCTTCGATAGGCGGCAGACCACAGGACTGTGGTGTGTCACGCATCAGGGCAAAAGCAATCAGCGCGACGACGATCGCACCGAAAGCAGGCATATACAGCGCCGCTTTCCAGTCATTGAACCAGGCCATACCCAGCAGGAACAACAGCGGAGGCAGACCGCCACCCACGTTATGCGCACAGTTCCAGACGGAAACAATGCCCCCACGCTCTTTCTGCGACCACCAGTGCACCATAGTACGGCCACACGGCGGCCAGCCCATCCCCTGGAACCATCCGCAGAGGAACAACAGCACAAACATTATCGCGATGCTCGATGTCGCCCACGGCACAAAGCCCATGAACAGCATTACTGCGGCGGCCAGAATCAGACCGGCTGGCAGGAAAACGCGCGGATTCGAGCGATCCGAAATGGACCCCATGATGAATTTCGAAAATCCGTAAGCAATGGAGATACCGGACAACGCAAAACCCAGATCGCCACGCGAGAAACCTTGCTCAACCAGATACGGCATCGCAAGGGCAAAGTTCTTACGTACCAGATAGTACGCGGCATAACCAAAGAAAATCCCCAGAAAAATCTGCCAACGTAATCGACGATATGTCGGATCGATCTCCGCTGCAGGTAAACGCGCCGTGTGTGACGCTGGTTTAAAAATGCTCAACATAGTGTAGCCTCCGTGGCCGTCTTTCATTCGAAGTAAACACTGCAGTTCGTCATTACTACCCTACCGCTCCCAGTGTGGCCGCGATGTTAAGGAAAGATACATAACAAAAATGTGAAACACAGCACATATTGTTACAGATTTATGACAAATGTTCATAAAGGCGCACGAAATCACGTTTCATTTTCGAATAATGAGCGATTATGCGCGAAATCAAACAATCCATGTTTTTTATGTGGCTAAATGATAAAAAACGAACTGTGAGGAAAAACAATGAAAACTCGCGACTCGCAAACAAGTGACGTGATTATCATTGGTGGGGGAGCAACAGGTGCTGGGATCGCACGCGACTGTGCGCTGCGCGGGTTGCGCGTCATCTTAGTGGAACGCCACGATATCGCCACTGGTGCGACCGGGCGCAACCACGGCCTGCTGCACAGCGGTGCACGCTACGCCGTCACCGACGCTGAATCTGCCCGTGAATGCATCAGCGAAAACCAAATTCTGAAACGTATCGCCCGCCATTGCGTTGAGCCAACGGACGGTCTGTTTATCACCCTGCCGGAGGATGAGCTGTCCTTCCAGTCAACCTTTATTCGCGCCTGTGAAGAGGCAGGGATTCGCGCAGAAGCGATTGACCCTCAGCAGGCACGTATTATCGAACCTTCTGTGAATCCACAGCTGATTGGTGCAGTAAAAGTACCAGACGGCACGGTCGATCCTTTCCGCTTAACAGCAGCTAACATGCTGGATGCGCGTGAGCATGGCGCGGTTATCTTAACGGCGCATGAAGTGACTGGACTGATCCGCGAAGGCGCAACGGTTTGCGGCGTTAACGTGCGCAATCATCTGACAGGCGAAATGCAGTCCCTGCATGCACCGGTTGTCGTCAACGCCGCTGGGATCTGGGGTCAACGCATTGCGGAATATGCCGATCTGAGCATCCGTATGTTCCCGGCCAAAGGTTCGTTGCTGATTATGGATCATCGCATTAACCAGCATGTCATTAACCGCTGCCGTAAGCCCTCTGACGCCGATATTCTGGTGCCTGGCGATACCATTTCACTGATCGGTACCACCTCACAGCACATTGATTACGACGATATCGACAGCAACCGCGTCACCGCAGAAGAGGTCGATATTCTGCTGCGTGAAGGCGAGAAGCTGGCGCCGATTATGGCGAAAACGCGCATTTTACGCGCCTACTCCGGCGTACGCCCGCTGGTAGCCAGCGACGACGATCCAAGCGGTCGTAACGTCAGCCGCGGGATTGTACTGTTCGATCACGCAGAGCGTGACGGACTGGATGGTTTTATCACCATTACCGGCGGCAAACTGATGACCTATCGCCTGATGGCAGAATGGGCCACCGATGCCGTTTGCCGTAAGCTGGGTAATACCCAGCCTTGTACAACGGCAGACACCGCGCTGCCTGGTTCGCAGGAGTCTGCCGAGCATACGCTTAAACGCGTGATCTCATTGCCCGCGCCATTGCGCGGCTCAGCGGTCTACCGTCACGGCGATCGCACCCCAGCGTGGCTTAGCGAAGGCCGTCAGCACCGCAGCCTGGTCTGCGAATGCGAAGCGGTCACCGCAGGTGAAGTGCAATACGCCGTCGAGAATTTAACCGTCAACAGCCTGCTCGATTTGCGTCGCCGTACCCGTGTTGGAATGGGGACCTGCCAGGGCGAATTGTGTGCCTGCCGCGCGGCAGGTTTGCTGCAACGTTTTAATGTCACTACCGCAGCGCAGTCTATTACCCAGCTTTCCGACTTCCTCAACGAACGCTGGAAAGGCGTGCAGCCTATCGCCTGGGGAGATGCGCTGCGCGAAAGCGAATTCACGCGCTGGGTTTATCAAGGGTTGTGTGGTCTGGAAAAGGAGCACCAGGATGAAATTTGATACCGTCATTATCGGCGGCGGCCTCGCCGGACTGCTATGTGGCCTGCAACTGCAAAAAAGCGGACTGCGCTGCACGATTGTTACCCGCGGCCAAAGCGCCCTGCATTTTTCCTCCGGATCACTGGATTTGCTCAGCAGCTTACCCGATGGTCAACCGGTGACGGATATAGAAGCGGGTTTGAATGCGCTGCGCACTCAGGCACCCGCACATCCGTATAGCACCATCGGAACGCAGAACGTTCTGGAGCTGGCCCAACAGGCGCAAAATTTACTGGAAGAATGCGGAACACATTTGCAGGGCAAAGTGCATCAGGCGCATCAACGTGTTACCCCGCTGGGCACCCTGCGCTCAACCTGGTTAAGTTCCCCGGAAGTGCCGGTCTGGCCGCTGTCCGCACAGCGTATCTGCGTTGTAGGGATTAGCGGGTTACTGGATTTTCAGGCGCATCTCGCCGCGGCATCATTACGCCAGCGCAATCTCAGCGTTGAGACGGCAGAAATCGAGTTACCGGAGCTGGATGTCCTGCGTGATAACCCAACCGAGTTTCGCGCCGTTAATATTGCGCGCCTGCTGGATAACGAAGATAAATGGTCGCTGCTCTATGACGCATTGCTGCCAATGGCAAAAACCTGCGACATGATAATCATGCCGGCCTGCTTTGGTCTGGCAGATGAGCGGCTCTGGCAGTGGCTTAACGAGTGCCTCCCCTGCTCGCTGACACTGTTACCGACCCTACCTCCTTCGGTACTGGGCATGCGTTTGCACAACAAATTGCAGCGCCAGTTTGTGCGTCAGGGCGGTGTGTGGATGCCGGGTGATGAAGTGAAAAAAATCACCTGTCAGGATGACGTGGTCAGCGAAATCTGGACCCGAAATCATGCCGATATCCCCTTGCGGCCACGTTTCGCCGTGCTCGCCAGCGGCAGCTTCTTCAGCAGCGGGCTGGTCGCCACGCGTGAGGCTATCCACGAACCAATCCTGGGACTGGATGTACATCAAACCGCCACCCGCGCCGAATGGTATCAGCGTGATGTTTTCGATCCACAACCGTGGCAACAGTTTGGCGTAACTACCGATGCCGCACTGCGCCCGTCACTTGCGGGAAAAACGATAGAGAACATGTATGCCATTGGTTCCGTCCTCGGCGGATTCGACCCTATAGCCCAGGGTTGCGGAGGCGGCGTGTGCGCAGTTAGCGCCCTACATGCCGCACATCATATTGCGAAACGTGCAGGAGGACAGCAATGAGCGACACACGTTTTGAAAGTTGTATCAAATGCACGGTGTGCACCACCGCCTGCCCGGTAAGCCGCGTCAATCCGAGCTACCCTGGCCCTAAGCAGGCCGGTCCGGACGGTGAACGTCTGCGCCTGAAAGATGGCGCACTATATGACGAGGCGCTGAAATATTGCATCAACTGTAAGCGCTGCGAAGTGGCCTGTCCGTCAGACGTGAAAATCGGCGATATCATCCAGCGCGCGCGCGCCAAATACGACACAACGCGCCCATCGCTGCGTAACTTTGTCTTAAGTCATACCGATTTAATGGGTAGCGTATCCACCCCCTTCGCTCCAATAGTGAATACCGCCACCTCGCTGAAACCAGTACGTCAGCTGCTGGATTACGCGCTAAAAATCGATCATCGCCGTACGCTGCCGAAGTACTCCTTTGGCACCTTCCGCCGCTGGTATCGCAGCGTTGCCGCACAGCAGGCGCAGTATCAGGATCAGGTCGCCTTTTTCCACGGCTGTTTTGTGAATTACAACCATCCCCAGCTCGGCAAAGATCTGATCAAGGTGTTGAATGCGATGGGAACCGGCGTGCAACTGCTGAGTAAAGAGAAATGCTGCGGCGTACCGCTGATTGCCAACGGCTTTACCGATAAAGCGCGTAAGCAGGCAGTAAGCAACGTGGCCTCACTCAGGGAGGCGATCGATGGTAAAGGTATTCCGGTTATCGCCACCTCATCAACCTGTACCTTTGCGCTACGTGATGAATATCCGGAAGTGCTGGATGTCGACAACTCAGGCCTGCGTGAACACATTGAACTGGCAACCCGCTGGCTGTGGCGCAAGCTGGATGAAGGTAAAACACTGCCGCTGAAAACGCTGCCGCTGAAGGTGGTCTATCACACGCCATGTCACATGGAGAAAATGGGCTGGACCCTCTACACGCTGGAGCTGCTGCGACAAATTCCGGGGCTGGAGCTGACGGTGCTGGATTCTCAGTGTTGTGGGATTGCCGGGACTTACGGCTTTAAAAAGGAAAACTATCCGACTTCACAGTCGATTGGCGCACCGTTATTCCGCCAGATTGAAGAAAGCGGCGCTGATATCGTCGTCACCGACTGCGAAACCTGTAAATGGCAGATTGAGATGTCTACCAGTAAGCGTTGCGAACATCCCATCACCCTGCTTGCCAAAGCGTTGGGTTAACTCTGTTGCCCGGTGGCATTTGCTACCGGGCATTTTTTTGCGTAGCCCGTTCCGCTTAATTGAATACGTTGCAGTCGGGCGTATTTATCTCTGATTCATCCACGCACAGAACCCATTTCCCGCATGCGGCGCAGATTAAAAGTGGATACCGTCACGCCATCTTCTCTTTCTGGTGACGGACTACCATGGCTAAATCCACTACATCTACACCGCATGATGCCGTTTTTAAAAAAATAATGTCTTACCCTGAGATGGCTCGGGATTTTCTGGATATACATCTTCCCGCCACATTACGTGAGATATGCGATTTACAAACGCTGAAGCTGGAGTCCACCAGTTTTATCGAACAAGATCTCCGCGCATACTACTCTGACGTAGTGTGGTCACTAAAAACCCGCGAAGGCCTGGGCTATATTTATTGTGTTATTGAACATCAGAGTACGGCGGTACCGCACATGGCATTTCGCCTGATGCGTTATGCCACCGCTGCGATGCAGTATCATCTTGATGCCGGCAATAAAACGCTGCCGCTGGTGATCCCCATGTTGTTTTATCACGGCCAACAAAGTCCCTATCCCTGGTCGCTCAACTGGCTGGATGAATTTGACAATCCACAGCTGGCTCGACAACTGTATTCAGAGGCTTTTCCGCTGGTCGACATTACCGTGATACCTGACGATGAAATCGCACAGCATCGGCGTGTTGCACTGCTAGAATTGATGCAAAAACATATCCGTGATCGTGATTTGATGGGGTTGGTGGACCGCCTGGTCTCGCTCTTAGTTACAAGCACCGCTAATGACAGCCAGCTACAAACGCTATTTAATTACCTGCTACGGTACGGTGACGTTTCTCACGTCGGCGAATTTATCCATGAAGTCGCCGAACGTTCCCCCCATCATAAGGAGAGGTTGATGACAATCGCAGAGAGGTTAAAACAAGAAGGTCACCACAATGGACTACAACAAGGGATACAACAAGGATTAGCGCAAGGAATACAGAAAGGTACACAAGAAGAAGCCTTACGTATCGCGCGCATGATGCTGGAAAATGGAATTGATCGTGATTTAATTCAGTTAATTACCGGGCTATTACCTGGCGATACCACCGCATGAACCAGATTGGGAAGGCATTTAGCCTTCCCAGTCAATGATTAAATCGTCAACGACTCAACCACTTCGATCCAGCCGTGTTCGCTAGCGATATCCTGATTGTTAAGCCAGCGGCGCAGCATATTTAGCGCCATCATCGCACACACTTCCTGACGAATCGCCAGGCTGTAGCGATTTGCATTCAGCCGTACGCGCAAGGCGTGTGTCCCATCAGGCGTGGCCAGCGCAAAGTTAATATGTTCGTTTTCGAAAGCCGATATCGCGAGTGCCAATCCAGCATAATGTTTGCTGCGTCGCTCGGTTATCCAATGCGCCGTTTGCGCCAGCGTTTCTTCCTGGGGCGGAACCACTTCACTCGCCAACAGTGGCGCATTCGCACGAGAAAGCTGGAGTGCTACCAGACCACCGGTGAATTGTTCGCTCAGCGTCAGACTGTATTGCCGTTCCTGCAATGTGCGGGCGATTTGCGCGGGCAAGCCTTCCGTGCCTTCAAAAATCATATTCTGCCCGGCAACCCGCTTAACTTCGGGCCACAGCGCCAACATCGCTTCCCGTTGAGAATCCGGTCCGGTCAGCTTCAGCTCAATAATTGGCATTGAGGAGCGATAACCCATTGTTACTCCCGGAGGTAACGGCAGCGGATCCAGGCTCTGCGCCAGGTCGCTTTCAGAACGGCCAAAGGTGGTTAATCGCAGGCATAATGGGGGCTGAGCCAAAGAGAAACGCTCACGCAAACGAGGCAGGATCTCATGCTCAACCATGACTTTGAACTCTGACGGTACACCTGGTGTAAAGAACATCAGGCAGCGGTTAAGCTTCAGGGCGAACCCGCACGCGGTACCCACCGGATTATTGATAAACTCAGCGCTGGCTGGGAGTTCAGCCTGTTTGCGGTTGCTTGGCGCCATCACGCGGCCACGATCGCGGAAATATCGCTCCATCTCGGCCAGCCATGCTTCATGCAGCACCAGTCCTTCGCCTTTTGCCGTTGCTGCTGCCAGCGCGCTCAAATCATCGCTGGTTGGCCCCAGACCGCCATTAACGATCAGAACATCGGCGTGTTCGCTACGCTCACGTAAAACGGCGACTAAATCGTTAAGATTGTCACCTACCGTGTTGCGGCGTGTTAGCGGTAAACCCTGATTAAAGAAAAAATCGGCCAGCCAGGCGGCATTAGTGTCGACGATTTGTCCGTGCAACACTTCATCCCCGGTGGATAGCATCTCCACGTTTAACATCGTGTTCTCCTGCTTTTATGATGAAAACACTATAACGCATGGAGGGGGGAAGGCGCGACTGAACGCCGCGCCAGAAATGTTAGAAGCTGGCGTTAACCCCAACGTACGGGCCATCAGCAATCGCGTTATCACGGTTGCCGTCTTTACCTGCCAGGTTCAGGTAACGATAACCGGCTTCGATGCTCAGCGGACGCAGAATGGTCAGACGCGCACCGGCATTTGCTTCTTCATAGCTGTCGATACCGCTGGAAAGCGAATCAGGAGAGTAGTAATACTCACCAAACAGGCGGAAGCTGTCGCCAATCGGCCATTGTAAACCGCCACCGACAGCAGCAGCATAGCCTTCATCGCCATCGTTTGGATTGGTATAAACACCTTTACCACCAACGGTCGCCATCAGCGGCCCCAGTGGGATATTCAGACCTAAACCCAGCCCGGCAACATCACCGTCGTCATCGTTATGCATCCAGTTACCGCTGACAGCCAGACCAGTACTCTCAGTGCCCATTCCGAATCCCAGGTTGGTGTAGTCTTCGCCAGCCTGGCCGCTGATGCTAATCGCGCTCGCCGATGCGGAAACAAACAGCATTCCGGCAAAACCCAACATTAAACTTTTTTTCATTTTCTATCCTTTCCAGCAAGAATCAAAACATAGCCCCAAAACCGATGAATTGTACTGTCAGATGGCGAGGAATCAATGAGCTAAAAAGGCGATGCAATGGCATATTGTAACTAAATACTACTCACAAGATTTATTTAAGGTTAAATTCTTGTGCCAATTACACAACTGGGCGTCCCAGAACGTCATTTTCCACAAACATCCTGATTTCCCTGCCAAAGCGCTCGTAATTGCCGATGAAACATTTTTTCTGCCGCCAGCAAAAGGTAAGATGAGCACATGATGGAATTTTTCTATACCTCCCCTACAAGGACTCGAATGATGCGCCAAAGAACGATTGTTTGCCCATTAATTCAAAACGATGGCTGTTATTTACTCTGCAAAATGGCTGATGACCGCGGTGTGTTTCCCGGTCAGTGGGCGCTTTCTGGTGGCGGTGTTGAACCGGGTGAACGCATTGAAGAAGCTCTGCGCCGTGAAGTGAGGGAAGAGCTTGGCGAACAACTGGTGTTATCAGAAATTACCCCCTGGACCTTCAGTGATGATATTCGCACTAAAACCTATGCTGATGGCAGTCAGGAAGAGATTTACATGATTTATCTCATCTTCGATTGTGTGGCGGCGAATCGTGAAGTGAACATTAACGAAGAGTTCCAGGCATTCGCCTGGGTTAAACCAGAAGATCTCGGTGCCTACGATTTAAATATCGCCACGCGTAAAACGTTATCCTTGAAAGGGTTACTGTAGGTTATCATTTTAATAACGGCATATAATTAACATTCCGAATAGCGGCATTGCACTCATCAATTTATAGCAAAAAGCAATGCCGCAAAACAGAAAAAATAATTTAAATTCATCAAGATAAATAAAAATCACCTTTATTTATCCGTCTATCCCAAACCTTAAACTCTTAAGGATAAATTAACCTTCAGTCATTAACCTTTGTAGCCTGATGAAATAATTAACGACGCCCCTGTTTATCACTAAAAATAAAGCTTCGGTGGCGTTAAATGGCTTGAAGGAATAATGATGTCTGACTTTTTGCCTTTCTCTCGCCCGGCAATGGGTGCTGAAGAACTTGCCGCAGTGAAGGCGGTTCTGGACTCTGGGTGGATAACCACCGGCCAGAAAAATCAACAGCTGGAAGAAGCCTTCTGTCAGCTCACGGGAAATCAACACGCCGTCGCCGTCTGCTCCGCCACGGCGGGTATGCACATCACGCTGATGGCATTGGGCGTAGGCGCAGGCGACGAGGTCATAACGCCGTCGATGACGTGGGTTTCTACCCTCAACATGATTGTCCTGCTGGGTGCAACGCCCGTCATGATCGACGTCGACCGCAATACGCTTATGGTGACACCTGAGCAAATTGAAGCCGCTATTACCCCACGAACTAAAGCCATTGTTCCAGTACATTACGCAGGCGCCCCCGCCGACCTTGACGCGATTTATGCCATTGGCGAGCGTTATGGCATCCCGGTAATAGAAGATGCGGCCCATGCCGTGGGGACGTTGTATAAGGGCCGTCATGTCGGTGCTCGCGGTACAGCAATTTTCTCGTTTCACGCCATTAAAAATATCACCTGTGCGGAAGGTGGACTGATCGTTACCGACGACAGCCAGCTTGCTCAGCGGCTTCGCAGTCTGAAGTTTCACGGTCTGGGCGTTGATGCTTTTGATCGACAAACCTATGGTCGGGCGCCGCAGGCCGAAGTGCTTGCACCAGGATACAAATACAACCTGACGGATATCAATGCCGCTATTGCACTGGTACAGCTGAATAAGCTGGAGCAACTGAACTCACGCCGGGCGCAAATTGCCCAGCAATATCAACAGGCGCTGGCTGATATGCCATTTCAACCACTGGGACTGCCCCAGTGGTCGCACGTTCATGCCTGGCACTTATTCATCATTCGTGTTGACGAAACGCGCTGCGGGCTGAGCAGAGATGCCCTGATGGAAGTGCTGAAGACCAAAGATATCGGCACCGGTCTGCATTTTCGTGCGGCCCATACGCAAAAATATTATCGCGAACGCTTCACTACTCTTTCGCTCCCCAATACAGAATGGAATAGCGCACGCATCTGCTCGCTGCCGTTATTCCCCGACATGACCGACGCTGACACCCAGCGGGTCATTACGGCACTTCGCGAAATTGCAGGACAATAACCATGTTTGAAGCAACCCCGATCAAAAAAGTCTCGGTGGTCATTCCCGTTTTTAATGAACAGGAAAGCCTGCCAGAGTTAATCAGACGCACCAGCGCCGCCTGCGAGAAATTGGGCAAAGACTATGAAATTCTGCTAATTGACGACGGCAGCAGCGACCGTTCCGCTCAGTTGATGATGGACGCCTCTCAGGCGCCGAACAGCCATATCGTCTCTATTTTGCTGAACCGTAATTACGGACAGCACTCGGCGATTATGGCCGGTTTCAGCCATGTCAGCGGAGACTTGATCATCACGCTGGATGCCGATTTGCAAAACCCACCGGAGGAAATTCCGCGGCTGGTCGCCACCGCAGATGAAGGCTTCGATGTGGTGGGTACGGTACGCCAGAACCGTCAGGACAGCGTATTTCGTAAGACCGCCTCACGAATGATCAACCATCTGATACAGCGCACCACCGGCAAAGCGATGGGTGACTACGGCTGCATGCTACGCGCCTATCGCCGTCACATCGTCGATGCCATGCTGCATTGCCAGGAGCGCAGCACCTTTATCCCGATTCTGGCCAACATTTTTGCCCGTCGCGCCACGGAGATCCCGGTACATCATGCAGAGCGTGAATTTGGTGACTCCAAATACAGCTTTATGCGTCTGATCAACCTGATGTATGACCTGGTGACTTGCCTTACAACAACACCGCTTCGCATGTTGAGCCTGTTGGGCAGCGTGATTGCCGCCACGGGCTTTACCTTATCAGTCCTGCTTGTTGTCCTGCGCCTGACGCTCGGCCCACAGTGGGCAGCGGAAGGGGTATTCATGCTGTTTGCCGTCCTGTTTACCTTTATCGGCGCACAGTTTATTGGCATGGGTTTACTCGGCGAATATATCGGCCGCATCTATAACGATGTCCGCGCCCGCCCCCGCTATTTTGTTCAACACGTTATCCGCCCACAAACCACGCAGTCAACCGAGGAAAACCGCGCATGAAAGCTGTCGTATTTGCCTATCACGATATGGGATGTCAGGGTGTCCAGGCCTTGTTGGATGCAGGTTATGAAATCGCTGCCATTTTTACGCACACCGATAACCCAGGTGAAAAAGCATTTTTTGGATCTGTTTCCCGCCTTGCGGCCAGCGCCGGTATCCCGGTTTACGCCCCCGACGAGGTTAATCATCCCCTGTGGGTTGAGCGCATTAGCCAACTGGCGCCGGATGTTATCTTCTCATTCTACTATCGCCATTTACTGAGTGATGAGATCCTCAGCCTTGCCCCTAAGGGCGCATTTAATCTGCACGGCTCGCTGCTGCCGAAATACCGTGGTCGCGCCCCGCTGAACTGGGTATTGGTCAATGGCGAAACCGAAACCGGCGTCACGCTTCACCGCATGGTTAAACGCGCGGATGCCGGTGCCATTGTTGCCCAGCAGCGCGTTGCTATTTCACCAGATGATGTGGCGTTAACGCTGCACCATAAGCTGTGCCAGGCAGCGCGTCACCTGCTGGAAGAGGCGCTGCCTGCGATTAAAACGGGAGATTATGCAGAACTCCCCCAACAGGAAGTAGAGGCTACCTGTTTTGGTCGCCGTACGCCGGAAGATAGCTTCCTCGACTGGAACAAACCAGCCGCAGAGTTACATAATCAGGTTCGTGCCGTCAGCGATCCATGGCCGGGCGCATTTAGCTATGTCGGTACGCAAAAATTCACCGTCTGGTCATCACGCGTTTGCAAAAATGACCTCGCAGCCCAACCGGGCACCGTCATCTCCGTTTCTCCTTTACTGATCGCCTGTGTCGATGGCGCACTGGAGATTATTACCGGACAAGCTGGCGATGGTATTGCAATGCAGGGGTCACAGTTAGCGCAGGTTCTGGGCCTGGTGCCAGGTTCTCGTCTGAACAGCCAGTCAGTGACCACCAGCAAACGCCGTACTCGCGTGCTGATCCTCGGCGTTAACGGCTTCATTGGTAACCATCTGACCGAGCGCCTGCTGCAAGAAGATAATTACGAAGTGTATGGACTCGATATTGGCAGCGACGCCATTGGGCGTTTACTGCAACATCCGCGATTCCATTTCGTCGAAGGTGATATCAGCATTCACTCTGAATGGATTGAATATCATGTGAAAAAATGCGACGTTGTGCTGCCGCTGGTGGCGATCGCAACGCCAATCGAATATACCCGCAACCCGTTGCGCGTATTTGAGCTCGATTTTGAAGAGAACCTGAAAATCATTCGTTACTGCGTGAAATACCGCAAGCGCATCATTTTCCCGTCAACATCCGAAGTCTACGGCATGTGTACCGACAAAGTCTTTGATGAAGACAGTTCGAATCTGATCGTCGGTCCGGTCAATAAACCACGCTGGATCTACTCCGTATCCAAGCAGTTGCTGGACCGTGTTATCTGGGCGTACGGCGAAAAAGAGGGATTGCGCTTCACCCTGTTCCGCCCGTTTAACTGGATGGGACCGCGCCTGGACAGTCTTAACGCCGCGCGTATCGGCAGCTCACGCGCCATTACCCAACTGATCCTCAACCTGGTGGAAGGTTCACCGATTAAGCTGATTGAAGGCGGCAAACAAAAGCGCTGCTTTACCGACATTCGCGATGGTATCGAAGCTCTGTACCGCATCATTGAAAACGAAGGCGGCCGCTGTGACGGCGAGATTATCAACATCGGTAATCCACAGAACGAAGCAAGTATTCAGGAACTGGCAGAAATGCTGCTTTCCTGCTTTGAAAAACATCCGTTGCGTAACCACTTCCCGCCGTTTGCCGGTTTCCGTGACGTCGAAAGCAGCAGCTACTACGGTAAAGGTTATCAAGACGTTGAGCATCGTAAACCTAACATTCGCAATGCAAAACGCTGCCTGAACTGGGAACCGACCATTGAGATGCAGGAAACGGTAGAAGATACGCTGGACTTCTTCTTACGCAGTGTGGATATCACGGAACACACATCATGACCAAAGTAGGCTTGCGCATTGATGTCGATACATTCAGGGGGACGCGCGAAGGCGTGCCCCGCCTGCTGGAGACATTAAACCGACATAACGTTCGGGCAAGTTTTTTCTTTAGCGTTGGACCTGACAACATGGGGCGCCATCTCTGGCGTCTTGTGAAGCCACAATTTCTGTGGAAGATGCTGCGTTCAAACGCAGCATCACTCTACGGATGGGATATTTTATTGGCGGGAACCGCATGGCCGGGAAAAGAGATTGGCCAGGCCAACGCGGCAATCATTGCACAAACCGCCCAGATTCATGAAACCGGTTTGCATGCCTGGGATCATCACGCCTGGCAGGCGCGAAGCGGAAACTGGAATGACAAACAGCTGATTGATGATATTTCGCAAGGCATCACCGCACTTGAAGCCATCATCGGTCAGCCAGTCACCTGCTCTGCCGTTGCCGGATGGCGTGCTGATAACCGCGTCGTCAATGCCAAAGAAGCATTCCATCTGCGCTATAACAGCGACTGTCGTGGAACGTCGTTATTTCGCCCAGTGCTGGAATCCGGGAAAACGGGGACGCCACAAATTCCTGTCACGTTACCAACATGGGATGAAGTGGTTGGTCAGGAGGTCCAGGCGGTGGACTTCAACTCTTATATTCTCTCCCACATCCAGATGAGCAGAGGAACACCGGTGTACACCATTCATGCGGAAGTTGAAGGCATCGCCTTTCATCAGAATTTTGACGAGCTGCTTACTCGCGCCGCGGACATGGGGATTACATTCTGCCCGCTTGGCGAGCTGTTACCTGACGACATCAGTACACTGCCAACAGGGCAGATCGTGCGGGGAAAAATTCCCGGCAGAGAGGGATGGCTCGGCTGCCAACAACCGGTGAGTGTGACACAATGAAATCTGCTGCCCGCTACACTCTGGCATTTATCGCTTTTATTGCGCTGTACTTTATTCTCCCCATCAACAGCCGCCTGCTCTGGCAGCCTGACGAAACGCGCTATGCCGAAATCAGCCGGGAGATGCTGACCTCTGGCGACTGGATCGTTCCTCACTTTTTAGGGCTGCGTTATTTTGAAAAACCGATTGCCGGATACTGGTTAAACAGCATCGGACAATGGCTATTTGGCGCCAATAATTTTGGCGTCAGAGCGGGGGCCATTTTTGCCACTTTGCTGACGGCGCTACTGGTAGGCTGGCTTGCCATGCGGTTATGGCAGGATAAGCGTACCGCCGTACTCTCTTCAGTTATCTTTTTAACGTTTTTTTCGGTTTACAGCATCGGCACCTACGCGGTACTTGATCCCATCATTGCGCTCTGGCTAATGGCGGGTATGTGCTGTTTTTGGGAAGGCATGCAGGCTACGACCAGAACGCGCAAAATTATCGCCTTTTTGCTGTTAGGGTTAACCTGCGGCATGGGCGTGATGACCAAGGGGTTCCTGGCGCTTGCCGTTCCTGTACTCAGCGTACTGCCGTGGGTTTTCGCACAAAAGCGCTGGAAAGATCTCATTATCTACGGTCTGCTGGCGGTTGTCGGCTGCGTCGTGATCGTGTTGCCGTGGGGAATAGCGATTGCCCAGCGAGAGCCAGATTTCTGGCATTACTTCTTCTGGGTCGAACATATTCAACGTTTCGCGCAGGATGATGCCCAGCATAAGGCTCCAGTCTGGTACTACATCCCGATATTTGTGGCTGGCACATTACCGTGGCTCGGGCTGCTCCCCGGCGCGCTGCGTACGGGCTGGCGTGAACGGGATGTACCGCGCAGCACACTGTACCTGCTAAGCTGGATTATCATGCCAATTCTGTTTTTCAGCATCGCGAAAGGAAAACTGCCAACCTATATTCTTTCTTGCTTCGCGCCGCTGGCTATATTGACGGCACGTTTCGGCCTACAGGCCGCGGAAAAAGGTTCGACCGCGCTGCGCGTGAATGGCTGGATCAACGTTCTGTTCGGTGTGATCGGTATTATCGCCACGTTTATTGTTTCCACTCTGGGTCCATTGAAGACACCGGTCTGGTCGCATATTGAAACGTATAAGGTTTTTTGTGCCTGGGGCATCTTTATCATCTGGACGCTTTTTGGCTGGTATACGCTAAATAACCGCGAGAAGAACTGGAAATTTGCAGCGCTGTGCCCATTAGGACTGGCGCTGTTGTTTGGCTTCTCCATTCCTGACCGGGTGATGGAATCTAAGCAGCCACAATTTTTTGTCGAGATGACCAAAGAGTCGCTGGATTCTAGCCGTTATATTCTCACCGACAGCGTTGGCGTTGCTGCGGGGCTGGCCTGGAGCCTGAAGCGTGACGACATCATGATGTACGGACAAACGGGCGAGTTAAAATATGGCCTCAGCTACCCGGATGCCCAGGGCCGCTTTGTCAGTCGGGAAAACTTTGCCGACTGGTTAGCGCAACATCGTCAACAAGGAAACATTACGCTCGTGCTCTCGATTGATAAGAATGAAGATATTAATCAGCTTGCCATCCCTCCCGCTGATTACATTGATAATCAGGGGCGTCTGGTCCTGATTCAGTATCGGCCCAAATGATCTGGATAGCCTTAGTTCTCGCCAGCCTGCTCAGCGTCTGCGGCCAGCTATGCCAGAAGCAGGCGACCCGCCCGGTCTCCGCTCGTGCGCGAAAACGCTACATTACGCAATGGATTGGGCTTGCTCTGGCAAGCCTCGGCCTGGCCATGCTGCTATGGCTGGCGGTTTTACAAAACATTCCTGTCGGTATTGCCTATCCCATGCTGAGCCTTAACTTTGTCTGGGTAACTCTGGCCGCGTGGAAAATCTGGCGCGAACCCGTCACCACGCGCCACTGGCTGGGGGTTGGGCTGATCATTACCGGCATATTTATTCTTGGGGGTGCGGTGTAATGGGCATATTTTGGGGATTATGTAGCGTTATTATCACCTCTGCTGCCCAGTTGAGCCTAGGCTTTGCGATGGATAATCTGCCACCAATGCTGCAGCCGCTGGCGTTCATCTCCGCCGTATTCTCTCTCAGTATTGGAGCGTTTGCTTTATATGCCGGGCTGGCAGGTTATTTGCTGTCGGTTATTTGCTGGCATAAAGCCCTACACCAGCTCGCACTGAGCAAAGCTTATGCCCTGCTCAGCCTGAGCTATGTGCTGGTTTGGGTTGCATCAATGATTCTGCCCGGTTGGCAGGGAACATTTTCGTTGAAGGCGCTGGCAGGGGTACTGTGCATCATGGCAGGGCTAATGACGATTTTTCTGCCTTCACGCAAACACCGGCCCTGAGATTACTTACCTTCAGACAGTCGTAACAGACGTTCCCATTCATCACAAATGTATTGTCTGGCATCAATTATCTTAATCACCCGGGATTTATCGCGATTAATACAATACTGAGCATCCTTCAGCGGTGAAAGGAGATCGCCGGGCTTAACCCGCTCGGAAGATTGCGCCTCAGCAAGCATCTTTAGCGAACCACCGCTATCGCAAAGTACGATATAGAGCCTCCCTGCATTTCTGTGACTGCAAGACTTCTTCACATGCCATTCCATAGCGCACCTTTTGTTAAAAAATTTCACACTAGGTTACACATTAGCAGATAAACAAAAGGACAATAGCTGCGGAATGACAAAAATGAGAAATATAATTAATGTTTTCTTAATGTTAACGATGATGCACTGACCCAATCCAATAACGCACGGCGCGAAATTTTAATTCCTCCGGCTTTGAGTTCGGGCGGCAATGTCAGCCAACATACCGGTTGTTGAAAGCGGGCCAGCTTATCTTTTACCCACTCAGCCAGATTGGTTTCTCCAGCATTAGCGTCATACTCAATGACCGCCACCGGGCGATGGCCAAATTCTTTGTCTTCTATCGGTACAATAAAGGCTTGCAGAACATGCGGATGTGCGGCAATCACGCGTTCCACCTCTTCCGGCTGTATACCTTCCCCACCGCTAAAGAACAGATTGTCCATACGACCGACAATGGTTAGCTTGCCGTCCTTCAACACGCCGCGATCGCGGGTGGCAAACCAGCCTTCCGCGTTCACTAAAGGAATAAGCCGTCCGTTACGCCAGTAACCTTGCGCCATGCTGGCGGCACGCAGCCAGACTTCATCATCAACGATTCTGACTTCTCTGCCCACCAGGGGAGAACCCACATCTGCCAGACCATCTGCCTCTTTCGCACAGACAGTAGAAGCAAACTCCGTCAAACCGTAACCGCACCAGCAACGAATCCCCTGCTCGCGCGCTTGCTCCGTCAATTCAACAGGAATTGCCGCGCCGCCCAGCAGTACCGCTTTGAGTGTGACCGGCGTGTTGTTGACCAGTAAGCGCCACAGCTGCGTGGGCACCAGCGAAGCGTGGGTGCATCCAGCCAGCATTTGCTCCAGCGGCTGCTTGTCGCGCACGGTCATTCGCGCCCCGGCAAACAACCAGCGCCATAAAATGCCCTGGCCGGAAACATGAAACAGCGGCAGCGAGAGCAGCCAGTCATCCTCAGCACCAAACGGCATTAATGACAGTACGCCCTGCGCGCTTGCCAGATGCGCCTGACAGGTATGAACAGCCGCTTTTGGCAACCCGGTAGAACCTGAAGTTAACGTCATCGTGCTCAAACGCTCGGGTAACCACGCGGCGGCGTGATCGCCTGGCAATGGCTGCATCTGTAACGGATTGAGTTCCGGGAGCTCGATAGCGGCCTCCAGATCCAGCGCAAAACGCAGCGTTAAGTCCGGGATCAGCGCATCAAGCAACGGCTGAGGCAACTGCGGGTTCACAGGTAAAACCCGCGCCCCACATTGCAGCAGCGCGAGCCAGGCCAGCAAAGCGCGCGGATGATTCCAGGCGCGAAGCAGAACACCATCGCCCTCTTCCACGCCCTGAGCGGCAAAACCGCAGGCCAGATGGTCAACGCGCGAGCAGAGCTCGCTCCAGCTTAATACCTCATCGTTGAGGCGTAGGGCTGGCGCATTCGCACGAACCTGTCGCCAGTGACGCCACGGCCAGTCACCCGGTTGTATCAAGCCCGATAAGCTCACGCTATCGGGCATTTCCTGCTGGGTCATAGCAGACGTTCCAGCGCATCAACGTCGATACACGGCAACGTGCTACCCGGCCAGGTGCGTACCTGCTGGCACTGCATCAGGCTCAGGGTATCCAGACCCGGAATGGTCTGCGGCGTTAACCAGGCGGCAATTCTCGCCAGCTGGGTTAAGCCCAGACTCGACTCGATCGACGAACTGATAACGGCAGTAAGACCAAGCGCATGCGCCGCGTCAACCTGTTCACGGACTTTGTCGAGGCTGCCGGTCAGCGTAGGTTTGATAACCACAGCCTTGACGCCCTCTTCAGCTTCGAAGGTGAAATCCGCTTCACGCAGACTTTCATCCCAGGCGATGGCAATGCCGGTTTCACGCGCGAAGGCACGAGAATCATCGCGGGTTTTGCACGGTTCTTCGAGGAAGGCAATGCGGCCGCGATACTCTGGATTGACGTATTTTGCGAACTGCTGCGCTTTCAACGGCGTCCAGGCCCGGTTGGCATCAAGACGCAAATGCAGCTCCGGAATCGCCTCAAGCAGCAGATTGGCTACCATGCCATCACGAACCGCTTCATACAGACCGACCTTAATCTTCGCCACTTTTTCGCCCGGCATGTCCGCCAGTTGTAGCACCAGATCGTCAGGATCGCCCGTACACAGCGGCGCTGCGCGATAGTCTGCGTCCAGTGGCAATACGCCAGCCAGTTCAGCCAGCGCGCAGCTTACGCCAAAGGCGACCGAGGGCAGTTGCGGTAAGGAGTCATCCCCTTGCAACCAGCCTTTCACCCAGGCCAGCAGTTCGTTTTGTGCTTCTTCCCAGCTTTCCAGACTAAAGCCCGGCAGGGGGGAGATTTCTCCCCACCCTTCGCTCTCGCCGTCACGAAGACAAATGTACAGCCCGTCACGCGTTTTTAACCGCCTGTCGCGCAGAATCACCCCCGCGTCCATGGGGATCTGCCAGCGGTATACCTGCGCGCTACGCATTACGGATTCCGTTTGAATTTGCTGAAATCAGGCTGACGTTTCTGGTTAAAGGCGTTACGGCCTTCCTGACCTTCTTCCGTCATGTAGAACAGCATAGTAGCGTTACCTGCCAGTTCCTGCAGACCAGCCTGACCATCACAGTCGGCGTTCAGTGCGGCTTTCAGACAACGCAGCGCCATTGGGCTGTTTTGCAGCATTTCACGACACCAGCGTACGGTCTCTTTTTCCAGATCCGCCAGCGGAACCACGGTGTTGACCAGGCCCATATCCAGAGCCTGTTTCGCATCGTACTGACGGCACAGGAACCAGATTTCACGCGCTTTTTTCTGACCGACGATGCGCGCCATGTAGGAAGCGCCCCAACCGCCGTCGAAGGAGCCGACTTTCGGACCGGTCTGACCGAAGATGGCGTTTTCAGCCGCAATGGTCAGGTCACACATCATATGCAGCACATGGCCACCGCCAATGGAGAAACCTGCAACCATCGCTACTACCGGTTTCGGACAGGTACGAATCTGGCGCTGGAAGTCCAGTACGTTCAGGTGATGCACACCGGAATCATCCTGGTATCCGCCGTAGTCGCCACGAACTTTCTGATCGCCGCCTGCGCAGAACGCTTTTTCGCCAGCACCGGTCAGAATAATTACGCCGATGTTGTCATCATAGCGGGCATCCGCCAGCGCCTGGATCATCTCTTTCACGGTGACCGGACGGAAGGCATTGCGTACCTGCGGACGATTAATGGTGATTTTTGCGATACCGTCGGTGGATTTCTCGTAGAGAATGTCGGTGTAGCCTTCAGAGCAATCGTGCCATTCTACCGGTGCGTAAAGCATTGTTTCATCAGGATAGATCATAAAATGTCCTATAGTCAGCGACGCAGAATCTGAGCCAGACAGTCCACCACGCCCGCGGGGTTATCCCGATGCGCGTTGTGTCCGGCATTACGAATCACATGGTTTGGTACTGATATTTCCGCCGCCAGAGCGCGGAATTTATCGTCACGTTCACCACATAAATAATAAAACGGAAATGTGCGCATCGTGAGTTGCGCACGTAAATCAGGTTGTACGGCAAGCGAGGTGGCCTCCAGCATTGCCGCCAGCGTTTGCCCATTATTCTGGCTACGCAGAGCGACCAACGCCTCTCTTTGTGCCGCGTTCAGCGAGGAAAAAACGGGCTGTTGATACCAGTCATTAAACACCTCACGTAGCGGCTCTGCGCGAAAACGCGCAGCCCAGCGGCCATCCGAGAGACGGCGCTGAACGCGCGCCTCTTCGCTTTGCAAGCCGGGATGTCCACCTTCAACCACCAGACCACAAAGTCCGGGCATCTCCTGACAGGCCGCCATCATCGCGACTCTGCCGCCAAGAGAGTATCCCACCAGCCAGTAGTTAAGTATGTTGTAACTAAGTAGAGTATTACGCAGCAAAACGCTGACATCATCGAACCCGCTCACGCTGATGTCAGCGGAGCCACCGTGTCCCGGCAGGTCGATGTATAGCCGCGAATAATCCTGAAACGCTTCGCCGACCGCCTGCCATTCCCGGCAATCACCAGAGAAACCGTGCAGGAAAACCAGCCAGGGAAATCCTGTCTGGCCCTCTTTCGCCTGCGCATGCAGGATCATAGATGACTTACCTGCGCCAGCAGTTGCTGCAAGGTTTGCGCCCCGTCAGTTTCGTTCACCACCAGCTCAATCACCGTAGCTGCCGGAGTACGCCAGGCATTAGTCAACGCGCTCTCCAGCTGCTCCCAGTTTTCCGGGCGCTGGTATTTAAGGTTAAACATGGCGGCAGCATGCTCGAAATGTACGTTCTGCGGCATCAGATAGAACCGTTCGCGTTCGCTGGCTGGCGTCGGCAGCAGGGAAAAAATCTGTCCGCCGTTATTGTTAACCACTATCAGAACAAACGGTGCAGAAACCTGGCGCAATAATGCCAGCGCATTCAGGTCATACAATGCAGATAAATCGCCAACAATTGCCAGCGTCGATTTCGCGCTGGCACGCTGTACGCCTGCTGCCGTTGACAGCAGGCCGTCAATACCGCTCGCGCCACGATTGCTATAGACCGGGTAACCTGCCGGAAGCTGCGACAGCGCATCAATCAGGCGTACCACCAGACTGTTACCCACGAACAACTGGCCCTGCTCCGGCAAGTAGTCGCGAATACGGTGGGCTAATTGCGCTTCACCAAACGCCTCACGACGGGCTTCTACCGCCTGCCAGGACAGTTGTGCCAGACGAGGAATTTCCACGCACCAGGGCTGACGTTTCTCCGCCGGATGCAGCTCCAGCCAGTCGCCAACTTTCGCCACCAACCTGCGGCCACGATGATGGGCCGGATCGAGGCGGCCTTCGATATTATCGACAATCCAGTATTCCTGCGGATCGCAGCTAGCCTGCCATTGCAGCAGACGTTTTCCTGTCAGGCTGCTGCCAAGCTGTACCACAATCTGCGCCTGCTGTAACTCAGCTACCGCTTTCGCATTTCCCAGCCACAGGTCGGCGCACGGTAGCGGTTGTCCGGTTTGCGACAGAACATCACCAATCAGCGGCCAGCCTAACGTCTGCGCCCATTGCGCAACTTTCTTGCCTTCTTCGGCGCTCATACGGCCCGCAATCACTACGCCGCGCTTTTGCCGCCAGAAAAACCAGTCGCGCTGTTTGTCGCTTTCCAGCCGACGCGCTTCTCGCAGCCAGGGTTTATCGTCCTGCCACCAGTCGCCAAGGCGCTGCTGCCAGGCAATCCCCGTTTCGTCCATATCGCCATACAGCGGTTCCGCAAACGGGCAATTGATATGAACCGCCCCGCTATGCAGGGCAGCTAACGCATTATCAATAGTGGACACCAGCCAGCTTGCCGGAATGTCCTGAGTCGGACGCGGTAAAGAGAGCGTTTGCGATGGATGCGAGGCAAACATTCCGGCCTGGCGAATCGCCTGGTTCGCGCCACAGTCGATAAGCTCTGGCGGTCGGTCTGCCGTAAGTAAAATCAGTTTTTCACCGGTCAGGCCCGCTTCAATCAACGCGGGATATAAATTCGCCACCGCGGTACCGGACGTCACAATCACGGCAACAGGCTGACGGCTAACTTTTGCCAGACCTAAAGCCAAATGCCCAAGTCCACGCTCGTCAAAATGGGTGTGGTGGATGAATGCGGGGTTTTCCGCTGCCGCCAGCGTCAACGGTGTAGAACGAGAGCCAGGGGCAATGCAGACATGCCTGACGCCGTGGCGAGTGAGTGCTTCCAGAATGACCGCCGCCCAGCGTCGGTTAAATGCGCTTACTGACATGAGATTGTCCGGTATCAATATTGCGACACAGTATAAAGAATCGAATAAATGTATTTTTGATATGAGTCGGTAATATACAACTCATTATCCTTCCATCTGTAATAAAGTACGCAGGCCCGCCGCTTTATTGTCTATTTCTTGCCATTCCTGCTCAGGATCTGAACCACGCACAATCCCTGCCCCGGCATACAGGCGCACCACGTTTGCGCTTATTTTCGCCGAACGCAACGACACACAAAACTCGCTTTGGCGCAAAGAAAGATAACCCGCTGAACCGGCATACCACTCACGTTCAAAGGGTTCATTTTGTTGAATGAATTCACGCGCCAGCTCACGCGGAATACCGGCGACTGCCGCCGTGGGCTGGAGCTGCATCAGGCAAAGCGTATCGTCGGCCTGATTCAGTTCCGTCCAGATGCAACGGCGCAGGTGCTGCACTTTACGCAGCCTTAGCACCTGCGGCGGCAGCACGTCGAGAGTTTGCGTACAGCCTTGCAGGCGCTGGCAAATATCTTCGACCACCAGCATATTCTCGCGCTGGTTTTTATCATCTTTCATTAGCCAGTCGCCTAATTGCCAGGCCCGATGATCCTCAGAGTGATTGGCCACGGTTCCGGCCAGCGCCTCGGTGCGTAGCGCCGTATCACGTCGTCGATACAGACGTTCAGGAGAAGAACCAAGAAAAGCGGTGTCGGCGGAGAATGCCATAAAGAAATGGTAGCAGTTCAGATTTAAGCGACGGCTGGAAGCCATCACGGCAGCGGCATTAACCGACTGAGAAAACTGTAAATCGGTTGCCCGCGCCAGCACGACCTTATCGAGGTCTTCTCCTGCGATCGTTTGAGTGGCGAGTTTTATCAGGTCTATCCAGCCAGCCTTATCCGGCCAGTGCTGTTCTCCCGTCAAATTCAAACGCAATGCAGGGAGCGGTTTTACGGGAGCAAGCGATGAGATGAAGGAGATCGCATGTGCAGCGTCTTCACGTAGCGACACGTCGCTATAGAGATGTAAGCGTAAGCTCGCCACTCCGGCGCAACGTCGCCACTCCAGCCGAGGCAGCATCAAATTGCCACGCTGAGGCTCAAAGGCATTCAGGCCCCAGATGCGCAGGTCGTGGTGATTATCATGCTGGTGTAAAAATTGCTGGGCTGATTCCAGCGAGGAAAATACGGCGACAGCCCCCAATACGGCGGCTTCTTCGTCGCCGTTACGCTGCTGCCAGTAAAACTGGGGCCAGACGGGTTGACTGGCCAGCCATCCTAAAGCGTCAAACGCATCATTCAGTGGGAAAGGTATATCGTAAATACGAATTCCAGGTGCTGCTGGCATCTCTTGCGATAAATGACGCATCAGACTTTCCAGCGCAGTAGTGATTGAATGCACGCGGACCTCTCCCTGTTAAAAACCTCTCATTATACGGGGTACTGAGCAGAAAAAGCAGTACCCCCAGTTAGGGAGTACGTATAAATGCGATGACAGAACGGAATTTATCGCCGTGCTAACAATAATCCCATCACTAAACCGACTGTGGCACCAACGCCGATTCCGCGCCAGGGTTTTTCGTGAACATAGTCATCCGCCCGACAAACGGCTTTTTTCGCACGGTAATAGTAGCTGTCAGAAGCATGGCTGACGCGATTTCTCACCTCTTCTAACGCCCGCTCTGCCCGCGCTTTTAACTCAAGGTATTTTTGATCTGCTGGGTCGCCAGAAGAACGCAGCACCTCTTCCAACGTTTCACTTAATAATTCCAGATCATCATCGATACGCGATTCATAAGAATGAAAAGACATTTTATTCTCCCTTTCTATTGACCTACCCGCTAACTATAGACAACCTGGACTGTTTGCGCCTGTTTACGCCTGATGTGCTTCCCGCGCCATTCCGACGTGAGGAATACCGTCTTCGTCATAGATATCCGTCACCGGAACAAAGCCAAAGCGCGCATAGAACGATTGCAGATGCGCCTGCGCGCCCAGATACAACGCCTTGTGTGGCCAGTGTTGCGCGCAGGATGCCAGCGTCTGGGCCATCAGTTGTTGCCCCAGTTTTTCACCGCGCAGTGCTTCGCTTACAATCACCCGACCAATCACCACCGGCTCCAGCTCGTCATCACTTTTCAGAATCCTCGCATACGCCACCAGCTCATCGTTATGCCAGCCCAGAATATGGCGATTCTCTCCAACCAGGTCATCGCCATCCACATCCTGGTATGGACACTGTTGCTCAACTACAAACACTGCGCATCGCAGCTGAAGTAGTGCGTACAGTTGTTGGGTACTCAGCTTTGCATGGTGGAGATCTTGCCAGTGAATCATTGTCTGCCCCTATGTTGTGATAACCTGAACACCCTGCCTTATTGATGGCGAAAAGTGTAACGCAAAGATGGAATTACTATTTTTAGGCACGTCTGCGGGAGTTCCCACCCGCTCACGCAATGTAACGGCAATTTTACTGAATCTGCAACACCCGACTCAGGCGGGGCTGTGGCTTTTTGATTGCGGTGAAGGGACGCAGCATCAGATGCTCACCACACCTTTCAATCCAGGAAAACTCGATCGTATTTTTATCAGCCATCTGCACGGCGATCACCTGTTTGGTTTACCGGGGCTACTGTGCAGTCGCTCAATGGCCGGCAACGTCCAGCCGCTAACGCTCTACGGACCAAAAGGGTTGCGAGAGTTTACCGAAACTGCATTGCGTCTGAGCGGCTCGTGGACCGATTATCCGCTGGATATTGTAGAAATCACCGCGGGTGAGATTGTGGATGACGGTCTACGTAAAGTAACGGCGTACCCGCTGGCGCATCCGCTGGAGTGCTACGGTTTTCGTATTGAAGAGCACGACAAGCCAGGGGCGCTCGACGCCAGCGCCCTGAAGGCGGCAGGCGTTAAAGCGGGCCCGTGGTTTCAGGATTTGAAAGCCGGGAAAACCATCGTACTGGAAGATGGTCGCGCGATTAACGGCGCCGAATTTCTCGCTCCGGCCACCAGGGGAAAATCAGTCGCTATTTTCGGTGACACAGGACCCTGCGCATCCGCCATTGAACTGGCTCGAGGTGTAGATGTCATGGTACACGAAACCACGCTGGACGCCTCAATGGAGGAAAAAGCCAACAGCCGCGGGCACAGCTCGACCCGACAAGCCGCAAAGCTGGCGCTTGAGGCCGGAGTGGGACGCCTGATCATGACCCACGTGAGCTCACGCTACGATGAAAAAGGCTGTCAGCGGTTACTCGAAGAGTGCAAAGCAATATTTCCAGACACGGAACTGGCTCACGATTTCGCCATTTTCACCGTTTAACGCTCTATTTTTCCGCCTCAGTGCCGATAACAGTAGAAAGGCTGGCTTTCACACTGAGGACAGGATGAACAATTTCCAGAAAGATATTGATGACAGGACAAACCTAACCCTGTCTAACCGTTTTGAACTGCTGCTGTTTCGCCTCGGCAAATCTGTTGAGGAGCAAAAATCAGAGCTGTTTGGCATCAACGTATTCAAGCTGCGTGAAATCGTGCCGATGCCGACCTTTACGCGTCCGGCAGGTATGAAGGCCCCGTTACTGGGTATGGTTAATATTCGCGATCAGGTGATCCCGGTGATTGACCTGCCCGCCGTCGCGGGCTGTAAGCCAGAGACCGGACTCAACATCTTGTTGATCACAGAATATGCCCGCAGCGTCCAGGCTTTTGCGGTGGAGTCAGTGGAAAACATTATGCGCCTGGACTGGCAACAGGTTCATACCGCCGAGAAAGCCGTCAATGGTCGCTATATCACCAGTATCGCTTGCCTGGACGACAACAAAGAGACCAACAACCTGGCGCTGGTGCTCGACGTTGAGCAGATCCTGTACGATATCGTACCGGCGAACCACGACCTGCGCGCAACCGATCTTAAAACCAATAAATTCAACATCACGCCGGGTGCGGTGGCAATTGTGGCAGATGATTCCAAAGTGGCCCGAGCGATGCTGGAAAAAGGGCTTAACGCCATGGAGATCCCGCATCTGATGCATGTAACGGGCCAGGATGCGTGGGAAAAAATACAGCAGCTTTCCGCAGAAGCGCTGGCGGAGGGCAAGCCTATCAGCGAGAAGATCGCCCTGGTACTCACCGATCTCGAAATGCCGGAGATGGACGGTTTTACGCTTACCCGTAAAATAAAAACCGACGAACGCCTGAAGAAAATCCCGGTCGTTATCCACTCTTCACTTTCCGGTAGCGCGAACGAAGATCACGTTCGTCGAGTAAAAGCGGATGGCTACGTGGCCAAATTCGAAGTCAATGAGCTTTCTTCAGTGATCCAGGAAGTGATGGATCGCACAGCGAAAGGCATCAGCGGCCCGCTGGTGAGCCGTCAGCTATTAAACTGATCGTATTTCACGCATAAAAAAACCCGCCAAGGCGGGTTTTTTCGTTTCTGCATTTCGCTTACATCAGCGGAGTCGCTAACTGCACAATGCTGATCAGCGGTTGCGGGTAAATACCCAGCACCAGTACCAGCAGAGCAGAAATCAGCACTACGATACCGCCCGCGCTGTACTGCCAGTTAGACGGCGCATCACGGTTCAGCTGTTGCGGTGCGCTCAGGTACAGGCTCACGGCAACACGCAGGTAGTAGTACAAACCAATCGCGGAACCGACTACTACTGCGGCAACCAGCCACCACAGATTAGCCTGCACACCGACTGCCAGTACGTAGAACTTGCCGATAAAGCCCAGCGTCATCGGGATACCTGCCAGAGACAGCATCATCACCGTCATCACAGCCGCGAGGATTGGACGATGCCAGAACAGACCACGGTAGGAGAACAGAGAGTCTGCATCCGGACCGCGGTACGGGCTGGACATCAGGCTGACCACACCGAACGCGCCGAGGCTGCTGAACAGGTAACCGGCCAGGTAAACGCCAACTGCTTCCATCGACATCTCGCCGCTCTGCAGGGCAATCAGCGCCACCAGCAGGTAACCGAGGTGAGAGATAGAAGAGTAACCGAGCAGACGTTTAATGTTGGTCTGGCTCAGCGCCATCAGGTTACCAAAGATGATGGAAGCAAAGGCAATCACGCCCAGCACGATACGTACCGCTTCGCTATCCCCTACCGGTGCGTACAGGAACAGACGCATCACCACGCCGAAGATAGCGATTTTGCTCGCCGTCGCCAGGAAGGTGGAAACCGGAGCAGGAGCACCCTGGTAGACGTCTGGGGTCCACAGGTGGAACGGAACCAGCGAAAGTTTAAAGCCGAGGCCAACAATCATTAGACCGAAGCCCGCCAGCAGCAGCGGTTCGTGCAGCATGCCGTCGCCGAGGCTCTTACCGAGCGCAACAAACGACAGATTACCAGACTGCGCGTACACCAGCGCCATACCAAACAGCAGGAAGGAAGACGCTGCGGCAGACAGAATGGTGTATTTGATACTGGCTTCCAGCGAACGTTTCTGACGGAACGCATAGCCAACCAGACCAAACAGCGGCAGAGAGATCAGCTCAATACCAAGGAACAGCGCCGCCAGATGGTTAGCGTTAGCCAGCAGAATACCGCCGAGTGCGGCAATCAGCACCAACAGGTAGAACTCTTCCCGGTTGTCGTCGTAGCCTTCCAGCCACGGGTAAGCGAAGGTACAGGTGGCAAGACTCGCCAGCAGCACCAGCCCGGTGTAGAGCATGGCGAAACCGTCAACCCGCATCAGCGGGGTGACGTCCATGGCGCCCGCCTGGCCAACAAACCAGAGCGAAACCAGCGCGGCGTTAAGCCCAATGACCGACAGCGTGGCATTGAGGAAGTGATTGCGTCGCCACGCAATGGAGAGCATCACAACCACCACCGTCAAGCCGACGATCAGCAGCGGTAGCAGCGCAATCAGGTGTTGTGGAGTTATTGTCATGGCGATTTACGGCCTTGTAGTAGTAACGGAATTAACAAACCACTGCTGGATGTTGCTCATCGCAGAATGCGAGGTATCCAGAATCGGCTGCGGATAGAAGCCAAGCAGTACCAGAAGCACGACCAGCAACAGGATGATAAACAGCTCACGCAGCGACATCCCTGGCAGTTCAACACTGGCAATCTGGCTCTTCGCTTTACCGAAGTAAGCGCGATGCAGCATCGCCAGCGAGTAAACAGAGGCAAACACCAGACCAAAGGTCGAGATCACGGTAATGACCGGAACCACCTGGTAGCTGCCGAACAGAATCATAAATTCGCCAACGAAGTTACCTGTACCCGGCATACCCAGCGTACACACTGCGAAGAACATCGACAGCGCAGGCAACCATTTCATTTTGCCCCACAGGCCGCCCATCATACGCATATCACGCGTGTGCAGACGTTCGTACAGCTGACCACACAGAATGAACAGACCCGCTGCGGACAGACCGTGCGCAATCATCTGGATAACAGCACCCTGGTACGCCAGCTGGCTGCCGGTGTAGATAGCAATCAGTACGAAGCCCATGTGCGATACGGAGGTGTAAGCGATCAGACGTTTGATATCGTACTGATTAAAGGCCATCCACGCGCCGTAGAAGATACCGATAACGCCCAGCCACATTGCGATAGGTGCAAACTCAGCCGACGCGTTCGGGAACAGCGGCAGAGAGAAGCGCAGCAGACCGTAAGCCGCGGTTTTCAGCAAGATCCCCGCCAGGTCAACGGAACCTGCCGTCGGCGCCTGGGAGTGGGCATCCGGCAACCAGCCGTGCAGCGGAACCACCGGCATTTTCACCGCGAAAGCGATGAAGAAGCCCAGCATCAGCAGATATTCCACACCGTGGGACATCGGGGTATTCAGCAGCTCTTCATAGTTGAAGGTCCACACGCCGGTCGCTTTATAGTGCACAAACACCAGCGCCAGGATGGCAATCAACATCACCAGACCACTCGCCTGGGTATAAATGAAGAACTTGGTCGCCGCCGTGATACGCGTTTTACCGTCAGAGGCTTTATGCCCCCACAACGCGATCAGGAAGTACATCGGCACCAGCATCATTTCCCAGAAGAAGAAGAACAGGAACATGTCGATGGCAAGGAACACGCCGATCACGCCGCCTAAGATCCACATCAGGTTCAGATGGAAGAAGCCCTGGTATTTTTCGATTTCATTCCAGGAGCAAAGTACCGCCAGAACACCGAGCAGACCGGTCAGCACTACCATCAGCAGCGACAGACCATCGATAGCCAGATGAATAGAGATGCCAAAACGTGGGATCCACGGCAGGACAAATTCAGACTGCCACTGCGGAATGCCAGCGGATTGCGTCAGTGAATAGCCGCCCTGCAACCACAGTTGCAGGCCAAGCGCCAGCGTCAGTCCCATGGTAATCAGCGCTATCCAACGCGGCACCTTCACGCCAAAGCGTTCGGTCTGCCAGCAAAGGAAGCCACCGATAAAGGGGATTAATATCAACCAGGGTAATAACATAGCTAAGTATGTCCCTTATATTTACTCCTGCTCAGGCTATCTCACTCGTCAGCCCAAATCCCGGCAGTGCTCGCAATCCTCACGTACTTCAGTACGCTCCGGTTGCTCTGCGCTGGCGGTATTCGGTCTGACTTCGCCGATGACGCCTGTACTTCAGGAACAGATTTTCAACGAATTCTAAAAATTATTCTTGGGTTTGTAGGCCGGATAAGCGAAGCGCCATCCGGCAATCGTTCATCCAGCCAACAAACTCAACGCAGTACCATCAACAGTGCCAGCACAACGACGGCGCCGATGCTCATTGATGCGACATACCAGCGCAGATAACCGTTCTCGCTCAACAGCAGGCCTTTACCTGCAAAGCGGGAAAGGATCGCCGGAATGTTCATCATTGAGTTGAGCGGATCGCGTTTCAGCAACCAGGCAACACCCAGGAACGGCTTGACGAACACTTTGTCGTACAGCCAGTCGAAGCCCCAGGCGTTATACCACCAGGTACCCAGCAGGCGGCCCGGCGCACTGTTCGCAATCGACGTCACCAGCGTGCGTTTACCCAGCCACAGCCATGCTGCGATCAGGATGCCCGCAATAGCTACGATACCGGAGGTAATTTCCAGCGTCATGACGCGACCATGCTCAAGCTCGGTCGTCGCAGGCAGTACACCCTGCAGCGGCGGCACAATCAGCGCGCCAACGAAGGTGGACAGGATCATCAGCACAATCAGCGGCAGATGATGGGTAATTCCCTTCCCTGCGTGAGCGTGAATTTGTTCTTTACCGTGGAACACGATGAAAATCATACGGAAGGTGTACAGAGAGGTCATGAACGCACCGACCAGACCTGCAACCATCAGATTAATATGACCATTCGCCATTGCACCGGCCAGAATCTCATCCTTACTGAAGAAGCCAGCGGTAATCAGCGGCAGAGCTGACAGCGCCGCGCCACCGATCAGGAAGCAGAGATACACCAGCGGAATTGACTTACGCAGCCCGCCCATCTTGAAGATGTTCTGTTCGTGGTGGCAAGCCAGGATAACCGAGCCGGATGCCAGGAACAGCAGCGCTTTAAAGAAGGCGTGCGTCATCAGGTGGAAAATAGCCGCATCCCACGCTTGTACGCCGAGAGCCAGGAACATATAACCAATCTGGCTCATGGTGGAGTACGCAAGAACGCGTTTGATGTCGGTCTGTACCAGCGCAGCAAAACCCGCCAGTACCAGAGTGATGGCACCGATAATCCCCACCAGGTGCAGGATTTCAGGCGTCATCAGGAACAGGCCGTGCGTACGTGCAATCAGGTAGACACCGGCGGTAACCATCGTCGCGGCGTGGATCAACGCGGAGACAGGCGTCGGGCCAGCCATCGCATCAGCAAGCCAGGTCTGCAACGGCAGCTGTGCAGATTTACCGACCGCACCGCCCAACAGCATCAGGGTTGCCCACATCAGCATGTTGTTACCGTCTGCAAAGTGCGCAGGCGCCAGTTCCACCATTTCGCGGAAGTTCAGCGTGCCCAGCTCGTTGTAGAGGATGAACAGCGCGAACGCCAGGAATACGTCACCAACGCGGGTAACAACGAAGGCTTTCATTGCCGCAGCGCCATTCTTCGGATCGGTGTAGTAGAAACCAATCAGCAGATAGGAGCACAGGCCCACGCCTTCCCAGCCGAGGTACATCAGCAGCAGGTTATCCGCCAGCACCAGAACCACCATGCTGGCGATAAACAGGTTGGTGTAGGCGAAGAAACGAGAATAGCCCTCTTCTCCGCGCATATACCAGGAGGCGAACATGTGGATCAGGAAACCCACGCCGGTCACCACGGAGAGCATGGTCAGCGACAGGCCGTCCAGCACCAGGTTAAAACCGATGTTGAAATCGCCGACTGACATCCACGTCCACAGCGGCTGGCTGTAAGCCTGCTGGCCATTGGCAAAGAAATCAACACCAACAAACGCAGTCACCAACGCGGCCAGACCGATCGACCCGACACCCACGGTAGCGGACAGATTTTCTGACCAACGACCACGAGAAAACGCCAGTAATACAAAGCCAATAAATGGCAGAATAATGGTTAAGGCAAGCATGTTCATCCACGCATCTCACTTACTGAATCGATGTTCAGGTTCTGGCGACGGCGATGAAGTTGCAGCAACAGCGCAAGCCCAATGCTCGCTTCGGCAGCCGCAAGGCTGATGGCGAGAATATACATCACCTGACCATCGGTCTGGCCCCAGTAGCTTCCGGCGACCACAAAGGCCAGCGCAGAGGCGTTAATCATGATTTCCAGTCCGATCAGCATAAACAGCAGATTGCGGCGGATAACCAGACCGGTTAAGCCCAGCACGAATAAGATCGCAGCGAGGATCAGTCCATGTTGTAAGGGGATCATGCATGCTCCTCCGTTTTTCTTTTCGCGCGGTCATCGGTGCGATTGCTCAGCACTTCACCAGAACGCTCTTCGCGCCCCACGTGGAAGGCCACAACCAGACCCGCCAACAGCAGCATCGAAGCCAGTTCAACCGCCAGTACATACGGTCCGAACAGGGAAATACCGACCGCTTTCGCGCTAATTGGCGTGCCGTCGATGCCCTGATCGTTAACGCCCAGAATGGCGTAAACAATAACCACCAGCATGATAGCCGACAGAATCGCCGGACCAATCCACACCTGCGGTTTCAGCCACTGACGTTCCTGTTCAATTTCAGAACCACCAAGGTTGAGCATCATTACCACGAACACGAACAGCACCATGATGGCGCCCGCGTAGACAATAATTTCCAGCGCACCGGCGAAGTAAGCGCCTAACGAGAAGAACACCCCAGAAATCGCCAGCAGCGAAATAATCAGGTACAGCAATGCGTGTACCGGATTGGTGTGGGTGATCACCCGCAAGGTTGCGAGAATGGCTATCAGGCCACAGATATAAAAAGCGAACTCCATTGCCCCTCTCCTTACGGTAACAGGCTCTTGACGTCGATAGGCTTAGCTTCGTTCTCTGCTTCGCCCTTATCTTTGCCGTCGATTGCCATACCTGCCATCCGGTAGAAGTTATATTCCGGGTATTTGCCCGGACCGGAGATCAGCAGATCCTCTTTCTCGTAAACCAGGTCCTGGCGCTTGTACTCACCCAGCTCGAAATCTGGAGTCAGTTGAATAGCCGTAGTCGGACAGGCTTCTTCGCACAGGCCGCAGAAAATGCAGCGTGAGAAGTTAATGCGGAAAAACTCCGGATACCAGCGACCGTCTTTGGTCTCTGCTTTTTGCAGAGAGATACAGCCTACCGGACAAGCTACCGCACACAGGTTACAGGCAACGCAGCGTTCTTCACCGTCTGGATCACGAGTCAGAACGATACGACCACGAAAACGGGGCGGTAGATAGACCGGCTCTTCCGGGTACATCTGCGTTTCGCGTTTCGCGAACGCATGCAGGCCGATCATCCAGATACTGCGTACCTGGGTGCCGAAACCTACGAACAATTCTTTTAAGGTCATGGTCTTTGTGTCCCTTATTGCGCCTGCCAGAGAATGACAGCCGCCGTTACCAGCAAGTTGACGAGCGTCAGCGGCAGACAGACTTTCCAGCCGAAGGACATTACCTGGTCATAACGAGGACGCGGTAACGACGCACGAATCAAAATGAACATCATCATGAAGAACGCGGTTTTCAGCGCGAACCAGACGAATGGCGGTAAGAACGGGCCATGCCAGCCACCGAAGAACAGGGTAACCATCAGTGCAGAAATGGTAACGATACCGATGTACTCACCCACGAAGAACAGACCGAATTTCATACCGGAATATTCAATGTGGTAACCGTCGGCCAGTTCCTGCTCGGCTTCTGGCTGGTCAAACGGGTGACGGTGGCACACCGCCACGCCCGCGATGGCAAAGGTGACAAAACCAAAGAACTGCGGAATAACGTTCCAGATATCAGCCTGGTTGTTGACGATGTCGGTCATGTTAAATGAACCGGCCTGCGCCACCACGCCCATCAGGGAAAGTCCGAGGAACACTTCATAGCTCAGCGTCTGCGCAGAAGCACGCATCGCACCGAGCAGAGAGTATTTGTTGTTACTGGACCAGCCGGCGAACAGCACCGCGTATACCGCGAGGCCCGCCATCATCAGGAAGAACAGGATCCCGATGTTCAGGTCAGCAACCACCCAGTTCGGACTCACCGGCACAATGGCGAAAGCCAACAGCAGCGAGGTAAAGGCGATCATCGGTGCCAGGGTAAAGATGACGCGATCCGAGAATTTCGGGATCCAGTCTTCTTTAAAGAACATCTTGATCATGTCCGCAACCAGCTGGAGCGAACCGCCCCAGCCAACACGGTTCGGTCCGTAACGGTTCTGGAACAGACCCAGCAGACGACGTTCGCCAAAGCTCATGAATGCCCCGCAGGTGACCACCACCAGCAGGATCACGACCGCTTTGAGAATGCTCAGCAGGATCTCAATCAGATCGGGTGTAATCCAACTCATTGTTGTGCCTCCTGCAGATCCTCAAGACGCGCACCAGCCAGAACCGGCGCGATGCCAGGCATACCCATCGGCAAACCAACCTGCCCTGCCGTTAATCCTTCGGCGATTTCAACCGGCAATGTAACCGTGTTGCCATCGTAGCTGAAAGAAACGCGCGTACCGGCATTAACACCCAACTTCGCGGCATCAGCCGGGTTGAGTTTGATGTACGGCTGCGGCATACGGGTCTGGAAGACCGGCGCACGCTGGGACATTTCGTCACTGCCAAACAGATGGTAGTACGGCGCGATACGCCACTGACCATCCTGAGCCTGGAAGCTCGCCGGAACGGTAGTGAAGTAATCCATACCATCCGCAGAAGCTTCGATCAGGCGCACGCCCGGATCGCCATGGCGCAGTTTTCCGCCCACTTCATCCTGGAACTTGTTCCACGCCTGTGGGGAGTTCCAGCCTGGAGCCCAGGCAAATGGAATTTGTGAACGCGGCGCAGACGGTTGGTTGTTCCCTTCCATAGAGAAGGCGAACATGGTGTCTTTGTCCTGCGGCTGGCGCGGTTCGTGTACGCTGATGTTGGCGCGCATTGCGGTACGACCGCTGTAGCGGTGCGGTTCACGTGCCAGTTTCTGTCCACGGATACGGAAGGTTGCGTCCGGCGCGGCATCTTTGATACCCGCCAGCTGCGGCAGCTTCTCAACGACCGCATCGATAACGTGGTCGAGCTGCGTCCAGTCCACTTCACGGCTCTGCACGGTGCTGTGCAGCGAATGCAGCCAGCGCCAGCTTTCCAGCATGATAGTGTTGCTGTCGTAGTAGGACGGATCATAAACCTGGAAGAAACGCTGGGCGCGGCCTTCGTTGTTAATCACCGTACCATCGCTTTCGGCGAAGCTTGCGGCGGAAAGCACCAAATGGGCGTTTTCCATAATTGCCGTACGCTGATGGTCAATGACCAGTACCAGCGGCGCTTTCGCCAGCGCGGCGTTCACTCGCGTTGCTGAAGCATGGCGGTGCAGGTCATTTTCCAGTACCACAACGGCGTCAGCACGACCTGTTTCCAGCTCGGTCAGCGCATCGTCAAGGGAACCACCGCCAATCATACCCAGGCCCATGCTGTTAACAGAGCGAGCAATCATGGTGATGCCGACATCTGCGCCACGACCTTTCAGCGCTTTCGCCACGTTGGCAGCCGCCTGAATCACTTCGGCGCTACCGGCGTTGGTGCCGGAAATAATCAGTGGTTTCTTCGCCCCGGCCAGTGCCTGAACGATAACGTCAATTTTGTTTTGCAGGTCACGGTCTATACCGTCAACCGCCGGTGCGTTGTTATCCAGCGCATGAGCGATAGCGAAACCTAAACGCGCCTGATCTTCAACCGGTGCACGATAGGTCCATGCGGCGATGTCATCCAGGCGGGTGTTATCGACGTTGGTAACGAACAGCGGGTGCTTAGCACGCTGGCCGATGTTAAGGATTGCTGCGATCTGCCAGTCAGCCACTTTCTGTGCCGCCGCCATTTCGCGCGCTTTGCCTTTCACCGCCTGGCGCACTGCCAGCGCAACGCGTGCGCCGGTCTGGGTGACATCTTCGCCCAGCACCAGAACCGCATCATAAGATTCGATTTCGCGTAGAGCCGGAGTATGAATCCCGCCGTCACGCAGCACGCTCAGTGCCAGTTGCAGACGTTCCTGCTCGCCCTGGGCGATACCGGTATAGAAGTTATCCGCACCGACCAGTTCACGCAGCGCGAAGTTGCTTTCAACGCTGGCGCGCGGGGAGCCGATACCAATCACTTTCTTCGACTGACGCAGAATATCTGCCGCGCCCTGCATCGCCTGCTCGGCGTTCAGCGTGATCAGGTCATCGCCACGACGCTGTACCGGCTGACGTGGACGATCTTTCAGGTTCACGTAACCATAGCCAAAACGACCACGGTCGCAGAGGAAGTAGTGGTTAACGGTACCGTTATAACGGTTTTCGATACGACGCAGTTCACCGTAGCGCTCGCCCGGGCTGGTGTTACAACCGATGGAACACTGCTGGCAGATGCTCGGCGCAAACTGCATGTCCCATTTACGGTTATAACGCTCGGAGTGCGTTTTATCGGTGAAGACACCGGTTGGGCAAATTTCTACCAGGTTACCGGAGAACTCGCTTTCGAGCGTACCGTCTTCCGGACGACCGAAGTAGACGTTGTCATGTGCGCCATAGACGCCCAGATCCGCGCCATCGGCGTAATCTTTGTAGTAACGTACGCAGCGATAGCAGGCGATGCAGCGGTTCATTTCGTGAGAGATGAACGGTCCCAGGTCCTGGTTACGGTGAGTACGCTTCGTGAAGCGGTAGCGACGGAAGCTGTGACCGGTCATGACGGTCATATCCTGCAGGTGGCAGTTGCCGCCCTCTTCACAGACCGGACAGTCGTGCGGGTGGTTAGTCATCAACCACTCCACGACGCTTTCACGGAACTGCTTCGCTTCATCGTCATCAATAGAAATAAAGGTACCTTCGGTAGCCGGTGTCATACAAGACATCACCAGGCGACCACGCGTGTCTTCCGCGTTTTGATATTGCTTCACCGCACACTGGCGGCAAGCACCGACGCTTCCCAGCGCCGGGTGCCAGCAAAAGTACGGAATATCGAGGCCAAGAGACAGACAAGCTTCCAGCAGGTTGTCCGCTCCGTTGACCTCATATTCTTTGCCGTCTACATGAATCGTAGCCATAGTCAGCATGCTTCCAGTTGGCTCGGTCGTAACCGAGCGTTAATCGAATTTCTTATCGCGACACAGGACTAACCCTGTAATCACCAGCGCTCTTTCAACAGGTTCGGCTGAATACCGCCAATCGCATGGGTATTGCTGAAGGTCTGCTTGATGCCAGCTTCGAATTCTTCGCGGAAATATTTAATGGCGCTCTGCAGCGGTTCCACTGCACCCGGTGCGTGTGCACAGAAGGTTTTACCCGGGCCGAGGAAACGACACAGTTGCTCAAGTGTCTCGATATCCCCAGGCTGGCCTTCGCCACGCTCCAGCGCGCGCAGAATTTTCACACTCCACGGCAGACCGTCACGGCACGGCGTACACCAGCCACAGGACTCGCGGGCAAAGAACTCTTCAAGGTTACGCACCAGAGGAACCATACCAATCTCGTGATCGACAGCCATGGCCAGCGCGGTACCCAGACGGCTGCCTGCTTTACCGATGCTTTCGAATTCCATTGGCAGGTCAAGGTGCGCCTCGGTCAGGAAGTCAGTACCCGCGCCGCCAGGCTGCCAGGCTTTGAACTTCAGGCCATCGCGCATGCCGCCCGCGTAATCTTCGAGGATCTCACGCGCGGTAGTGCCGAAAGGCAGTTCCCACAGGCCAGGATTCTTCACACGACCGGAGAAGCCCATCAGCTTGGTGCCCGCGTCTTTGCTCTTCGAAATGTTCTGGTACCACTCCACACCGTTCGCGAGGATAGCCGGTACGTTACACAGCGTTTCGACGTTGTTTACGCAGGTCGGCTTACCCCATGCGCCAGAGCTTGCCGGGAACGGCGGCTTGGAACGTGGGTTAGCACGGCGACCTTCGAGGGAGTTGATCAGTGCGGTTTCTTCACCGCAGATGTAACGCCCTGCCCCGGTGTGGACAAACAGTTCGAAGTCGAAACCGGTGCCCATGATGTTTTTGCCAAGCAGACCGGCTTCGGTTGCTTCGGCAATCGCACGGCGCAGATGCACGGCCGCTTCGATATATTCACCGCGCAGGAAGATGTAACCACGGTACGCTTTCAGCGCAAATGCGGAGATCAGCATGCCTTCCACCAGCAGGTGCGGCAGCTGTTCCATCAGCAGACGGTCTTTATAGGTGCCCGGTTCCATTTCATCGGCGTTACACAGCAGGTAACGGATGTTCATGGATTCGTCTTTCGGCATCAGGCTCCACTTCAGACCGGTGGAAAAGCCCGCGCCACCACGCCCTTTCAGGCCAGCGTCTTTTACCTGATTAACGATTTCGTCCGGTGACAGTCCGGTCAGGGCCTTACGCGCACCTTCGTAGCCGTTCTTGCTACGGTATTCGTCCAGCCAGACCGGCTGTTTGTCATCACGCAGACGCCAGGTCAGCGGATGGGTTTCGGGAGTACGGATAATGTCTTTCATTTATACCGCTCCAACAGTTCGGGAATGCCTTCCGGGGTCAGGTGAGCGTGAGTATCCTCATCGATCATCATGTTTGGCCCTTTATCGCAGTTCCCCAGGCAACAGGTCGGCAGCAGCGTAAAGCGACCATCAAAGGTCGTCTGCCCCGGCTTGATGTTGAGTTTTTTCTCAAGCGCGGCCTGGATCCCCTGGTAGCCGTTGATATGGCACACCACGCTGTCGCAATAGCGGATGACGTGGCGACCGACCGGCTGGCGGAAGATCTGGCTATAAAACGTAGCAACACCTTCTACGTCGCTTGCCGGAATACCCAGCACATCAGCGATCGCATAGATCGCTCCATCCGGCACCCAGCCACGCTGTTTCTGAACGATTTTCAGCGCTTCAATGGACGCCGCACGCGGGTCTTCGTAGTGGTGCTTTTCGTGCTCAATCGCTTCACGCTCAGCCGCACTCAGCTCAAAAGCCTCGGTTTGTGGTTGTTGATTCTCGTGCATAATTAGCGGTCCACATCTGACATAACAAAATCGATACTACCCAGATGGACGATTAAGTCGGACACCAGGCTGCCACGTACCGCTACCGGAATCTGCTGCAGGTGTGCATAGCTCGGGGTACGGATACGGGTACGGTAACTCATGGTGCTGCCATCGCTGGTCAGGTAGTAACTGTTGATACCCTTGGTCGCTTCCACCATCTGGAAGGACTCGTTTGCCGGCATAACCGGACCCCACGAAACCTGCAGGAAGTGGGTGATAAGGGTTTCGATATGTTGCAGCGTGCGCTCTTTCGGCGGCGGCGTCGTCAGCGGGTGATCCGCTTTGAACGGGCCTTCCGGCATGTTATTGAGGCACTGCTCAAGGATGCGCAGACTCTGGCGCAGCTCTTCAACTTTCAGCATCACGCGGGTATAGCAGTCAGAAACACCGCCGCCAACCGGGACTTCAAAGTCAAAGTTTTCGTAGCCAGAGTACGGACGCGCTTTACGCACGTCGAAATCAATACCGGTCGCGCGCAACGCAGCACCGGTACAACCCCAGTCCAGCGCTTCTTTCTTACCGTAAGCGGCAACGCCCTGCGAACGGCCTTTCAGGATGGTGTTACGCAGTGCGGCTTTCTCGTAAGAATCCAGACGTTTTGGCATCCAGTCGAGGAAATCACGCAGCAGCTTGTCCCAACCGCGCGGCAGATCGTGTGCCACACCGCCGATACGGAACCAGGCCGGGTGCATACGGAAACCGGTGATCGCTTCCACCACGTCATAGATTTTCTGACGGTCGGTAAAGGCGAAGAATACCGGAGTCATCGCGCCGACGTCCTGAATGAACGTGGAGATGTACAGCAGGTGGCTGTTGATACGGAACAGTTCAGATAACATCACGCGAATCACGTTGACGCGATCCGGCGTGGTGATACCAGCCAGTTTCTCAACGGCCAGTACGTAAGGCATTTCGTTTACGCAGCCGCCGAGGTACTCAATACGGTCGGTGTACGGAATGTAGCTGTGCCAGGACTGACGTTCACCCATCTTTTCAGCACCACGGTGGTGGTAGCCGATGTCAGGTACGCAGTCGACGATTTCTTCGCCATCAAGCTGCAGCACAATACGGAAAGCACCGTGAGAAGACGGGTGGTTAGGACCGAGGTTGAGGAACATGAAGTCCTCGTTTTCGGTACTACGCTTCATACCCCAATCTTCTGGTTTGAAGGTCAGCGCTTCCATTTCCAGATCCTGTTTGGCTTTAGTCAGCTCAAACGGATCGAATTCGGTCGCACGCGCCGGGTAGTCTTTACGCAGCGGATGGCCTTCCCAGGTATGCGGCATCAGCAGACGCGTCAGGTGCGGGTGACCTTCGATATCAATGCCAAACATTTCCCAGGTTTCACGCTCATACCAGTTAGCGTTCGGGAACAGTTTGGTGAAAGTCGGTACGCGCAGATCGTTTTCAGACAAAGCCACCTTGAGCATGATATCGCGATTGCGTTCAATGGAGATCAGGTGATAGAAAACGGAAAAATCCGCGGCAGGTAACCCTTCGCGGTGCGTACGCAGACGTTCGTCCATGCCGTGTAAGTCAAACAGCATGACGTAAGGTTTCGGCAGTCTCTTTAAGAAATCGCCAACTTCCAGTAATTGTTCACGCTTGACCCAAACAACGGGTACCCCGGTGCGAGTCGCCTGAACGGTAAAGGCATCCGGCCCAAAACGGTTGCGCAGTTCGCCAATGACCGGGTCATCAAGGTGATCCCGTGTTTGCCATACAGCGTCTTGCGCGGTTAAGTCGGTCATATTGTTCACCATTGCAAATGGTCCGTGGTGGTCGGCAGTGCTTCGCGCTATTTATGTAGTGATAAGCGAAGGAAGTGCTGCTGCCGACAGGCGCAAATTAAATCTCGTCTGGTGTACGAAGATTCGTTACAGCAATACGTTCGCCGCGTTTACGCTCGCGTTCTGACTGCATATTGGCGCGATAAACGCCCTGATCGCCAACCACCCAGGAGAGCGGACGGCGTTCTTTGCCAATGGAATCTTGCAGCAGCATCAGAGCCTGCATATACGCTTCTGGGCGCGGCGGACATCCCGGGATGTACACATCGACCGGAATAAATTTATCAACGCCCTGCACCACAGAATAGATGTCGTACATACCGCCAGAGTTGGCGCACGCGCCCATGGAAATAACCCATTTCGGTTCCAGCATCTGATCGTAGAGACGCTGAATAACTGGCGCCATCTTGGTAAAGCAGGTTCCGGCTACGACCATCAGGTCAGCCTGACGCGGCGATGCACGCAGTACTTCCGCACCAAAACGGGCCACATCGTGCACGGCGGTAAACGAGGTCACCATCTCAACGTAGCAGCAGGAAAGGCCAAAGTTATATGGCCAAATTGAGTTTTTACGGCCCCAGTTAACCATGTCATGCAGTTTGCCCATGAACACGTTTTTGTTAACTTCTTGCTCCAGGGGGTCGGTTACGATCTCCTGTTTTTGCAGGGGGTAACGGTCGTTCTCACCGTTAGGATCTATGCGGGTGAGCGTATAATCCATCTTAATGCCTCGCGGTTAGCGTTGACGATTAGCGATACTGTTCGTTTCCGGGTTCATACGCTCGCGGCGTGAACGCGCGGGCGTCCAGTCCAGCGCGCCAATACGCACCAGATAAACCAGACCTGCCAGTAACACAAAAATAAAAATTGCAGCTTCCACAAAGCCAATCCAGCCGCTTTCACGGATAGAAGTTGACCATGCGAACAGATACAGCGCTTCAACGTCGAAGATAACGAAGAACATGGCTACCAGATAAAACTTGGCAGACAGGCGCAGGCGGGCGGTGCCGACCGAGTCGATACCTGATTCAAACGGCACGTTTTTAGATCTCGCGCGTGCGCGACCCCCTAAAAACCAGCCGCCGACGAGCATCAGGCAGCACAGGCCAATGGCAACGATAAGAAAGATAGCGAATGCCCAGTGATGAGCGATGATTTCAGTGGATGTTGACATACTCATTGCTTACTCATCAAAAGTAGCGCCAAATTCTCTGCTCTTTTCGGCAGATGAACGCCACATCGATTCATGGGGAGGAATAAAAAAAACCTTACAATCACTGTGAAAAATCATTTTATACAGCTAATTGATGGGGTTTTTTACTCCTTTCTATAACCTTTTGTCAACTTTAACAAAAGTTTCCTCACATTATTTTACACTGTTCCAACTTCATTAACATAAAGTGCTCTTTAGACCCATTTCGATTGCATCATCGGTCATTTTTAATGTTGTTGAATCGTGTCCGTAGTGAAGTAAAAAAGATAATACACGTCTATTTTGACAGGAATTCACCCAGATGCCTCCCCCTAAATGGGAGTATTTTCTTGATCTGTGACACGCTTTTGTTAATTCACCATAAAAAACAGCAACAATTTCTCTAGTTTTTTAACATGGAAACATTTAGCAGCTCAGCTGATTATTTTTCACCCTATTGTCAGTCTGTTTTTTTACCTGCTGATTTTGTTAAGTTTTAGTACATGAATGAACAGAAAGCAGTAATATTTGCATAAAAAAAGAGCCGCTGGATGTTTTTTCATCATCAGTGGCTCTTTTTTACACTTACATTTTAAAACGTTTTTTTGTGACGCTTTACTCAAAGTCGCCTTCAACAATCAGCGAGTCATCTCCCCCTTCAGGGGTAAACTGATTGTATTGCCAAGGATTTTGATATGTTTGCATCGACTTAAAGATAACCTGAGCTAATTCATTTTGCGTGGCCGGATCGCTGCACAGCAGATACTCAGTATCAGGCAGAGGTGGCAATCCGTCTGTCGCACCCAGTACGCGTAAATCTGGGCTCATCATTTCGACAGGACGGGCAGTAACGCCCAGCCCTGCTTTTACCGCAGCGCGGACCGCAGGCAACGTTGAAGCGACATAAGCCAGACGCCACGGGATCTGTGCGGCATTCAATGTCGCCAGCACGATATCGCGAAACGGACTGGGATCGTCCAGCAGAACTAACGGCACCGGTTCGCCTTTTTGCAGGATATACTCGGCTGCGCAATACCAGTGCGTCGGTGAAGTCCGCAAATTCAGGCATTCAAAATCGCCAGGGCGATTAGTGGTGACCACTAAATCCACTTCTTGCGACTTAAGCATCTCCACCATGTAGGCATTGCGTTTCACTCTTACATCAAGCGCAAGTTTCGGATATACCGAACTAATGCGGTTAAGCAGAAATGGGAGTATGGTGTCGGCGGATTCATCAGAAGCACCGATAGTTAACACCCCCTGAAGATTGTTAAACATCAATGATGAGCATGCCTCATCATTAAATCGCAATATTTTCCTGGCGTAACCCAACAGCTGGATACCATGTTCGGTCAGCAGTTTGTTGCGTCCATGGCGCGCGAACAACTCTTTCCCCACAAGTTGTTCAAGACGCTGCATTTGCTGACTTACCGCAGACTGAGTTCGACATACCGCAGCTGCCGCAGCCGCGAAGGTATTCAGGTCGGCAACAGCAACAAAGGTTCTCAGCAGATCGAGGTCGAGGTTAATTATCGGACGATTTGCATTTATCATAGTTTTTCACTTACTCGCGGGTCATACCGGGTTAATGCTGTGCATTCAGAATCAAACAACTCCATTTGTAATGTGCCTCCCTCCAGTTTCGCTTAGTGTAACCAAGTGAAAATAAGGATGTATTTGGTTTAACAAACGAAACAATTCTCTTTCTGAGCTATTTTAATACCCGTGATATTCATCGGAATATAGCAACGAGAAAGAGCCGTATTTTTAGCTGTTGGATGATTCTGACTAATGGAAAACATGTAAATTTTGTAAATTTAAAAAAAAGTTAACGAACAATAATTTACACATTAAAAACTAACTTTTCAGTATGTTAGGAACAACCAACAAACATTTGAATTATCGTAAATTTCGTACTACACACCATTTCATAGGAGTTATCTTAACCTAAAACCACTATATTTATAAGTGTTATCGCGAATAATTCCGGGCAAATTGGTGTTATGTCAGTGCAACGGTTTTCCTATTATTGGCCCACTCAATTTGATGTCGTTTAAATAATAAATAATAATTAATTAAGAACCCCTCAATTCATTAATTATACTTAACAATGGATTCACACGACATCACGTAGGGATCAGACCGATAACAGAATTCGTGGATGAAACCTCAGTATTTTCGAATCGCGCGTACCGCACAGATATCAGCTGCCTTTTGTTTTATAGAACTAACTTTTTTCAACCAGACAAATCACCATACCCACACTAACAAAGCAAAACATAAATCATAAATAACACAATAAACCAGATTATTATCCTAAAATACTCACGAAATTCAGTTATTAGCAGTTAATTATAATCCTCCTGCTTTCCGAAATCTTCTACTAAAGACCCTTCAAAACTAACCGTCGTGGGAGTACATTGTGCTGGGCTGACTTCCACGGCAGGGAGTGGCATTCACAGCTAAAAAGGTCAACGTTCATGTCCCCCATTGAAAAATCCAGCAAATTAGAAAACGTCTGTTATGACATTCGCGGCCCGGTTCTGAAGGAAGCAAAGCGCCTGGAAGAAGAAGGCAACAAAGTTCTGAAACTGAACATCGGCAACCCTGCGCCTTTCGGGTTTGAAGCACCAGATGAAATTTTGGTGGATGTGATCCGCAATTTGCCAACTGCGCAAGGATATTGCGATTCCAAAGGCCTTTATTCAGCCCGCAAAGCAATCATGCAGCATTACCAGGCCCGTGGGATGCGCGACGTAACCGTGGAAGATATCTATATCGGTAACGGCGTATCCGAATTGATTGTGCAGGCCATGCAGGCATTGCTAAACAGTGGGGACGAAATGCTGGTTCCTGCACCTGATTATCCCCTGTGGACGGCGGCGGTTTCGCTCTCTGGTGGTAATGCCGTGCACTACCTGTGTGACGAATCGTCAGACTGGTTCCCGGACCTGGATGATATCCGCGCCAAAATTACGCCGCGTACGCGTGGGATCGTCATCATCAACCCCAACAACCCAACTGGCGCGGTGTATTCTAAAGAGCTGCTGATGGAGATTGTTGAGATTGCTCGCCAGAACAACCTCATCATCTTTGCAGATGAGATTTACGACAAAATTCTCTACGATGACGCCGAGCACCACTCGATTGCGGCAATGGCCCCGGACCTGCTGACTATTACCTTTAACGGCCTGTCAAAAACCTATCGTGTTGCCGGTTTCCGTCAGGGCTGGATGGTGCTGAACGGACCGAAGAAACATGCCAAAGGGTATATCGAAGGCCTTGAAATGCTGGCTTCTATGCGCCTGTGTGCCAACGTCCCGGCACAACATGCCATTCAAACCGCACTGGGCGGGTACCAGAGCATCAGCGAATTCATCATGCCTGGCGGGCGACTTTATGAACAACGCAACCGCGCCTGGGAACTGCTTAATGACATCCCCGGCGTCTCTTGCGTAAAACCGCGCGGTGCGCTGTATATGTTCCCGAAAATTGATGCTAAACGCTTCAACATTCATGACGACCAGAAGATGGTACTCGACTTCCTGTTGCAGGAAAAAGTTCTGCTGGTTCAGGGAACGGCATTCAACTGGCCGTGGCCGGATCATTTCCGCATCGTCACGCTACCGCGTATTGATGATATCGAAATGTCGCTGAGTAAATTTGAGCGTTTCCTGTCAGGGTATCGCCAGCTGTAACCACGCAAAGTGCTACCGGGTTTGCATCCGGTAGCACTCTCTGCGCAAAATACCGTTACTGAAGTCACTGAGTAAGGGTCGTTATGAAGCAGAGCCACTTTTTTGCCCACCTCTCCCGTCTGAAACTCATTAACCGCTGGCCGCTGATGCGCAACGTGCGCACCGAAAACGTGTCCGAACACAGTCTGCAGGTTGCCATGGTTGCCCATGCGCTGGCCGCAATTAAAAACCGTAAATTTGGTGGTCAGGTTAATGCTGAGCGTATTGCCCTGCTGGCGATGTATCACGATGCGTCAGAGGTGTTAACCGGCGATCTCCCTACCCCAGTGAAATATTTCAACTCGCAGATTGCTCAGGAATATAAAGCGATAGAGAAAATTGCCCAGCAAAAACTGGTCGATATGGTTCCCGATGAGCTGCGTGATATTTTTGCACCGCTCATTGATGAACATGCCTTAAGTGAAGAAGAAAGATCGATTGTTAAACAGGCCGATGCCCTGTGCGCTTATCTGAAGTGCCTGGAAGAACTCTCCGCCGGTAACAACGAATTTTTGCTGGCAAAAACGCGTCTGGAAAAAACGCTGGAGTCACGACGTAGCGAAGAGATGGACTACTTTATGGACGTGTTCGTCCCGAGTTTTCACCTCTCATTAGATGAAATCAGTCAGGATTCTCCATTGTAAGTTTGCGACGACGTTGCCTTTATAGGCCGGATAAGGCGTTAACCGCCATCCGGCACATAAAAATCAAAACGGAAACAGCATCGGGATCATCACCACGCACACCACCATCACAATGATGGTAAACGGCACGCCAATTTTTACGAAATCGCTAAAGCTATAGTTACCCGGCCCGAGTACCAGTGTGTTTACTGGTGAAGAAACTGGCGTCATAAAGGCGGCGGAAGCCGCCATCGCAATCACCATAGCAAAAGGATACGGCGAAACGCCCATCGACTTTGCCGCCGCCAGCGCAATCGGCGCCATCAGTACCGCCGTCGCGGTGTTAGAGATAAATAACCCAATGGTCGCGCACAGCACGAACAGACAGCCCAGCATCATATACGGGCCGTACCCTCCACCAACGTCCATTAACCCTTTAACCACCAGATCAACACCGCCCGTTTTCTGTAATGCCAACGCAAAGGGCATCATTCCGACAATCAAAATAATACTTGGCCAGTGAATGGCTTTATAGGCGCTTTCGGCATCGATGCAGCGGAATTTTCCCATCAGCAAACAGGCGATAATCGCGGCAACCGTATTAGGGATTTCATCAGTGAGCATTAACGCGACCATCAACACCAGACAGAAAATCGCATGCGGCGCCTGGCTGTGAGCCGGAGAAGCTTCACTGACTTCCACGGGCATGTTCAGCACCACAAAATCGCGTCCTTTTTGTCCCAGCAGCGTGATAAGCTTCCAGTTACCCACCACCAGAATAATATCGCCCATCAGCAGCGGCTCATTGACGACCGCCCCGGCCAGCGCCGCACCATCACGCTTTACTCCGACAACATTCAGCCCGTAACGCGTACGAAAAGCGATTTCCCGTACCGTTTTGCCGATCAATTCCGATTCAGGGATCAATGAAATCTCGGCCATACCCACATCAAGCGCCTGCTCGGAGAAGTATTCACCGCGCAGAACCATCGGCTCCAGCAGTTGCTCGCTGCAAAATTCACGCAGGTCAACGTCGGCCGCGGACATATCAATCAGCAACACGTCACGGGCGCGAAACTCAGAAACCCCATTTACGTCGACTATCACACGGCGAAAACGCCGCCAGCGTTCAACACCAATCACGTTTGCCCCGTAGCGCTCACGCAATTTCAGGTCATCCAGACGTTGGCCAATCATGGGAGAACCCGGGCGAATCGCCAGGCGACGGGCACGCCCTGTCAGGCGGTATTCTTTAATCAGATCGCGAAAGGTCCGGCGCTTCCAGCCGTCTCCCGACTGCCTGGAGTCTTCGCCTTTCAGCATAAAACGCATCAGCAGCATATAAATTATGCCGAGTACCAACACCACCAGTCCCAGTGGGGTTACGCTAAAAAAGCTAAAACCATTAAGCCCTTCACGTAATAGTTCACTGTTGACGACCAGGTTCGGCGGTGTTGCCACCAGCGTCATCATGCCGCTTATTAATCCGGCAAAGCTCAGCGGCATCATCAGGCGTGAAGGGGAAATTTCCATGCGCATGGAAACGCTTAAGACAACCGGAATAAAGATGGCGACCACACCGGTCGAACTCATGAATGCACCGAGTCCGGCTACGGTTATCATCAGCAACACCAGCATTTTCACTTCACTGCTGCCGGCAACCTTGACCAGCCAGGCGCCCATTACCGTCGCCACCCCGGTACGCACCAGGCCGTCGCCAATAATGAATAAAGCCGCTATCAAAATAACGTTAGGATCGCTGAATCCGGAAAAAGCCTCTGTGATGCTCAATGTTCCACTCAGAACAAAGGCAATAATGACCAGCAAAGCGACCGCGTCCATACGCACTCTGCCAGTTGCAAACAAGACGACGGCAATCGCCAGCAATGAGAGAACCCATATCAATTCACCGTTCACAACATATCCTTGTTAAATGAGAGGGATGGACTGATTCTGCCATAAAAAAGCCCCAACAATCTGGGGCTAAATCATGATCAGGTATTTCTTATAACGACCACATTTCCGTTGGGTTGTTTGGTCACAGAAATATGTTCCAGACTGGTCAGCGAAAAATCCACCTCGTCCAGACGCGGCGTATCCGCTGGCGCGTTAACCGCGATGACATGACACCCAGCTGCCAGTCCTGAGAGCACCCCGGCGGGGGCATCTTCCACCACTGCACATTCCTGCGGTGCCAGGCCCAGAAGCTGAGCGCCTAACAGATACGCGTCTGGTTCTGGTTTCCCTCTTTTTACCCGCTCGGCGGTGACAAACACTTCAGGAGCAGGAAGCCCAGCAACACGATGGCGCGCCCGTGCGACCGGCATGGAGCCGGAGGTCACAATCGCCCATGGGATACCCGCTTTATTGAGATGGTTGAGTAAATCAACTGCCCCCGGCAGCGCGGTGATCCCGGCGGTTTCCGTCGCTTCGATCTGCTCCAGACGGGTAAATTCCGCGGCAATCTCTGCCTCAGATTTTCCCACCATAAAGTGTCGCAGGGAGGTAATGGCCTGCTTGCCATGAATAAAGCCGAGTACCTCGGCGTGATCGAGGCCGAAGCGATCGGCCCAGTTGCACCACGCACGCTCTACTGCGGGTAAGGAATCGACCAGCGTTCCATCCAGATCAAACAGAAAACCTTTGCACTGCACGCTCGCCCCCTCAGGCATTAATGATTTGGTTAATTTCATTCGCGCTCAGGTGATACTGACGCGGGCAAGAGTGCCAAACATTCAGCATGCGCTGATATTTTTCCCACATCGGGGTCTGGGCGTTGAAGCCATGTGTACCCGCATCAAAGTGGGTGTAACGTCCTTCCACATTGACCATAAAACGAACGTACCCGAGGAAACGGGCTTCCGTTGCGGCGTCAAAACCGAGGAAGGTCACGCGACGCTCATCAATAGCCTGTGCATCCTTAAGATTAGTCCAGGACACATGTAATGCGTGATACATCTCCATAATATCGATAATCGTACGACAGGTTTCTTCCGTCAGCTCACCAAACTCACGATCCAGCTCACGCATCTGCAAGCCGTAACCGCGTTCAATAATCGTCTGCAAACGACGATAACGCTCGGCGTTAGTTGGATCGAGCATAGTCATCATTTTGTACTGATTCGACAAAATCAGACGTTGAGCGTTGGTCATTTCCATTTGGGACTCCTGTATCACTACTACTGCGATGAAAAAAAAGAAGGCATCTTGTGCCTTCTTTTATATGCGTAATCAGGGGTCAATTACAAATCATCAAGGAAAGTTTTATCCAGTTGTTTGAAGGCGCGCTTAAGCGTGTCAGCCAGCGCCTGGTAATCCGGCTTTCCTTCTACCGGAGAGAGCGCCTGCCCGGCCTCTTGCAATTTACCCCGAACTTCGTAGAACCAGTTGAGTATTGAAGGCGGCAGCGGCGTTACAGAACGTTTTCCCAGCCACCACATCCCCTGCATCGGCAGGCTAAGCGCAAACAGCGCAGTCGCTACGGCCGGGCCCAACTGCCCCCCTAACGCAATTTGCCAACATAAGGTGAAGACGGCGATAGGCGGCATAAAACGAATCGCGTAACGCGTCATGCGGATCACGCGATTCTCAACAAACACAGGCGCAAGGCGCTTTTCCATTGGCCACGTCTTTGCATAGTGCTGCCCCCGGCGAAACAAGCTAAAAAAATTGACGGAGCGATTATCCGGTGTCGACATGGCGGTTACCTCAACTTCACATATAAAAATTAAAAAATTTGTGCAAAACAACAACTACAAAGGACATCGTTCAAAACATTTTGTCTTTGATACCCACATTCAGGTATCCTGTGCCGGCCTGTAAGGCCTGTAGTCCAAAATCATTGAGTCGTCAAATTGGCATACATTATGCCATTGCCTGAAAAATACGCAAAATGACATAGACTCAAAGGTATTTATTCCATCGTGCCCAAAAAGACTATGGCGCATGATGTTAATCATAAACGTCGGTGTCATCATGCGCTACGCTCTATGACTCCCTGACGTTTTTTTAGCCACGTATCATAAATAGGTACTTCCATGTCGAGTAAGTTAGTACTGGTTCTGAACTGCGGTAGCTCCTCACTGAAATTTGCCATCATCGATGCAGTAAACGGTGAAGAATACCTCTCTGGTTTAGCCGAATGTTTCCATCTCCCAGAAGCACGTATCAAGTGGAAAATGGACGGCGGTAAACAAGAAGCGGCTTTAGGTGCAGGCGCCGCTCACAGTGAAGCGCTGAACTTTATCGTTAACACTATTCTGGCACAAAAACCAGAATTGTCTGCGCAATTGACCGCTATTGGTCACCGTATCGTACACGGCGGTGAGAAGTACACCAGCTCCGTGGTTATCGATGATTCTGTTATCCAGGGCATCAAAGATTCCGCCTCTTTCGCACCGCTGCATAACCCGGCTCACCTGATCGGTATCGCAGAAGCGCTGAAATCCTTCCCGAATCTGAAAGACAAAAACGTGGCTGTATTCGACACCGCGTTCCATCAGACTATGCCGGAAGAGTCTTACCTCTATGCTCTGCCGTACAGCCTGTACAAAGAACACGGCGTACGTCGTTACGGCGCGCACGGTACCAGCCACTTCTTCGTCACTCAGGAAGCGGCAAAAGTGCTGAACAAACCGGTTGAAGAGCTGAACATCATCACTTGCCACCTGGGCAACGGCGGTTCTGTATCTGCTATCCGTAACGGTAAATGTGTTGATACCTCCATGGGTCTGACCCCGCTGGAAGGTCTGGTGATGGGTACACGTTCCGGTGACATCGACCCGGCGATCATCTTCCACCTGCACGACACCCTGGGCATGAGCGTTGACCAGATCAACAAAATGCTGACCAAAGAGTCCGGCCTGCTGGGTCTGACCGAAGTCACCAGCGACTGCCGTTATGTTGAAGATAACTACGCTACTAAAGAAGACGCTAAACGTGCAATGGACGTTTACTGCCACCGTCTGGCGAAATACATCGGTTCTTACACTGCTCTGATGGATGGTCGTCTGGATGCAGTTGTCTTCACCGGTGGTATCGGTGAAAACGCAGCGATGGTTCGTGAACTGTCTCTGGGCAAACTGGGCGTTCTGGGCTTTGAAGTTGACCACGAACGTAACCTGGCCGCACGTTTCGGCAAATCTGGTTTCATCAACAAAGAAGGTACCCGTCCTGCGCTGGTTATCCCAACCAACGAAGAACTGGTTATCGCGCAAGATGCGAGCCGCCTGACTGCCTGATTTCACACCGCCAGCCTAGCTGGCGGTGCTGTTTTGTAACCCGTCTAAATTGGCGGTAACGAAAGAGGATAAACCGTGTCCCGTATTATTATGCTGATCCCTACCGGAACCAGCGTCGGCCTGACCAGCGTCAGCCTTGGCGTGATCCGCGCAATGGAACGCAAAGGCGTTCGTCTGAGCGTCTTTAAGCCGATTGCTCAACCGCGTGCCGGTGGCGATGCGCCAGACCAGACTACCAGCATCGTCCGTGCTAACTCTTCTCTGCCAGCCGCTGAGCCGCTGAAGATGAGCCACGTTGAATCTCTGCTGTCCAGCAATCAGAAAGATGTGCTGATGGAAGAGATCATCGCGAACTACCACGCGAACACCAAAGACGCTGAAGTTGTACTGGTTGAAGGCCTGGTCCCAACCCGTAAACATCAGTTCGCACAGTCTCTGAACTACGAAATCGCGAAAACGCTGAACGCGGAAATCGTCTTCGTTATGTCTCAGGGTACCGACACCCCGGAACAGCTGAACGAGCGTATTGAACTGACTCGCAGCAGCTTCGGCGGCGCGAAAAACACCAACATTACCGGCGTAATCGTTAACAAACTGAACGCACCGGTTGATGAGCAGGGCCGTACTCGCCCGGATCTGTCCGAGATTTTCGACGACTCTTCCAAAGCGAAAGTGATCAAAGTTGATCCAGCTAAACTGCAAGAATCCAGCCCGCTGCCGGTTCTGGGCGCGGTGCCATGGAGCTTCGATCTGATCGCTACTCGTGCAATCGATATGGCGCGTCACCTGAACGCCACCATCGTTAACGAAGGCGATATCAACACCCGTCGCGTGAAGTCTGTGACTTTCTGCGCACGCAGCATTCCGCACATGCTGGAACACTTCCGCGCAGGCTCCCTGCTGGTAACTTCCGCAGATCGTCCTGACGTGCTGGTTGCAGCATGCCTGGCAGCCATGAACGGCGTGGAAATCGGTGCCCTGCTGCTGACTGGCGGCTACGAAATGGACGCGCGCATCACTAAGCTGTGCGAACGTGCATTTGAAACCGGCCTGCCAGTATTCATGGTGAACACCAACACCTGGCAGACCTCTCTGAGCCTGCAGAGCTTCAACCTGGAAGTTCCGGTTGACGATCACGAGCGCATTGAGAAAGTTCAGGAATACGTTGCTAACTACATCAACGCTGACTGGATTGAATCCCTGACTGCGACCTCTGAGCGTAGCCGTCGTCTGTCTCCGCCAGCGTTCCGTTATCAGCTGACCGAGCTGGCGCGCAAAGCGGGCAAACGCGTTGTTCTGCCGGAAGGCGACGAACCGCGTACCGTTAAAGCGGCAGCCATCTGTGCTGAACGTGGTATCGCAACCTGCGTACTGCTGGGTAACCCGGATGAGATCACCCGCGTTGCGGCCTCTCAGGGCGTTGAACTGGGCGCTGGCGTAGAAATCGTTGATCCAGATGTGGTTCGCGAAAGCTACGTTGCTCGCCTGGTCGAACTGCGTAAAAACAAAGGTATGACCGAAACCGTTGCCCGCGAACAGCTGGAAGACAACGTGGTTCTCGGTACCCTGATGCTGGAGCAGGACGATGTTGACGGTCTGGTTTCTGGTGCAGTACACACCACTGCGAACACCATCCGTCCGCCGCTGCAGCTGATCAAAACTGCACCGGGTAGTTCCCTGGTGTCTTCCGTGTTCTTCATGCTGCTGCCAGATCAGGTTTACGTTTACGGCGACTGCGCGATCAACCCGGATCCGACTGCAGAGCAGCTGGCAGAAATCGCGATTCAGTCCGCTGATTCCGCAATTGCCTTTGGTATCGAACCGCGCGTAGCGATGCTCTCCTACTCCACCGGTACTTCTGGTGCAGGTAGCGACGTAGAGAAAGTTCGCGAAGCAACCCGTCTGGCACAGGAAAAACGTCCTGACCTGATGATCGACGGTCCGCTGCAGTACGACGCCGCTGTTATGGCAGACGTAGCGAAATCCAAAGCGCCGAACTCTCCGGTTGCAGGTCGCGCTACCGTGTTCATCTTCCCGGATCTGAACACCGGTAACACCACTTACAAAGCGGTACAGCGTTCTGCCGACCTGATCTCCATCGGGCCGATGCTGCAGGGTATGCGCAAGCCGGTGAACGACCTGTCTCGTGGCGCGCTGGTAGACGATATCGTCTACACCATCGCTCTGACCGCGATCCAGTCTTCCCAGCAGCAGCAGTAATAATCAAATACGCTCTCTAAACCGAAACCTAAATGGTTTCGGTTTTTTTATTTATGTTTTCTTAAAAAGAGTAAAGTGTAAAAAATAGCACTAGAACCTCATTACAATACAATAAACTAACCACCTGAAAAATAATAAAAAAAATATTAACCGTTAGAGAATAACATTTACACCAATTATTAAATTCACCAAGCGAATGCATTATTGGATTTACATCCAATCTATAATATAGATAGTTCAATCATTAAGCTGCTACCATTGCATAAATTATAAACATTCATTTCTTGAATCAGGATAATTTAAATGCAACATTTATTTTTCTCTCTTTCTCTCTCGTTTACCTTACTTTTTATCGCACCGAACGCTCTGGGCGCCTGTGGTTTTATGATTGGCTCTGCCAACAGCCTGAATGTGGACGCAAGGGTAACAATTACTACCGCATCCACCAGCCAGACTCTTCTTCCAAATCAAACGAATATTCTACCAGGCACATTAGCGTACCCTGTCTCTTACTGGGGACGTAATCAGAATAAAGTGTCCAAAACAATTATATTCAAGCCCGAAAGTTCAGAATTCACAGCAGACCCTAATAACCCCAAAGGCTGGCTGGTCGACAGTTCCGTCCCTGGTTTTTATTTTACACTCTCCGCAAACCTGCCTAATCCGAATGGTGTCACCTGGGGTAACTTCTCCCCCGCGATGCCAATCTGGTTATCGAATGACGCCACAATTAATCAATCAACCCCCACAAATGGTTCTTGGGGCTGTGCCAGCGACAATGAAGACACTCATTTTGAAGATCGAAGCATGACTTTTTCTCTGAGTTTCTATACAACCGCTGATTTTAGTCCTGCTAAAGCAGCGGGAAAACAACTCCTGACATCACTCAAAAGAGCAGGCACGCTGGAAAACTCACAGGATAGTGGCGGAGAGTTTCAAATCTCCCTGATGGGGCCAATTGTTATTTCAACCGCGAGCTGTGCCAGCTTTAACGCCGATAAAAAGGTAAATCTGGGAGAATTGTACGCTTCTCAGATAAGGGCTGATCCACAAGGTGAATTTAATAAGACACCATTCCAAATCACACTCAGCAATTGCTATGCTAAACCGAGCTTGATAATTAATTTATCAAATAACCCTGTAAAAAATAATTTATTAGTAAACACAAATGGCAACGCGGGCGGTATTGGTGTTGGATTGGGATATAACACGACGACAACCAGTGAACGCCTTGATATGACAAAAGCAGTAACGATAGACGCTGCAAATATGAATTATACCGGCGAGAGTGGAAATGGTGTTTTAAATATGTATGCCTTTCTAAGTGCCACCGATAAAACTCAGATATCCGCTGGTTCTGTAGATATCAGTGCCGTTATCACATTGACTCAGCCATAGAGTCCTCATTCCATACGATGCCTGTAAACAATAAAAGCCGCATATGCGGCTTTTATTAGATACAATGGCACATCATTTTGTCTCTTCCGCCACCGCGGCTTCATTTTTTGCGTTGCGGGTCATCCACAGCGCCAGGGCTTTCAGGGAGTCCGGTGTAAATTCGTCGCAGCGCGCAGTAATCTCTTCTGGCGTTAACCAGCAAACTTCACTGACCTCATCTTCCTGAAGCGCAAACGGTCCGTGGGAAACGCAGCTAAACAACCCGCCCCATACGCGACAGTTCTGGTCTTCAAAGTAAAACTGACCATGCTCGGCAAACGGCACGCCCGCAATCCCCAGTTCCTCTTCTGCTTCACGACGCGCTGATTCCAGCATCTGCTCGTCAGCCTGAACAACACCGCCTGCGGTGGCATCCAGCATGCCGGGCAAAAAATCTTTTGTCTCAGTGCGACGTTGAACCAGAATTTTGCCCATACCATCATGTACAACGATATACGTTGCACGATGGCGTAAGCGTTGCGCCCGCATTTGTTCCCGGCTGGACTGTGCAATGACTTCGTTGTCTTCATTCACAATATCCACCCATTCAGTACTTGCCAAACGACGCTGTTCCACCATCAGGAAACCTTCTTTTTTCTGGCGCTCTTACGGCGCGTTTATGTTTGTGGGGTAAATTACGGATTAATCTCGATCTGTGCAATAACACTTTGATCATTGAGTGCCATTACGCTGAGAACATTATCATCCAGAATCCCGTAACTTGCCGCAAAGCCCCCTTTAGGGATGCTTACCGAGCCGGGGTTGAAGTGATAAACCTCCCCTTGCCGCTCAGCAACCGGCAGATGAGTATGCCCATAAACCAGAACATCGCCCGCATTGAGCGCCGGCATATTTTGTGGGCCAAAAAGATGTCCGTGCGTCAAAAAGAGTCGCTGGTTTTCTGTCAGAATTTGCTGCCACGGCGCGGTCATCGGAAAATGCAGGAGCATCTGATCCACTTCGCTGTCGCAATTACCACGTACCGCGATAATCCGCGCTGCCAGCTCATTCAGCCGCTCTGCAACCTGCGCAGGTGCATAGCCTTCTGGAAGCGCATTACGCGGCCCGTGATTTAAAACATCACCCAATATCACCAGCCATTGCGCACCGCTTGCGTTAAACAGTTCGAGCACGCGTTCCGTGGCTGGCAACGAACCATGAATGTCCGATGCGAACATCAGTTTCATCACTCACTCCTCGTTGAAAAGTACCTTGTAATGATACTGGATTACGGCCCGTTTTTCAGCTGGAACGCTTCGCTGAAAGCGCGATAAAACGCTGGACTGAAGCGCGCTGCCACTGGAAGGTGGCGTATTCTGCAAGCGCTTCTGGAACCTCATCGCCGTTAAGGACCAGACGATTAAGCATTAGCGCTAAATCGCAGTCGGCGATACACCATTCGCCAAATAAATTCTGTTTACCGTGGCTCAGTAAACTGCCAGCAGTGGCGAACAATTTTTCCGCACTGGCTTTCCCTGCGTCACTCAACGGAGCTTTCTTTACGCCAGCAAATACCACATCCGTTGAGCGTTCTTCACGGATAGGCATCAGATCGCTGCGGATCCACGCCTGAACCTGGCGCGCCCGCGCGCGCTTTTGTACATCGTGTGGATAGATACGCTCCCACTGCGGAGGCGAAAAGCTCTCTTCCAGGAATTCCGTAATCGCTGATGATTCGCTCAGCTCAAAACCGTCGATTTCAAGAACAGGTACACGGCGCGTCAACGCGTACCCTTGCCATGAAGGTTGCAAATGTTCACCACTGTTGAGGTCAACGGTTTTCAGCGTGAAAGGCAGCCCCTTCTCTTGCAGAGCGACATAAACAGACAGCACGTAAGGGGAGAAAAAATTGGCATCTGACCACAACGTAATTGCAGGTTTACTCATAATGTCCTCTGAAGTGTATTGGCTTGCTTTCAAAATATAGAGTCTTTCTCTCGCTGTCACTTGATGAAAACTCACGCACGCCAACAGGCTCTATACTTGTTATGACCCGGTTCATGACAAAACGGATGCTGAAAATGATCGATCTCTATTACACGCCATCACCAAACGGTCACAAAATCACGTTGTTTCTTGAAGAGGCGCAGCTGCAATATCGTCTGATTCATGTTGATATCAGCAAAGGTAGCCAGTTTCGCCCCGATTTTCTGCAGATCTCGCCGAACAATAAAATCCCGGCCATTATCGATCATGCGCCGGAAGATGGCGGAAGGCCCATCAGCTTGTTTGAGTCCGGAGAAATTTTACTCTATCTGGCGGAGAAGAGCGGTAAGCTGCTAAGCGGTGAATTACGTGAGCGTCACACCACGCTGCAGTGGCTGTTCTGGCAGGTCAGCGGGCTGGGCCCCATGCTGGGGCAGAATCATCATTTCAGCCACTACGCCCCACAAACGATCCCCTACGCTATTGAAAGGTACCAGGTTGAAACCCAGCGCCTGTACAACGTGATGAATAAACGCCTGGAAACGTCACCCTGGCTGGGAGGCGATCACTACAGCATTGCCGATATTGCCTGCTGGCCGTGGATCCACGCCCATCAGCGCCAGCGCATCGACCTCGACAACTACCCGGCGGTCAATAACTGGCATGAACGCATCCGCACCCGTCCCGCTACGGAACGCGCCATGCAGCAAGCACAGAGTGAGAAGCGGTGACGCGATTCGGTTCTCGTGTATCATGCAGAGGTTCATACATGGAGGAAACCTGCAATGTCACAACCTGACGCTATTATTCGTATAAAAAACCTTCGTCTGCGCACCTTTATCGGCATCAAAGAAGAGGAGATCCTTAATCGCCAGGATATCGTCATCAACATTGCCATTCACTATCCGGCAGACAAAGCCCGTACCAGTGAAGATATCAACGACGCGCTGAATTATCGTACTATCACCAAGAGCATCATTGCCCACGTGGAGGGTAACCGCTTCTCATTGTTAGAAAAATTAACTCAAGATGTGCTCGATATCGCACGCGAACATCACTGGGTCACTTATGCTGAAGTAGAGATAGATAAACTTCACGCATTGCGTTACGCCGACTCAGTATCAATGACGCTGAGCTGGCAGCGCTAAAACGTAACCCGGGAGGCGACATGCAGATTCTGATTACCGGTGGTACTGGCCTGATTGGACGTCATCTGATCCCCTGCCTGCTGGAACTGGGGCATCAGATAATCGTAGTGACACGTACTCCTGATAAAGCGCGTCAGATTCTCGACTCTCGGGTCACGTTGTGGAAAGGACTGGAAGAGCGGCAACATCTCAATGACATTGATGCCGTGATTAACCTTGCCGGAGAGCCTATCGCAGATAAGCGCTGGAGCACACAGCAAAAGGAACGTCTGTGCCAGAGCCGTTGGGGCATTACGCAGAAACTGGTCGATTTAATCAATGCCAGCGAGACGCCGCCCACGGTGTTAATCTCCGGTTCCGCTACCGGTTACTACGGCGATTTGGGCGAAGTTGTGGTTACGGAAGAAGAGCCGCCGCATAACGAATTTACCCATAAGCTATGTGCCCGCTGGGAGCAAATTGCCAGCACTGCGCAAAGCGACAAAACCCGCGTGTGTATGCTGCGTACCGGCGTAGTACTGGCCTCAGCAGGCGGCATTCTGGCGAAAATGGTCCCGCCGTTTCGTCTTGGCTTAGGAGGTCCGATCGGTAACGGACGCCAGTATATGGCCTGGATCCATGTTGATGATATGGTCAACGGAATTATCTGGCTGCTGAATAACGATCTGCGCGGTCCCTTCAATATGGTTTCGCCATATCCGGTACACAATGAGCAGTTTGCCCACGCGCTGGGACACGCTCTGAACCGCCCTGCCATTCTGCGCGTTCCCGCCACCGTTATGCGACTGCTGATGGGAGAATCATCAGTACTGGTCCTTGGTGGACAACGTGCATTGCCCAAGCGCCTGGAAGCGTCCGGTTTTGCATTTCGCTGGTACGATTTAGAAGAAGCGCTGGCGGATGTCATCCGATAACCCCTAAGCGCTATTCACAGTCGCCGTTGTGGTGATAAGGTTATAGACCAGATTTCCGCAATGGCGACGTTATGGCGATAATATCGACACCCCGACTTACCCTCTCTTTGTTTCAATTTTCTGACTGGTCTTTTTTCCAGAAACTCCGTGAATGTCCTGAAGTCATGCGCTATATGGGCGATATCGCCCCGGCGAAAGATACGCGTCTGTTATTCGCCAGACGTCTGGCCGCACAGCACACTTTCGTCATCCGCGAACATAACAACCCAACGCCGCTCGGCGATATTGGTTTACAAATCAGCCATCTTTACCCGCAGGAAGCCGACCTCGGCTACGCCGTCATGCCACAGGCTCAGGGGAAAGGTATTGCCAGCGAAGCCGTCCGCGCGGTGTGCCAGTATGCCTTCGAGCATGCAGGAGTGACGGCGATAAATGCATACGCGCTGGCGGATAATAAGGGCTCAATCCGTGTTCTGGAAAAGACGGGCTTTGTACGTACACAGGTACTGGAAAAGGCGTATGAGATTGACGGCATCGCGTACGACGACTGGGTGTATCGTCTGGAGTCAGATGCGCTAAAATTGTAGGCCCGGAAAGCATAACGTCTCCGGGCTGTTGGCTTACTTCAGTGAACCTTTAAGGAACTGCTGCAAGCGTGGGCTTTGCGGATTACCGAATACCTGTTCCGGGTCACCCTCTTCCTCAATTTTCCCCTGATGCAGGAAAATCACGTGCGTGGAAACATGACGGGCAAACCCCATTTCGTGGGTCACCACCACCATGGTTTTCCCCTCCTCGGCCAGCTGTTGCATAATGCGCAGCACTTCACCCACCAGCTCAGGATCAAGTGCCGACGTGGGTTCATCAAACAGCAACACTTCCGGCTCCATCGCCAGCGCACGGGCAATGGAAACACGCTGCTGCTGACCACCGGACAGATGCACCGGATATTTGCCCTGGGCGCGCTCATCTATGCCCACTTTAGCCAGATACTTCACCGCACGGTCGCGGGCTTCCTGCTTGCTCAGCCCCAGCACCTGGATCGGCGCTTCCATCACGTTTTCCAGCACCGTCATGTGGCTCCACAGATTAAAGTGTTGAAAGACCATCGTCAGACGCGTGCGCAGCAGGCGTAGCTGATTTTTGTCCGCAACCTTCAACTGGCCGTCTTTGTCGCGCACCAGACCAATGTTCTGACCACTGACGACAATCGACCCGGCGCTTGGTTTCTCTAGAAAGTTAATGCAGCGCAGGAAGGTACTTTTACCGGAACCTGACGAGCCAATAATGCTGATAACATCACCCGCATTGGCCTGCAGCGATACCCCTTTCAGCACTTCATGTTCGCCGTAGTGCTTATGTAAATCGATAACGTTTAATTTATTTTCAGACATCGTGTTACTCGAATCATTTAGAGGATACATGCTGCAACCAGCGTTTTTCCGCTCTACGGAACAGACTGATCAGGACATACGAAATAATCAAATACAGTACAGCGGCAATACCGAAGGCGGTAAATGGCTGATACGTAGCCGAGTTGATATCGCGAGCGATTTTCAACAAATCTGGCACCGTGGCCGTAAATGCCAGCGCCGTGGAGTGCAGCATTAAAATGACTTCATTACTGTAAGCCGGCAGTGCGATACGCAGCGCGGAAGGCAAAATAATGCAGCGATACAGTTTGAATGACGAGAAACCGTATGCGCGCGCAGCCTCAATCTCACCGTGAGGTACGGAACGAATAGCCCCGGCGAAAATCTCCGTGGTATAGGCGCAGGTATTCAGCGTCAGCGCCAGCACGGTGCAATTCAGCCCGCTGCGGAAAAACGCGTTGAGGAAATCCGTGCCTTTAACTATCTCCAGCGTATACATCCCGGAATAAAACACCAGTAGCTGAACGTACAGCGGCGTCCCACGAAAAATATAGGTGAACAGCCAGATAGGAAACTGGATAAATTTATTACTGGAAACGCGGCCAATCGCCAAAAACAACGCAAGTATTCCGCCCATCACTACTGACGAAATCAAAAGCCACAGGGTGATAGCGACGCCAGTGTAGCGATATCCGTCAGTCCACAGCAGGGACTTCCAGTATTCCTGAATAATCTCGATCACAGGTCAGCCCTCTTCACACCCACGGAATAGCGGCGCTCAAGGTACAGCAGCACACCATTAGAAACAGTGGTAAACACCAGATAGATGACCCCGCACACGACGGCAAAATAGAACGGCTCCCAGGTACTCTTCCCGGCAAGCTGAGTCGCTTTCACCACGTCTTCAAGTCCAAGCAACGATACCAGCGCCGTAGCCTTAAGAATAACCTGCCAGTTATTACCGATTCCCGGTAAGGCATAACGCATCATCGCCGGGAACATAATGCGACGAAATATTTGTGAGCTGGTAAAGCCAAACGCCGTTGCGGCTTCAATATGGCCTTTTGGTACAGCCATAAACGCACCGCGAAAAGTTTCGGTAAAGTAGGCACCGTAGATAAATCCAAGGGTGATAATGCCCGCAACCATCGGATCGATATCAATCTGGCCGATACCGATTGCATCAGTAATGGTATTCAGCGCGATTTGTAATCCGTAGAAGATGAGCAGCATTAAGACCAGATCGGGCACGCCGCGGATTAGCGTGGTGTACCCTTCGAAAATAAGCCCCATTGCCCGGCTTTGCGACAGCTTTGCTGCTGCGCCGACAAGACCTATCAGAACCGCCAGTACCACCGAGCTGAGTGCCAGCTCCAGCGTAACAATTGCGCCCTGTAAAATAACACCTGAAAAGCCATACAACATGCTGCCTGTCCTGTCGTGTGTGGTGGAGTAGTAAGCCTCTTTTGATTTCAGACTAACCGTTAAATACCGGATAGCGGCCTTGCCTTATCCGGCCTACAAAACCACCGTAGGCCGGATAAGCGCAGCGCCATCGGGCATAAATTCAACGCGTCAAAAATCTACGGGCTTTATCAGCACCTGCGGTAATTAACCGCCGTAAACATCAAAATCGAAGTACTTTTTCGCCAGCTTCTCGTAAGTACCGTCAGCTCGCATTTCGGCAAAGGCTTTGTTCAGCGCTTCGCGCAGCTCGTTATCGTCTTTGCGCAGCCCCATACCGGTACCCACGCCGAATAACTTCTCGTCTTTCACAGACGGGCCGCCGAATTTGTAATCTTTACCGACTGGCTGTTTCAGGAAGCCTTCGCTGGCCGCGACTTCATCCTGGAACGCGGCGTCAATACGCCCGGCAGTCAGGTCAGAATAGATATTGTCCTGCCCCTGATAAGAGACAATCTCAATACCTTTTGGCGCCCAGTGTTCGTTGCCGAACGTTTCCTGAGTGGTGCCCTGCAGCACACCAACACGTTTACCTTTCAGCGACTCAATGGTCGGCTGAATAGCAGAATCTTTAGCGACAACCAGACGCGAATCGGCTGCATAAAGCTTGTCGGTAAAAGCGATTTCCTGCTGACGTTTTTCAGTAATGGAAAGTGAGGACATGATGGCATCGATTTTCTTCGCTTTTAGCGAAGGGATCAGCGCGTCCAGCGGGTTTTCCACGAAGGTACATTGCGTATTGATACGTTTGCACAGCTCTTTAGCCAGATCGATATCAAAACCGACTAATTCACCCTGTGCATTCTTCGATTCGAACGGCGCATAAGTAGGATCGGTACCGATACGAATTTTTTGCGGAATGGCTGCAAATGCTGCGGTAGCACTGGAGAAAGCCAGAACCAGAGAAAGAGACAACACCAGTTTTTTCATAACTATCCTCAACAGACTGTCTTTTATAGGGGATCTTTACAGGACCAGGTGCAGTTATCGTGCCATTAATCAGGCCGACAAGGCAAAGCATTCTACCGTGTCGGCGGTATTTATTTGCATGAAAAGCGCTTAAGTATGCACTCATGCTTGTTAAGTCAGCGATAAAAGCACCAAAACAGTGCACTGAATTTATTATGCACCGTAATGGTTACCCGCAATGGTGCAGTCATTTCCCCATGCCGCTGTATTAATCGCCGTAGACATTAAAATTAAAATATTTGCTCGCCATTTTGTCGTAGGTGCCGTCTTTACGCAGTTCGCCCAGCGCTTTGTCGAAAGCAGCTTTCAGCTCTGCATCATCTTTGCGCAAGCCAATCCCGGTTCCGTCACCAAAGTATTTTTTATCTTTCACCGACGGACCGGCAAAAGCGTAATCCTTACCAGCAGGCTGCTTGAGGAAGCCTTCGCTGGCCGCAACTTCATCTTGCAACGCCGCGTCCAGACGACCTGCTGTCAGGTCAGAATAGATGAGGTCCTGGTTCGCATAGGCCACCACATCCACGCCTTTGCTGCGCCAGTTGTCATTGGCATAGGCTTCCTGAGTAGAGCCTTGCAGGACGCCAACGTGTTTACCCTTGAGAGAGTCCAGAGTCGGTTGAATGGGGGAACCTTTCGCGGCGATCAGACGTGAGTCTGCAGCGTAAAGTTTGTCTGAGAACGCAATCTCTTGCTGACGCTTCTCGGTGATAGAAAGCGAGGAGATGATGGCATCAATTTTTTTCGCTTTCAGCGACGGGATCAGCGCATCAAAGTCGCTGGCAACCCAGGTACATTTGATTTGCATGCGCTTACACATCTCATTTCCCAGATCGATATCAAAGCCGACAAAGTCGCCTTTGGCATCTTTAGAGGAAAAAGGAGCGTACGTTGTATCTGTACCAATACGAACCGTCTGCGGAAGTGCTGCGTAGCTGGCCGCGGTGGCGGAGAGTCCTACCAGCAAAGACAAAGCAAGAACCGTCTTCTTCATACATAACCCTCAAGTGGCGTAATTTTATTATGTTTTACGTTGTGTTGTGTGTTTGCAGACTTTTTCATGCAGGTCTTATGCCATTTTCGCGTCGATGAGGATATTCGACGTTAAATATGTTAATAAAACGTTGCAATAATGTCCTGATTTTGAAGATAGCAGGTCTGACGGTTGAACCGCAGCGTTTCGTTGAGTTTTAACGAATTAAATGTTGAGGATATGATCGCGGTTACAAAATTGCCCTGAAACAGGGCAACGGATGATTCTTTGCACGCAGATGGAACGGCTTACGCCCCTTGCCAGCGGGTGAACAGGTCCTGCGGTAGGGTAATATCAAACTGGTCAAGCACGCGATTAACCGTTTGATTAATCACATCATCGAGCGTTTGCGGACGATGATAGAACGCCGGGACAGGTGGCATAATCACCGCCCCAATTTCTGCCGCCTGCGTCATCAATCGCAAATGCCCCAAATGCAGCGGCGTTTCGCGTACACACAGCACCAGCGGACGACGTTCTTTCAACACCACATCTGCCGCACGGGTAAGCAACCCATCGGTGTAACTGTGGACGATGCCAGAAAGCGTTTTGATTGAACAAGGCAGGATAACCATTCCGGCGGTCTGAAAAGAGCCGGAGGAGATACTGGCGGCGATATCACGTGTATCGTGATTCACATTTGCCAGCGCCTGCACGTCGCGCACAGAGAGGTCCGTTTCAAGTGCCAGCGTCTGCCGGGCAGCGGCACTCATCACCAGATGGGTTTCCACATCGGTAACGTCACGCAAAACCTGCAGCAGGCGCACGCCGTAAATTGCCCCGCTTGCGCCAGAAATACCAATGATGAGTCGTTTCATGTGTAATCGCCCTTACTTGTTCAGGGCCGACTTTGCAGGAAATTACGGTGAGTTGCAAGCAAGGGTGCAGGTTGCGCCCTTGCTCGCGAGCAAACATTAACCTTCGTTGTGCATCTCAAGGTTTTCCGCTTCGTTCTGACGCAACACCGCTTTGGCATCGTCATTACGCAGGGAGTCGAGGAAATCGAGATATTGCTGATCGACGTCTTTGGTAACGTACACACCGTTAAACACTGAACATTCAAACTGCTGAATATCCGGGTTCTCAGCACGGACAGCTTCAATCAGATCGTTCAGATCCTGGAAGATCAGACCATCTGCGCCGATTATCTGGCGAATCTCGTCCACTTCACGACCATGCGCAATCAGCTCCGTCGCCGTAGGCATATCGATGCCATAAACGTTCGGGAAGCGAATTTCCGGGGCGGCAGAGGCCAGATAGACCTTCTTCGCTCCGGCTTCACGCGCCATCTCGATAATCTGTTCTGAGGTGGTGCCGCGCACGATGGAGTCATCTACCAGCAGCACGTTTTTATCACGGAATTCCGCACGGTTAGCGTTCAGCTTACGGCGCACAGATTTACGACGCAGCTGCTGGCCCGGCATGATAAAGGTACGGCCCACATAGCGGTTTTTCACAAACCCCTGACGGTACGGCTTACCGAGAATGCGGGCAATTTCCAGCGCGATATCGCAGGAGGTTTCCGGGATTGGGATTACTACGTCGATGTCCAGATCTTCCCACTCACGGGCAATTTTTTCGCCAAGCTTAGTCCCCATATTCACACGGGCGCTGTAGACGGAAATTTTGTCGATAAAGGAGTCAGGACGTGCGAAGTAAACGTATTCAAACAGACACGGATTGCTCACCGGGTTATCAGCACACTGACGGGTAAACAGCTGGCCTTTTTCGGTGATGTACACCGCTTCGCCAGGTGCAACGTCGCGCAGGAATTCAAAGCCCAGCGTATCCAGCGCTACGCTCTCAGACGCCACCATATACTCGGTACGGCCATCGCCAATATCGCGTTTGCCCATTACCAGCGGACGAATACCGTTAGGGTCGCGGAAGGCAACCATACCGTGACCGATAATCATCGCCACGCAGGCATAGGCGCCGCGAATTTGGCGATTGGTTGCCGCAATGGCCGCAAAAATATTGTCGGCTTCCAGCGGGTAATGGCGGAAGTTATCCAGCTCGCTGGCGAAAATATTCAGCAGAATTTCAGAATCTGAAGTGGTATTGATGTGGCGGCGCTTTTCTTCAAACAGCTTTTTACGCAACTCATGCGCGTTGGTCAGGTTGCCATTGTGGGCAAGCGTAATGCCATACGGTGAGTTGACGTAAAAAGGTTGAGCTTCGGAGGCGCTGGAGCTGCCAGCCGTTGGGTAACGCACATGACCGATGCCCATATTGCCCTGCAAACGCTGCATATGGCGCGCTTCAAAAATATCGCTCACCATTCCGTTTGCTTTACGCAAGCGGAAGCAGTTGTTGGCATCAATGGTGATGATGCCCGCAGCATCCTGACCACGATGCTGGAGCACCGTTAACGCGTCATAAATCGACTGGTTTACCGGCATAACACCGGCGATACCGACAATACCGCACATACGTCTTTTCCTCGTTCAGCAACGACCCAAAGTTTATACTTTGGGCAAGAAACTTGACGAGCTTTGCAGATAGTCAAAGAACCATCTGATGATGAAACTGAACTGCGGGATCAGCTGCGACTTACCCCAGTCTTCACTTTTCGACAGACCGGTAAAGGTATCGAGAAAGAACAGTATGGCGGCGACGATCAACGCTCCACGCAAAGCACCGAAGCAGATCCCCAACACCCTGTCGGTACCCGACAGTCCTGTTTTCTCTACCAGTTGGCCTATCACAAAATTAACGATAGCGCCGACGATAAGTGTCGCGATGAACAGTATCGCGATAGCAATCCCATTTCGAACCAGTTCGTCTTCAAAGCCCGTAAACCAGACAGACAGGTAAGTGTAGTAATGGCTGGCGACAAAGAAAGCACAACCCCAAGTCACCAACGATAATGCTTCACGAACAAAGCCACGGATCAGGCTAACCAGACAGGAAAAACCAATCACCGCGATAATGGCGTAATCAATCCAGACCATATGTGTCCCACGATTTTACGCCCTGTCGTCCTGTTCGGGGCGCATTCTAACAGAAAAAGAAAACGTTTGCGTAGGGATTTCCTTTCCACGCGTAAATAAAAATGGCGCTGAAAAAATCTTCAACGCCATACGATTTTATGCCTCTTCGGGCACTGCCGGATGGCGGTATAAACACCTTGTCCGGCCTACTTCAGAGCAACGTAACGCAATCCCTTAGTTAGGGGTATACCCCATCACCACCCCACTCAAACCAGAGATCTTCTGCAGCTCGCCCAGCGAGTTCTTCAGCTTATCTTTGGAGGCGTCAGGCCCTACGAGAATGCGGGTTATTTTACCCTGCACCGGCGTTGACGGGGAAGTATATACCCGGAAGCCCGCGCCACGAAGTTTACCCACGATCTCATTGACCTTATCCGCGTTTTTCAGCGCACCGAGCTGTACAACGTACGCTTTGCCGGTTGGGGCTGGCGCTTCCTCAGCGGCCGGTTTCGGCGCTGGAGTCGGTGCCGGCGTTGGCGTCGGGGCGACAGCAACAGGCTGCGGCTTCGGTTTAGGTTTCGGTGGTTCCACAGGCGCAGGGACAGGATCTAACTCCGCGCTGTTTGCCGTCGTCAAACGTGATGGATCCAACGATGGCGCGGCAGCATCACCCGCACGCACCTCTTCTGCCGCCCCTTCAGGCGGCTGAGTCGGCAGCGCCTGCGTTGCTGCAGGCATCATGTCTGGTTCATCGCGATCGCCGGGTTTAGGCACCAGTGGGATCGCTGCAAATTCATCCTGATAATGCTTTTTCTGCCCGTCAAGCAGCCCGGGAAGCACAATAACCCCGAGCGCGACCAGCACAATTGTGCCGACTAATCGATTCTGAAACTTACTCGCCACCGCTTCTCCCCACGTCTATTACTTCCATGACATGTGCGACAGTGTGAAAGGATCCACACACCAACACGGTATCTTCTGGCTTCGCCTCAGCAAGTGCTGCAGACCATGCCTGCGCCACGCTGTCATAAGCGTTGCCTTTGCCCATGTGCTCCAGCAACTGTTCCGCCGTTGCACCACGCGGCCCTTCCAGGGGCGCACAGTACCAGTCGTCAACCACGCTTTTCAGCCAGGCCAACGTACCGGCAATATCTTTATCATGTAGCATACCGATAACCGCAAGTACACGCCCGCTTTTCACTAACTTTTTCAGGCGTCCGGTCAGATACTCCGCCGCATGCGGGTTATGGGCAACATCAAAAATCACCCGCGGCGACTCGCTCACAATCTGGAAGCGCCCCGGTAAAATCGCTTGTTCGATACCGTCACGAATAGCCTGCTCGCTGACGTTAAGGCCGCTTGCGCGCAGTGCGGCCAATGCCGTTGCGGCGTTAGGTTGTGGCACCTGCGGCAACGGCAGGTGCGCCAGCGTTCCATGAGCATCCGTAAACGACCAGTCGTTCTCCGTGACCGCATAGCGCCAGTCGACACCGCAACGTTGCAAAATCGCCCCGCACTCCTGAGCGACATCCGCGATGGTGTAAGGCATTTCCGGTTCGCCGACGATGGCCGGTTTCTCTGCGCGGAAAATGCCCGCCTTCTCACGACCAATACTTTCACGATCCGGGCCCAGCCAGTCAGTATGGTCAAGCGCAATACTGGTGACTACTGCGACATCGGCATCGACGATATTTGTGGCGTCAAGGCGGCCGCCTAATCCCACTTCCAGAATAACGACATCCAGTTGGGCCTGTTTAAACAGCCAGAGTGCCGATAACGTACCGTATTCAAAGTAAGTCAGGGAAATGTCACCCCGTGCGTCTTCAATCTCAGCAAACGAGGCGGTATGGGCTGATTCCGGCAGTTCACGCCCCTGCACGCGTACGCGTTCCGTGTAGCGCACCAGATGAGGCGAACTGTACACCCCAACTTTATAGCCCGCCGCAGTCAGCACAGATTCCAGCGTACGACAGGTTGTGCCTTTTCCATTGGTTCCCGCCACCGTAAAAACAAATGGTGCAGGTTTCAACACACCCAGTTTACGCGCCACCTGGCTGACGCGTTCAAGGCCCAGATCAATGGTTTTACTGTGCAGGTTTTCCAGATAAGAAAGCCACGACGCCAGGGGCGACGCGGCTTGAGGGATACGTTTATTGTCCATGATGCCTGTAGATTCTTTACGTTAAGAAAAGCAAAAGGGCAGCGCCAACCGGCCTGCCCTTTTTTACACGTCGTTTTCCACGTTGCAGATGCGTTGGCTGTACTCGCTCTCCCGTATCGCTTACCGGTGTAAGCTCATCGGGATAAACACTCTTGTCGCCTGCCTGCAACCCGAAACCCATAGCGTAAACTATCAGGCCTCTGGTTCCTGATCGGGAACCGGAGGTACCACTTCGCCTTCACGCGGCTCATCCGGATTCGGCGCAGGAAGATTCATCAGCTTCGCCAGGATACTTGCCAGTTTCAGGCGCATTTCCGGACGGCGGACGATCATATCGATAGCGCCTTTTTCAATCAGGAACTCGCTGCGCTGGAATCCCGGCGGCAGTTTCTCACGTACGGTTTGCTCGATAACACGCGGACCCGCGAAGCCGATCAATGCTTTCGGTTCTGCAATGTTGAGATCGCCCAACATCGCGAAACTTGCGGAAACACCACCCATTGTTGGGTCGGTCAGTACAGAAATATACGGTAAACCGCGTTCCTGCATTTTCGCCAGCGCAGCAGAGGTTTTCGCCATCTGCATCAGAGACATCAGCGCTTCCTGCATACGCGCCCCGCCAGAAGCGGAGAAGCAGATCATTGGGCAGTTATCTTCCAGCGCCTGCTCAACGGCACGGACAAAACGCGCGCCGACCACAGAGCCCATGGAGCCGCCCATAAACGCGAACTCGAATGCCGCAGCAACGACCGGCATACCGTGAAGCGTGCCTTTCATCACCACCAGCGCATCTTTCTCGCCGGTTTCTTTCTGCGCAGAAGCCAGTCTGTCTTTGTATTTTTTGGAGTCACGAAACTTCAGCACGTCTTTCGGCTCAAGCTCGCTACCCAGTTCCACAAGAGAACCTTCATCTAACAGGCTATGCAGGCGATTGCGCGCCGACATGCGCATATGATGGTCACACTTCGGACAGACCTCAAGATTACGTTCCAGCTCAGCACGGTATAAAACCTGACCGCAGCTATCACACTTGGTCCACACCCCTTCAGGAATGCTTGCCTTGCGGGTGGGAGTAATGTTGCTTTTAATTCGTTCAATCCAGCTCATTGGTGACCTTTCTGCCTGAACCCTAGTCAGCTTTGTTATAAGGGACGCATAATGCCATTTTTGCCCCTAACAGACCATGAATGTTGCACATTAAAACATAACAGCCCGAAACTTTGGATAAAAAAGTGGTCGAACCGCTGAGTTACTTTCTATTTTGCAGCCCGTGACGCAGCACGCTTATGGCGAATTACTTCAATCACCCCCGGCAATACGGAAAGGACGATAATCGCCACAATCAATAATTTCAGGTTTTCCTGGACGATCGGCAGATCGCCGAACAGGTAGCCTGCGTAGGTAAACAACAATACCCACAGCAATGCACCTACGACGTTATACATCGCAAAGTGACGGTAGGACATATGTCCCATACCGGCAACAAACGGCGCAAATGTACGCACGATAGGCACGAAACGCGCCAGGATAATCGTCTTACCGCCATGACGCTCGTAGAACGCATGGGTTTTATCCAGGTAGCTGCGGCGGAAAATTTTGGAGTTCGGGTTACTGAAAAGTTTTTCCCCGAACAATCGGCCAATCGTGTAGTTCACCGCATCGCCCACAATCGCCGCCACAATCATCAGTGCCACCATCAGATGAACATTGAGATCGTTGGTTGGCAGCGCAGAAAGCGCACCCGCAACAAACAGCAGTGAGTCACCAGGCAGGAATGGTGTCACCACCAGCCCGGTTTCACAGAACAGGATCAGAAACAGAATGGCGTATACCCAGATACCGTATTCCGCAACCAGCTCCGCCAGGTGCACATCAATGTGCAGGATAAAATCGATAAGAAAGTAAATCAGGTCCATAGTTTTGCCTTTATACGACTCAAATTAGTCCGCCAGAAATAGCGGGCCCATAGGCGGTTTTGGCAGGTCGAACCGCTCTGGGTAATCTACTGCAACCAGATACAGTCCTTCCGCTTTCGCCGTTGCCGCTGCCAGCGTTCTGTCCTTTGCCGCTAACAGTTCTGCTATCCAGCTCTCCGGCTGGTTGTTGGCGCCAACTTCCATCAGGCTGCCGACAATATTCCTGACCATATGATGTACAAAGGCATTCGCTTTAATATCCACCACCACATATGCACCGAAACGTTCGACGTTAATGTGCATCACGTTGCGCCACGGCGTGCGCGACTGACACTGCACCGCCCGAAACGAGGTAAAATCATTTTCGCCAATCAGACACTGGGCCGCACGATGCATACGCTCAGCGTCCAGCGGTTCATAGTAATGGGTTACCCCTTTACCCAAAACCGCAGGGCGCAACCGATGATTGTAGATGATGTAGCGATAACGGCGAGCCGTGGCGCTAAATCGGGCATGAAAATCATCGGGTACAGCTTTAACCCAGCGCACAGCGATGTCACCAGGTAAATTCGCATTTACCCCCAGAGTCCAGGCCGCATCTTTACGCTGGGCAGTGGTTTCAAAATGCACGACCTGCCCAGTGCCATGAACGCCCGCATCCGTGCGTCCTGCACAAAAAACATTGATGCGTTCATTCGCCACCTGAGAGAGCGCTTTTTCCAGTTTTTCCTGAACGCTACGCACTTCGTTCTGGCGCTGCCAGCCATAATATTTGCTGCCGTCATACTCAATGCCCAGCGCAATTTTATGGGTTGACGGCTGTTGCTGGTCAGACATTAGTACAGGTACTCCTGCACCAGTTTTTCCGCAATTTTCACCGCCATTAACGCGCCGCCAAAACGCACGTTGTCTGCCACAGACCAGAACTGAACCTGTTCCGGAATACCGTAATCGTTATGCACGCAACCAATAGAAAGGTGCGGCGTGCCCGATGCATCGCCAACCTGGGTCGGGAAATCGGTTTCTTCCGACAACACTACGTCTTCACCGCGTGAAAAAGCGTCGCGTGCTTCTTCCGCCGCCAACGGGCGCAGGGCCTCAAAATTCACCATCTGCGCGTGACCATAAAATACCGGGGACTGCACAATGCTGGCGGAGATGAGCAGGCCGTCGTCCTGCATAATTTTGCGCACTTCATCGACAATACGACGCTCTTCACGCACGCTACCTTCACGATCTGGCAGCAACGGCAGCATGTTGAATGCCAACTGGCGGCCAAAAAAATCATCTTCGTCAATCGGGATGCCATTAAGCAGTTTCGCACTCTGTCCGGCCAGCGCATCCACCGCTTTTTTGCCATGAGCGGAAGCTGAAATAATATTGGTCACGGTAATACGCGAAAGCCCACCGTCATCAATCAATGGTTTCAACGCAGACAGCAGTTGGCTGGTCAGGCTGTTAGGCACTGCAATCACATTGCGGTTACGGTAATCCGCCAGCACGAACGGGTTAACGTCCGGAACCACCAGCGGAACGTCTGGCTCGAGCGCGAACAGACCGCTGCTGTCAATCACCAGACAACCCGCATTAGTGGCTTCTTCTACCCATGCGGCGGTGGCTTCAGCGCCCGCAACAAAAAATGCCAACTGTGCCTGCGTCCAGTCAAAGTCTGCAACGTCCTGCACTATGACCGATTTACCGTTAAAACGCAGATGCTCACCGGCGCTTTCATTACGCGCCAGCGCATAAATTTCACCGACCGGGAACTGGCGTTCAGCCAGCGTATCGAGCAGGGCTTCGCCTACGGCGCCCGTTGCGCCCAGAATGGCAATATTCCAGCCTTCAGACATGGTGATTTACTCCAAGAAATACGTAAGCGTCCCTGTCGCATTATTCGACAGGGAGCATTAAGAAGACATTAATGTGCCGGATGATGAACAGCGTTAAAACCCAGCTTACACAATAAGGCAGCAGCCGTTGCGTCGTCACACATCACATATAAAGACGACCATTCACGACGCTCAAGGTAATTTTTACGCAGTTTATCAAACTCACCCGGAATTCCAGCGACTTTACGCAGCGGCGCATCATCGCGGCGCACATCATACACTAAATGCACCAGCCTTTTCAGCGTTGGCTGATCTAACGGGCCATGCAGGGTAATACGACCAAATTCCGGCGCGGGTAACAGGGTACTCAGCGCAACGTGCTGCTCGTGACCAATAAACTTACTATAGGCCTCAAAGACCTGCGTGGTACCACGCGCTTTTCCTTCGAGGGTATATCCGGCAATGTGCGCCGTGCCGATATCAGCTTTCTCCAGCAACGACACATTGAGATCCGGCTCTCCTTCCCAGACATCCAGCACAACGCTCAGCGACTGACCGGCATTCAATCGGTTCAGCAATGCCGTATTGTCGATAACCGGCCCACGGCAGGCATTGATCAGAATAGTGCCCGGCTTCAACCGGCTAATCAGCGCGTCATCCGCCATATGCAGCGTTTTGTACGGCCCGTCTTTAAACAGCGGGGTATGGAAAGTCAGCACATCGGCTTGCTCAACCAGTTCATCCAGCGAGCAGAAATTGCCTTCGTCACCGCGATCGGCTCGCGGTGGATCGCACAGTAGCGTGCGGATCCCCAACGCTTCCAGACGCGCCTGCAAACGCCCGCCCACGTTCCCCACGCCCACAATGCCTACGGTGCGATCGCGTAACGCAAACCCGTCGCGCTCCGCCAGCATCAGCAATGCTGAAAAAACATATTCTACGACCGCTATTGCGTTACAACCGGGTGCGGCGGAAAAACCGATCCCCGCCTGAGCAAGCCAGGCGTCATCCACATGGTCTGTGCCTGCAGTTGCCGTCCCGACGAATTTAACCGGTTTTCCGCCAAGCAGTGATTCATTTACTTTCGTCACCGAGCGCACCATTAAAGCATCCGCATCATCCAGTTCAGCAACGGGAATCGGACGACCGGGAACCGCTTTGACCTCCCCCAAACGACTGAACAATTCGCGGGCATAGGGCATATTTTCATCAACGAGGATTTTCACGTCTTTCGCACCTGTTTGAGAACGAGAGTTAACCGGGCAAGTGTGCCATAATCTCGCCGCCAGGCATACTGCGAGACCTGGTCAGCACAGATTTAAGGAACAGAGATGATGCAGCCCATTTCAGGTACGCCCGCACGCCCTCCCGGCGAAGGCCAAAATGCCCCTTCCGCTGTGGGTGAACAACCGTTATCCACGCAACAACGTACTGTGCTGGAACGGCTAATTACCCGTTTGATTTCACTCACCCAGCAGCAAAGTGCTGAAGTGTGGGCCGGAATGAAGCACGATCTGGGCGTCAAAAGTGATACGCCGCTGCAGTCACGTCACTTTCCAGCCGCTGAGCAAAACCTTAACCAACGGCTGGGGGTTGCTCAGCAAAATCATGTTAATCGTCAGGTGCTTTCGCAACTCACTGAATTACTGAGCCAGGGAAATAATCGCCAGGCGGTGAGTGATTTTATCCGTCAGCAGTATGGGCAAACGGCGCTCAGCCAGCTCACGCCTGAGCAGTTGAAAAACGTGCTCACACTGCTGCAACAGGGGCAGCTGTCGATACCGCAGCCGCAGCAGCGCCCGGCCACCGATCGTCCATTGCTCCCCGCAGAGCACAATACTCTGAACCAGTTAGTTACCAAACTGGCGGCGGCCACGGGAGAATCCGGGAAGATGATCTGGCAGTCGATGCTGGAGTTGTCTGGCGTAAAAAGCGGTGAGCTGATCCCTGCCAAACAGTTTACGCACCTGGTCACCTGGCTGCAGGCGCGCCAGACGCTCAGCCTGCAAAGCGCCCCGACGCTACAAACGCTCCAGGCGGCGCTGAAGCTGCCATTAGAGCCGAATGAGCTGACAGCAATAAAAGAGTACGCACAGCAAACGTATCAGATCCAACCACAATCGATTCTGACCACGGTGCAGGTGCAGGACTTGCTCAATCAAATTTTCCTGCGTCGCGTGGAACGAGAACGCGAGCTCAGCGATCCGCGTCATCTGCAGCCCATTTACAGCCCGTTCGCGCCAATGATTGAAACGGTTAAATCTCTGTCGGCACGACCGGGACTGCTGTTTGTTGCGTTGATAATTGCGTTAGCCATTTTCTGGCTGGTCGCTTAACCTTTTCGCAGAGTAAGTAACGTCACGATAATCCCCACCACGGCGGATATCGCCCCGGCAAGGAACACTGAGGGATAACCGTACGCAGTGGCCAGCACCCCGGCGACCGGACCGCTTATACCGTAGGAGATATCCTGAAACGCGGCGTAACCGCCCAGCGCCGTCCCACGAACCTGCGCGGGCACTCGCTTCACTACCTCGACACCCAAGGCCGGGAAGATAAGCGAACACCCGGCCCCGGTTAATGCCGCTCCGAGCAGCGCAATCCAGGCTGATGGGGCCTGCCACAGCAGAATCAGCCCCGCAGTTTCCACCAGCAAAGAGACAACGGCAACCTTCACGCCGCCGAACCGGTCCGGCATCCAGCCAAACAGAATACGCATCAGCACAAATGCCCCACCAAACGCAGTCAGGGTGAACCCCGCCATCGTCCAGCCGTTGCTGACAAAATAGAGCGAAATAAAGGTACCGATCACCGCAAAGCCAACGCCCTGCAGCGCCAGGCCCAGGCCCGGCTTCCAGATAAGCCCTACCACGCTCCATAACGAAGGACGTTCTCCTGCATGCGCAGGCACTTTGCGCACGGTGCCGTTGAATGCCCATGCCAGCAGCGGTAATACCATTGTGGTTCCCGCCAGCGCCGCGAAGCCAAAGTGGCTGTGGATCAACAGGCCTAACGGTGCACCGGCGGCCAGCGCGCCGTAAATCGCCATTCCGTTCCACGACATCACTTTACCGGAGCGTGTCGGGCCGACCAGCCCAAGTCCCCAGGTCAGCGTTCCGGTGAGCAGTTGGCTTTCGCCAAAGCCGAGGATCAAACGCCCGACGATTAATAACGCAAATTTTACGGGGACAGAGACAGGCAATAGCGCGGCTAAAAGCCACGCCGCGCCCGCCAGCCCACAGGCAAACATTCCCTGTAGCGCCGAACGTTTAGCGCCATATTGATCGGCTAAGCGCCCGGCGTAGCCGCGCGTTAATACCGTTGCCAGAAACTGTACGCCTACGGCGATACCGACCATGGTATTGCCATAGCCCAGCTCCTGGTGCACAAACAGAGGAATGACGGGCAAAGGTAGACCGACCGTCATATAGGTCAGGAAAACCGCAAAAGCGATACGAAACAGCGAAAAATTCGCCGAAGGTGTTTTTTCTTGTTGGGTTACAGCTGTCATGCGTTACTCCAAAATGCAGAGTAAGGCGAGGAATGTCCACGCCCCCTCTACCTGACTATCAGGATTAAGGTGCGTTGGATAACGTTAAACGCTTACGCATTATCAAGAGGATAATGTTGAAGCTGGAGTCTGCCTGCGAGTGACCCTGGCTGTCAACTGTGAAAGCATAGCTGTGCGTTTCAAAGCGGTGACTTCTCAACGAACAAAAAGGGAAATACCGCATCAATGCCTTTCGCTCTGAACCGCCCGGTTACCTGTTCACGCTGCTGCGGCGTCAGGAGCCGGAACATCATATCCCAAATCTCTTTGGGCTCAGCTTCCTGCACAATGTTGCGTTCTGGCACTACTGTTTTCTCATTTTCATTCAGATACGAACGAACATACAGTGGGAACACAGAAATATGGAATTCCTCGGCCTTAGACTTCGCACGCTTGCGCTTAACGCCCTCCTTCCCTTCACTGTAGGTATTTAAGCGCAGGCGTACAGCGGGTGCGCTTCCAGGAAACCCCGGTAATTCAAGACACTCCTTTACCGTGAACCACTCTTTTACCATCAGTTTCTTTCCTTTCTGCTGATGAAATAAAAATAACTTTTCTTTTTCGCGAAATTTCAAATTAATTCTGGCAATATTCCTACGATAAAAAAGAAAGTAACGTTCTTTTTTCTTTCTAATTTATACCCTGAAAAATATCGGTGCCGATAACACATCTTCTTAGGATTACAGAATGGAACACAAAAGCCAAGACTGGCATCGTGCAGATATTAAAAGTGCACTGGAAAAAAGAGGCATTACGCTCAGAGAATTATCACGTTCGGCAGGCTTGTCTCCTGATTCGCTACGAAATGTATTTACCCGCAGTTGGCCCCGAGCAGAACAGATCATCGCACAGGCGCTAGAAACCACGCCGGACGTAATTTGGCCGTCACGCTATATCTCGAAACCAGCAAAAAAAACCGTTACAAAGAATAATCATCAATTATAAACATATAATACATGATTCACTAAACGGATTAATTAATACGTCAATTAAATATATTCCTGATATTAATAGCACTATCGGCCATTCTCGTCAGATTAAATCCTGTTAAAGCAATACGCGAACCTATTACATATTTTTTTAACAGGAGCCATGATGAGCTGGAATAAAACAGCAGCAACAAATTATGCGAAATCACATGCAGGCGCGCATTCTCAGAAGCGCTGTGCAGAATTTACCCGCAAAGCCATTCAGGCAGGAGGTATTTCTCTTGGAAATACCTACCATGCTAAAGATTATGGACCGCTGTTAAAAAACGCAGGATTCAGTCCTATCGGCACATTTGAACAGCCCAGAGCAGGTGATGTCGTCGTCATTCAACCTTATGAGGGAGGAAACCCAAGCGGTCATATGGCGATATTTGACGGTCAGGAGTGGTACTCCGATTTTAGACAACGTGATATGTGGGCGGGGCCTGGCTATCGGGCGGCAAAACCGTCATACACTATTTACAGGAAACAATAATGAAAGCGCTCTCGTTGATTGCTCTGGTTTTGTTACTTTGTGGTTGTTCTTCACCTCGCAGTGACAGCACACAAGATGTAAAGCAGTTCTATCTCGCGTGGATGAACAACTTTACCCAAGATCTGGATACTTCTCATGACACATCCACATTATTGCAACGCTATGTGGCGAAAGACGTTATTAATCGTCTGGCGCTGATTGATAGTCTTTATGAGCAGGAAATACTGGATTCTGACTACTTTATGTACGTGCAGGATTACGACCCTGAATGGATCCCGCTGTTACGGGTTGGACCAGCTCACCCCTTTCTCGGCGGCGAAAAAGTGGAAGTCCAATTAGGTGGGCCGACAGGCGAAGCCCCCATACTGCTGGAAGTGTATACGCGTTGGGAAGAGGGGCGCTGGAAAATTTATCGCGTAACGGATCTGGGCAATCATTTTGAACAGCCAATCTACAGCACCGGTGACATCGCGCAAGCCCAAGCATGGTCTGCGGAGATCGCACCGGAGTATGAAAAGATGAATAAGTAAAAAAGGGAGCCTCACGGCTCCCCTTTGCATCTCATTTTGCAGACTTACGCTTACAGCTTACGCATGACCAGCGTTGCGTTGGTGCCGCCAAAGCCGAAGCTGTTGGACATCACAGTGGTCAGCGCCTGCTCGGTCGGTTTAGTCACGATGTTCAGACCAGCCGCCTGCTCATCCAGCTCTTCAATGTTGATGCTTGGCGCGATAAAGCCGTGTTCCAGCATCAGCAGAGAGTAGATGGCTTCCTGTACGCCAGCTGCGCCCAGTGAGTGACCAGTCATCGCTTTAGTCGCGGAGATTGCCGGGCTATTGTCGCCAAATACTTCACGAATTGCGCCCAACTCTTTCACGTCGCCTACCGGGGTAGAGGTACCGTGAGAGTTCAGGTAGTCGATCGGCGTGTCTACGCCGTGCATCGCCATCTGCATGCAACGTACTGCGCCTTCGCCAGACGGAGCAACCATGTCTGCGCCATCGGATGTTGCGCCGTAACCGACGATTTCCGCGTAGATATGCGCGCCACGTGCCAGTGCGTGTTCCAGCTCTTCAACCACAACCATACCGCCGCCGCCAGCAATAACGAAACCGTCACGGTGTGCATCATAGGTACGGGAAGCTTTGGATGGATCGTCGTTGTATTTAGTGGACAACGCGCCCATAGCGTCGAATTCACACGCCATTTCCCAGCACAGCTCTTCGCCGCCGCCAGCAAAAACGATGTCCTGTTTGCCCAGCTGAATTTGTTCTACCGCGTTACCGATACAGTGCGCAGATGTCGCACAGGCAGAGCTGATAGAGTAGTTTACGCCGTGGATTTTGAACGGCGTTGCGAGGCAGGCAGAAACGCCGGACGCCATCGCTTTGGTGACCACATACGGGCCAACCGCTTTCAGACCACGCGGGCTACGCATTGCGTCAGCACCGAACACCTGAAAACGCGGGGAGCCGCCGCCGGAACCTGCAATCAGGCCAACGCGCGGGTTGTTCTGGTAATCTTCTGCTGCAAGGCCGGCATCAGCCACTGCCTGTTCCATAGAAAGGAATGCATAGATGGATGCGTCGCTCATAAAGCGCACTACTTTGCGGTCAATGAGGCCAGTGGTATCCAGTTTTACGTTGCCCCAAACGTGGCTACGCATGCCGGAGTCCTTCAGCTCCTGAGAGAAAGTGATCCCTGAACGTCCTTCACGCAGAGATGCCAGGACTTCCTGCTGGTTATTACCGATGCTGGAAACGATGCCCAAGCCAGTAATCACTGCACGTTTCATTCAATACCTCTGTAAGTCGCACTATTTTAAAGTTTCGAGTGGCACAATAGCGTACACTTGTACGCCGAACAAGTCCGATCAGCCATTTAGTGTGGAAATTTGCGCAGCCAGGCACTCATCGCTAAGATCGGGGCACAGCCTGCCAGACGAGTAACTTACGTGAAACAATACGCTATACAACCTGCAAACCTTGAATTCAACGCTGAGGGTACACCTGTTTCCCGAGATTTTGACGATGTCTATTTTTCTAATGATAACGGGCTGGAAGAGACACGTTACGTCTTTCTCGGCGGGAATCATCTCGCCCAGCGATTCCCTGCGCATTCACGCCCTCTCTTCGTGGTGGCAGAAAGCGGGTTTGGCACCGGACTTAACTTCCTGACGCTCTGGCAGGCATTTGCCGATTTTCGCGATACCCATCCTGATGCTACCCTGGAAAGATTACATTTCATCAGTTTTGAAAAATTTCCGCTGACGCGAGAGGATCTGACATTAGCGCATCAGCACTGGCCGGAACTTGCCCCGTGGGCCAAGGCTCTGCAAGAGCAATGGCCTCTGCCGCTGGCGGGATGTCATCGCCTGCTCCTTGATGATGGACGCGTTACGCTGGATCTGTGGTTTGGCGATATTAACAAACTGACCAGCAAGCTCGATGACTCCCTGAATCAAAAAGTGGACGCCTGGTTTCTGGACGGTTTCGCTCCGGCAAAAAACCCGGATATGTGGACGCCAACGCTGTTTAACGCAATGGCCCGCCTGGCTCGTCCCGGCGGCACGCTGGCGACCTTCACCTCAGCAGGCTTTGTGCGTCGGGGGTTGCAGGAAGCCGGGTTTACGATGCAAAAATGCAAAGGCTTTGGTCGCAAACGCGAAATGCTCTGTGGCGTAATGGAACAGACGCTGACGCTCCCCTCCTCGGCGCCGTGGTTTGCACGTACCGGAACAGATAAACGCGAAGTTGCCATTATTGGTGGAGGGATTGCCAGCGCATTGCTGTCGTTGGCGTTACTGCGCCGCGGCTGGCAGGTCACCCTCTATTGCGCCGACGATAACCCAGCCGGGGGTGCATCCGGCAATCGCCAGGGCGCGCTTTATCCGCTACTCAGCAAGCATGACGCAGCCATTAATCTCTTTTTCCCCACCGCGTTTACCTTCGCTCGTCGGCTGTATGACGCCCTCCCCATTGAGTTTTCGCATGACTGGTGCGGCGTGACGCAACTGGCATGGGATGAGAAAAGCCAGCAAAAAATCGACCAAATGCTGTCCCTTGAACTGCCTGATGCGCTCGCCGTCAGCGTTGACGCAGAGCAGGTTTTACAAACAACCGGCGTAGAAACCGGATGCGGTGGGATTCAGTACCCTGCCGGAGGGTGGCTGTGTCCGGCACAGTTAACCGCCGCCTTATTCGACTATGCCGCAACGCAGGGATTACGCACCCGGTATCAACATACGCTGGCCTCGCTGTCTCGGCAGACAGAAAGCTGGCAATTGACGTTTGCCAGTGGGGAAACCGCCACTCACGCAGCTGTTGTTTTGGCTAACGGGCATCGCATTAACGGCGTTGAGCAAACGCAGTCGCTACCGGTGTACTCCGTAGGCGGTCAGGTGAGTCATATTCCTACTACGCCTTCGCTTTCAGCGCTGCACCAGGTGCTGTGCTATGACGGCTACCTCACGCCGCACAACCCGCAAAACCAGCAGCACTGCATTGGCGCCAGCTATCATCGCGGAAGTGAAGAAACGGTGTATCGTGCTGACGATCAGCAGCAAAACCGTCAGCGCTTAATAGATTGTTTCCCGAATGCCGCGTGGGCAAAAGAAGTAGACGTTAGTGGCAATGCCGCCCGTTGTGGAGTGCGCTGCGCCACCCGCGATCACATGCCTATGGTCGGCAATGTCGCGGATTATGACGCCACGCTCAGCCAGTATGCCACTCTTGCCGAAGACAAAGAGCACGCCGTAAACGCCCCGGTGTATTCCAATTTATTTATGTTGGGTGCGCTGGGCTCGCGCGGGCTGTGTACTGCCCCGCTGTGTGCAGAAATTCTGGCATCGCAAATGAGCGATGAACCAATTCCCATGGATGCCAATACGCTGGCGGCGCTGAATCCGAATCGTTTGTGGGTAAGGAAGTTACTGAAGGGTAAAGCGGTGAAATAGGATTCCATCCCACCATTGCCTGATGGCGCTACGCTTATCAGGCCTACCTCCTCCCGTCCACGTAGGCCGGATAAGACGCCTTCGCGTCGCCATCCGGCCAATCCGCGGCAATTATTGTTTTGTTGCCTTCTGGAACAGTGTGTCCCACATCTCTTTCACTAACGCCTGGTCACGCGGCGAGAGTTCGCCTGCGCTGATGGCTTTTTCCAGGCTGCTGGTCACATTGGCGTACAATGCCTCAGCGGAATGGTCCTCGCCAGCATCCAGCTCTGCCACAGCCAGCGTCAGGTGCCCACGCAAATAGCCACTGGCAAATAACTCATCATCGCTGGCGTGCTCTACCATATCGTCGATTAATGCCAGAATGCGTGATTCAAACTCCGCGATCATCTTCTTTCCTCATTGTAAACGTGGCAGCGGCTTCAGTTGAGCGCTTCAGGCCACGGGAATTGTTCCGCCGTAAGTTCAGGCGTGTGATAATAATTCTGTAACGCGTTAATGAAACGCGCCGGACGTTCAGGGATCCCCTTTTCCAGGTACTCCATCACCTGAGCATGAACACGGCGCTGGAATACCACGCGATCCGGTTCAAAATCCCCTTCCAGGTTGTCGCAACTGACGTTAAACGGGTAGCCCGCCGCCATGCAAAACAACCAGTCAAACGCCTGCGGCTTCACTTCCACATCTTCAAACTGGCATTGTGTTTTGGCATCGCGTCCGTCCGGGCAGTACCAGTAACCAAAATCGACCAGCTCACGACGGGCTTTACCGGCGATGCACCAGTGTGAAATTTCGTGTAACGCGCTGGCGTAATAACCATGCGCAAAAACGATACGGTGATACGGTAATTCCGCATCCGCAGGAAGATAGATCGGTTCGTCGTCGCCTTTAATCAGACGGGTATTAAATTCATCGGCAAAGCAGCCGTTAAAAATCTCAATTAACTGTTCGTAGTGATGCGTATTATTCATTAGTTCATCCCCAGCCAGTGGAGAATCTCCTGTCCATGATTATCATAAAGTAGCTTGGCGCTCATCACGGCGGAGACAATAACGATCATTGGCCGAATGAGTTTTTGTCCTTTGCTGAGCACCAGTCGTGAGCCCATCCGTGCGCCAATAAACTGGCCAATGAGCATCACAAACCCGGTCGCCCAAATCACTTTGCCGCCGAGGGCAAACAGCAACAACCCACCGATATTCGATGTGGCATTTAATACTTTGGCGTGGGCCGTCGATTTCGCCAGGTTGTATCCGCACAGCATGACAAAAGCCAGCGCGTAGAACGACCCTGCCGCCGGACCAAAAAAGCCATCGTAAAAGCCGACGCATCCCCCGGCCACCAGCGCGAAAGGCAAACCGTGCAGTCGGCGCTGTCGGTCCTCTTCCCCGATTTTCGGCATCAACAGGAAGTAAAGGCCAATACAGATAACCAAAACCGGCAGGATCTGGCGCAGAACATCTGACTGCACGTGCTGAACCAACAGCGCGCCGCTCATTGAGCCGATAAAGGTCATGAAGATATTGAGCTTCTGATCCGCCAGATTAACCACACCACGACGAATAAAATAGAGGGAGGAAGAGATAGATCCCCCGCAGGCCTGCAGCTTATTGGTCGCCAGCGCTTGCGCAGGTGGCATCCCGGCCGCCATCAATGCCGGGATGGTGAGTAAACCACCGCCTCCGGCCAGAGAATCAATAAAACCTGCCAGCATCGCCACAAAAAAAAGCACACCTAACAGCAGTGGCGACACCATAAACAGAGAGGCAAAATGGTCCATTAGAGTACATGCTCGTCCAGTAGCGCCTGGCAGGAAGGCGGCAACGGCGGCGGTGTCTTCTTCTCAGGCTTGGTGGTTCCAGGTTTTGGAGGTTCGAACCAGCTTTGCAGCTCTGCGCCACAGCCGTCACCCGGTGGCGGTAACGGTTGATCTTCGCACTCAAGGCTGTCCGCAGGACAACGTAACCGCACGTGCATATGCGCACGATGCTGGAACCACGGCCGCACTTTACGCAACCAGTCCCTGTCGGTCCCTGCATCCAGACAAAGTTGTTGCTTAATCGCCGGATTCACGAAAATACGCGTTACTTCATTATCTTTTGCAGCCAGCCTAATCAGGCTGAAAATCTCCGGTTTCCACAGTGACGGCACAACACGCTTGCCGTCCTGTGAGACCAGATCTAACGCCTGCGGCCGCAGCAGTTGCGACTGAGTCCAGCGCGTTTTCGGCAGTTGCAGGAAAATATCCACATCCAGCCCCGTCTGGTGGCTGGCGTGACCGCCATTGAATCGCCCACCGGCCGGCATACCCATATCGCCGATTAACACCGTGCCCAGCCCCTGACTATTGGCCTGATTACTCAGACGCTGGATAAACCTCACCAGGTCCGGATGGCCAAAGTAACGACGCTGATCGGTGCGCATCACCTGATAATGTTCTGACTGAACAGGCAGCGTATCTGCGCCAACGATACAGCCATTGGAAAACGCGCCGATAGACTGCGCGCTGCCCGCAACCGGATGGGTAATTTTTTGCCAGGGCGTTGCCGCCAGACAGGCGGTACTGGCAAACAGAGCCAGCGCCGCAAGTGCCGTTTTTTTCATCTCTTACCAGCGTGGAATATCGGTCTTCACGTCCGCATTTTGCGCCCGCTGACGCAACAGGTGATCCATCAATACGATCGCCAGCATCGCCTCGGCGATCGGTACGGCGCGGATCCCAACGCACGGATCGTGACGACCCTTAGTGATCATTTCGACTTCTTCACCAAAGCGGTTAATGGTACGCCCTGGAACGGTAATACTGGACGTCGGTTTCAGCGCCATATGAGCAATGATTTGTTGCCCGCTGCTGATCCCGCCCAGAATGCCGCCCGCATGGTTACTCTGAAAACCTTCTTTGGTGATTTCATCTCGGTTCTGGCTGCCGCGCAGCGCAACAACTTCAAATCCGTCGCCAATCTCAACGCCCTTAACGGCGTTAATGCTCATCAGCGCATGGGCGATGTCGGCATCCAGGCGATCGAATACAGGTTCGCCGAGACCCGCAGGTACGCCGCGTGCAACAACGGTCACCTTAGCTCCGATGGAGTCACCTTCTTTCTTCAGCCCGCGCATCAGTTCATCCAGCGCGTCGAGTTTATCCGGGTCCGGACAAAAGAACGGGTTAAGTTCCACCTGGGACCAGTCTTTGATCTCCAGCGGAATATCACCCATCTGCGTCAGGCAGCCGCGAATCTCAACGCCGAATTTTTCCGCCAGATATTTTTTGGCAATCGCTCCGGCCGCCACGCGCATCGCTGTTTCACGTGCGGAAGAACGTCCGCCGCCACGGTAGTCGCGCAGGCCATATTTTTGCTCATAGGTATAGTCGGCGTGCCCTGGACGAAAAACGTCCTTAATCGCGCCGTAATCCTGTGAACGCTGATCGGTATTTTCGATCAGCAGGCCAATGCTGGTGCCAGTGGTAACGCCCTCGAACACCCCGGAGAGGATTTTCACCTGATCCGGCTCACGACGCTGCGTAGTGTAGCGCGATGTGCCTGGACGGCGTCTGTCGAGATCGTGCTGCAGGTCAGCTTCTGTCAGAGAAATGCCCGGCGGAACACCATCGACAATACAACCGAGCGCCAGCCCGTGTGATTCGCCGAAAGTGGTTACGCGAAAGAGTTGCCCAATTGTGTTTCCTGCCATCACGGCTCCGTTATGAGTGTTGTGTATGTGCGCGTGTAATTAGTCTTTATAAATGCTGAAGTGCTCGCGAGCAGCAACTAACTGCTCTTTGGTCAGCATGAATACGCCGTCACCGCCGTTGTCGAACTCCAGCCAGGTGAACGGTACATCCGGATACTGCTCCATCAGATGTACCATGCTGTTTCCGACTTCACAAATCAGAATACCGTTATCTGACAGGTAGTCTGGGGCGTTCCCCAGAATGCGGCGGGTAAGTTTCAGCCCATCGCTGCCGGACGCCAGACCCAGCTCAGGTTCGTGACGATATTCGTTTGGCAGATCGGACATATCTTCCGCATCGACATACGGCGGGTTGGTCACAATCAGGTCATACTGGACTTTCAGCAGATCGCGGAACAGATCGGAACGGATCGGCGTGACATGATGGATCAGACCGTGTTCTTCAATATTGTGCTCAGTCACCGCCAGCGCGTCAGTGGAAATATCTACTGCATCCACTTCGGCTTCCGGGAAGGCATAGGCGCAGGCAATGGCGATACAGCCGCTGCCGGTACACATATCGAGGATATGCTGCGGCTGCTCATTGATAAGGCCCGCAAAGCGGTTATTGATAAGCTCGCCAATCGGTGAACGCGGAACCAGCACGCGTTCATCAACATAGAACTCATGCCCGCAGAACCAGGCCTTGTTGGTCAGATAAGCAACCGGAATGCGCTCGTTGACGCGGCGAATCACGCGTTCAACAATACGATGACGCTCGCTGGATGTCAGACGTGCGGTACGCATATCTTCTGGAATATCCAGCGGCAAATAAAGTGACGGCAGCACCAGTTGTACAGCCTCGTCCCATGGGTTATCCGTGCCATGGCCATACCAGATGTTCGCCGCGCTAAAACGGCTGACCGCCCAACGCAACATGTCCTGAATGGTATGCAGTTCACTCACTGCTTCATCGACGAAAATTTTATCCACGTATTCCTCCAGGGCATGCTCGTATTAATTTCGGCGGCTAGTTTGCCACGAAGACGGCGATAAATCAGCATTCACACGGGGCCTGAGCGCGAAAATTGCGTTTTAAGCGATCGGATGCCCGCCGAGTCGGGTTAAACTAACGGAAAATAAAAGTTGAGACTCTCGAATGAAAAAGAAAACATCGCTCAGCGAGGAGGATCAGACGCTGTTTCGCCAGCTGATGACCGGCACGCGTAAAATTAAACAGGACACCATTGTTCACCGACCTCCACGTAAAAAAATTGCCGAGGTTCCGGTTAAAAGACTGCTACAGGAGCAGGCTGATGCCAGCCACTATTTCTCGGATGAGTTTCAGCCGCTGCTGAATACGGACGGCCCGGTAAGATACCTGCGTGCCGACGTCAGCCATTTCGAACTGAAGAAAATGCGCCGTGGCGATTACTCTCCGGAGCTGTTTCTCGATCTGCATGGCCTGACTCAGCAGCAGGCCAAACAAGAGTTAGGTGCGCTGATTGCCGCCTGTCGTCGTGAGCATGTATTTTGCGCCTGCGTGATGCATGGTCACGGGAAGCATATTCTTAAGCAACAAACGCCGCTCTGGTTGGCCCAGCATCCACACGTGATGGCCTTTCATCAGGCGCCGAAAGAATACGGCGGCGACGCCGCGTTGCTGGTGCTGATTGAAGTGGAAGAGTGGCTACCGCCCGAACTTCCGTGATGCAGAAAAACAAAAAGAGCCGCATTTGCGGCTCTTTGATTTTCCGGGTGGCGGCTGCGCCTTATCCGGCCTGTTTAAATCGCTTTTGCCATTTTCAGGTTACACGGGCTCATCTGCCAGTTAAAAGTACCCTTCCCGCTCTCATCAAGCGTAACGCTGGCAATCGCTGATGTGGTAAACATCGGCGGTGTTTCACCAGGGCAAAGCTCAGACACCAGATATCCCACTAAAGGCAAGTGAGAGATAACCAGTGCCGTGGCGATACCTTCATTGGCCAGAGCCTGTAAATAGGCGCTGACCAGACCGACATCGCCGCAGGGAGTAAGCTCCGGCAAAACATCCACGCCGGTTGGCAGGTTCATACATTCCCCCACCACATCCAGCGTTTGTTCGGCTCGTAGGAACGGGCTCACCAGAACACGTTCGATATCCACTTTTTGACCTTTCAGCCAGTTCGCCATCAGGCGAGATTCGTCACAACCACAGGAGGTTAAGGGACGAACCGAATCACTGGCGGCATCGAGGGCCGCGTCGCCGTGACGCATGATAAAAACTTGCATATTGCACCGCTTTTGTTAACCAGAATCACCACTACCTATACTCACAGCCCCTATTGGCTGTGGTAACGATATGGTGGCCGGCATTGTGCCTTATCCATTCACCGAATGAAACGCTGTTTTTTACCTCAACGGCGTAAGTATAGTCAATCTCTGTTTACATTTTGAGCGCGACCCATACATTCAGTGCGGATTCATCCTACTTTTGACCTCATGAATTCAGGTCAGTTTCCCCAATATTCCAGAATCTTTCACTGCGTTCCGCCATCTGCAATAACTGCTCACACGGTGTAAACCGCGAGCCGTACTGCGTGGTCAGCCGTTGCAGAACCGCAACCACTTCACCCGCGCCGAGAGAATCCATATACCGGAACGGACCGCCGAGGAATGGCGGAAAACCAATACCAAATACAGCGCCAATATCACCATCACGTGCGCTGCGGACTATCTTCTCGTCGAAGCAACGGGCTGCTTCATTGAGCATTAACATGACGCACCGCTCTGCTACCTGCGCGGCGGTAAGTCGGCCCTGACCCTGGACGCCAATAAGCGTATAAATTGCAGGGTCGACCTGTTTTTTGCTTTTACGCCCTTTCACACCATAAAGATAGAAACCCCGACCATTTTTTCTACCTTTGCGATCGTCATTCAAAATTGAAGCAACAACATTTGCAGGCGCGTTAAAACGTTCTCCATATGCAGCTTCAAGCACTGGTATAATTTTAGTGCCCGTATCAATTCCGACCTCATCCAAAAGTTGGATTGGCCCAACAGGAAAACCAAACTTAACCAGCGCGGCGTCTATGGTTTCGACCCGCTCGCCTTCGGTCAACATACGAATCGCTTCGTTAATGTAAGGCGCTAAAATGCGGTTAACGTAAAAGCCGGCCTTATCTCTGACCACTATCGGCGTTTTGCCCTGTTTTTTCGCTAACTTAACGGTAGTTGCAATCGTCTGTTCAGAGGTCGTGGCATGTGGGATCACTTCGACCAACGGCATTTTTTCCACCGGACTGAAAAAGTGTAAACCAATCACTTGTTCAGGCCTGGCAGCGTTCGCGGCAATATCGCCAATGGGCAAAGATGAGGTGTTAGAAGCAAAAATGGTATGAGGTGCGCAATTTTGCTCAACTTCTGCCACCATCCGTTGTTTTAGCGACAGATCTTCAAACACGGCTTCAATAATCAAATCGCGATGCGCAAAGCCACGGTAGTCGATCGATCCCGAAATCAGCGCCAGTTGTTTATCGCGTTCACTGGCTTTGATATGACGGCGGCGAACCTTCGTTTCAAGCTGATCCCAGCTGTACTTCAGCGCGTGGTTGATTCCCTTAGCATTTATATCTTTGATACGCACAGGCAAGCCGCCTTTACAGGCCGTCACATAGGCAATACCGCCGCCCATCAGACCGCCACCCAAAATACCTACGCTATTTAGCGGGCCTGGTTTCGCATCACTTCCGGGATCTTTTTTCACATCGGTGTTGGCAAAAAAGATGTGCCGTAGCGCCTGAGACTGGGATGTCATCACCAGTTCACCAAACGCGCGGGCCTCAGCGTCGTAACCGCTGCTGCTGCCTTGCGCTAGCCCGGTTTCGATGACTTCAAGGATACGTTCTGTTGCAGGGTAGTTACCTTGCGTTTTTTGCGCCGTCTTTTTACTGGCCATGCGGAACAACAGCGCCCGCCCCAGTGGCCCCGCCAACACCCGCTCTCTCACAGGCAGCGTTCGGTGCGCAAAATTGTCCTTTTTAGCCAGTTCAACGGCCGCTTCCAGCAAAATAGAATGCGGTACAACTTCATCCACTAAACCAACTTTCAGCGCCTGTTTTGCACGTAATTGTTTTCCGGTGAGGATCATATCCAGTGCGGTACTGACGCCAATCAGGCGCGGCAGCCGCTGCGTACCACCGGAGCCAGGCAACAAGCCAAGTTGTACTTCCGGTAAACCCAGTACGGTTTTAGCATCATCGGTACAAATACGGTTGTGGCACGCCAGCGCCATCTCCAGGCCACCGCCGAGGCATGCGCCATGAATCGCGGCGATAACCGGGATCGGTAAGGCATTAATTTCCGCCATCATCTGCTGCCCCTGACGGGCCAACGTTTCGGCTTCCTGTGCGCTGCGACAGCTACCAATCATATTGATATCCGCCCCGGCAATGAAGTTATCGGGTTTAGCCGAAATAAACACCACGCCGCGCAATGCTTTGTTATCGCGAATTTGTTTCAGAATAGCCCGTACCTGAGAAGCAAACTCCGCTTTCAGGGTGTTCATTTTCTCTCCGGGCACATCAATGGTGACAATAGCAACGTTATCCAGACGTACGTTTAGTGTAAAAGCCGATGCCATTTCCATTATTCCGCCTCCAGAACCATGGCTGCGCCCAGACCACCAGCTGCACAGGCGGTCACTAAACCAAAACCACCGCCACGACGTCGTAATTCATGGAGAGTTTGGGTGATCATGCGCGCACCAGTAGCGGCGAAAGGGTGTCCATAGGCAATCGATCCGCCCAGCACGTTAAATTTACTGTCATCAACCTCGCCAGTGGCATGCGCCCTGCCCAGCACGTCGCGGGCAAAACGTTCGCTACCCAGCAGCTGAAGATTCGCCAGCGTTTGCGCGGCAAAGGCTTCATGCATATCGATCAGGGTTAAATCTGCCATGGTCAGACCCGCTCTCTCCAGGGCAAGTGGCGTTGACCACGCCGGTCCCAGCAGCATGTCCTGCCAGACATCGATGGCGGTAAAAGCAAAACTACGCAGGTATCCCAGCGGTACCAGTCCCAACTCTTTTGCACGCGACTCCGTCATCATGATCACGGCGGCTGCGCCGTCCGTTAGCGGGGTACTGTTTGCTGCGGTGACGGTGCCGTGCTTGCGGTCAAACGCCGGACGTAGTTTGGCGTAATCCGCCAGCGTAGAGTTACCGCGAATATTGTTATCTTCCGAAAAAGGATCTTTAAACGGCGGCGCGTAGGTAGTCATTACCTCATCTGCCAGCTTTCCTTCAGCCCACGCCTGAGCGGCACGCTGATGAGAGCGGTGCGCCAGGGCATCCTGTTGCTCTCGGGTAATACCATAGGTTTTGGCCATTTGCTCAGCCGTATCCCCCATCCGCAAACCGGTGGAATACTCGGCGACGGCTGGCGGCACAGGCATCAGATCACGTAAGCGCAATCGGGAAAAGAGTTTAAGGCGTTGACCGGTAGTCCGGGCCTTATTGACATCCACCAGCACCCGCGCCAGCTTTTTACTAACGCCAATAGGCAAGACTGACGAGGAGTCCGCACCACCCGCAATTCCCGCACGAATAGACCCCGCCATCAGGCTTTCCGCGACATTTGCCACTGCCTGGAAGCTGGTCGCACAGGCTCGGCTTACGCTGTAGGCATCCGTGTGCACATTCATGCCAGTTCCCAGCACAATTTCACGAGCAATATTTGGCGCTTCAGGCATTTGCACCACCTGACCAAAAACCAGTTGCTCAATCACATCAGCAGGTATTTCGCTGCGCGCCAGCAGCTCACCGACGACCATTTTTCCTAAATCAACGGCGGGAATGCCATGAAACGCGGTAGCCTGACGAGCAAATGGCGTACGCAATCCACTTACAATGGCAATACGGTCGCCCTGGCGTGTAACCAGCGGTAAAGCCTGACTCATAACACTCCCCTGTAAAAAAATAAAATAAGTGGTCTGACCTGATCATAGTCTTAACCAATTTTTTACATTTAGCCAAGCGGAGAGAAAAGAAAGTGGGAGCTAAGACACAGTGAATAATCACTGACAGTTACGAAAAAGCCCTTGCTATCAGATAGCAAGGGCTTTTGCAGAAGGGGGAATTAACGCAGACCCAGTTGGAAAATCAGCGTTTCAGCTTCACAGGCAAAAACAAAGTCGATATCCAGACGCACACCTTCTGACTCTTCAGTAAAGGTAGAGGTGATTTGGCAAGGCTCAGATTCCACGCCACGCGCCTTTTCAGTCAGAGCGGCCAGTGTTTCTTCTGCCTCTGCGCGATTCGCGAACACACGGCTGTAAGACGCGGTGCAGTCGGAGTTGTCCATGATGGTGCCAACATCCATACAGCAGCAAACCGGGGTTTCATCAGCACTGCATTTACTCATTGTAGATTTCCTCTGTATTCGCACCTGAGGTGCCAGATAAACGATAGGGATATTTTACGCTCCCATTATTCGCCTCTCCAGTCGTTAATTGTATGAAATGCGATAAGTGACCGAAATCACACTTAAAAATGATCTAAAACAAAAATCGCCCAAACAGGTGAGTGCGCGCCCCCGCAATTTTGCCAGCTGGATCGCGTTTCTTTGATCAAGTTTGAAAATATTTATAAACATACTTGCAACATTTCAGCTGGTCAGACCTATACTCTCGGCACTGGTCTGATTTCTAAGTCGTACCTCAGACCCTACACTTCGCGCTCCTGTTACGGTATGTAACATTGTTTGTATAAAAATAAATCTATGAGGTTATGGTCATGAGCCAGAAAACCCTGTTTACAAAGTCTGCTCTCGCAGTCGCAGTGGCAATTATCTCCACACAGGCCTGGTCTGCAGGCTTTCAGTTAAACGAATTTTCTTCCTCTGGCCTTGGCCGGGCATATTCGGGTGAAGGCGCAATTGCAGATGATGCAGGTAACGCCAGTCGTAACCCGGCACTGATTATGATGTTCGATCGCCCTACTTTTTCTGCGGGCGCGGTCTATATCGATCCAGACGTTAATATTTCCGGTAAATCGCCATACACCGGACGCAGCACTGATGCGGATAACATCGCGCCTACGGCGTGGGTTCCGAATGCTCACTTCGTGATGCCTATTAACGAACAGTTTGGTTGGGGTGCTTCCGTTACCTCAAACTATGGTCTGGCTACCGAATTTAACGACAGCTACATCGTCGGTGAATACGGCGGTAAGACCGACCTTAAAACGGTCAACCTTAACCTGAGCGGCGCCTACCGTCTGAATGATAGCTGGAGCTTCGGTCTCGGTTTTAACGCCGTTTATGCTGATGCAAAAATTGAGCGTTATTCCGGCGAGCAGACGGCTGCATTACCGAAGGTCAGCAACAAAATTGCCAGCCTGAAAGGGGACGAATGGGGCTACGGTTGGAACGCCGGGATTCTGTACGAACTGGATAAAAATAACCGTTATGGTTTGACGTACCGTTCTGAAGTTAAAATTGATTTTGATGGCGATTATAAGAGTGGCATCCGTACCCAGGCGAACGCTATACCTGGCGCTGGCACTACATTCCCATGGGGAACGACCAATGCCACCGTCCCGGGTTCTCTGACGCTTAACCTGCCTGAAATGTGGGAATTGTCAGGTTATAACCGTATTGCACCACAGTGGGCTATCCACTACAGCATGGCCTATACCAGCTGGAGTCAGTTCCAGGAGCTGAAAGCAACAGGTTCCGATGGACAGACACTGTTCTATAAAGAAGAAGGCTTCAAAGATTCTTACCGCATCGCGCTGGGTACCACTTATTACATGGATAAAAGCTGGACCTTCCGCACCGGTATCGCCTATGACGATAGCCCTGTTCCAGCAAGCAAGCGTTCCATCTCCATTCCGGATCAGGACCGCCTGTGGCTGAGTGCGGGTACAACTTATGCGTTCAATGACGATGCCTCTATCGACGTCGGTGTGTCTTACATGCACGGACAAAAAGTAACCGTGCAAGAAGGCGACTATACTTTCGACTCTGAAGGTAAAGCCTGGCTGTTTGGTACAAACTTCAACTACGCATTCTGATTTTCTTCAGACGTAAAAAAGGTGAGCTTTTTAGCTCACCTTTTTATTTGTCCAATTCCTTACTCAGAATCGATCTCTTTTAAATCGTCCTGAATATCTTTCGCGTTCGGGTTTTCTTCTGGTTTGAGTTTCCCGCCGTTCGCAATAAAGTCATGACGCTGGAAGTAAGCTTCACGCACCATGATGTAAGGATCGGAAGACTGACGCAGCAGACCGTCAGAGTCGAGCAATTGCGCACGGGTTTCAATCCCTTCAACCGTCCATTTGCCTATCGACAACGGCCAGGTCAGCCAGGACAGTACCGGATACAGCGTATCGACCATATCGCCGCCATCATCACGCAGTGTGAAACTACCGTAGAACGGAAGCTGCATATACGGCCCGTAACCAACATCATAATGGCCTAACGTACTGCCAAAGCGGTGTGGTTCAACGCGCTGCAACTTCGGATTAGCCATACCTGCCACATCTATAAAGCCGCCCATACCTAACAGGGTATTCAGGAAGAAACGGGTAAAGTGCACCATCCCCTGATAAGGATCGCCTTGCAGGAAGTAGTTGACCATGACGGCCGGCTCTTCAAGGTTCCCCGTAAAGTTGCTTAAACCATTACGCGCTGGCTGCGGAACATAATCACGCCAGGCAACAGCTACGGGTCTAACAACATATGGATCTAAAACATTAAAGTTGAAGTTGTACATGGTGCGGTTGAACCCTTCAAATGGGTCCGAACGCCCCTGCTGTTCAGTACCGGAGCTCGCACACCCCACCAAAAGTGTGGTTCCCAGCGCAAGCGCCGACAGGCGAAGCTTCATAAGTGTCTCCCTGTATTTTATGGCTATCGCTGATTGCCATCCATGACGGAACGATGACGTATCCGCCTGCTTAGATGTGAGCGATTGTAACAGCACGTCAAATGATGTCTATATACCCTGTCTTACTGATTTGATCATAGCCTGGTAATGCGCACTCCGCGGCGGTTCTATTCTAACTAACCCGATAAAAACAAACGTTACTATTTTTGCTATCTCAGACTTTCTCCCGCTGATTTTCGGACAAAAGCCGCTACGCTTTAGCAATACGTGCTTATTCAGGATTCGGCCATGAATGACATCAAGAAAGATAAGATTGATCGACACAGCGACGAACTCGAGGTGGAAAGCGATGAAAAGCTAACAGGGAAAAAGATAGAGCTTGATGAGGACAGGCTCCCCTCCCGCGCCATGGCAATCCATGAACATATTCGCCAGGATGGGGAGAAAGAGATGGAGCGCGACGCAATGGCGCTACTGTGGTCAGCCATCGCAGCAGGACTGTCGATGGGCGCCTCGCTACTGGCAAAAGGGATTTTTCACGTACAGCTGGAAGGCGTGCCAGGGGGATTTTTACTGGAGAACCTCGGTTATACCTTCGGCTTTATTATTGTCATTATGGCCCGCCAGCAACTCTTTACCGAAAATACCGTCACCGCCGTACTGCCGGTGATGCAAAACCCTACCCTCGGCAATTTTGGCCTGTTGATGCGTCTGTGGAGCGTAGTTCTGCTGGGTAATATTGTTGGCACCGGGGTTGCAGCATGGGCGTTTGAACATATGCCGATTTTTGATGAAGAGACCCGCGATGCCTTCGTGAAAATTGGTATGGATGTGATGAAAAATACGCCAACAGAGATGTTTTCCAACGCCATCATTTCTGGCTGGTTAATTGCCACGATGGTGTGGATGTTCCCCGCCGCCGGAGCGGCAAAAATTGTGGTCATTATTCTGATGACCTGGCTGATTGCGTTAGGCGATACCACGCATATCGTCGTCGGCTCGGTGGAAATTCTTTATCTGGTCTTTAATGGCACGCTGCACTGGAGTGATTTTTTCTGGCCCTTTGCGCTACCAACGCTCGCCGGGAATATCTGTGGCGGAACGTTTATTTTCGCGCTGATGAGCCATGCGCAGATCCGCAATGATATGAGCAACAAACGCAAGGAAGAAGCCAGGTTGCAAGCAAAGCGTGATGAGCAAAAGCAGAAAAACCAGAAAAAACAGGCCTGAATGGTGACTGTTTGAGCAGTCGGGCGGCCTGAGACTTACCGTTCTGAGTAAAAAACGCTATACTCGTGCCGCTTCGTCCCCTTAGTTAAATGGATATAACGAGCCCCTCCTAAGGGCTAGTTGCAGGTTCGATTCCTGCAGGGGACACCATGAACTCTTATGCTTCCAGTTAAAATTCTTTCATTTACCAGTCAGTTCATCCTTGGGCCAGTCGGTAAAACGGCACATTCCTCACTGTTGCAGTAAGGTTGTCGGACACCACTGTCTGCTCTGTCGCTATCCGCATCCCTGCTTTTCTCAGCCTTAGCACATCAGCGGCAATACGTTGGCTGCCAAACCAGAAAAGCCCGTCCAACGCTGTGACATCAAGACCCGATTCCAGTGCCAGCTTCAAACGTTCGCGCGGCGCTTTTACTGTTTTAGCAATCTGCTGATATGGCGCTTCGCTTGAACCTGCAGGACTAATGCGCCGGATGCGATGTGACAGGCGGTACTGAAAATCATCCGGTATCCCGCTGAGACTGGCTTTCAGGCTATAAACACAACCAAAGCGTTTGCCGTTAAAGATGACGTTTTTCTGACTAAGCTGCAGTTCTTCACGTACGCTGGCAATCAGTTGCGGGGTACGGAGTAATAACAGGCGGAAAGGCAACTCAAAACTGGTCACGTAGTCCACATTCAATAAAGCAATACGCAGACGTTCTTCTGGACCTGCCTTCAATACCCGACATTCAGCAATAACATCAGCCCATTGGCCGGTAAGACGAGAACTCTCAGTCGCCTCAGTAAAGCTGTATTTTTCAGCCTGATAATCAATACGCTCGGTCACACTGAATTCCCTTCTGGCCACATCTCGGTATCGGTTGCTCACTTTACCAGCGACAGGCTGCAACCGGAAGCCTGCTAGTATTGTCAGTGGAATAAGAGAAACTTCTGCTGAAACGCTTCATTATTTGGTAAATCAATCATTAAAAATATTTTTTGACTAAAATCAATTCACATGAATTATGACTATTGAAATATAGCTATGATTAATTTTTAGCCAGCTCATCAGGGAAACTTCTCCCAAGCAGGCTGATTAATACCGGTAATAATAAAAATTACCGGTGACATTGTTCGAACTGATTCATCGCTTAGAAAAAAGGAATTTATTCATATGATCAGAATCAAGACCAGTATCGCTACCTTGGCCCTATGTACCTTACTGACTGCTCCCGCATGGGGAGATACGCAATCGCCGATACGGCTGGTGATCCATGGTGGTGCCGGTACTATTACAAAAGATACCATCACACCAGAACAAGAAAAGCAGTATACAGAAAAACTCACTGAAGCTCTGAATGCTGGCTATGCCGTTCTGAATAAAGGCGGTAGCAGCCTGGAAGCCGTTCAGAAAGCGATTAATGTGATGGAGGATTCCCCTCTCTTCAACGCAGGTAAAGGCGCCGTGTTTACCCACGATGGCCGCAATGAACTGGATGCGTCCATTATGGACGGGAAAACACGAAAAGCCGGTGCCGTTGCCGGTGTAACCACAGTTAAAAACCCAATTAATGCGGCGTATGCCGTTATGACACAAAGTCCACATGTTCTCATGGTCTCAACAGGCGCGGATACCTTTGCAAAAGAACAGGGACTCGCAACCGTTGATCCGGCTTATTTCAAAACTGATTTTCGCTGGCAGCAATTACAGAATGCAATCAAAAAAGAAAAAGTACTCCTGGATCACGACGGAAAGAGCGCAGCTCTGTTTGCTGATCCGATGATGTATGACTATAAATATGGCACTGTCGGTGCTGTTGCACTGGATAAAGAAGGTAATCTGGCTGCCGGAACGTCTACAGGCGGAATGACCAACAAACGTTACGGACGAGTGGGAGATTCACCTATCATTGGCGCAGGTAATTATGCCGACAATGAAACCGTGGCGGTATCCGCAACCGGTTCAGGAGAAATGTTTATCCGCACGCTTACCGCTTATAACATTGCAGCCCAAGTGAAATACCGCAATACCCCTTTAAAGGACGCAGCACAGAATGCCCTGGATGAAGTTAAGGCGCTGAATGGCAGCGGTGGGGTTATTGTGCTTGATAAAGCAGGTAATTACACCATGTCCTTCAACTCTGTAGGGATGTACCGCGGAACCATAGGTAATGACGGAAAACCTGTTGTAGCCATTTATCGTTAATGATATTTCCCCGCCATAAAGGCGGGGATGCTCTGTGGCTCACGTCAGTCCCTTTCTCTTTTCAACAACCTCCCCTCGAATATCTGCAGGAAGAAATTACCAGGGTGACCGACGTCAGAAGTTGCACTCCCTCCGGGCAACATAATAAATATTGATTGAACTCATATACTTGAGTGCATCCACACTGATAATCTCTCGAGATTCATTTGTTGGCAGAAAGGGTCACTGTGTTAGAAATCTTTTCTTAACCCACTGAAAAATATTTAAAAATATTTTTCTCACATAAAAACGATGGTTCGTTCAAAACGGATCCGAATTTATTTGGGTTAAAAAAGGTACGGTATGAAAGTCACATGGACTGTCACCCCTGTCGGGTACCAGCGCATAGCTAAGCGTTGTCCATCATGTAATGTAAAACGCGAATTCGCACCTTCCGGAGCATTCAGAGTCAATTCGCAAAAGAAAGTGCTCGATATCTGGAGCATTTATAAATGCATCCACTGCGAATATACATGGAACATTTCGCTGTTTTCACGGCTTCACGTCAGCAAAATCAATCGCGAACTGTATCATCGATTTATCACCAACGATGCCAGTACAGTTCACTATTTTGCCAATGATAAGGCGACCCTGAACCGGAATAATGCTGAGCTTGCAGGTAAACCTGATTTTCGTATTCATGAACAATGGCAAGTCAGCATCAACAGTGGCCAGAACGTCACCGTCAGCATCAGACTTTCCCATTCTTTTCAGATTAGTGTGCTCTCGATATTGAAGCGACAGCTTTTACTCAGCACTGCGGAGATAAAGAAACTGATAGATGAAGGTCATATTCGCGGTATTACGATGAAAGAACTTAAATCCCGAAAACTAATGACAGGACATTTAAATTTTAATCTGTCAGTAGTGACATTATGTGCTCAGCGAAAAGTTGTTCTGAGTCAGCGTTAACAATATGCAACTCACAATAAGGTGATGAGACTTAACCGACCCGGTATGTCGTCCGGGTCGGTTAAACGGCGTCACGTCAGACAACAAAACGGTTAACAAGACCCTTCATGGTTGCCGACAGATTGTCCAGCCGCTGGCTGTCGCTCGCAGCCTGAGAAACCAACGCCGCATTTTGCTGCGTGACCTGCTCCATCGGTCGCAATGCCAGGTTTATCTGGGTTACCCCTTGCGACTGCTCCGTCGCCACACGCGCGATATCCGCAATATATTGCTTCATACTGGTGGTATTATCCGCCGCGGCTTCCAGCGCGGTTGCAGACGCAGTAACCCGCTCAACGCCCTCACTAATTTTGACCATATTCTGCGCGACCAGCTCACGGATTTGGTTAGCCTCTTTGGCGCAACGCTGCGAAAGATTTCTCACTTCACTGGCTACGACAGCAAACCCCCTGCCCATCTCTCCTGCCCGTGCAGCTTCCACTGCCGCATTCAGCGCCAGTAAGTTAGTCTGAAACGAAATATCGTCAATCGAAGTCACAATATTCGAGATTTTCTCACTGGAAGCGCGAATATCCCCCATGCTCTGGTTCGCAGCACTGGCAACGTTACTGGCCTGTCGGACCTCTTTTTCCAGTCTGATTGTCAGATGCTCCGCTTCGCGGGCATTATCCGCCGTTTGCGTAATCGCAGTTGATAGCTGCTCCATACTGGCCACAGCTTCTACTATTGATGCTGCCTGTTCATCTGTACGTTGAGCCAGATCCTGATTTCCCGCCGTAATACTGCTACTGGCATCGGATAAAACCACGGAGCCTTGCTTAATCTCCTGCACGATATGCTGAATACTTTCCAGCATCGTGTTATAGGCACGATTAAGTGAGGAAAGCTCATCTTTGCCCGGGGTCGCCAGACGTTGAGTCAGATCGCCGTTCATACCCGCAATCTTGCGTAGCGTGTCACTAAACTGACGGTGCATATTGATTGCGATGGCTCCAGCGAACGTCAATGATGCCAGGAGCGCTAACAGGCTAACAGCCATATATATTTGCCAGTTTTTTCGTGCATCCTGCGCGAGTTTTTCTGCATTCGCCAACAGAAGATTCGCCGCCACATTTTCTATCTGCCGCATCACTTCAATACGCTGGGTTTGTACCTTAAACCAGACAGTAGGATCGACACCGAATCCACCGTTCTCGACATGGTTAAACGCGGTTTCACGAAATGAAAGGGCTTTTGACGCTTCTGCTGACTGTAAGCGGTTTTTCAACATAGCCGCCTGTTCCGGTGTACTCAGGCGTAACGATTCGGTCAGCCAAACGTTCTGTTTACTGACGACATCACTGAGCTGATGTAACTGTCCATCGGCGAAATGACCGGAGGAAAAGATATTTGACAGCAGCGCCCGTTCAATACCCGCTTGTTCCTTCAAATTCAGCAGGTTGTAGTAGGCGGCGAAGGCGTTCGCCATTTCGCCAGAATCCGTCAACTGCCCCAATCTACCCACAAAACTCAGCACATCAGCAATGACGTTGGTATAAAACTTAACGACATCCGATGCTGGAAGCCCCAACTGCGTGACGTTTTCGCGGATGGTGGCAAGCGAAAGAATGTTTTTCTTAAACGCAGCGACAGAAGTGGCGACATCCCCTTTCGGCAATGCGGTATCGGACAGTGAACGCACAAATACCTCGATCTCGCGATCGGTCAAAGCCCGCTGTGCGTTTAACTCATCTTTGAACGTAGTCCCTGCAGCCCCCAGAAATCCGACACTCATTCCCCGTTCTTTTTGCAGTTCATGCACCACATTTCCGGCACTACGTGCGAGCGCTGTCAGTTGGGCAATATTCTCCATCTGCCGTTCTGTCTCAATACGCGTTAATATTCCTGAACCAGCAAACCAACACAACGCCAGTAATAATGGTTGTAGCGCAATTATTAACTTCATTTTCATCGGCATTCGATAAACCCACCACATGCCACTTCCTCCATTATCCATATTTTCACTATGGTTATCGGCGTAAAGAGGCTGTACTTTAAGATTTATCAAAAGACAGATAGGTATTTTTCAGGTTTAATTTTCGACAAAATAACTCTATTTGATTACGCATACCAAGACAAATAACTACCAGAACAGCATTTATAGGTCTATATTTTGCACTTTTATTATATATAGGATAATATTCTTTTTAAGAAAATGAAGAAACATCCAGGCGATACCATTCAAATGGGCGGAAATCAACTCTCATATGCAGCGTTCCCACCTTACGCTGGTACACCATAACCAACGAGATACCGCGTAGTGAAGATAGCTCATAGAAATAACTCAACAATCCGTAGTAATTTTAATCAGCATAAAATCCCCGGCTAATATAGCTGACTCATAAAAGCAACAATCGGTATTCTTTGCAGATCGCAGATGGAATCCAACGTTCAGATTATTATATTAAACATCAATTTGTCAAAAAACACATTCAGATCAACTAATTAATCACTTCGAGAAACGTGGTATCGATGACAGACTCACATTCACATTGAATAAAAAAATTATTTATCTAACATAATTAATGTTCACCATTACTCTATAAGAGAATCAATTTATGAAAAAACTCAGTGTCATTGTATTGTTAGGTTCGGCATGCGTGTTTTCTGCATATGCTGCTGAGCAAATTACACCAGAACAGGCAAGTAAATATACAAAAACAGGAGAAATTAGCGTAACTGAAGATGGATTCACAATGACTGATGATGGGCTCAGCAAAAAAGTGGACGAAAAGGGTGGCAAATACTACGTAATTACATCAACTGAAGGACGCTCTGAACATAAAACCATCAATGCAGACATTTATAATTAAATGTCTTGATATAAATAAATCGTTAATAAACTATATCTGTACGAATACCAGATCCTCTTGATAAAGGAGGATCTGGTAACTTTATCTCGCAATAAATCTACAGCCTTTCATTTAATCTATTTAAGGAGGGTAATATGTCCAAGGTTTATACCTCTGGGAAATTGCCATATATCGCCTTCGCTGCAATTACACTCTTGCTCTCAGGTTGCACCACCATTCCTTCATCAATTAAAGGTAATGGTCAACCAGACTTGCAAAAAGATTTTCTTAAACTGAAGCAAACCCCTAACCTCTATGTAGGACAGCAAGTTCGATTGGGAGGACTGGTTATCAATGTTGTTAATCAACCTCATGAAACATTGCTCGAAATAGCAGTACTGCCGCTTAATAATGATGCTCAGCCAGAAATAGGGGCGCAATATCAGGGACGGATACTGGCTAAAAGCTTAACATTTCTCGATCCGGTTAACTTCCGGAATCACTATGTTACCGTACTGGGTAACCTGACGGGAAATCGTCCGGGTCGGGTCGGTAATTCCAGTTACCCGTTTGTTACAATGAACATTCTCGGTTATCAGATATGGCAGGAAGAAACACGTATTATGCCAGCACCGGGTTTTGATTACGGTATTGGGCCAGCCTGGCCAGCCGACTGGAATAGTATGATGTATCCAGGGTGGGGATGGTATGACCCACCGCTACAAGTGGAAAAAACTCTGTCTCCATAACATTCAACAATGTTCCTGCTACACACCTCTATTCAATGCCTGGAAAAACGACATTGCCAGGCATTATCACATGAATGCTTCACTTTTTATCCTATTGAATATAAATAAAAAAGCTGGCAAATCCATCGCCAGCAAAAGTCTATATAGGAGTCTCGAGTTCGTCACCAATACAAGTGACATATTTATCCTAATGCCCCAGAAAACATCCGACAAGTTTGTTTTATATAAATTAATCCTGGATAACATCTGTCTCTTATACACATCTGACGCTGCCGACGATC